>Ga0364866_10097_pt2 | contig 41350 bp, 32 predicted proteins | sample ExccelAu500001D3_3_FD_206913 | JGI IMG/M metagenome (GOLD analysis project Ga0364866, IMG submission 206913) | Enriched cells from Trout Bog Lake Hypolimnion, Wisconsin, USA - BchlTB.Aug13.5000.01.D3 | ecosystem: Environmental > Aquatic > Freshwater > Lake > Hypolimnion/Profundal zone | place...
AAACGGGTGATGTCATCGGGTGGTCGTGGTTGTTTCCGCCGTACAAATGGAATTTCGACGCGCGGGCGGTGAAACCCACCAGCGCAATCATCTTTTTCGCCGCAGCCCTGCGCAAACAATGCGAGACCGATCCCCGGCTGGGCTATGAGGTGATGAAACGTGTTTCGCGCGTGGTCATCAACCGCTTGCAAGCCACCCGGGTGCAACTGCTGAAACACAAAAAAGACTGAGCCCCTGTCTCCGGGGTGGGGACAGCTTGTCCCCAAGTGCATCGCCCGGAATAAAACCCTCCCCCAGCCAAATTATGTTTGGTTTGGGGGTCTTTGCCTTTAGACTCGGCCGGAATGTCAGCAATCCCTGCAGGGCGTCCTTCGGGCCGCGGTTGGATCTATTTAGCCGGAGGTCTGGCGGTCATCGTGGCCGCTTTCACTGTGGATCGGGCGGTGACCGGCTGTTTCTTCCTGCCCGTGCCTGACCCTGCCCGAAAAATTGCCAGTGGGATTAGCAATTGCGGTAACTGGCCGCCAATTTTGGCGGCGGGATTGGTGCTGGTGGCGGGGTTGGCTGCGCTTCGGAAATACGCGTCGGCCCGCTTGTGCCTGCTGATTTTGGCGGCGGGTTTACTGACCGGACTGGCATCCAACTTGATTCGGGCCACCACCGGACGCACTCGGCCCAATGCCACCGCACCCCAGGGGTTCTATGGTCTGCGCTACGAAGGCAAATGGATGGCCGGCAAATATGAATTTGGGTCCTTTCCTTCGGGCCATACAGCTGCCTGGGCGGGACTGGCCGGGGCGGCTTGGTTCCGCCGCCGTTCCCTCGGAGTTGCTTTTCTGGCGGCGGGAGTGGTGGTGGGATGGTCGCGAATGGCTTTGGGTTGCCACCATTTCTCCGATGTGGTCGCCGCCTTGGTGTGGGGGTTGGCCGTGGGACCGTGGCTCGCCAACCGGTTGGAAAATCCCGTCAACGCCCTGTGGTCAAAGCTGGGCCTGCCGCCGTTTTAAGGTGCGCATATAGTGGAACAGGTACTGTTGGGCATAGCCTCCGTGTTCCCCAAAATGCGTCGCGGCAAAGTGCTGCAGCCGTTTGTCCGAGGCGCGCCGCCGGGGAAAATAGAGCTCCTGTAAGGCCTTCTTGATCCACACATCCACCGGAAATGCCGCATTAAATCCGTAAGCAAAAAGCAGGACGCAATCGGCAATCTTGCCCCCCACGCCGCGCAACTTCATTAACTCGGCCCGGGCCTCGTCATGGGGCATCATCCGAAGACGTTCCAAGTCAAAGGCGCCGGCGTCAATCCGCCGGGCGGCGGCCAGCACATTCGGCGCCCGAAAACCCATCTTGCAGGCGCGCAATTGGTCTTCGCTTAAGCTGGCGATCTGGGCGGGTGTGGGAAACGCATGGGCTGGCGCTCCAGTGCCCGGGGCATCTATCACCGCGCCATGCCGCTCGCAAAGCAGGGCGATGATCTGGCGGATTTGCACAATCTGCTTGGTGGAGGACAACATGAACGACGCCAGACATTCCCACGGATCCTGGCGCAACAGCCGCAATCCCGGGCACGCCGCCAGGGCTGCCTGCATGGGCGGATCCTCCGGGAACGTCCGCAGGATGGCCGCCAAATCCACCTGGCTCTGCAAATAGTCCTGCAACCAGTGCCAGTCCGCCACCGGTCCAGTCGTTTCCGCCCGAATCCCCCCCGCCACCGCCTCCAATTTCACCCTTCGCGGGCCAACGACCCCGGTCCAACCGGCTCCCTCATTCAGCCACCGAAAGGCTTGCCCCGAGTCCAAAGTCGCCGCCAAATCATAATTCCGGACGGGTAGGATTATCTCGCACAAGGCCATCTTTCGTGAATTTTGGGCAATTTTCCGAATTTCACCGCAGACCGTAGCACGCCCACAACCGCACGCGGTGGAATATGCGGCCGTTTTGCACCACATCGCGGACACCCAAATCGGTGACGGAGGCAAACTCGGCGGCGATGCGCCCCGGCACCGGTTTCTCTGGAGGAGTCAGGCGGTTGATGGGTTCGTGTTTCAGCCAGTGCCAAAACCAGCCGGGTTCCAAGAGGCTGTTATCGAACAGCTCCACGAAAATGGCGTTCTGGCCCGGGCGGTGGGCACGGTAATCATAATCCGGCCAGTAATAAAACTGGTCGATGGGCTCCGCCAGGTTCTGACAATACACCAGCGGTTGGGTGGCCAGCGCGGCTCGTGCCGGGGGGGAATAGAATGAAAGCAAACTGGTGATCTCGTAATTGCCGCCGATGATGAAAGCGGGCGTGCCGTTCGTGGCCAGTTTTTCCCGCTCGCTTTCCACGAGGCGGGCGGTTTCCACCCAGGCCCGCACCCGACGGGATGGGTCGATTTCCGCGGGTAAATTGCCGTTAAGGCGGCTGATTAAATCGCTGTCATGCATCAAGGCGGCCATCAGCAGGCCAAAGAACAGGCCACCGGCCAGGAACCGCCGCGCCAGCCGCCGGTGCTGGTTGCCATACGCGACCATGAGGCAAAACATCGGCAGCACGCTCACGGCAATCCAGTTGGGCAGGACCCGCGAATGAAAGGAGTACAACCAATAACCCAAAAAGACCGGGGCGCCCATACAGAACAAATAAAGGTAAAGCGGGTTGCGCGGACGCAGTTTCCAACAACCAATGGCCGCCCATATTGCGCCGATGAAAAAGAACGGGTTCAACAGCAGAAATTCCGCCCCGGTAAAATCCCAAAAATAATTGAGCGTCGGATGCCAGTGCGAATGCAGTCCGGCGTCGGTTCCCACATGGTAAATGGTGATCCAGCCGTGCTGGGCGTTCCAGATGACCACAGGCGTGGTGCAGAGGAGAAAGACTCCCAAGGCCAGCCAGGGACCGGGACGGGACAAATGTTTCCGGGCGGCGGGCGAGGCGAGAAAGAAAATCGCCCAGCAAATAATTTGCAACAGCGCCGTGTATTTGAAGAGGAAGCCCAGGCCCAGCGCGAGTCCGGTGAGCAGCCAGTCCCGGGTGCGGCCCTCTGGTTGCACGGCGCACCAGCCGGCGATCATGGCCGCCGTCCAGCCCAGGACGAGTGGCGGGTCCACCGTTAGCAGGACCGCGCCCGCGTTGAGCAAGGGCGTGGCGGTGACGATGAGCAGCAACCAAAACGCGGGCTGCGGTCCCACTTCCCGGGCCATGAAGCGCAGTAGCAGCACGCCAAGGATTGCTCCCAACAGGGGCGAGCAGAAACGTACGCCCAGCGCGGTGTCTCCAAACAAGGAGGTGCCAAAATATTGCAAGTAGGCAATGCCCGGCGATTTGCTGAAATAGGACAACGCCAGATGTTTGGACCACAGCCATTGATAGGCTTCATCCTCGCTCAAGCCAATTATGTCGGACGCTATGTAAAGCCAGCGCAGGAGGAGTAATGCGACAATCAGCGCGTAGCCCAGCCGCACCCACTCTACGGTGGCCGGCGCGGCAGCGGTCGGTCGGGCGGATGCGGGCGGATTGAGGAGCGAGGGCAGTCGGGCGTGCCAGGCGGGAAACCACCGGCGGCCGACCGGTTGCCAGAGACCATCCAATACCCATGCAATGGTCAGGGCGTAGCCGGTTCCCAAAATGGCCCCGGTTATGACATCGCTCGGATAATGCACCCCGCAATAGATGCGCGAGAAGGCGACCCCGGTGGCCATTGGCAGCATGAACCGCCAGCTACGCCGGTAAAACAGGAACAGCACGGTGGTCATTGAGAACCAGTTCGCGGAGTGGGCGGAGGGCATGGAACCGCTGTCGGTGCAGCCCAGCCGTTCCACCACATCGGGCAGGGCCATGCAGGGGCGCGCGCGACCGATGCCATGCTTGATGGTATTGATGATGAGCGGATCGCCGATGGCGACCACGATTAGCAAGAGCAACGTGCACAGCCGGGCGCGGGGAGAGCCGAAAAACAGAGTGGTCACGCCGGCAGCCACCGCCAAGGGAATGAACCAGGGCACCCCATGACCGCTCAATACGGGCATCAACCAGTCAAAGACCGGGTTGCCCAGGGACCGGTTGATGAAATGGAACACACCGGTGTCAATGGATTGCAGCCAAAGCATTCGTTTGAGTATGCGGGAAACCGGGGGGCGTGAAAAACTTAATTGCGCGGGGGCGGGTGGAGGCTGGAAAATCCCAATAGGACATATGGCAAACTGGAAAAGAGTTCGCGAAACTTGAAGATACGAGCCGGTCCGGATGCGATATCAACGGTTAGACCGTTAATTGGTGCAACTGCCGCGCACCTTTCTGTGGCTTGGGCCATAACCGCAAGTGGGCAGGGCGTTTTTCCCGCTCCCGCCCGACGGGCGAGGTATTTCAAAGAACCTCCGCATGGCATCCGCCAGTTGGCACCTGGATCCGAAGATCCTGGCTGGTTATAATATTACCATCGTTTGATGAGTTGTCAAATGGGAATTTGGGGAGCAATTTTTACAGAAGGTAACGAAGGAAACGAAGGGGTTGGCAGGGTGGTTCGCGCAGAGGCAGTCTGAATAGGTTCATGCGAAATGATTCTCCCCTGGGTCGGTCAAGATGGAACAGCTTTTCGATTAATGCGGCGATCTGCCGATGCGCCGCTACGGTGGAGAATGAGCCGGGGTTTGCGGGCGGGTGCCGGTGGTCCAAGGCCCAATCGCTCCCATGGCCAAAATGATGCTGGCGGAGCAGCAATCCGCAGGCGGGACGCCTGCGCCACCTTGTTTCCGGGCAAAAATTTCTCGCTTTCGAGGGCTGATGTTACGATCTTACGTTTCATCCCAAGTCGAGCCATGACGATGAATTATCAAACACGCCAGTATCTCTTCAACCTTATTGCGGTGTTCGGGCTGGCGGGATGGGCGCGGGCTGTGCTGGCGAATGAACCGCCGGGCGCGCCGCCGGGACATTATCAAACGAGCTGGCTGGGCAATTCCTTTTCCGGTGCCAGCAACCGGTGGGTGCAGAATTTTTTCATCGACGCCCAAGTGCAGCCGGATGGCACGGTCAATACCTGGAGCCATTGGGATGAGGGCGGACACCGCTTTGGGGTTTACAAGGATGGCACCATCATCGGCAACCAGGATGTGAAGGCCAACAGCCTGGAGGTCACGGACCGGGCAGGACACCACTGGAAATTGGCGGTTACTTATGTGGATCCCGGGCATCAGGAATGGGACTTCGTGCCCAAGGGCATTCAGTGTGACGGGCGCGAGGTTACGTTTCCGGAACTGTTCCAGCCTGCGGCGCTGGCCCTGGCTAATGATGGGCAGCTCATGGTTGCCGATTCGCTCACCGGGCCGCGGCAGCAGGTGTTGTTCTATGACGTGGCTGATCCCGATCATCCAAGGCTCACCCGGGCGTTTGGCGAGCGCGGCGGCATCCGTTCCGGCCGGCCGGGCGAGGTGACACCGGCCAAATTCTGGGGCATCCGGGGCATTGGCATGGACGCGGCAGGCAATCTCTATGTGGCCATGAGCGAAATGGGAACGGTGCTGCGCAAGTTCGCTCCGGACGGAAAGATGCTGTGGGAACTTTATGGACTCTGCTTCGTGGATTTGTTCTGCGCCGATCCGGCCACGGATGGCCGGGATGTCTGGGGCGTTCAGGAGCATTTCGTGATGGACTACGCGCAGCCGCCCGGACAAGAGGCGAAATGGACGAGTTACTCGCTGGACCGCCACCGTTATCCGAAGGATCCGCGCGGTCTGACGTTTGTGAAGCAGCAGGGTGAGCATGGGTTGACCTCCCCGCAGATCGTTTACTTGAATGGCCACCGGTTCCTGTTCGTGGGCGGCATGTTCGCGAGCAATTTTATTAACATTTACCGCTTCGATGACGAGATCGCGGTGCCATCCGGCTTGATCCTGCAATGGAGCAACGGCCTCTACAATACCGATCTCAAATGGCCGCCCAACAAGCCGCCGGGAACCTCCATCTGGCGGGACACAAACGGCGATGGCGATTACCAGGCCGGCGAATTTGCGCCGAACACCGGGCGCGTGCAGCCCGGCCCGTTCTGGGTGGATAAAAAGGGGAACGTCTGGATGGCTTACGGCTTCTTCCGGTACGACTTGCAGGGGCTGGACGCGCGCGGCAATCCCATCTACCGCGGCGACAAAATCACGGTTTTGGACTTGCCCGAAGGCGTGCATAAGCCCGCCCGAGTGGTATATCTGGACGAGTCCGACACCCTGGTGGTCGCCGATGAAGGCAGCGACATGCGGCACATTGGCCGGGTTTTCATCTGCCCGCACTATCAGGCCGGCAATCGCAAGACCGTGTCTTTTGTCTCTGGAGCCGGTGAGGAGACTGGATGTTTGGCCGCCGCGGGCGACTATGTGTTCACCGGCGGCTGGAAGGCGCGCGGACGCATCTGGGTGAACCGCCTGAGCGACGGGGCGGCACTGGGCGTCTTCGATCCTGGAGCCACGGTGGGTGGGGTGGAAAACACCGGCTGGGTGGACCTGCTCACGGGGATCAGCGCCTTCCGGCGCAGCACCGGCGAATACCTCGTGTTTGTGGAGGAGGACTACAAGGGGAAGGTCTTGCTGTATCGGTGGAAGCCTTGAATTTATTGAGGAGAAAGTTGGATGCATGACATGCACGGAGCGCGCCCGTCCCCGGGCATTACCAAAAGGATTTCACTTTTCGCATTTTGCAAAAGTTTTAGAATGGAAGGAATATATGGTCCCTGCGGGAACAGGGCACGCCCACCCCAGCCCTCTCCCCCAGGAGAGGGGGAATTGTCCGTAGACTCACTTCCAAGCGAGCATGCCAGTGATCCGATGGTATAAATGCGAGCCGCAGAAAGGCAAACAGCCCGGAATATCGGGGGCAAATCCTATCGAAAGAAATTTAGAGCCTCCTGACGTCGGCTGCTACGATCAGAATGATAAGGCCCCGGGAGGTTTTTTTATGGGTCTCGCCCGGACGGCGGAGGTGTTGCGGCTCGCGGATCCGGCCGCCGCTGCTACTTTGGCGGACAAGGCCGCCGTCCGGGAAATCGGGCGGGTCATCCCGGTTTGAATGGCAGGGTGGATAGTTATTGGCCGGGCATTTGGAAAATATACCCTCAATTTAATTAGAGCCTCCTGACGGGCGAGTTGCCGAAGGCCAAAACCTGGGAGAACAAGCGGGTTGGTGAAGGATACAACCTTACATTTGCAGGGGTTTTCACGTTGAAGCGGCGTGAACGCCGCGCTCCGAAGACTTGAGCAACACGCCGTGACGCCGGCGGCTACGAGAAGAATGAATGAGCGTCAAAAATATATTATTTCTGGAAGCACCCACTATTCACAGGCTGACAACGAACCAAGGCTGAAACCGGTGGCTGGGGCCTTGGGAGTTTGAATTAGCGCCTCCTCGCCCCGGCCCTCTTCCTCCATTTAATAGAATGGAGGAGAGGGTGCCAAGGGCCGTGGTTGTTGACAGGTTTTGGTCCATCGGAAGCCTGGCGGTGACTGTTTCGTTGCCTTGAATAATTAACTTTTAGTTGGGTGGGGTTTGCGCCCGAGGACGGGCGCACTCTGGGGCAATTTCAAGACGCTTGGGTGCAAATCCGACCCAAAACCATGATTGACGCGGTTCGCGCGGGTGCGGATGATGGCTCAGCGTGAACGCGCCATCCACCAGCCGCAAGTTCGCATTCTGGCTCCTCATCGGGATGTTCTCGGTGGTGTTTGTCGAGGTGCCCGCCGGGTCCACCATGTTCCCGTTCTTCACCCTTTGGGGAATGCTCGTCGTCCTGCCGCTGTATTTATTGCACAGCGTTTTTCTGGTGACGGTGGTTTTCCGCTTCGGGCGGCCCAACTTCTGGACGCTCTATTCCGCCGGCACGCTCTTTGGGATGTATGAAGCCTACATTACCAAGGTTCTGTGGATTTCCTTCCGGCCAGAGGGCCCGTTCGCCACGGTTGGCGGCATCGCGATTTTCGAGACGATCCTGTTGGTGCTGTTTCTGCATCCCTTGCTGGCCTTCGTGGTGCCCATGCTTTTCACCGAAGCCGCATGCACCAACTCATCCGAGCTGGCCCAGGGCCTGCCGGTGCGCCTGCAGGCGGCCGTGCGCCGGCATCCGGCGCGATGGATCGGACTGCTGATGGCGTTTCTCGGTTTTATGCAGTTTGTGAACTCGCCCTCGGCGCTATGGTCTTTGGTCTCCGGCGCGGGCAATGGGGTGGTGCTGGGGTTGGCGCTGCTCTGGTGGCGCAAATCCGGCGGCGCGGGCTATTCGCTGCGGGAATTGCTGCCCGGACCAAAAGGGTTTAAGATTTTTGGCGGCCTGCTGGTGGTCTGGTATGCGTTTTGGGGATTCGCCATCCACCCCAAATCTATTCCCGGTATCTTGCACGGCCAACTGACGATCTGGCTGATTTATGCGGGCCTGCTGGTGATCTTTTTCCGGTGTCTCCGAAATTCCCGGCAAGCCCCCTCCCCATCGGCCATTTCCGAAGTGAATCAAGGCGCACTGTTCCAGTTTTCATGGCGGGGATTCGCCCTGGCGTGCGCGGTGGCCACCGTCGTCACCGTGGTCGCCCGGTTCTTTCTGTTCCCGTTCGTGCTCTGGCAAATCGGCATCATGTTCACGTTTTACTTGGTGTCGGGCGTCCTTTTGCTGATTGGTCTGGTGAATTTCGCCAGAAAGCGGATGTAATTTGACTGGCGGCCAAGGTACGGGGATTAATTTGCGGCGCTCTTCCGAGACGCCGTTACGATTGAGGGGGGGACAGCCAAGGTTATCTTGCCAGCCAAGGATTAAAAGTTCTGGCATGGCGGAAGTCTTTGGCATTGCGTGTAGCCACAGAATAGCCGTGACGGACAGCCAGGGCGTCAATCAAACTGTCCCAAAGTGATTGTGGTTGGCGTTTAACTTAGGACAGGGCATTGGCGAGGCCGGAATTCCACTGGACCAATCGCCATCAAATCCTGCAACGCCTGTTTCCGGTCAATCTTGCGAACTGGGACAATTTTAGCGCACGGCTCGCCATGTTTTGTCAGTACCACAGTCTGGCCGGCATGAATGGCTGGCCGAATCACATTCGAGGTGTCCCGGCGCAATTCGGTCAAGGTTGCAGTCATACTTTACAATATACACACTTTTCATACTTTAACAAGGACTTTGCGGCGATGCGGATGACATCCGAAAATTCGCCAGCGCATGGTTGAGTTCCTGGAAGCGTGTTATCGTTGATTTAAAAGGCAAGCGAATTTAACCGCTGGGAGACTTAATCACGGGCCTGCATCCGTTTGGCCTTCAAAATTTCGTCGGTCAGCTCCTTGGGGGCGGCCATGAAGATGCTGGTGTTTAATTTGTAAAACAGCGCCCGCAACTCTTTCAACTGAATGTGCAGGGAAACCCCGCTGAGGGTCTGCATGTCCGGTTTCGTGCAATCCACCAGGTGATTCAAATGGCTCTCCACTTCCTCCAGGTAATGGGCGACTTTTTCGTTGTACATCGTTTCAGCGGGTTGGGGTCAGGATCGGATTTGATCGGGTTCAATTTACACCACCAGTCCCGGGCCAGAAAGTTTAATTTCAGGCGCCGTTGCCACCGGGCGCGGCTTGATACGGCCTGCGAACCCGGTCATCCCTGCCAGCGGGATATTTTGCGGATGCGCCCTGGGTTAGCCGAGCTTAACGATTGGGCTTGCTGATGTAGAAAAAGTGTGGAAGTATTGTAGAGTAAAGTCCGGATTTTCCGTGAACGAGTTGAATCGGCCGCCCGGAATCGGGCGCACTGCCATTCGGGCGGAAAATGCTGCCAGTGAACGTCGCCTTTCCTAACGGAAGACGGGCGATGCCAATTAATGAAATTGCCATTAGACCATGGGAACGATGCAGATGCGGCAACGCCCCGGGGGGTGCCGATCGATTGGAAGCCAATTAATTTATGACTACTGAAAATGCTCCGGTAGTAATTGTTGTCGGTGGGGCGGGTGGCATCGGTTCGGCCGTTGCCCGCAAGCTGGCGGCGCGAGGCAACCGGCTGGTGCTCGCCGGTCGCAACGCGGAACGGCTGGCCAGTGTCGCCGCCGAGACCAGCGCGGAATGCCTGCCGCTTGATGCGCGGGACAGCGCGGCGGTGGACGCGGCGATTCAATCCGTGCAGGCCAGCCATGGACGGGTGGATGGCGTGGTGAATTGCGCCGGGTCCATTTTGCTCAAATCGGCCCATTTGATCACCGACCAGGAATTCGCCGATACGCTGGCCACCAATCTCACGACGGCCTTCAACCTCGTGCGGGCGGCCGCGCGCCTGATGATGCGGCAGACCGGGGGCGGCAGCATCGTGCTGTGCTCCTCGGTCGCCGCGCGGCGCGGGTTGGTGAACCATGAAGCCATTGCCGCCGCGAAGGCGGGCGTGGAAGGGCTGGCCCTGGCGGCGGCGGCGAGTTATGCGCGGTATGGGGTGCGCGTTAATTGCGTTGCACCGGGCCTGACGCGCACCGACCTTACGCGTACCCTGACGCAAAATGAAACGATCGCCAAATTGTCCGCCGCGCTGCACCCGCTTGGGCGCATCGGTGAACCTGACGACGTGGCCTCGGCCATCGTCTGGTTGTTGGATCGGGACCAGGGCTGGGTAACCGGGCAGGTGATTGGCGTGGATGGCGGCCTCGGCAGCGTGCAAGCCCGCAGCTAGCCATGGCAAAATCCAAAAGCACCAAACCGGCCACCGCATCCATTGGCCGGTTGCGGTTAGGGCTCTGCTGTCAGTTTCTGGAGGAACCCATAAAATTTCGCACGACCACGGCCACTGCCATGGAGCGATTGCCCCGGCGGGAACAACTCGCCCGTTTTGCCGAACTGGGCGCAAGCAATGCCGATGCCTTGCTGGCGGCGCTTCAATATTGTTCGGACCACGGGATCGGATCATTTCGCATTCTCACCCCGATCCTGCCCGCCAAGACGCATCCCACGGTGGGCTACCGGGTGGCCGAATTGCCGGGCGCGGACGACTTGGTGGCGAAGTTCCAGCGCTGCGGGGAGTTTGCCCGCCAGCACAATCTGCGCACGGGCTTTCATCCGGATCAATTCGTCGTGCTCAACTCGCCGGATGCCGAAATCGTGGCCCGGGCCGTGGCGGACCTCGAATCCCAGGCGGAAATCGCCGAGTGGACCAATGCCGACACCATCAACATTCATGGGGGCGGCGGCTATGGCGACAAAGCAGCGGCGCTCGAACGGTTTCGACGCAACCTCGACCGGTTGTCAGCCCGAACCCGTGCGCGCCTGACCGTGGAAAACGATGACAAAACGTTCACGCCAGCCGAGCTGTTGCCCCTGTGCCTCCGTGAAGGAATACCGCTGGTCTATGACGTGCATCATCATCGCTGCCTGCCCGACGGCTGGTCGGTGGCGCAGGCCTCCGAGGCCGCCCGGTCAACGTGGAAACAGCGTGAGCCACTCTTTCACCTCTCCAGTCCGGTGAACGGGTGGTCCGGGCCGAAACCCGAATCGCATCACGATTATATTAATTGCATAGATTTCCCGCAGGAGTGGCGTACCTTGGCCATCACGGTCGAAGTCGAGGCGAAAGCCAAGGAACTGGCCGTGGCCCGTTTGCAGCGGGATCTGCAAGGCGGTCTTTGATGCTATGGCGGATGACACATTGATTTTGGTCACCGGCGCAACGGGCTACGTCGGGGGCCGGCTCGTGCCACGGTTGCTGGCGGCGGGCCGGAGGGTTCGCTGCCTCGTTCGTGACCCGGCGCGGTTGCAGGGGCGTTCCTGGCTGAAGCAGGTGGAACTGGCGTCCGGCGACATGCTGCAACCGGATTCGCTGGCGGCGGCGATGCACGGGGTGGAGGTGGTTTATTATCTCATTCACAGCCTCGCGGGCGGGAGCGATTTTTCCGAGCGGGATTTGGAGGCCGCGCACAACTGCGCCATGGCGGCCAAACATGCCGGCGTGAAACGCATCATTTACCTCGGCGCGCTTGGGGATCCCAAATCTCAACTGTCACCCCATTTGCGTTCCCGGCAGGAAACGGGCGCGGCTTTGGCGGCCACCGGTGTGCCGGTCACGGATTTTCGTGCGGCGGTGATTGTCGGGTCGGGCAGTTTGTCGTTTGAAATGATCCGTTACCTGACGGAACGACTGCCGGTCATGATCTGTCCGAAGTGGGTGTTCACGCGCATCCAGCCCATTGCCATCCGGAACGTGCTGGATTACCTCATGGCCGCGCTCGATTGCCCGGCCAGTGCCGGACGCATTCTTGAAATCGGTGGCCGGGACGTGCTGACTTACGCCGAAATGATGACCGGTTACGCCCGAGTTCGGGGATTAAAACGCCGCCTGATCGCGGTGCCGGTGCTGACGCCACGGCTTTCCTCCTACTGGGTGCATCTGGTGACACCGATTCCGGCCAACATCGCCCAACCGCTGATCAAAGGTCTCGGCAATGAAGTTATTGTCCGGGATGCGACGGCGCGGCAGCTTTTCCCGAAAATAGAGCCGATGGATTACGAAACGGCGGTTCAGTTGGCGCTGGAGAAAATGGATGTGCGCGGGGTTGAGACCGTTTGGTCCGATGCGTTGACTTCCAGTCAGGGCTACAAAACGCCGGTACGTCTCTCCAGCAGTGAGGGCATGATCATTGAGCGTCGGCAACAAATGGTGGCGCGCCCGTCGGAGGCGGTCTACCGCAGCTTTACCGGGCTGGGCGGCAAGCGGGGCTGGCTCTATCTGGATTGGACCTGGCAATTGCGCGGCATGGTGGACCGCCTCTGCGGCGGCGTCGGCATGCGGCGGGGGCGGCGCGACCCGGATGAATTGCGCGTGGGCGACCCGCTGGATTTCTGGCGCGTGGAAATGGTCGAGCCCGGGCGGTCGATCCGTTTGCGGGCGGAAATGCTGGTGCCGGGACGGGCCTGGTTGGAATTTGAGGCGCGCGCCGAGCCTGATGGCAACACGCTGCTCAGTCAAACCGCGTTTTTTGAACCCAAGGGCACATTTGGTCTGCTGTACTGGTATGCCCTCTATCCGATTCACAGTTTGATCTTCAGCGGTCTGATCCGGAAAATCGCCGAGGGCGCCGGGTGATGGGAGTTTCTTTCACGCTAGCGATTACGCATTCTGGCAGGGTTGGCCCTGCCAACGAACCGGAGAAATTAGTGCCGGTGGCAGCAGGCACCCCCGCCCTCATCCCAGCCTTCTCCCCCGGGGAGAAGGAGGATTGCCCTCAGGTTCACCACAATACCAATTTGGCACTGGCGGTTCATGGGCAGGGGAATCTTCGTCCGACGCACGACAATAACTGCGGGACTCCACAGTAGCGCATGGGTGAACAGGTTTATTGGCTCAATAAACCAACCTCGCCTGGGTGGAGCCTGTGGCGGCCCTGCCCCCGCAAAAGCGGGCGGAACGAGTGCCATGGGCACCCCGTTGCACTGGGCGCTGGGGCAAAAACCGATGAATCCGTGCCAGGCCGCACACCCATTTTTGCATCGCGGCGGGCATATTTGTATGGTATAAATTGATAACATGAGTGTGCCGTCCAACAAATCTGGTCCGGCGACCAAAGGCGCAATTGACCCCCAGAAAATGGGTTGTTTTGCGCGTTCGGTCGTGGCCACGCTGGCGGAGGAGCCCGGCTTGGAGGCGGTAACCATTGATCCGGCCCGGCAGAAAATTTCGGTGGCCACGCTGGGGCGAGCGGATGTGGCCGTGCTTACCCGACGGTTGACCGACAAATTACAGGCGGCGAGCCAGGCGGAGGATTCCCATTCATGTTCGCTGCTGCAAGGGGGCGGTGATTGTTTCAATTGCAACCATCCATTGGAAGGGGTGCAGCGGGACAAAATTACAATTCATCGGGAGGGGGCCAGTACCACCATTGCGCGGATAACCTGCCCGACGGCCCCCAAATTCTGGCGCTGGCGCGACATTCCGTTTCCCAAGATCGTACCGCGCGAGCTGGATTTGCCGGATGATGATCACGACGTGGACGAATGGAAAGGCCAGATGGTGGCCTCGGTATTGTGCGGCGTGTTCGGGGTGGCGGCTCATGTTGTGGGCGGCGGCTGGGGAGTAGTGTTGTATTTGGTAAGTTTTCTGGCCGGTGGATTTTTCCCGGCCGAGGAGGTGTGGGAACGTTTGCAAAAACGTGAGTTGGATGTGCATTTTCTAATGCTCGCCGTGGCGGCGGGCAGCGCGACCATTGGGGCCTGGGCGGAGGGTGCCACGCTGTTATTTTTATTTTCCTTTTCCGGCGCGCTGGAACATTACGCCCTGGGGCGGACGCAAAAGGAAATTCGGTCGCTCTACCGGGAAGCGCCCAAAACCGCCCTGGTTCTGGAAGCGGGCGGCGGGGAACGCGAATTGCCGGTGGAACAGATCAAACCGGGGCAGCGGTTGTTGATCAAGCCGGGTGCGCAATTCCCAGTGGATGGCGAAATCGCCAAAGGCACCACCGCGGCGGACGAATCCAACTTGACGGGCGAGGCCACGCCGGTGGAAAAGGCCGTGGGCGACGCCGCGCTGGCGGGCACCATCAATTTGTGGGGGGTGGTGGAACTGGTGGTGACCCGACCGGCGGCGGAAAGTTCACTGCAAAAAATCATCACCCTCATCAAGGAGGCGCAGCACCAAAAAGCGCCGGCGCAGCAATTTGCCGACAAATTCAGCACGTTCTACACTTACGGCGTGTTGGGTCTGTCCTTGCTCATGTTTTTCGTGTGGTGGCTCGGCTTTGGCCTGTCGCCGTTTATATCCGCGAATGAAGCGCACACGGCGTTTTATCGCACGATGACGCTGCTGGTGGTCTCCTCGCCGTGCGCGCTGGTGCTGTCCATTCCTTCGGCGGTGCTGGCGGCCATCGCCTGGGGCGCGCGGCATGGGATCCTGTTCCGGGGCGGGGCGGCGGTGGAAAAACTGGCGGAGGTGAACATCGTGGCTCTGGACAAAACCGGCACGCTGACCACCGGGGAATTGCGCGTGGAAAAGATTGAAAGCTTCCCGCCGGGACGCGAGCTGGAGGTGGCCCAACTGGCGTATTCGCTGGAGAAATTATCAACGCACCCTTTGGCCCGCGCCATTACCCGGCATGGCAAACAGCATCAACTTGCCGAACTGCCCTTCGACAAATTTGAATCGGTCACCGGTCTGGGCTTGCGCGCCTGGCGCAACGGCATCGGCTGTCTGCTGGGGCGGCGCGAGTGGCTGGCCACCGAAGGAAGACACCGGGTATACATTGAAAACATGCCCGCCACGGAAGCCGGCTGCTCCGAGGTTTGGCTGGAGGAAAAGGATTTGCTGGGGCGCATTTTATTGCGCGATGACATCCGGCCCGAGGCGGGCGCGGTCATTGCCGCCCTGCGCCGGCAGGGGTTGCGGAGTGTGGTGCTGACCGGGGACCGCCGGGCCACGGCGGAGCACTTGAACGAGCAGATCAAACTTGATGAAGTGCGGGCGGAATTAAAGCCCGAGCAAAAGGTTGCCGCCATTCGTGAATTGAGCGGGCAGGGCGGCCGCGTGGCCATGATTGGCGACGGGGTCAATGACGCGCCAAGCCTGGCGGCGGCGCACATCGGGGTGGCCATGGGCGCCCGGGGTTCCGATGCCGCGCTGGAGCAGGCGGACGTGGTACTGATGCATGATCGCTTGGAAAACTTTCTGGCCGCCTACAGTCTGAGCCAGCGAGCCCGCCGCGTGATCCGGCAGAACCTGTTCATTTCCCTGGGCACGGTGGTGGTGCTGGTGAGTTTTGCCATGGTGGGAAAAATTCCCCTGACCATCGGGGTGGTGGGCCATGAGGGCAGCACGGTGGTGGTGGTTATGAACAGCCTGCGCCTGCTGCTGGGCGGGGTCAAGAAACTGGCGGTGGATAAACCGGCCACCACTTAACTCCATTATTTTGAAAACATCCATTATCCAGCGGTTGGGATGTGCCGTCATTGGGCTCTGCCTGCTGGCGTCGCCAGGGCTGGCGCGAGCCGGCGAGCCGCGCATCGTCAACATTTACAACTTCATTCGCAACTCCGACTATCGCGTTCCCAATTCCGAGGCGGTCTTGCTGGAAACGACCCGGCAGCAAATCCAGTTGCTCAAGGAGGCCGGTCTCCCGGCAACCTGGGCGTTGCAATATGATGCCCTGATCAATCCCCGTTATCAAAAGCTCCTCAAGGAACAGTTGGACGGCCATGACGAAATTGCCGCCTGGTGGGAGATTCCGCAGCCGCTGGCCGAGAAGGCCGGGCTCAAATGGCGGGGGCAGCATGAGTGGGATTCTACCGCCAACGTGGGTTTCTCGCCGGGTTACACCCCGGAGGAACGCCGAAAGCTGGCGGATGTTTACATGGCGGATTTCAAGGCGGTTTTTGGGCGCTATCCCAGTACCGTTGGCTCATGGTATATAGATGAAGTCACCCTGGAATACATGGCTGATCATTACGGCATCATTGCCTCCTGCAATTGCAAGGACCAGGTGGGCACGGATGGCTACACGCTTTGGGGCGGCTATTGGAACCAGGCTTACTATCCTAGCCGGCTCAATGCCTACATGCCGGCCCAGACGCGGGCCGGGCAACTTGACATTCCCATTTTCCGGATGCTGGGCAGCGATCCCATTTATCAGTACGGCAATTCGCCCGGCATGTTCACCCTGGAACCGGTTTACTCCGCGGCGGGCGGTTCGGCGGCATGGACGGAGTGGTTTCTGGACAATCTGATTCATCAACCGGCGCTGGCCTTTGGCTATACACAGGCGGGACAGGAAAATTCCTTCGGGTGGGAGGGCATGAAAACGGGCCTCACCATGCAGGTGGCCCTGCTGGCCATGCAGTCGCGGGCAGGGGAGATCAAGGTCGAAACCCTGGCCCAAAGCGGCCAATGGTTCCGTCAACATTTTCCATTAACACCATCCACGGCCGTGGTGGTGTTGGATGATTGGAAACACCAAGACCGAAAAACCGTCTGGTATGACAGCCGTTTTTACCGCCTTAATATGCTTTGGGAACAGGGACGCTTTTTTATCCGTGATCTCCATCTGTTCGATGAAAAAGTCGCCTCGGTGACGCACGACAAGGTGCTCGCCACGACTTCGCTGGCTTATGGAACCTTGCCGGTGATGGACGGGGCCCTGTGGTCGGGAGCGGAAAGGGCCGGGATGTGGCCGGTTGTGCTCTCGGCTGATGGGCAGGCTTCGCCTATGGCACCGGATGGGGCTCCTGTTGTCGCGGAACTGAACGCCAACACTTTGAGCATTCGCCAACCCTTGCGCGGCGGCGGGACATTCACCATGGTTTGCGGTGAAACCAACGTTACTTTTGCCGCCATGGATGGCCAGGGGCAGCCCTTGCATTGGGGATGGAATCTGGTTGGCGGAGCGCAGCAGCAATCCGCCGTAACCATCGTCACTCCAAACCATGTTGGTTACCAAACTGCGGGCACGGACTACCAACTTCGGCTGGCTCCAAACGCCGGCTCCTGCGAGCTTTTAAACAATGGCACCATTCGTCTCAATGCCAACCACGCCGGGGAGATGATCGAGATTTTGGGTGGATCTTAAAATCCGCGCCAATTTGCCATTTGAATTCTAGCAGGCTGTTGAAATACGGCTGGATTTTTAGCTTCACCACATTTCGTGGGTTTGATTTTCAAATTTCGGCTTGTTGGCGGTGGTAAAAGCTCCCGCAACTCCGGCTGGCGAGCCGGCCGAAGGCTCGCGGCGTGTGTTGCGCTTCGGCCGCACCGGGTTTTGGCCCCGGTGCCCGGCGGCGTTTCACGCCGCCGCCCCCAATCTGGCCAGCCGTACCAGGTTGTAAGTACCCGCTACAAAGTAACCCCAAGCCTGGGTACGTTCCAATCCGCGATAGCGGCTGCGCCGCAGGCCGCCTACCGTCTTGATCCAACCAATGATCTCCTCCACCCGTTTACGGATACGCTGGCTGACAGCGTAACTGGCCTGCCGGGTGGTGCGCCCGTCCAAACCCGGTACTTTCACGCCAGTCTTGCAGGCCACATGGGGTATAATTTCCCGCGCGCGGCAGCCGTTGACCAGGGATTTTTGATGATAGTTTTTGTCCGCCCCCAGCGTCTTGGCATTAATCCCTGGGTGCAGTTCCGCATGGGCATCCAATTGCCGCAAGGCCATGACCGGCTCCGGTTCGCGGATTGGATTATGGAGGGTGAAGTCGGCGCACAAACCGTGGCGGTTTTCCATCAGCAGGTGCGCGCCAAAGCACAGTTTGGCCTCCCGCCCGCTGGCCTTCTTGTACAAGACGCTGTCCGGGTCGGTCGTGCTCTGGTGCGTGTCATTACAGCGCTTTTCGCCGTGAAAATTGACCGTGGGATTGCCGGGGTCCTCGTCCTTGGCCGCCCGAATTTTCCGCGCATCCGCCCCGTCCTTGCGCGTGAAGCTCTTGAGACTCGCCCAGGATTCGATGAGCGTCCCATCGGCCGTAAAATGCTCGTCGCTCGTCCAGCCGGCCTGCCGTGACAGGTCATAGACCTCGGCAAAGAACAGTTTGGCCACGTCGGCGGAGAGCACCCGCTGGTAATTTTTGGAAAACACGCTGTGGTTGAAGCTGCCTTCGCTATATTCCCGGTCCAAAAACCACAGCCAAAGCAGGTTGTAACCGAGTTGTTCACAGAAGAGCCGCTCGCTGCGCACACTGTACAGGGCGGTCAGCACCCGGGCCTTGAGCAGTTGCTCCGGCGGGATGCTGCCCCGGCCTTCGTCCGCGTAAAGGTCGTCAAACAGGGGCGAAAGCTTTTGCAAAACCGTGTCCACATGCCGTTTAATGGCCCGCAAGGGATGATTCGCCGGCACGGCGGCGTTGAGATTGACGACGGTCAAAAAATCCCGCTGAGCTTGTGGTTTTCCACGCATGCTAATCAGACAGCTTAGTTGTGGCTTTATTCAATTATATCTTGGTTTTTCAACAGCCTGCTAGGCCGGGCGCTTTGCACGAATTAAGTATTGGAGCCGCGCTGGCATTTGGTATTTTCTGGAAACGGCTAAAAGAGCCGGCGCGAAAGTCGACAATGAAAAAAAAGCTGAAATGGATTTTGATCGCGGCCGTCGCCGGTTTTGGTTTGATTCAACTCGCCAACCCGGACCGCACCAATCCGCCGGTGGTGGCGGGTCATGACTTGTTGGCCGTGCGGCCGCCCCCGCCGCCAGTCGCTGCTATTTTACGCACCTCATGCATGGACTGCCACTCGCACGAAACCGTCTGGCCTTGGTACAGCCACGTTGCCCCCATGGCCTGGCTCGTGGCCCATGACGTGAGCGAGGGCCGGCAGAAACTCAACTTCTCTGACTGGCCCGTGACTGACCCGGCCCGTGCCTCGCGCAAATTTGGCAATATCAGTGATGTGGTGGACAGCGGCGAAATGCCGCCCAAAAAATACACCATCATCCACCGGGATGCCGTGCTCTCGGAGGCCCAGCGCAAAACGATTGTGGACTGGGCGGAAGCTCAGGCCGACGCCCTGAAGACCGAAGCCGCAGGGGCCGCCACCAAATAACGTATTGATATGCTGCACTCCGAACTCATCCCCGCCGCCAACCCCAAATCCGGCCGGCTCATGGTCGTGCTTCACGGCCTGGGCGACAGTATGGAGGGCTTTCGCTGGATGCCAGAGGGCATGCGGCTGCCCTGGCTGAATTACCTGCTCGTAAATGCCCCTGACGATTACTATGGCGGGTATTCCTGGTTCGATATTAATAATCCCGTGGCCGGAGTGGAGCGCAGCCGGAAATTGCTATTCGCCCTGCTCGATGATTTGCGCGCCAGAAAGTTCGCGCCTGAAAACATCACCCTGGGCGGATTTTCCCAGGGCTGCCTCATGACCCTGGAGGTCGGGTTGAGTTATCCCCACCGGCTCGCGGGCCTGGTCGGCATTAGCGGCTGGGTGCTTGACCCGCAGAAATTGATCCGCGAGCTGCCGGCCGCCGGGCTCCAGCAACGGGTGTTAATGACCCACGGCACGGAGGATCCGTTGATTCCGATTGCCGGGGTCCGGACACAAATCCCGTTGCTGAAGGCTGCGGGAATCAATGTGACCTGGCGAGAATTTGACAAGGCGCACACTATTGCCGGCGAACCCGAGCTGGCGGTGATCCGGGAGTTTGTCCGCGCCGGGTATCCCGCCTGAGCTTCCGCCTGCCCGGGGGTGGTGACGGCTCGTCCCCACGACTTGCCAATGATCAATTTAGCCGTTCCTCATGGTTTATTTCCGGTGCGAAAACCATGGGGAAAGCCGTTTTAAACCGCGGTTGACAACTTCAAGGATCGGAAACACCATCGCTTCATGCTGGAAATGATTAAACGCTGCCAATTTGCTAATAGACACGCTTCCAGGATTCAAGGTAATTCCTATTAGGCGTCTATGGCCAATCCTCCCAAAGCCGCATCATACATGAAGCAGCTCGTGAGTTCAGCTCGCGCAATTGTTACTTATCAGGTTGGCTTGCCGCTCGGTTGTATACGCGTTAGCAGAATTCTTACTTTGCTACGACCACACAAAGAGCTGGCTTATCCTGTTTTCGATGATTATTTGAAAACTGTTAGCGAGCTTCCCATCAGTTCGGAGCGGCTTTTGTGGAGTCGTGAAGCGTTAAACGAGGCAGACAAGAAATTGGAGGCCGCCAGCAGCAGATTTCGTGATGACATTTTTGGGGCGTGTTATGAAATTATTGATTTACACGGAAAGTCGGGCTTTTTTAGGGCTTAATCCATTCAGTTGTTGCCGCCTGATTGATTTTCCAAGTTCCGCAGGAGCGCGGTAATGCTTCCGGACCTTTGAATTATGCCTCTCTTACGGAACTAGTAAATTTCTTTGGCGTCGGTGCTGCAAATATTGCGCCCCTGACGGGGCTGGGAAGCCCGTGCGTGACGCATCCCATGCCCGTAATTTTTTATAATGCAACCGGCGGCTTACTTCGACCGGTTATGCTTAAACAGCGTCGTCTGGTTGCCGGGCCGGCTGGTGGCCTGCCAGTCCACCGCACCCGCCACAATCCGCCGCATCTGGCCGAACCACCAGGCCGCCCGCACCCGGCGGTCATCCTGCTGGCCGCCCATCTGGCGGCGTTGAATTCCGTTGAAACCCAGTTCGAGTTGTTGGTTATTTGTCATAATTTTTAATGGTTTTTAAATTAATTACGACAACATTCTGGCAGGGCACCCTGGACATCCGCTGTCCAGGGTCAAAAATAATTTAAAATATTTTTGGACCGAAAAAACGACTATTTCAGGGTGATCACATCGCCTGGTTCGAGCGGGATTTGGACCCCATTGAACAGGACATGCGGATCAATCACGGCGTCCTCCCTCTGGCGAGTGAGGGTGATTTGGGTGGGGTCGTTGGGGCCAAGATAAGTGGCCGTGACAATGGCCTGGGTGAGGGTCAAGCCGGCCACCCAGGGGACAGTGTTATTTTGCACCGGGCCGAGCACTGTGACGCTGTTTTGTTGCTGCGCCATCAATTGTTTCTGGGCGTCACTCTGCCCCTGCAAATAGGCCTTTTGCCCCTCAGCCCGGGCCTGGGCGCGTGCCTTGGATTGCGTGGTGCAACCCGCCACCAGGCCGGCCAAAATCAACATCAGTACGAACATTTTCATCACACTATTAATCCTGTTTTTCGCAAAAAAGTTGCGATTTTATTGCTGGGACTCCACCCGATAAAATCGCTGGAGAAAGTTGGTGGCAAAGGTATCGGTAAAGCTGAATGGGGAGGCGATCAGCAGATTGGTCTGCAGCGCCAGCCAGGCTGCCGGGAAGGCCAGATTGGTGGTGGCCTGCAGAATAAAAGACTGGCCGGCCTGGCCCTGAACGGACAGCGCGAATCCAGTGTTGCTCGAAAAACTACCGCTGCTTAACTGCATTGGGGGCAGTCCCAGCATCCGTAGGTTATCAATCAAGATGGTGTTGTCTCCGCCGTTGGTGTCTGTGCCGGCAAAGGCCAGCGTGTGGTTGCCCTTCGTCACCGTGAAAATGCCCGTCACATAATCCACATAATTGGTGGCCGATTCCGGGGGCGCAAATGACCCGATCACCCGGCCATCCAGCGTCACATTAAAGGTTTGCCCGGCCTGCGGAAAATTGGCCCGTTGCGCGGCAGAGAATGCCAATTGATAGCTGCCAGCGGCGAAGGCCAGGCTTTGAGAGATGGTTGTTACCCCTTGCAAATAGGCCACCTGCACGCCCTCCGGTGCCGGAGAATTGCCCGAGGTAAAGCCACTGCCATTGCAACTGATGCCGCTTCCTGCCGAGTCAAATGTCCACGCCGCCCCGGCAGGTTGGGCCGTAAATCCACTCCCCAGTGTCGGCACTTCAAATCCATTATTTTGAATATTCGACACATTCACGCGTTCAGCGACGGTTGCCCCCGTGCTGGTCACCGAACCCAGATCGTTGCTGATGGTCACGGAATAAATCCCGGCATCAGCGGCGGCGAGGTTGCTTACCGTCAAGATGACGGTGGCGGAGCCCGTTATCTTTCTGCCATCGGTTAGCGTGTGCCCATCCTTTTGCCATTGATAAAACAAGGGACTGTCGCCCGAGGCTTGCACTGTGAGCACGAGATTTGAACCTGGTGCGACGAATTGACTTTGGGGTTGGGTAAGAATCCATGGCGATTGGTCGACGGTGACATGGTCAAAGGTGGCCACATTGGTCAGCGTGTTATTGTGGGCGGTCACCGCAAGTCCCCAGAGGGCGGTGCGGCTAAACCCGCCGATCCGGGCGGTGCCACCGGGCGTCCAGTTGGTGCCATCCACGGAAATGTAACCTGTAAAGTTGGTGTCCTGGCGTACCACCCGAACCCAATACGGTGGCGTCACCGGCGCCCCAAGGGTGGTCGAGGCCGTGGCCGCCAGCGGCGTGGCGCGTTGTTGAAAGGTCAGGCCATTGCCGGCGGATAAAAACGTTGACACGTTGCGCGCACCAGAGTCCAGCGATTCGCGGATCATCACGCCCGCCTTGGCCCACGGATCGGTTGGCGTAATGCCGGTGACCCGCGCCGTTAATTGACCGTCGCCAGTCCGCGTCAGGTAAAGCAATCGAAACGCGTCGCCGTTGTTAAAAATATCCAGGCCGCTGCCGGACACCGTGAAGGTATTGCCATTCGTGGCGACGAAACCGGTGTTGCCGGCATTGCCAATATCTTGGGATTGCCACGCCTGTAGTGGTAGCGCGGCGGGCATTTGGGTGTCGGCAGCAAGCGAGACGCTGTCAATAAACACACTCTGACCGGTGGCCGTCAGGGCGCTGGCATCGATCCGAAATGCAAAATTGGTGGTGAAGAAGCGTGCGTCTGGACCGGTATTGTACCGCGTGTCGGTGAAGTTCAGCCAGACGTTTTGCTGCTCATCGTAAGGCCACGACTGGCCGATGGAATAATATTCGTCGCGGCTCAACTGTTTGATGGGCACCCAGCCATTGGTGGTGAGATAGGAGATTACTAGTGGGGTCGCATTCAAGACCTGGCTGAGTTTGTAGTGGAAATTCAAGCGCAGGCTGCCGTATCCAGCGGTATTGGCGCTGGCGACGAGGTTGCTCTGGCCGCCCGGGGCGTAATGCGCCACTGCGCAGTAGTTGCCTGAGTACGGGTTGGCGGTCGTCAAACTCCACTGGCTGCCGATGGCCCAGGACTGGCCCCAAATTGGTTGCCTGCCATTCTCAAAATCATCCGCCAGCAGGGTGACTTCTGCGTTTGTGGTCGTGATGTAGCGGTAGTTGAACCGCCTGTCCGGCGCGCTGTCGCCATCCACGCCGAAATCGGCGATGTCATTCGTTTGAAAATTGTCCGCCCAGTGAAAATCAAATTGAATGGGATCGGTGCCAAGTCCCAGCGATGCCCGTGGGATGGCAAGCATTAGTTGGTTGCCCGAGACTTTGTAAGCAATGTCGCTGCGGACAGTCGTCCAGGTCCAGGCATTCCCGACGGTGGTGTTCTGGCTCAAGCTGGTGGCGGTCGCGGTGCGGGGACCAAGGTTGATGGCGTAATCATAACCTTCCCATCCGGTCTGGTGATTCTGGTCAACATCCAGAAACAGCACCATCCAGTTCGAGCCACTGCGCGCGGTCAGGTTCGAATTGCATTGCGCGAAAAAGTAAATATTGCTGGCGTCCCGGGCGACTTTCAGGACTGTGAAGTCGTTCCGTCCGCTGGTGTTGACATAGGTCCCCATTTGCGATGCCGAGGCGCCGGGATAATTGCGCCAAATGGTGTCATTGGCCGGGTCGTAATAGGCGGGAGCGACATTCGTCCATTGGGAGAAATCCCCCGCCAGACTGATCGTTTGCGGGCCGCTGGCGGCGGGTACCGGCCGGACCCCTTTCCGCTGGCGGTTTTGCGCAACCATCTGAAAATAATAGTTATCCGTGTGACCGCCTTGCATTGGTTCCAAGTCGCGGCTGTATTCCTCATTATATTCGTCGACGAAGTAAAAACCGCTCACGGGGCAGCAATCGGCGAGCAGGCGGGTGTAGCAATAAGTCGGCGCGGGGTAGGACCCCGCAATCCATTCGTTCCACTGGGTGAGAAACAGAAATTGGGGATCGTATTTCAAACCGTAATTCATCTGTTCCTTGAAAAAGATGCCCAGCCGGGAAGTGTGCTGCAGCGGCAGATGGTGATTGTCGTAATCAGGCTGCGAGTTGTTGCTCTGGCTTTTGCCAATGTTGCCGTTGGCCCAGCCGCCGCAGGAAACGGGCAGTTCCTCAGGCAGGTCGGGGCGCGTGTCATAGCCCCAGTTTTGCGGCGTTGGCACATCAACCCACTGCCATTCATCGTGAAGCTGGTTGGTGGCCACAAACGCCCAGGAGGTGCGCCAGGTGAAAAAGTTCTGCACGGCGGGCGCCGGCACCGGGTCGCCTCCGCCGCTGCCATTCACATAGCCCAGCAGGAGCGGCTTGCCCTGCCAGTAATACCAGAGATCGGAATACTTGCCCGGCGCATAAAGTGTGTTGTAGAGATACGTGGCGGTGGCGCCGCTGCCGGCGTGGGTGAGGAAGGCGATTTTCAGGTTGATCCTCTGGCCTTCAAACCGCATTTGGCGGATTATGTCCAACAGGGCGTACAATTGTGTGTCGTAGGTGACCGCGTTGCTGTAATCAAACAGCAGCACATCAATCCCGGCATGGTTGAGCAGCGCGATTTGCCGGCGCAGCACCCAGGGATCACTGGGATCATAATAATTTAAGGCCGGCTGGCCCCACCAATAAGTGGATGGCACCGTCTGGAAGATGGGGTTGCTGGCCCACGGATTATGGGGATCGGCATAGGGATTCGCCGCCAGCCACCGGCTGCAATCCCAATTGGTTCCCGAACCATAAGTGCCCGAATTGTGATGCCACAGATAATAAAACAAACCGATGGGCTGGTTGGTGCGCGGCGATCCACATTCGGCCAGCCCGGGGAGGCTGCGGTTCAAGGCGTCGGCTGCCACCCAGGTGTCTTCCATCAAATCTTGCTCCGGCGCGCCGGTGGTAAAGCTGTATACCGTGCCCCGGCTGGGCATCCCGTTCGCTGGCACGCCATCCACCCGCCAATAATAGGTCGTGTTTGGCTGCAACGATGAAATAGTGAGCGTTAATCCGTTGGTGCGGCCCTGGTAAATGCCTGAGGTGTTGGTGGTCGCGCTGTCGACCAGGCTGGAAAGCGTGCCCAAGTAAACATCATAAACCTGCGCCCCGGGCACCTGCAGCCAGCTCAAGGTAAGCGGCGTGGCAAGGTCCATGGGCACATTCGCTGCGGGAGCGGGATTCAAGGTGCCGTTTAAGATCCAGAATAGCACATATCCGGGCGTGCTGCTGGCATCCACCGCCAGCGCTTTACCACCGGGAATCGCCCCGGCGGTCAACCCATTCAACGTGACCGAACCGGAACATTGCAGCCCGGTGTAAACCCCCGAACTGAAGCCGCCGAGGTCGGTGATCTTCAGCGTGCCAGCGAGGGTGGTATTGCCCGATACTCGAATCAATCCATTGTGGGGATTATTTGTGCTGCCCAAGGCATAATTGAAAATCGCCTTGGGCACGGAGGTCAGTCCGCCGCATGTTAATGTGCCTCCGCTGCTGGACCCCGCCGTGAGTTGACCGCCTCCCGCCACTGAAATAGTCCCGGAAAAAATGCCGGTGCCTCCGAGCATCGACCCGGAATTAACTGTGAAACCCGCACCACCATTCATGGGGCCGTTGACGATGAGCGTGCCGCCATTCACCGCCGACGCGCCACCGACCGTATTCGTGCCGTTCAACGTCAGCGTGTATCCCCCTTGCTTGTTTACGGGATTATTGGCGGGAGTTACCGAGACGTTGCCGTTGATCGTGCAATTCTGATTGCAATAGATATCGCGAACATTGCTGCCGCCCGTGTTGAGCAGGACTCCGCCGTTGACCGTCAAATCCCCTGCGGCACCCCCGTTCACGGTGGCATTGTCAATAATCCAGCGAACCGTGCGAATTTCCAGCGTGTTTGTCAGGGTAATTGGTCCGACACACTGAAACCAAACTTGCCCGTCGCCCGGAACTGCCCCCACCAGGACCCGCCCGGTCCCGAAGGCATGGTTGTTGCCAAGTGAAATGGAACAATTGCCCGCCGCGCTGCTGAGGATGGTGGCGCCCGAATAAACGTTATAGGCATTCAACTGCAGGTAATTATGGCTGTCGCTCAGTTCGGTAAAACCAGTCGTACCCCCCAGCACGGCGTTAATAACTACCGCGTTGCCACTGCCAAGATTGGTGACGGTAATGACTGGGTTTACGCCCCCGATGGTCAGTATCGAACTGGCCGGCATGCCCGCATTGATAATCCAATTCGCGGGCGTTCCGGGGTCCTGGTCGCTAAACGTCAGGGATCCGGCGGACGTGTTCCCATCCAGGGAGATCGTGGAATTAGCCGTGACGTTGAGGCCGTTAAAAAGCACGGAGGAAGTTGGCGTGGTCGGCAAAGTTCCACCCGACCAATTAGCCTGCTTGGCCCAGCTACCAGAGGCGTCACCGCCGGCCAGATTGGTCCAGGCAAAGGTTTGTGACCATCCGTTTTGGTGACACAGCGGACTGGTCAGGAGAATTAAAAGAATGACCCAAGCCGAGGCGCATTCAAAAATGCGTCGACACCCTGCTTTACCGAGCGGCTTTCTTCCGGAATTCATAGGTTGGTTTTTTGCACGGCAAATGACCTTATGAACTTACTCGTTTTCCACCGGCCGTGGCAATGGTTGCCAGTGGGGTCCCGTAACCCGCGTTTACTGGGTCGCCGACCCCGCCAGTGAATTCTTCCAAGCCGTCACGGCCGCTTTAATCTCCGCCGCACAATTCGCCCGGGGTTTCACAAACCGGGGTGTAAACCAGGGAAACAGGCCCACCAAGTCCAGCGTCACCAATATCTGCCCGTCACACTCCGGCCCCGACCCAATTCCAATCGTGGGAATCGCCAGGCTGGCGGTGATTTCCGTGGCGACAGGCGGTGTCACAATTTCCAATACCACTGCAAACGCCCCCGCCGATTCCAGGGCGCGCGCGTCGGCCAGCAAGGCTTCGCGCTCGGTTTCCGTGCGGCCTTTAATATGGTAGCCGCCCTCTTCGCGGACATGTTGCGGCAGCATCCCCAAATGCCCGCAATATGGAACACCGGCGGAGGTGATGGCTTGAACTTGGGGCAAAATGGCGCGTCCGCCCTCGGCTTTTACCGCTTCCGCTCCGGCGGCCACCAATCGGCGGGCGTTGGTCACGGCCTCCGCCACCGAGTTATAACTGCCAAACGGCAAATCCGCCACGACCAGCGCTTGCGGCTTCGCCCGGGCTACGGCTTGGACGTGGTGCTCCATGTCCGCCATGGTCACCAGGGTGGTGTCCGGATACCCCAGCACCACCATTCCCAGCGAGTCCCCCACCAGCAGGAACGGAACCCCCGCCTCATCCAGCATTTTTGCCAGCGGATAATCGTAGGCGGTGAGCGCGGCGATTTGTTCGCCCCGCCCTTTCATGCCGCGGATGGTTTCCGGAGTAATTTTGGTCGGACTCATGGTTGCGGGCTGGACCAATCCGATGCGCTTAATCGCACCGGTATTTATCGCGGAATGAAACTGTGAATCAGTTCCTCCGGCGTGGTTGTCGCCGTCCCGACTTTGCCGACCACAATACCGGCCGCGTGATTGGAAAGAATGGCCGCTTCGAGCGGGGAGGCCCCAGCCGCGATTGCAAGGGTGAACGACGCAATCACGGTGTCACCCGCGCCGGATACATCGAATACTTCCTGTGCCACCGTGGGAATGTGATAAGGCGGCTGGCCGCGCTGGCAGAGCAGCATGCCCAATTCGCCGAGCGTGATGAGCAGGATCGCTGGACTCGGATGCTGAAGCAACCGGTCCACGACGAGCCGGAGATTTTTATCCTCCAAAGGATTGGCCTTGCGGGTGTCATCCGGCAGTTCCGCCAGTTCAAACGCCTCCTTGCGGTTGGGGGTGATGAGCGACAGCCGGCTTAAATCCAGCTTATGCACGGGTTTGGGATCGAGGCTAAGCCAGATTCCCCTCTCCCGGCAAAGCGATTTAATTTCATCCAGCAGCGGCTGCGTCACCACGCCTTTGCCATAGTCGCCAATAATGATCGCATCGGTGGTCGCCAGCTTGGGCTTTAATTCCTCCAGCAATTGCCGGGTCAGGGCGGCATCCAGACCCTCCCGGGTCTCGCGATCAATGCGCACCACCTGCTGTTGGTGGGCCACGATCCGTGTTTTTACGCTCGTGTGCCGCGAGCTGCTTTTGACGAGGCCCTGGCAAATAATTTTCTGCTCGCCCAGGAGGCCCAGCAACTGCCGCCCGGAATCGTCATTCCCGATGGCTCCAAATATCTCCGTCGGCACCGTCAAATCAGCCAGGTTGCGCGACACATTGGCCGCGCCGCCGGGCATGAAGCTTTCCCGTTGAAAATCCACCACCGGCACAGGGGCTTCGGGGGAAATGCGCGAAACCGAGCCCCAGATGAACTGGTCCAGCATCACATCCCCCACCACCAAAACCCGGGTTTTGCGCGCCGCCGTCAAAATTTCCCGGGCCCGTTCAACGGTAAGAACATTGGTGCTCATGTCAGTAATTTGAATCGAGTTTAATATTGTGAGGTTAATCCAAAAACGCCGTCAATGGACTCGTGGCGCTGGCCGTTTCATTTTGGGTCGCCAGGCCCGATTCATAAGCCGCCCGACCCGCCTCTACCGCAAGTTTGAAGGCCATGGCCATGCGGTTAGGATCGGCCGCCACCGCAATCGCCGTGTTGATCAACACCGCATCCGCACCAATTTCAAGAGCTTCCGCCGCGTGACTGGGTGCGCCCAATCCGGCATCCACCACCACCGGCACGGTGGCCTGCTCAATGATGATGCGCAACTGGTCGCGCGTTTGCAGGCCCCGATTGGAGCCGATGGGGGAGCCCAGCGGCATGACCGTCGCGCAACCCGCGTCTTGCAATCGCTTGGCCAGCACGGGATCGGCGTTAATATAGGGCAGTACCGTAAAACCCTCCTTCACTAGAATTTCCGCCGCCTTGAACGTCTCCACCGGATCGGGCAGCAGGTAGCGGGGGTCGGGATGAATCTCGAGCTTCACCCACTTGGGCAATCCGGCCGCCGCCGCGAGGCGGGCTAGGCGAACCGCTTCCTCCGCATTCATCGCGCCGCTGGTGTTGGGCAGCAGCAAATAGCGCCGCGGATCTATGAACTCCAAAATGTTTGCGAACGGATCGCGCTTGCCACTGAGATCCGCCCGGCGCAGGGCCACGGTCACCATCTCCGCACCGCTGGCCGCCAAGGCATCCCGCATGGCCTCCGGCGACGAAAATTTGCCCGTCCCCATGATGAGGCGGGAGCGGAAAATTCTACCGGCAATGACCAGCGGCTGGTTGGCTAACGACATTAGGTTACTTTAAACGGTTGGGGCCGTTTGTCGAGAGGGGATGAACACCTGTGGTCTGTCGATTTATAATTTATGTTTTCTTCGGCTAAAGAAATCGCTGACATTTTCCGAATAGCCAAGCACCCACAATGTCCAAACCGATAGGGATATATGAATAACGGGCAGCCAAACTAATAATGTAATCTGATTTGCAACCGCGTGGTCTCTAAAATGTCCGTCATTTGCCGTGTTGATGTAGTATGAACACAAACCAATGAATTCAGCGAGGATAGTTAGAGCCGCAAATATTATATAAATTGTCCGAGCCCAGCTAAAGCCTGCCGACACAAATAAACAAACCACGCATCGAAGAGCAAATCCCAAGGCCAGGACGGGCACTGGACGCAAAATTAAATGGGCGAAGTCATAAATTATGTTTACGCCCATCGTCGCAATTACCAGCCATTGAGTCCTGCTGATGCGCATTATTCGCGTCGACTATTTCCTAGTTTTTTAGGACAGAAAGGGAACCGCCAAATCTTTCCATTCTGCTCATCCCATTTTCAAGCTTTCAGGTAAATTGCCCATTCCGCCCGAGCGCGGTCGGCGCAGTCGCCGGGGAACCTGAAATTACTCGTGCGATTTCCGCTTGGAAAATGTGTGCGTCGCGTGGCCATAGAACACCTCGGCACATTCCATGATGGTCTCCGACAACGTCGGATGCGGATGGACGGTCAGGGCAATATCCTCGGCGGTGGCACCCATTTCCATGGCCAGCACGGCTTCGGCAATCAATTCACCTGCGCCCGCGCCTGTAATTCCCACTCCGAGGAGGCGGTCGGTATCCGGATCAATCAGCATTTTGGTCACGCCATCCGTGCGATCAAAAGACAGCGCCCGGCCCGAGGCCGACCAGGGGAATTTTGCGACTTCGTACTTCACGCCCTTTTCCTTGGCTTCCGCCTCGGTCAGGCCGCACCAAGCAATTTCCGGATCGGTGAAGACCACGGCAGGGATGATGATGTTTTCAAACACCACATCCTGGCCGTTGATGTTTTCAATGGCGATGCGCGCCTCCTTGTGGGCTTTGTGCGCCAGCAGGATGCCGCCGGCGATGTCGCCGATGGCGTAAATGTTTGGATCGTCCGTTTGCTGGTGGTGGTTCACCTTGACGAAGCCCTTGTCATCCAGCACCGCCTTGGTATTGGCCAGTCCCAAATCGCTGCTGTTGGGCACGCGGCCTACGGAAACCAGCACCCGGTCATAAAGTTCTTCGAGCTTTTGGCCGTTGAATTCCATCTCCACCTTGATCTGCTTGCCGGCGGTCGCCATTTTGGTGACGCGCGCTTTAAGGCGGATTTCCTTGAAGGCTTTTTTGGCGTTGGCCACGACGGGGCGGGCGAGGTCGGCATCGGCCCCGGCCAGAATGGTGTCCAAGGCTTCCGCCAGCACAATTTTGCTGCCCAGCGCGGCGTAAACGGTGCCCAGTTCCATGCCGATGTACCCGCCGCCGATCACCAACAAATTCTCCGGAATATCTTCTACTTCCAAGGCCTCGGTCGAGGTCATGACCCGGGGATTGCCCAAATCCCACGCTTTGGGGATGGCGGGAATGGAGCCAACCGCCAGAATAGCTTTGTCGTATTCGACGAATTGTTGCCCTTCGCTGGTTTCCACACGCAGACTTTGGGACCCTTCAAAATAGGCGCGGCCTTGAATCACCTGCACTCCGCGCATCTTGGCCAGCGCCGCCACACCGCCGGCGAGCTTTTCCACAATGGATTCCTTCCAGGCGCGCAGCTTGGAAACCTCCACCGTCGGTTCCGTAAATGTGATGCCGCGATGCGCCGACTCCCGGGCATTGACAATCTGGTGCGTGGCGTACAACAGCGCCTTGGAGGGAATGCAACCCCGGTTCAGGCACACGCCACCCAGACGCTTTTCCCGCTCAATGAGAATGACTTTTTTACCGAGGTCCGCCGCATAAAAGGCCGCCGCATACCCGCCGGGACCCGCGCCAACGACCACTATTTCAGTTTTAATAGGTTCCATGAAAACAAAAAGCGCTTAAATTTTTACGGTTTCTTCTTTGAAATCCTGCAGGGCCGCGATCAGATCGACCGTGAACCGCGCCGCCGTGCCGCCGTCAATCACCCGGTGATCATAGCTCAGGCCAATGGGCGTCATCAGGCGGATTTCCACCTTGCCTTCGCGCACCACCGGCTGGAGCGCTCCGCGTCCCATCCCAAGGATGGCCACTTCCGGCTTGTTCACAATGGGCGTGAAATGCGCGCCGCCGATGGCTCCCTGGTTGGAGATCGTAAAGGTGCCGCCTTTGAGCTCGTCCGCCGTTACCTTGCGGTCCCGGGCCTTGGCCGCCAGAACTTCCAGTTCCTTGGCAATTTCCAGCACGCTCTTCTTGTCCACGTCGCGAATGACCGGCACGATCAAACCCTGCTCGGTGTCCACGGCGATTCCCAAATGGTAATATTCCTTGATCACCACCTCATTTGTGGCCTCGTCCAGGCTGGAATTAAAGATCGGATGCTTCTTGAGCGCTTCCACAATGCCCTTCAGCACCAGCGGGGTGAGCGTAAGCTTCGAGCCTTTGGCCTCATAGGCGGCGGCATATTTCTTTCGCAACTCGTTCAGCTTCGTGAAATCAATGTTGTCGAATTGCGTGACGTGCGGGATGGCATTCCAGTTCTCCAGCATCCGGCGTGCAATCACCTGGCGCAACGGCGAGATGGACTTCTTGATGACTGGACCCCACTGCGAGAAATCAATGGACACTGGCGCCGGTTTGGCCGGGGACGCAGCCGCGGCGGTGGGTGCCGCTTTGGGAGTCGCCGCCTTCACGATCAAGCGTTGAATGTAGGCCTTAACGTCGCCCATGACGATTCGGCCGCCCGATTCGCTGCCGCGAATTTTCGCCAAATTAATGCCCAATTCCCGCGCCACCTTTCTTACCGACGGCGACGCCACTGGCGCAATGCCGGGCGTCACATCCTCGTCCTCCTCCACTTCTTCCACTGCTTCCGGTTCGGACTCCGGGGTGGGTGCCGCTGCGGGTTTGGCCGCCGCACGTTTCGGAGCTGGAGCCGCCGCGGGTGCCGGGGCGGTTGCGACCACAGGTGCCATTGCACCACCTTCCACGGAAATCAATCGCTGGCCGACGCTAATCCGGTCCCCGGCCTTGATGAAAACCTTGCCCACCACGCCCGCCGCGGTGGACGGGATGGAAGCCACGGCCTTTTCGTTTTCGAGTTCCAGTATGGGCTGGTCTTTCGCCACCGTGTCACCTTCTTTAACGAAGATATTTACCACGACGCCGGAATCCGCGCCCTCACCCAATTTCGGAAGTTTTACGTCCATAAATTCAACAGACAGTCAGCTTGCCGCAAGACTGGTGGATTTTCCAGAAATAAATTTAGCTGATAGTGAAGAAAGGGGTCTGTACCTAAAGGATTGACGAGCCTTGACGGGGTTTATTATCTGAAGTCCAGGGTCTAGTGTCTGGCAGACGGGCCGGGGGAATTGTGGTCAGCCACAGAATTAAGCCCTCCCTGGAATTTTTAGGCTTAATTTACTTTCATTCGCTTGGATTCGCTTGGATTTACTTTCAGTGAACCTTGAGCGGTTGGAGGGGCCAATCCGGGAATTGGGGAAGCCGCATGCTGCCTTCGGCCACCTTGAGCGGCGGAATGTCATGTCAAAGAACCGGCTTGAAAAGCGCAGGGTTAAAAATCACTGTGGCGTCAGGCGGGCGGTCACGCGGAAATCTTGCGTGGCGCGGGCCGGTCATCCCTCCCTGGCACTCCCGTTTAGGCTGGGGCGGAAAAACAAACCGCTAAAGCGACTCACGCGAATAGTATATGGCGGATGAGTTTGGACGTCAACGGGGCAATTTTACAATTCCAACGCCGCTGGCTGGCCGCCCTCGGTTTCCATGGGGCCGGCGGGCGGTTGCATTGATCAATTGAGATGACGGCGGAGGATGTGGAGGTTGTCATCGTTAAAAAGCGTGCCCACGTGCGGGAGGTTTTCAAACGCCGGGGCGCGCGAGGCAAGCGCAATGCAAAGTTGGCTTGAGCGGACGGCCCGGATCGGGGTGGAATAATGCTCAGCCAAGGAACCAGAATTGGCTGTGGGTGACGGTTCAAGCGTCGCGACGCACGACCTTCTTTGAGAACTCATTACATGGGCTGAAGCCGCATGGCTGGCATCATAATGTCGCCACGCGACGACCCAAAAAGCCGGTTCACTGGCACAAAATCATCTTCACAAGGGGGGCGGTTCTCCCAACAGAGATGGCGGCGGGAACAGTTCCCGCTCCGTTGGTTTCAATGGCGCGAAGCTGCGGCGGTGGATGGGGCAAGGGCCGTGTTCGGCAATGGCGGCCAAATGTTGGGCGGTGCCGTAACCTTTGTGTCCGTCAAATCCATACTCGGGCCATTGGCGGTGATATTCCTGCATCAATCGGTCGCGAGTCACTTTGGCAAGCACGCTGGCGGCGGCGATGGAATAGCTGCGGGCGTCCCCCTTGACCAGCGCGGTTTGCGGCACGCGCAGGGTCCGCACCGGGCGGCCATCCACCAGGGCGTGCTGCGGTGCGGGGTGCAGCCGGGTGAGGGCGGCGTTCATGGCTTCATGGGTGGCTTGGAGGATGTTGATCGCGTCAATACGGGTCGATTCGACCAGGACCACCGCGTGCCGAATCTCTGGGCACTGGACAAGAAACTCATAAAAACCTTCGCGCTGGGCTGCGCTGAGCTGCTTCGAATCATTTAACCCCGAGAGCTCGGGAGGCAATCCGGATTTTGCCCAGGCCGGTGGCAAGATGACGGCTGCGGCGCTAACCGGCCCGGCCAGAGGACCCCGGCCCGCTTCATCCACCCCGGCCACGCGGACCAGGCCCTGTTGCCATAATTCGCGTTCAAAAGCCAAACGGTCGCCGGTCATATCAATGGTGCCAGCCTAAACCGCCCGGGCGGCCAATTCAACGGAAAGCCGCTGGCGGAATTGTTCGCGAAACTTCAAGAATGAAGTGGTCGGTTTTTGTTTTGGGGCGATTCGGGCTTGATAATTCACCGGGGAAACCATAAATAAGACTCCCGCATGTCCATTATTCAAGTCGGGTTGATTGATACCACGGGCAAATTGGATCCGGAATTCGTCCAGTCGGTCGCAGCGGCTATTAATATTCAAATGATCCGCGATCTCTCCCAGTACTGGCCCGTCAAAGCCACGGTAAGGCATTTGCCGGATCCGAAAAAGTTGCCCGCCGGGGTTTGGCCGGTCCGGCTCGTGCCAGAAATGCCGCCGGGGCAGGGGGGGGTGCACATGGACGATCATCATCAGCCCTATGCCAAGGTGATTGCCCGTCCGGAAGACGATCATTGGACGATTGATGCCAGCCACGAAATTCTGGAGATGGTGGTGGATCCCTACGGCAACAAGCTCCATCATTCGCGCTCCATCAAGATTACGGCGCACGGCACGATTGAGGATGCCACTGGTGGGTTTGATTATCTGGTCGAAGTGGCCGACCCGTGCGAATCTGCCGCCCATGCTTACAGCATTGCGGGGGTTGCAGTTTCTGATTTCATCACACCGCACTTTTATGATCCCCATTCGACGCCCGGAACCCGCTACAGCTTTACGGGATCCATCAAGGCTCCGCGCCAGATCCTGCCCGGCGGTTACGTTACCTACCTGAACCACGAGACGCAGGCTTGGGAGCAGATCCTCTGGCCCGATCCCAAGCAGGCGCCGGCGTACCACAAACTCGGACCGGCCCAAGCCGGCCAAAGTCTGCGCGTCTGGGTGGATTCCCAGGTCGTCCAACATCGAAAAAATTCGGCCTTCAAGCGCACCTTAAACCATTCCTTGCTGGAGGAATGCAAACAACATCGGGCGGCCTTGTCCCGAATCGCGACCGTCCGTGGCACTCATTATAAATAAGCACCAGTCATGCAGGCCATTGGCCGAAAGTTATAATCCTTTTGAACTTTTCCGATGGCCGGCCTAAACTGCCGATGTGCCTGTTTTGAGCTACGTTTTAACATTTTTGGCGGCCTATTTACTGGGCTCCCTGCCCAGCGGCTATCTGGTGGGGCGGGCCAAGGGCGTGGACATCCGCACAGTGGGCAGCAAAAACATGGGTGCCACCAACGTCTTTCGGACGGTGGGGAAAGCCTTGGGGATATTGGTGCTGCTGGTCGATGCCCTGAAAGGCTGGCTTGCGGTGGCCGTGGTGGCACCGTGGATGGCACATGCATTTGTATCGAATGCGTCACCTGGCTGGTTGCCCGTGGTGGGGGGCGTTGGGGCCATTTTGGGGCACAACTACACCTGCTGGCTGCAATTCAAAGGCGGTAAAGGCATTGCGACCTCGGCCGGCGTGTTTCTGGCGCTGGTACCGTGGGCGTTCTTGATCGCCTTGGGCACTTGGATTCTTCTATTCGCGGCCACGCGGTACGTTTCCGTGGCCTCCATCGCAGCGGCGGCCGTGCTGCCCGTGGCTGCTTGGTTTACCACCCATGACGCCGGACTAACCGCCGTGGCGGGAGTGATGGGGGCGCTGGCGATTTTCAAACATAAAAAGAACATCGAACGGCTCCTCGCTGGAACGGAAAACCGCATTGAGCTGGGTAAAAAGAAGGCCCCCGCGAAAGAGGTACCATCGTGAATATCGCCGTGCTGGGTGCGGGGGCGTGGGGAACCGCGTTGGCGCGACTGCTCCAAACCGGCGGTCACGCGGTAACGTTGTGGGGCCATCTCCCCGCCCACTTGGAGGAGCTGCGCCGTACGCGGCACAATGAACGCCATTTGCCGGGCATCGAACTGCCGGCGGAACTGTTGTATGCCACTGATTTGCCCCTGGCCCTGGCCGGAGTGGAATGGGTCGTGGTGGCGGTTCCCTCCAAAGCGTTTCGCACGGTGACTGGCGCACTCCGTGATTTTTCCGGCGGCGTGGTCAGTGTCACCAAGGGCATTGAACATCATACGGGGCTGACCATGTGCGGAGTGCTGGCGGAGACTGCCCCCCAAGCCCGCCGGGCCGCGCTTTCTGGTCCCTCCTTTGCGTTGGAAGTGGCCCGGGGAATTCCCACTGCCATTGTCGCGGGCAGCGCAGACTCCGTCACGGCCAAAGCCGTGCAGGCGTTGTTTCACCGCCCGGCTTTTCGGGTTTACACCAGCCAGGATTTGGCGGGCGTTGAACTGGGCGGGGCGCTGAAAAATGTCATTGCGATTGCCGCCGGCATTTGTGACGGCCTCGGCTTTGGCGACAATTCCAAGGCCGCCCTGGTCACCCGTGCGCTGGTGGAAATGCGCCGGCTCGGGGTCGCGGCGGGTGCCCAGCCGGACACATTTTCCGGCCTGAGCGGTTTGGGCGACCTGATGGTCACTTGTTTTTCCAAACTCAGCCGCAACCGGGGTTTTGGCGAACGCGTTGGCCGCGGCGAGTCCATCCCGGACATCATTGCCGGCATGACCGCCGTGGCGGAGGGCTACCCCACCGCCCGTTCCGCCGCCGAATTGGCGCGGAAACTCGGCGTGGAGACACCGATTGTGGACGAGGTTCAGGCGACGTTGTATCAGGGGAAAAATCCGGCGCTGGCGCTGCGGGATTTGATGGCGCGCGGCTCAAAGGCTGAGGATTGATAGCAGAGAAGGTATAATCTGAAAGTCTCTTAATAATAAATCGCCCTGAACCGATTCTGGATGGTAGGATAGATAAAATCAGCAATGATGCCAGCGAGCCAATTTCTTCCAATCCAATTGCCTTTTGTCTAAGGATATTTAAGGTTCCATGGTTGAACGCTATCAACCCAGCGCGCCCTTGAGCAGGTCCGTCAGCTCCGCATAAGTGTCCACCGCCGGGAACTGGGGGAATTGGGCGATGACATTCGGCGGTGCGTGAAACAGGAAACCGGCATCCGCCTCAAGGAGCATGGCAGTGTCATTAAACGAATCTCCGGCGGCGACCACCCGGTAATTCAATGATTTCAGGGCGGCCACGGCCTTCTTTTTCTGGTCTGGCACACGCAACTGGTACCCGGTGATTCGGTCGTTTTCCACCACCAATTTGTGACAAAACAGGGTCGGCCAGTTGAGTTGCCGGATGAGAGGGGACGCGAATTGCTCGAACGTGTCGGAAAGTATAATCACCTGGGTAACGGTGCGGAGGTCATCCAAAAAGGCTTTGGCTCCGTCCAGCAAGGGCAAGGTGCCAATCACGTTTTGGATGTCTGAGAGCTTGATGCCATGCTGGTCGAGAATGGCGATGCGATAGCGCATGAGCCGGTCGTAGTCGGGTTCATCCCGGGTGGTGCGGCGCAATTCCGGGATGCCGGTCTTCTCGGCGACGGCGATCCAGATTTCTGGCGTCAGCACTCCTTCCATGTCCAAAGTGACGATTGATTGTTGCACGGGCGGGAGTCTTCCAAAAGGGAGCGGTCCTGTCGAGCGGTTCGCAACAAATATTGGCGTTTTTTGGTGGCAATATTGGCGCCCCAACAACACTTGAAAGGAGGGGAGTTACGCGGAGACGGTCGGCCGCGCAAAGCGTTCGTTACGCGCCAGCCCGGGCTTCGAGCCTTGGGCGTTGACCGAAATTAACGTTCCATCGCCGCTCAAACGCATCTGCTGGCCCCGCCATTCCACTGTGTTGCTCATGAAGGAGTGGCACCAAATCAGGAAATTCAGCAAGTCTTTGACCGGCACCAGCCAGTGGGGGGAAACCAAGTCCCGGTCCGGGGTAAACCGGCGCTGGAGATCCCAGGCAATCAAGATGCGTCCCAAAATGAATCCAGCGGCGACCAAGAACATCACGGGATTGTGGATGAAGAGGCAGTTAGCGATCAGCCACAGCAGGGGCCAAAGGGTGCCGTTGGCCAGAATGCTGAGGAAATATGGCAAAGGCTGGCAAACCCTTATGGTGCGAGCCCAGCGAAGTTGATGGATCCAGACCTCTTGCCAGTTCATGGGCTGGTCCCAGCATTCCACCACGACGGAACCCAGGGCGATTCGATGGCCTTTTTCCGTCAAACGGCGGCCGAGTTGATAATCATCCGCCAGGCAATCCGCCAAAGCGGTAAAGCCGCCAATTTCCGCCAATGCCGAGCGCCGGGTGAGCATCACCGCACCCATCGCGAAGTCCGGGGCCTTGAGCGTGGTGGATTGCACCACCTGGCTCCAGAAATCGGCGTTTACAGCAATGGTCTCCCAATGCATGGCCCGGTTGAGGGGATTGGCCAGCCGGTAAAAGCAATTCACCAAACCCACTTTGGGATCATCCAAATGCGGGACAATTTGCTCAAGGAAATCCGGGGCCACACGGACATCCGCGTCGCTGGCCAGAATGAGTCCGTATTTGGCCTGGCGTTCCATCTGAATCAGCGAGGAAACCTTGCCATTTCGCCCCAGGGATTCACTGCAAATGATCAATTGGGCGTCTTGTCCGGGAAATTCCTGCAGCAAACCCCGCACCACTTCGCAAACCGGATCGGCCGCATCGGCGACGCCGAAAAGAATTTGGGTTTTACCAGAATAGGCTTGGGTGAGCCAGCAACGCAACGAATCCTTGGTGGTTGCATTGCAGCCTTTCAGCGGCTTAAGCAGCGTGATGGCGGGCGGGTGGATGGCCGGACTCTGGCGCTGATGCAGGGGAAAGCGCACCGCTGCGAGCCATTGCCAGATTACCAAGGCAAAACTCAACATAGCCAGCACCGCCAAGATGACATTTAAGTAAACCAAAACAGCCGAAATGTACCATATTCAGGCGTTTGCGCCAGAAGTTTTACCATCTGGATGCTCATCCAACACCAGAATGCCGTGCGGCGGCAGGTCGTAATTGCCCGAAAACGTGCTGCCGGTCAGAAAATCATGCATCGGCTTGTAGAACTGAATGCGCACCGGTGAGTTCTGATGATTAATCAGGAAATACACGCGGGTGCCTTCCTTTTGCCGCATGCTGACCTCAATATTTTCCGGCACCTTCAACAAGGGCTGAATTCCGCAACTTTGCTTCAGCCAGACCACCAAATCATTATAGAAATGCTGGTGACTCATGGTGCCAATATAAATGGCCTTGCCCAAACCATAATTATTGCTGGTCATGGCCGGCTTGCCCGCGTAAAAATCCTTGGCATAGGTCGCCAGAATTTGACATTCCCCCGGTTCAATCAGGTCGCACCAAAGTTTGGCCACATGTAGGTGGCTGGTCGGAAAGGCTCCCTTGAAAATCAGATGATTTTCCTCGTTCGGTGCCAGCATGTCGAATTCCTGCACTTCCATCCCGAACAGGTCGGTCAAATAACCGGGATAACCCGTGGTCGGGGCAATCTGACTCGAGTTGACGAGGCTGGTGTTGAAAGTGGCCACCAAAGTGCCCCCGTTTTGAACAAATAGCTTCAACCGGTCCGCTTCGCCCGCCGATAGCAGATGCAAGGAAGGCGCCACCACCAATTTGTAAGCCGACAAATCTTCCGTGGGGCGCGCGAAATCCACGGGAATGTTCCGGTCATGAAACGCATTGTAAATCAGTTGGATGTGATCGCGCAGGTGGAAATGCTCATTGGGTTGAAACGGTTGGGCCAGCGCCCACTCATTATCATGGGCATAGAGGATGCATACTTCGGCCACCACCCGGGTATCTTTGAGGGTGGGGGCCAGTAATTTCAATTCTTCCCCGATTTGGCTGATTTCCTTGAAAATACGCTGGCTGCCCTCGATGTTATGCGGCAGCACGGCCGCATGAAATTTTTCCGTGCCAATCCGCGATTGCCGCCACCGAAAATACAGCACCCCATCCGCTCCTCGCGAGATCAACTGGTAGGTGAACTTGCGCAACACGCCGGGACGGATCAATCCATTAACTTCCTGCCAGGTGGTCTGGCCAGCCTTTTGCTCGATGACCCAAAATCCGGTGTTTCCGTCGGGGGTCGTGATGCCGGTCTTTTTAAGCGACCGCATCATGTCCAGATCACAGGCCGTCTCCGAAAATTTCATCTTAACCGCTGCGGTACTGCTGCAACCCACGAAGTCCAGCGTCTCCGCCATGTCAAAATGGTCGAACCGGCCTACGAATGGGCGCAAATTGGTCGTGACCGGAATCTTGGGGGTTAATTCGTGGAGTAATTCGGCCTGCATCCGAGCAAAGGCTACAATCGTGTCGCTAGAAAACCGGTGCCAGTCCGAAACCAAGGCCGGGTTGTGCTGCGTGGGGGCCTTCATGGGCATCGGCACCTGATTCCAGTCGGTGACCAACTGTCCCCAGTGGACCAAGCCCAGCCGGTCATTGAGCCGGGTAATGGTTTCATATTTGAGCTTTAACCAGTTGTGCCATTCTAAACGGGAAGATTCGTTAAACGAGGATTCGGTGTAATGTCCCCCCAAGCCATTGTCGATCTGCCAGGCAATTAACTGGGCGTGGTGTCCCAGTGCTTCCGCCATTTTTCGCACAATTTGCTTGGCGGCATTCCAATAAGCGTCG
>Ga0364866_10061_pt1 | contig 41300 bp, 42 predicted proteins | sample ExccelAu500001D3_3_FD_206913 | JGI IMG/M metagenome (GOLD analysis project Ga0364866, IMG submission 206913) | Enriched cells from Trout Bog Lake Hypolimnion, Wisconsin, USA - BchlTB.Aug13.5000.01.D3 | ecosystem: Environmental > Aquatic > Freshwater > Lake > Hypolimnion/Profundal zone | place...
GGGAGCTTTCGTTATAAAGCTACCCCGCAACTCCCTCAACAGGCCTCGTCAAATCTTCTTGCGAGCTTTCAGAAGCAAAGAGCCGTTCTCGTCAAGCTTAAGAAGTGATGAAAAGCTAAGGGACATTCGTGATGTGACTGATTTGCCGTTGAACTTTGACTTTAGCGAAGAACAGGAACTTTTCCGCAGAACGGTCCGCGAGTTTGCCAAGAGAGAGATCGCACCGAAAATCCGGGACTTTGAAAGAAAAGGAGAATTCCCCTGGGGCATCTATAGAAAGATGGGTAGTGCCGGGCTTCTCGGCTTAAGGTTTCCAAAGGAGTTCGGCGGACAAGAAAGCGATGCAGTGACGATGGCCATCCTAGTCGAGGAGGTTGCTCGCGCAGGATGGCAAATTCCACTCAGTGATATAATGGGGGAGATCCTTTCGCTCCATGGTCCGACGCAACTGAAGAAGGAATGGCTCCCAGCGATGGCGAAGGGAGAACGGATGCTGGGTGTAGCCAATACGGAACCGTCGACAGGGTCCGATGCTGCGGCGATAACGACCCGTGCAACGAGAAAGGGAGACAACTACGTTCTGAATGGAGAAAAACAATTCATCACGGGTGTTAACGAATGCGGCGCATATTGTCTCCTAGCCAAGACCGATGCCGAGAAAGGGTCTAAGGGGGTCAGCATGTTCTTTGTTGAGATGAATAGACCCGGGATCGAAAGGTACGAACTCGATGCATTGGGATGGAAACTGTTCTCGTTTGGAGGAATAGTGCTAAAGGACGTTACTATACCTGCATCAAATCTAATCGGGGAGGAGAACCGAGGCTTCCACTACGTGATGGAAACCTTCGACTTAATGAGGTCTCTTATCGCTGTGTGGTGCATCGGTTTGACAGAGAGTTCGATAGACGAAGGCATCGAATATGCGAAACAACGAACTGCATTTGGGCGCCCTATAGCAAAATATGAATCTGTTCAATCTCGCATAGTGGAGGGCTACACCGAGCTTGAAGCGGCCCGGCTTCTTTGCTACAGAACCTTGTGGTTGAAGGATAAAGGGCATAAGATCACAAAGGATTCAGCCATGATTAAGTGGTATGTCCCCCAGCTGTGCTTTGGAATTGTGAATAATTGCCTTCAGAACCGCGGCGCGATCGGGTACACAACAGAGTGTATGGATGAGTATCGTTTGAGGGAGATTCGAGGCGCGATGATTGGAGACGGAACAACCGATATCAACAAGATTGTCGTGGCGCGAGAGCTGCTTGGCAGAGAGTTCCTGCCATACAGGTAAAGCCGCGAGCAGAACGGCGCAAGTGCTAGTCGGATAACATCGTCGGCGCCGAATTCTAGACGGCGTAGGTTACGTTAGTCCCCGGACTGGTTTTGTGCTGGTTATTTTCCTTCGCTTACGATCGTTGTTAATGTCGAGCGGATCTTGTCGAGTCTACGCACTTTCCAGGTAATGACCTCCTTGAGGCGATCCATTGTTTCTGTTTCGATTTTTGCCACCACATCGTACACTCCATAGACAAAATAGGATTCCTTGACTTCGGGAACATCCCGGAGACTCTTCAGAATCTCGTTCTCTGCGCCGGCGTCAATATTCATAAAGACGAAAGCCTTTGGCATCGAAATTAACCCTACTAAGATTAGTGGGATGACTATTATGAGATTATCCCTAATTTCTGGCCGAATATGTCAGGAGTCATAAAATGGCCTCCCAGATCGACCCAGCCTTACCACGAATAGAGGAGCTAGTCCGGAGGCGGTCTTCTACGGACCGCAGGATGGGTTACGTATGGATGATAGTCCCCATACTTCCTGCACTAGCAGCTGTCGTTATCGGAACATCACTGATTGGTATTCTGGTTTCGGTTTTGCCTCGGATTAGCAATTTAACTCAGCCACAAAACACTCAAAACGCGATAACGCCAATTGCCGGGGAAATCTTCGCACTTTACGGTCTAGCAATCATCACATTCTGCGTTGTGCTCCTTTTCGGCGCCCTAGCTTTCTATTACCTGATAGATCGTCGAAACCGCCATTTGGGTCGGCAGCAGCTGTTATTTTCTACCCTACACAGGTACCTCGCCGCGAAAGCACCTGCCTCCGGAAACATGTCACGGCTTGGCCAACTATCAGAAGATTCGGTTTACGGCGAACGCGATAGGCCTGCCGGTCTTTGGGCCGTGCTCTTTCTATTTGTGCCCCCCATCGTTGGTTTACTAGCAGCCTACAACCTAACCCAAGACCTGCAGCGACATGACGAACTTCAGTCCAGCTATCAAACCACACTTGTCAACGCCTTCAGTGATGCGGGCGTTCAGCCTCCAGCTTTTTCTCCTTACAAGTTCCACAAGAAGGATCCGTTTCTGTTCATTATACTTTCAGCAATAACGGCTGGGCTTTTTTGGGTCTATTGGTTTTACACGTTGCTTAAGGATTACAACGAGCACTTCTTAGACCAAACTAAGTTCGAGGATCAAATTCTCAATTCACTGATGCCACAAGAAGTCATGATAAGATGCGGAGCCTGCGGTGCTGGTGTCCCTCGCAACGCCCGATTTTGCCCGAGCTGCGGAAAGGCCCAAACGACTTAGGTGAAATCCATGCGCGTTATGGACGTAGCAATCCAAACATTTCGACGAAACCGCCTTTTGATCGCAGCGATTGCGGTTGCTTTCTTTGCAATAATGATCATTACGGCTCTGGTGACCTATGCGGTACTGCTGGCATCTCCAGGTCTGGTGAAGGGGTTTCAGGATTGGTTGGAGTCAGCGGGAACTTACATGGCAATTCCGCCACCATACACCAATAGCCTTTACCGTCTCATTTTTTTGAATAATATCGGCCACTTTTGGAACCCCATTCGACTTTGGGTGTGGATACCTTTCATCGGCGCGTTCGAGTTGGGATATGAACTCTTGCTCAACGCAGTCTTGATCGGCGGAGTGGCAGCCTTCGTAGGAATGACAAAGGGCCCAGTCTATACAGCAGCAGGGTTACTCCCGCATGGGATTTTCGAAATACCTGCGTTCATACTTGAGTTCGTCGGGCTTGCAAGATGGCATGTCACTACGACTCGTGCGTTATATGCAAAGTTAAGCGGCCAACCCGTTGACCGGCCGCTTCTGTTAGAGGGGGTTAAGGATACGGTCACGCTGTCTTTATTGTCGGTAGCTTTGTTCGCTGTTGCGGCGTACATTGAGACCTTCATCACGCCTCACTTATTGGGTCGCTAGCGCCATTCTGCTCAAGTGAATGCGTAGGTCACTTGCGCCGTTGCCGTCACTTGTAACGTTCCAGATTGTATTGGTGTCGCTGCGGTCGCCGCGAATCTGCTGTAATTCGTGGGCTGGAATTCATATCCCGGTGTAACTGAGATAGGCCCAACAATCGTAACTCCTAGTGTTGTTGCCATTGCTTTGGCTTGGCCGTCTGCGTCGGTTAAGGCAAGCTGTAGCGCTTGCTTCTGTATCGTGGCTAGAGTAGAGCTTGAGAGTGTGAACGATACACCCTGTACTTCGTTCGCCCCTGCGGAGATTGCTTGATCTAGGATTTTGCCTATAGACCCTAAGTCGTTCACCGTTACCTGAATCGCGTTTACGGCAATGTAACCGATGATCGTGGGCGGCACGCTTTGGTTAACTGGATTAGAGTACGAAGGGGTCAGGGTGTAGGAGACGGTTTGAATTGAATTATTGCCTATTCCAGCTCTGGTAAGAGCAGCGATCACGTTTGCCATCGCTAGCGCGTTGTCTGCGGTAGCCTGGGTGGCAGTGGCTGCCTGAGTTTGAACGGCCAGGTCAAGTATGGCTTGGTCAGGAGATGCAGGGATGGTTCCGGTCCCCGTGACCTGAATTGTCTTTGTGGCAGAGTTCGTTAGAGAGGTTGGTGGGGGTCGCGTTAGTGCAACTGTGCTCACGAACACCATTGCTATTATGGCTAGTGCGGTTAGGTAGTAAACTCGTCGACTTGCAATTTCGCTCAAATAATCAAACCTCCTTTAGGCTTGCGTATGGCATGGCAACGCAATAACCCCATGGTTTTGAACAGGCTGTTCAGAGATTAGAACAAGGCCGCTCCATCGGTGGCGTTTAATGAACAGATATATGGTCAAAGTCCAGCGCCCTGGAACATTTTTCGTTCGGGTTTAAGGTTGAAATCTTATCTTGCAACCGACTCCCTATCGCTCGGACCCGTGATTGGTCGTGTTCAAGGTATTCATTACAAACCGTGTAATCGACCGCATTTCACGGGATGTCAACCGGCCCTTCGAGCGCATTGGGCTTCTAATGGGCACGTTGCAAGATTCGTCTCTCTGGGTCAACGACACTATCCCGGGCGGGACGGAGCTGAGCGAGGTCTCCTGCGCCTTCCCTCCGCAACTCCTTGCACAGGTGGCAAGTGATATTGTTGAGGGGAGGATTGAGGGAAGAATCGTTGGTTGGTACCACTCTCATCCAGGTCACGGTTTGTTTCTCTCGCAAATCGACGTAGAAACTCACATGCAATTTTGCCAATTTTCCCCTTACGCAGTGTCGCTAGTGGCAGACCCCAACTCTGAAGAGTTTGGAATTTGGATATTTGAGAATGGAGCTGGGGTTGTGCAGTTACCGTCCAGCTACATTCACATCATTTGACTGCTCAAGAAATGTTGCTCTTGTAAAGCCGAGCCGCCATCTTGTACAGTTTCTTTACTGATGAGAGCTTTGATCCCGTTAGCTTTTGGCTGGTGCTCTCCCACAGATCTGCGAGGATCGCTTTTGGGTAGCCTTTTCGGCGGTATTCCACAACCTGCAGAAGTATATCCAGTCTGTCAGCAGCATGAACAATCATCGACTCTATGGTTTCTTCAGCGTTAAACTCTGACTGAAGCTGGGCATAGCGCTTCCTAATTGCGCCTTTCTCAATACCTTCGATCAAATGTTTCCAGGCAGCTTGTTCAAGTTCACTCTTGATTGCTTCACCTCTCATCCCTAGGTATTCTAAGTAGGATTTGCTTATGTCGAATGTTAATGCTTCAGGAAGGTCATGAAGCAAAGCTAACCGGAGTACACGTTCGATGTTTATTCTGCGACCATTCGCAACTTCAAGATCGGCTAGCAACATCGCGAGGACGGTTGTTGAAAATGAATGGTCGGCGACAGACTCTACTTCTTGAATGCTGACTCCATGACTGATCCATCCGCTCCTCGGAATCATCTTGACCCTGCTAAGGCTTGAAACGAAATCTAGAAACATCTTCCCCTCCACAATTCCGGCTATCTAGGAAAAGAACAAAAGTTATGGCTTTGACTTTTGCCCTTGCACCCATGAAGCGGCGCAATTTCCTAATTTTCACAATTCTCGTTTATGCGTTCGCAATTGCAGGGTTTTGGGTGTCTTCGATCAAAACGCTCACAATATTTCCCGCTTGGAGTAGTTTTGTTTGCGGAAGGATTTTTTGTGGTAGTGCTGTGGCGAACTAAGGTCAAACGTGCGGATGTTTAGATCGGAGCACTGCTGAAATTGGGTAATTTGGCTGAGGGAGCAAGAAACGCTGTTAAAGTGTGCATGGCGGTTAAGAAAGGGGAGCATGTCCTCATTCTAACTGACCGTGAGACGCTGGAAGTGGGAGAGGCTATTTCGGCAGTTGAGGCGGTTTCTGAAGGGAACGTCAAGCTCTTCGTGCTGGAGGACTACACTGAACGGCCGGCGAAGGAGATTCCGAGAGAAATCTTCGACTCCATTCCGGGGGCAAACGTCACATTCTATGCGGCAAAGAGCAAGCGTGGGGAACTTGCCGTAAGAGGCCCTTTCATACGCACAGCGATCAAGTACGCGCGCCACGGTCACATGCCAAGCATCACAAAGGAACTCATGGAGACGGGCATGTGTGCCGACTACCGGATAATTTCGGAACTGACGAAGAAGGTTGAGCAAGTTGTCAAAGGATGTAAGAGCGCCCGGGTTAGCAACAAATCTGGGACGGATCTGACCGCAGAATTTCACCCCAATTGGAGATGACGCGTCTCTGACGGGTTATAACAGGAGAAGGGCATGTGGGGCAACCTTCCAGACGGAGAGATTTTACAGCAGCTCTCAAGGCGAATGGGAAAATGGTCATTGATGAGCTTGGCGACTGGTTCAGCCCCAAGTACGGAGTCATCAAAGACACCCCTGTAACTCTTCTAGTTAAGGACTCCCGAATCGAACTCCATACAGTTGCCTGCAGCAATGAACAGTTACGAAAGGAATTCTTGGATTATGTTCGATCTGATCCGAATGGAAATAGGTTGGGCGAGTTTGCCATTGGTACCAACATATTCCTTGACAGATTGACCGGAAACCTGCTTCAAGACGAAAAATCCCCTTCAGTCCATTGCGCGTTCGGTGATCCGTACGCTGAAGAGACCGGCGCAAACTGGCAGGCGAAGACTCATGTCGATGGAATCATGCTGAATTGTAGCATTTGGATCGACGGCAAACAGATTATGGATGAGGGTAAGCACCTAATTCATTGATTGGCAAAACTTCGTATTCGAGATTCATGCCATAATGAAGTGACGCTTAGTTGCAACGAAAGCAATAAGTAAGCACCTCCAATATGACTCGCCCGCTCAATTCTGAGGAAACTATCTTTGTCGGAGTTCAAACCAGGAAGAATTGATCGAGTTGCAGGCCCTGTCGTCGTGGCGTCAGGCATGCTTGGGGCATCTATGTATGAACTGGTCAAAGTAGGTAATTGGGGATTAATTGGCGAAGTAATTCGAGTCGAATCGGACCGAGCCACGATTCAGGTTTATGAGGAGACTACTGGAATCAAACCCGGAGAAACAGTAGAACGAACAGGGCACCCGCTGTCAGTCGAACTCGGGCCTGGTTTGATCAATCAGTTCTTTGACGGAATCCAAAGGCCGCTCCCAGTATTATTGAAGCAAGCTGGCGCATTCATTCGCAGAGGGGTCACGGCGCCTGCGCTTGACCGTAAGAAGAAGTGGGAATTCACGCCGCTACTGAGCAAGGGGGACAAAGTAACCAGCGGGGACGTACTCGGCGAGGTCCCGGAAACCGTCCTAGTAAAGCACCGTGTCTTGGTTCCTCCAAACATCGCAGGAACACTGAAGTCAATTGTCCCAAAGGGCAATTACACGCTTGAAGATCCAATTGCTGAAGTTGAAACTGCTCGCTCAACAAACAAGCTCTTTCTCATGCATTCCTGGCCTGTTCGAAGTCCGCGCCCCAACCGTGAAAAGGTTCCGTCCGACACACCTCTAATCACGGGGCAACGCATCATCGACTTCTTCTTCCCGATTGCGAAAGGCGGAACGGCTGCGATTCCGGGCGATTTCGGCACTGGAAAAACGATCACGCAACACCAACTCGCGAAGTGGGCGGATGCTGATGTGATAGTGTACGTGGGCTGCGGTGAACGTGGAAATGAGATGACTGAGGTTCTTGAAACGTTCCCCGAACTAAAGGACCCGCGGTCGGGGCATCCTTTGATGGAACGAACTCTCCTTGTAGCCAACACTTCGAACATGCCGATCGCTGCCCGGGAAGCCAGCATGTATACGGGCGTAACGCTTGCTGAGTACTTCCGGGATATGGGCTACGATGTGGCGCTAATGGCTGATTCTACTTCAAGATGGGCTGAGGCTCTGCGTGAAGTGTCCGGGCGGTTAGAGGAGATGCCGGGAGAGGAGGGTTACCCAGCTTACCTAGCCTCTCGGTTGGCTGAAATCTACGAGAGAGCCGGCCGAGTCAAAGTGATTGGGCGAGAAGAAAACAAACTTGGCTCAGTCTCGATCGTGGGCGCCGTCTCCCCTTCGGGAGGAGACTTCTCAGAACCCGTAACACAGAACACTCTTAGAATCGTGAAAGTATTCTGGGCACTCAGCAAACCACTGGCTGAGCGTAGACATTTTCCCGCTATTGACTGGTTGACCAGTTACTCCCTCTACCTAGACTCGCTAGAGAACTGGTACCAAACCAAAATCGGCCCGGCATGGTCTAGCCTGAGAAAGGAAGGTATGGCACTATTGCAGAGGGACGAAGAACTTCGCGAGATTGTCATGCTAGTTGGGCCAGACGCACTCTCAGAATCTCAGAGAGTAGTCCTCGAAGCCGCAAGAATGATCAAAGAAGACTTCCTCATACAGAGCGCACTTCACCCGGTCGACAGCTATTGCTCCCCAGAAAAAACGGTCCTCCTCATGTCACTCATAATGAGGTTCTACGAGAGGATGAAGGAATCCACAGAGAAAGGAATCCCACTCCAACGAGCCCTCGAACTTCCAGCAAAAAATGATATCGCAAGGGCCAAGATCCACCCCTCCGAAACCTTCAATGAATTCGCGAAAGGGCTCACTGCAAGAATCGACGAACAATTCCAAACGTTGACCAAGGAAATAGTTGAAACCGCTAAGTGAGGCATAACGATGTCGGTCGTTATTCGCGAATACTCGACTGTTAACGAGATTTCTGGCCCGCTCATTTTCGTACGAAACGTAAAGGGCGTCGGCTTTGGCGAGCTAGTGAGGATCCGAACTCCGGCAGGGCAGGAGCGACGAGGGCAGGTCCTAGAAGTTCGAAGCGATTTGGCTGTGGTTCAAGTATTCGAAGGAACTTCAGGACTCGACATACCGTCAACTAACGTTCGCTTCATGGGAGAAACAGTAAAGTTACCGGTCTCGGGCGACTTATTGGGACGAATTCTTGACGGAAGCGGCAACCCAATCGATGGCGGACCGCGCATCATACCCGAAGACTACTGGGACGTCCACGGCGCACCCATCAACCCCTACGCTAGAACGTATCCAAGAGAATTCATACAGACTGGAATCTCAGCCATCGACGGCATGAACACTCTCGTTAGAGGCCAGAAACTACCTCTATTTTCCGGCGCAGGCCTCCCCCACAACAGGGTGGCGGCACAAGTCGCACGACAAGCACGAGTACGAGGGACGGAGGAACCATTCTCAACCGTCTTTGCGGCCATAGGGATCACCGCGGATGAGGCGCGGTTCTTCAGAGAAGATTTCGAGAGGCAAGGAGCGTTCGAGCATGTGACAATGTTCATCAACTTGGCTGATGACCCGGCCATTGAGAGAATCCTCACGCCCCGCATGGCGTTGACCGCCGCGGAATACTTTGCGTTCAAATTGGATATGCACGTTCTCGTAATCCTAACGGACATGACTAACTATGCCGAGGCTCTACGCGAAATCTCCGCTGCAAGAGAGGAGGTACCGGGCCGCAGAGGGTACCCAGGTTACCTGTACACTGACCTTTCAAGCATCTACGAACGAGCAGGCAGAATTAGGGATGCTAAAGGGTCCATCACCCAGATGCCAATCCTAACAATGCCGCACGATGACATAACCCACCCAATTCCAAACCTAACCGGCTACATAACGGAAGGACAATTAATCGTCGATAGAGGATTACATAGAAAGGGCATCTACCCACCAATCGACGTATCCCCCTCATTGTCCAGGCTCATGCGCGAAGGCATCGGCAAGGAGAGAACTCGACAAGACCATAGAGAAGTTTCCGATCAACTCTATTACGCCTACGCCGAAGGACGCGCATTCAGAGACCTCGTAGCAGTGGTTGGAGAAGAGGCATTGTCTGCCCGAGATAAGATATACTTGAAGTTCGCAGACGATTTCGAACGACGCTTCATAGGCCAAAGCGAATACGAGAACCGAGACATTGAGAAGACCCTCGACCTTGGATGGGATTTGCTAGCCGTCCTCCCAGAAAGCGAACTTAAGCGAATAGACCCCACCACAATCAAACAATTCCATCCCAAATACAGAGCTGCGTCGGCGAGTTAGATGCCCGAACTGATCGCCGGCGTACACCCGACCCGAATGGAATTACTTACTCTAAGAAAAAGACGCAAGATCGCGGAAAGGGGTCGCGACCTCCTAAGAGAAAAACTTGATGCTCTAATGATCGAATTCTTTCAATTCGTCCGGGAAATCGCCACACTGAGACAGAAAGCTCAACAGTTGCTAGCTGAAGCTTACGAAGAGTTCGTCGAGGCCCAAATGGCTATGGGGTCCATGAAGCTCGAACAGACTTCGATAGGCGTTGAGGACAGGTTCTCAATAGAAACTAAGACGAGAAACGTGATCGGCGTTACGATACCGTACATTCAGGTTATGTTGAAACCCCTTTCGGCCTTCCCATACAACCCTTACGATACTTCGATCAAACTGGACGAGGCAACCGTTAAGATGGCAGATGCGATAAAAGCAATCGCGGAACTCTCCAGCGCTGAAGCTGCGGTGAAGAAACTCGCTGAGGCGATAGCGTCCACGAAGCGACGAGTGAACTCTCTCGAGTACGTGATTATTCCCCGAACGCTTGCTACCATTCGTTATATCGAAATGCACCTAGAGGAAGCAGAACGCGAGGATTTCTTCAGGCTAAAGCGAATCAAAGGCAGAATGGCAAAAGAGAAGCCTGTCGACTTAGACTTGCTCGACGAGCAAATTCAAGCTTGAACTTGAGAGCTGGGCTGATCCTTAAGGATCAGGATAGCTTTTGCGAGGTCGCCCCCGGCCTCTAAAAGCGCTTTCTTAGCATCATCAAACGGTCTGCCAGTCTGCTGAGCGACTAACTGAGCGTCCTCCTCTCCTATGGCTGTTGGGACTGCCTGAGGTGTGGCTTCCGAGACTCTACCCCCGGCAATTTGATACATAGCCTGTCCCTGGACCGTCACCAAAGTTACGCTGGGTTCTTCGATTACAATATCTTTTGATTTTGTCTTTATGATGACTTCAATAACGTTAGCAACTTCGTCAACCTTCATGCCCATCTTCTGCATCATTCGTGCTGCGTCGCGCCCACCCGGTTTCCCTCGAGCCGCCTTCAAAGCCTTGTACGCCAATAGCCCTCAACGCCCAATGATGTCTCGTCATGAACAATAAGATTATCGTGCCTAGGATAGTGGGCCGGTGGAGGACTCAACTGCTCGAAGCAGCGACCCATCAACGATCATACTGGCGACAATTCATGTCAGGTGAACTTGGGCGATTTACACTAATTATCGATACTCGTTCCCGAATCCTGTCATACGCAGCCCGTGTGCCTTTGCCGCATTTCGCTGGGCCACGGAAGTCGAGCGGGACACACACAGATGACATTCTCAGTTTTCGCTCAGCCAGTCGGCTTCCTTCACGCCCTTCCGCAACTTAACAGCCACACCTCTCTTGAAGGCGCACATCTCTCGGCCGCACAGAACCGCGGCACCGACACCCAGCAGTAAGCCCTCTTCATTAAGCACAATAACCTCTTCTCCAGGCCTCAAATCTCGGTTACTGCTAACAATGTGTTTCGCGAAAATATCCCCCCCAGCCTTGATAGCGTCTGATACCTCGGTTTGTACGACGACCAGATTTGGTGGATGCTTGACCTTAGATAAGATGATGTTTGCGGCGTGGAGCGTAAGTGCGAGATATCCGTCTTTAGGCCTAAGGGTTGCAATTAACCGATCCTGATAGTAGATGTGCCGAATCCGCCCAGTCTTTCTTGAACATTCGATTTTCACTTTCCTATTGAACAGAACCGAACCCATCCCCTGACCGAACTGATAGTTTCCGACGCCGACCAGCTTGCGAAGTTGCAGGGTTGAAGGGCGTTGCACAGGACTTCGAGGCTCATACCTTTCAAGAAACGAATTTAAGCTTCCAGCCGACCAAAGCCACGAAGGCAGACCGGGCTTGAATTGCGACATTTGCGGCAGGGAAATCGTAGGCCCAGCCTTCAAGGTTAAGGTTGAGGGTGCCAAAATGCTCGTATGCCGAGGCTGCCAGCGGCTCGGCAAACCCTACCAGGAAGACCCAGTTCTCCAACAACCCCGACTCGGAATCATCCGATTGACAAGGGCCCCAATAAGAAGAACCGCCGAGTTACCGAAAGAGATTCAGGAGTTAGATGTTGCCGAGAACTTCGCAGGTATAATACGAAAAAGGCGTATGAAGCTGGGGATGTCCCAAGAGGATCTTGCGAAGCGAGTGAAGGAAAAACTGTCAGTTATTCAGAAGATTGAGATGGGTAAGATAGCTCCCGACACGCAGCTGTGCAGAGAGCTTCAACATGAACTCAAAATCAAGTTGTTAGTTCCTCGGAAGGAAACGCCTCCGCCCAAGACGGCTGCTCCAGGAGAGGTCACCCTGGGAGACATCATCAAAATAAAGGGCCAACGTGACGAAGACGCAACTCACTAGTCTACCGTGACATTTTTCCCATGTTCAGATGGGATGATTCTAATCTGGTATTCGGGAAACTTGTGCTCGAGACGCTTATGTTTGAAAAGCCAATCGAGGAAAATGCCCAACGCACTAACTTCGCTGATCGGCTGATTAGTTACGGCCACATTCCAATCCGCAAGCCCGTACAGTTCCCCAGGTACCTTTTCGGCCCCAACGACTACTAATTTGTCTCCACGCGCACCCCTGATCACGTTAATGACTCTAGGCAATGGCATTCCATAGGCTGTAAGATGAATTACTTTCCCACCAGTGCGTTTCCAATCCATTAGTGTTGAACGCCAGGGTCTTCCCGCCTCTACCTGGAAATCTCCGCCGAACCTTTCCGATACGTGCCTTACGGTCGCAACAAGCTCTCTGTCCTGCACGTCGGAAATGTAAACACCGTTAGCACCTAGCGCACGGGCTGTTAAGCAAACGTGGGTAGTTATTCGCTCGTCTCTTGGAATCCTATGGCCGATTCGAAGCACCATGACCCTCATAGTCTCGGTGACCTTTAGATTCGCTCTTGGGATGAGGCTACCGAGTCTTAACTATGGGGTACATTCCGACAAAGAAAATTACGGTTCCAAGCAGTTCGATTATGCCCACTCTGAAGTAAGTCGCTGCGGGCGTTCCACCTTCAGTTACGGAGGTTGAGCCAGCTATATCCATCATTGCCCCCAGGAAGAATAAGACAAACCCTAAGGTCCCGACAGTTTCCTTCAATTTCTCCGGCCCGCGAACGCTAAACCAAACCGGTTCGTATAAAAGAGTTACTTACCAAATCGGGCCTCGCCGCCCCTTCAACAAAGAGTTAATGTGAAGTAAAGTGTAAGGAGATGAAGGAGAGCCGAGTGGGTCAAAGACTTGTCTGTGCTAGATGAGGAACTCATTAAGATTGCAAACTTATTCGGTGGCGAAGAGGCGGTCACGATCGTTAAGAGCCTCAAGAAACTCGGCGAAGGAACCGACGAAATCATAGCCAATGATTGCGCCATAAGATTAAACACTGTCCGCAAAGTGCTCTACAAACTATACGACCACGGCCTTGTCTCCTGCACCAGAGTCAGAGATGAGAAGACAGGTTGGTTCATTTTCTATTGGAGACTCCAACCCGACCAACTCGACGCATTCATCCGTAGCCGCAAGAAACGCGCCTTAGATAAACTGAAACAAAGACTTGACTTTGAGCGAAACCACACCTTCTTCGTATGCAAGACCGACGTCGAGCTACGAGTAACATTCGAAGAGGCAATGGAAAGCTCATTCAAGTGCGGCAAGTGCGGAAACCAACTCGATAGTTCCGAAAATGCAGAGATGGTTTCCATCCTCGAATCCAAAATCGAGAAACTGGAGGCCGAACTCAGCCGTTGAGAAAGGCCGAGCGGAATGAAGATAACCATCCTTGAAAGGCCAAGTGAAATCACTGCCAGAAGCTTCAACCAAAGGTTAGAGAAAGCGCTCGATGAACTGAAGACTGAGCTTAAGGCCACCACGACCCTAGACGGCTTCACTTCGAATCGATGGGCTCGCATTGGAATTGGCGGGGAAGACAGCGAGATCCTAGCAGAGCTGATTACCAATGAGTACGGTCTAGCTCATACAGACCTCCGAGAGATTGAGGCCCCCGGCATTTACGAGTCGATAATCACTCGGTCAAACGCCCAAGGCCTAGAGTTCGATGTCGGTTTAGAAAAGCCCGGCCACGTCAACTGCTCGGTCCCAGCTAGCCACTTGATAGCTCAATTAGCTGATGGCAAAAACATCCAATGCCGAGAGATAATCGAGGACTACTGCCTCTTTCCCGGCGTACGGCTTTCTGTGCGAATCACAAGAAAAACCGACAACGAGATTGAGGCTTGGCTATCAGACTCGCAAATCGAACAACTGTCGGGATGGATTACAGCCGGATTGGATCGGATAGAAGCCTTCGACTGCTATAAGCAGGAAGTTGAGGCCGCGATCCTTAAGGCAAATTTGTCGCGAGACATCATATCAGCTGACCAGATCACTCTGACAGTGCAGTCAATCACCTGCAAACTCGGAACAGACGCAATAGGGCTCATTCCAAAACTAGGATCGGTTCTCAAGAGGCAAAAGCTCAGGCCGTTCATTCCAAAAAGAATCGTAGCTCGATGCCGACCTTGGTGACGAAAGAAAATAGTGTGTCAAGTTGGAGGATACTGACCCTAAGTTATGATTCCCCTTTCATGAACCTCGCACTAGAAGAAGCACTCGCGCGAAGGAACTGTTCCGAAGACCCACAATACCTGCCAACAGTAAGGTTCTGGAGGAACCCGAACTCCGTGGTTATCGGACGATTTCAAGAAGCTACGGCGGAGGTTGACCTTGCAGAATGCAACCTAAGTCAAGTGCAAGTCGCGCGAAGGTTCACAGGAGGAGGTACGGTATTTCACGACCAAGGGACCTTAAACTTCACCGTGGTGACAAAACCCGAGGACAGCCCATCCGTACTCAAGTTTCAAGAGCGGAACCTACGAGTCGTTTTGGAAGCACTGGATAATCTCGGCCTGGATTGCGCCCTCTCAGCTCCGAACTCAATTCTTGCTGACGGTAGGAAATTGTGCGGCGCTGCAGCCGCGTTGGGGAAAACATTCGCTTTCTGGCATTGCTCAATAATGGTGACAACAAATACACGACTACTAGAACGAGTCCTGAGCCCCAGCAAGGCAAGAACCCTGACCCGCTTCGTTCACAGCAAATGGAACCCGGTAACAACCGTAGCCAACGCACTATCCAAACCCATCAGCATCGACGACGTAACGCGCGCCTTGATCACAGCCATCCAGAACCAATTCAGCGTCGAATTGGAAGCGGCCCCATTATCGGTAGAAGAGAAAGAATGCTCAAAGGCGTTGCTGGCTCGGAAGTATTCATCTAACGAATGGAACCTTTACGGAAACCGGCGAGTCTAGTACGGTAAAGAAAGCGTTGAGTGAATCACACAACGATTGCAGTGTGAGTTCGCTCGACGCCTTTAACGGATTGAATCTTCTTGATTACGAGCTCTGACAGTGAGGTCATATCGTGCATTTCTAGGTAGGCAATGACATCGTACACGCCCGTTACGGCGAACACCATTTTCACGCCTCTGACTTTCTCAATGGCTCTTGCTACCGAACGAGATCGTCCAAGCTGCGCTTGAACCAATACGAACGCTTTTACCACCATACGAGTCACCTAGGTACGTAATTTTGATTGTAAAGGGTACTTAAAAGGGATTCAAGGAAAGGAAAAGTAAAGGAAAAATAGGCCTCCAACTACAGGTGGTAGTTGATAACCATGGCGAGAGAATATTTACCGAAACTGACAATCGCTATACTCGCGCTTAGCATTGCATTAGTTATCCTATCCGCGCAACCAGGTACCGTGGCTGCTGCGCCGAGCTACCACCATCACCACTGGAGTGGCAGCTACTATTACGGCAGCTATTACTATTACCCGTACTATTACTCCTCCTATTATGGCAACTATTGCAACTATTACTCGTCCTCTTACTACCCCTATTACTCCTCTTCTTACTACCCGTATTACTACTCCTATTCTGGTTACCCGTACTATTGCTCTAGCTACAACTCCGCGCCGTCAAGCTACACGTTGACTGTGGCAACAGACCCTTCTAACCTCGGAACCGTAACCGGTAGCGGGACGTACACGCCGGGAAACTCAGCTTCGTTCTCCGTAACGCAGAGCACGGTTCAGGTGTCACCGAATACGCGGTACGTGTTTTCGCATTGGTCGGGCGCTTATTCGGGAGTTGGCAGTAGCGGGACGGTAACCGTGAATGGAGCTACGGCGATCACAGCCGTCTACCAGCTGCAATACTACCTAAGCGTCCAAGCACAACCTCAGAGCGCACCCACACCTCAAGGTCAGGGCTGGTACAACGCGAGCGACACCGCATCATTCCAGAGCCCAGCCCAAACGGTTGGAGGGGATGGCAGAAGTAGACTGATCTTTCAAGGTTGGTCGGTTGACGGTCAATCACCACAATCTGGTCCGTCGCTGAACCTCGTTATGAATTCGCCACACAACGTTACAGCGCTCTATGGACAACAATACTACCTGAACGTTCAGACGGATCAAGGAGTAGCTACCGGGTCTGGTTGGTATGACTCGGGTAGCACCGCCCAAATCTACGTTTCAACACCAGTCAGCATAAGCTACGGTGTCAGCATCGTTTTCAACGGCTGGCAAGGCGACCTCCAGTCAAGCAATCAATCAACCAACGTGCTTATGGATGGCCCGAAGAACGTTGTCGCGACCTGGCGGGCTGACTCGACAGTACTTTACTTAACGATAGCTGCAGTGATTGTTGCAGCCCTGCTAATAGTAGGCGGATTGATCGCGTTCCTAGCCGGAGGACGAAACAGGACGCAAGCACCACCCCCACAACCGACTACGACTGCGCATAAGAACACGAGCAACACGTCAACGCACGACGAATCCAGCACGACTCACAGGCCGGAACACCACCACAAGAAAACCGAGAATACAGAAGAAAGCACGGAAAGCGCGTCTACTTCGTAGAATTCAATTTCTCTCCCTTCCTTTTTCTTTTCTTCCTCCTACTGCAATTACTTTAATTCTCAACTAGTAACACGCAACTGCCGGTAGGGTTAGACTTGAATCTACACGAAATCAGAGAACAGATTCCGCTTGTCGCTAAGAACGTGTACTTGGACAATGCCGGCGATTAGAGGATGCCTGACCCCGTTCACGCCTCAGGACTTACCCCCCTGGGGGGCGTAGTTTTCTGGGGACAGGTTGGTCCGTTTCGGATTCTCTGAGTAGCTGGGGAAGAGGCGCCTTTTTGACTACGAATGTGTTGGCGTGCATACACATTCCACCGGTAAAGTGTGAATACCCGCTGAATCGGGTCACGCGTTAAAGAAAAGTGAAGCCTGTTTGCCGTCTGGTTAGTGGGAGTTTATTTTCTCCATGAACTTCTCTGGCACGGCCGGCCGATGTCTTTCACAGTAGTACTCTACCCTCCCGAACATGTCAACCCGCCACTCCCCCTCCCTGCCGCAGAGCGGTATGTTGCATACGGGCTTAGCTTCGGAGTTCTGTACGACGGCAGCGGCCAAGAACGGTTCACTGGTTGGCCGTCAGGTTTTCATGCGCGTTCTAAGCTCTTTCGGTTCCACGCCCAGGAAACTAGACAGGAGTAAGAGTGTTTGGAGGCGCTTAGGGTTGACAATGTGGTGAAAAGTTTCGGCGGCCTCATGGCCGTTAAGGGCGTTAGCTTCTCAGTCGAGAGAAATCAAATCCTCGGCCTGCTTGGCCCGAACGGTTCGGGAAAATCCACCATTATGAAAACGATCGTCGGCATCGTCAAACCCGATGCAGGCACCATCACCGTACAGGGCGTAAACGTCGCCGCTGACCCGATCGGAGTGAAGAGAATAGTGGGTTTCGTGCCCGAAAGCCCCAGACTATACGAGTTCCTCTCCGGCATCGAATACCTCGACTTCGTAGCAACTATACACGGACTTAGCCCAGACACGAAACGTGAACGAATCATGGAATTTCTGAAGGCCTTGGATTTGGAAGGTAGGGAGAACGAACTAATACATGGCTACTCGCAGGGAATGAAACAGAAGCTCGCAATAATAGCAGGCCTACTCCACCGCCCACAAATCCTCATCCTCGACGAACCCCTCAACGCCCTAGACCCACGCAGCGCACGAATTGTGAAGGATCTTATTCACCGCCTGAGAGACGACGGCGTACCAACCGTCTTCAGCACCCATGTGCTCGAGATTGCGGATGCGATTTGCGACCGGATAGTGATCATGTACGATGGGCGAGTGCTCGCGGAGGGAAACGCAGAAGAATTGCGGTCGAAAGCTGGGACGGCGGGTTCAAGCCTTGAAGAAATTTTCCTGAAACTAACTGGTACCTCGGACACGAGGGACATCGTAGAGGCCTTGACCCGTTGAACCTAAGGACCGTCTACTCCCTCGCGGTCGTCCTCACAAGGTCACAGATCCGAGGAACACAACGCAACAAGTTCCTCGCCCGTGTCCTCGGCGAACCCCGAATCATCCTGCCCGTGGACATTGCCTTACTATTCGGTTTAGGGGGCCTAGGCTACGCTCTCCTCTCAACAAACGGCGGAGGAGGCCTGTTGGACTTGGTGAGGCCGATCGAACCTGAGCTCCTGGCCGGCATACCATCAGCGATCATGTTCATGGCCATACTTTTCGGAGTCCTTTACGAGATAAGCCAACCCATCCAATCTATGAACACTGATCTCGTGAACTGGTTGCCCATTACACCAATGGAGTACGTTGGCGGCTCCACAATCTCTGAGTCATACATCTACTCGTTCGTCTTGTGCCTCTTTCTTGGCGTCGTGCTGGGACCAGCACTTGCGCTTGGCATGGCTTCGGTCTGGATCGCGGCTGCATTCATGGCGTTAGTTGCCCTGTTCGCGGGAGCCGCAGTAGTTGAGATTCTCGACGCCACAACCAACAGGATCTCCTCAAGCTTCTACAAAAAGAGCGGCCGATCTAGCATAGTCTTTCGCCTGGTTGCGACGGTGATCTTGCTCGTTTTCATTCAACTACTCTTCAGCGGCTACGTGGTCGGTTACCTGCTTCAGAGCGTGATGCAGGCAGCGATTTCGGCGTGGTTCATTCCAGTCGTCTGGCCAACACTCGCGGTACTAGGCGCTGCCAAAGCAAACCTGCCCAGCTTCCTCCTCTTCTCCACCTTCTCCGTCGTCTTCGCGGTAGCCTTGTTTGGGTTAGCGGCTAGATTTCGCGCACGCTTCTGGGTCCCAGTCCCCGTGTCCATCAAGCTTACCACCGGCGCATACCAGCCGAGACAAATTCACATCCCATTCATCGGGGCTGCTGAATCCGCCATGATTCAGAAGGACTTTCGATCGTTGATTAGGAGGCGAGAGATGGCAAGGTTCCTAGCCATACCATTCGTACTCGCCATCTCAATGGGCATCTCACTACTCCCCCTGGGCACGCAGCAAACAGCTGAAGCCCCGAGTTTCGTGTTCATCGCAATCTTGTTCCTCATGCCAGTCGCCATCTTCGTCGGAGCACTATCAATGACCAGTATAGGCCAAGAGGGCTATGCGGTCTGGAACCTCTATGCGGCACCAATCAGGCCAAGCCAACTACTTCGAGCAAAACTCCTCTTCGCCGCCATCCTCGGAGTACCGTTCGCAATAGCATTGCTCTCCATATTCGCCCTCTTGTTGAACACGGTCGCAACCTACTACGGAATCCTACTGCCGGTAAGTGTCCTCGTTGTATTGGAAGTATCCGCACTGGGCGTTTGCTTTGCGGCGCTGTTCCCCGACTTTCGTGAAACGGTCAGAAGCCGCTACGTAAGCGTCTGGGGCTCACTCCTAGGAATAGCGACGGCACTTGGCGTTTCTCTTCTCACCGTTGCGCCGATGGCTGTTTCAATTTTCATGTACGGTGCCATAATCCCCCAACTTTCGATTGCGAGCTTCGTTATCGCACTGGTAGTCTTCATCGCCGCGTGGAAGCTAGCTAATCGCCAGATCGAAAGTTTGTTCCAGAACATCCGCACCTGACCAAGAAGAAGCCAAGCAGTTTGATGACAATTAGCGATCTCTGCCATGCCGAATTCACTGGACCACAAAACCTGCACTGGTCTCGCGGTGATGCGCTATCGTGAGCAGCAGTTTGCGGGCTCGATGATCAAGGGCTATGTGAAAGCGGGAAGGAGCTGGCTGGAACCCAGTGAACTTCGCCATGTATTGAGGCTACAACCCTGATGAGTCTGCGCGGATAAGCGACTGCCGCAGGTGACTGAAAATCGGACAGTATTGGTGAACGATCAGACAACATCAGTTCAAAAGTAAAGAAGCCCGTACCAGCAGCACCCGTGGCTTGGTAGTCATCTGTTTTCAACAACAAACACGGCATGAACTTGTGCCCTTTCTCTAGGAGAGCAAAGGCCCGATGGTACCCATTTTTGATCATAAGCACCCCTTTGTAGTCAACCACAGAAATCTGCGACAGGCCTCCGCCGTATGCGAAGCCAAAAAAGCGATGCCCAGTCTTAGGGTCCTCACCCTGCACTTGGCCTAACATTCTCATGTCCAGATTTTCGCTCATCAAAGTAACTGTATTTGTATTAGGATTGAATCCTCCGACAACAGGGAATTTTTCGACTTCCTCGCGTAGCGGTAGGCAGAATCGTAAGAGATCAGCGAGGTTATCAGGTTCAGGTGCTTTTGCAACCAGTCTCTTAACGTAATCCATGTTTAAGTTTGGCTGAAAGACATGTAGGTTTCCAATCTCTACTTGTGAGAGAGAAACCTCGCTCATGCCTATCAGATGCTCGGCAAAAGTTGGCTCATTTCTCAATCGCTGTTCTCGGTCTGCCATATATTGAACGGGGATTTCCTTTACGTCGGGAATGACAGCTCGTCTGCCAACAATCGTACTGGCATGTTTCAATGCTTCTCTGACTTTAGTGTTCAGTTCCTCTTCTTGTTTTGGTGTAAATTGGATTCCTTGAGACTTGAGTATGTTGAAAGCTTCAGCTTCAGTAAAAAAGCCCAGCAAGGATTTCCAGTTTTGAAATGGGTATTCCAATGTGCCTTCGCTCAATGGATCGCCAGCATTTGCAACTTCTATCTTCCTTACATTACTTTCTAAGAATTCCTATACGGCCCCCTGAGAATGATGAGGGTTAACCACTAATAGCGCTCAAATCCGAATCGGAGCAGTTGAACGTTACCTAGCTCATTCCTGTCTGGCAATCATTTTTCGTGGAAGCATGGGTCGAGAAGGACGCTTAGTTCCGTGTTCTCCCACAACATGAGGGAGACGATTGAGGCGATCTTATCTGAGGTCATCTTGAATGCCCGGTCGATGGTTAAGACCAGATGGCTTAGGATTCGCCTTAGCCGTGTGAGAGTCGCGTTAACTGGAGCTAACTTGGGATCCGACTCTGACGCCCTCTGCTACCCTTGAGACCCAGCCGTTCTCGGCGCCAACAGATTGGCATGCATTCACTACCCGTTTACCTGTTTCTTCATCTTTGACCAGAGCAATGATGCTCCCACCCATTCCGGCTCCAGATATCTTAGCGCCGTAGGCCCCTGCAGCCATTGCCGCAGTGCACATGTCTTCAATCTTCGGCAGACTCACATCATACAATTCTCTTAGAAGAGCCTGTTGTTCATTCATTGTACGCCCTAGGAGCACGTAATCAGCTTCATCTGAAGTTGCTTCTTGGACGCGGCTCCAAGTCTCCTTTCCAAAATTTGAGACGACCTCTTCCTCGCTAACCCGCTCATGCCTGAGTATCTTGAGCGCTACCTCCGTCAAACCAATCATCTTTATAGTGAATAGAATTCTTCTCTTTGCTTCTTCGTCCAGAACCGAGAGAAAGTCTTCAATGTCTTGCTCGGAGACTTCAAGCCATTTCGGCTGATCGTAAGTGTAACCGAGTTTGTTTTTCAATTCTCTTGGAATTGCCTTATGCTCCATCAGGGCCTTGAGGCCTCTGTTTATTTCGGTTTGTCTTTCAGTGTGAACGTCCTGCGTAGAGTGTCTGACTCCCGAATCAGCTATAGCGAAAGTTAGGTTTGTAAAAGGAAGCTCCTCTACTGTGTATGGTGGTTTGCAGTCGAGTTTGATGATCCCTCCGAAGGTTACTCCGTACTGATCGAGTCGCCCGCAATGCGTGCCCACCCTCTGGCTTTCTGCAACGTACGCAATTTCCGCAAGCCCTCTTCTGTCGAAGCCAAGGTCAAATCGCTTGTTGAGCAGAGCGACGAAGGCCACGGTTAAGGCGGCGCTGCTAGCTAACCCGGATCCTATCGGTATGTCGCTACTCACCGTTATATCGAGCCCACGAATCCTATCTATGGCTCCCTGCTCCACAATCACGTTCAACGCTCCCCGGAAGTAGTTGCCGAAGAAACCTTTCTCGAGGAGGTCGTTGCGTTTCACTTGGAAAGAGTCTGCTGAACGCTCGTGGAGGCTTTCCAAGTCTTCGGACTTAACGGTGATAATGTTATCATCAGCAGATTTGGCGGTCAAGTAGGTTCTTAAGTCGAGAGCGACGGGGACGACGGGCAGCCCTTTGTAATCCTGATGGGTGCTCAGGAAGTCAGCGCGAGCAGGGGCGGAGGCCACTAATTTGCTTGGCATGGACTCCATTGTCTCCGGGTCACGAGTGACAGGTCAGTTGACGCCGGCAACCTCTCTCAGCTCTTTCGCTTTTTCTTCAACATCGTAGTCGAATGTGATAGTGCCGGCTCCTGACTCAACGCTCGCTAGGTTCTTGAGTTTTCCTTTTTCACGGTACGGTGGGTAGAATTCGATGTGGAAATGATAATGGCGGTACGGCTTTCCGTCAGTCGGCTTTTGATGCATGACCATCATGTACGGAAAACTCATGTGGAACAGGTTATCAAATCTCGTCAAGATGTCCTTGAGCATGAGCGCTAAATCCCCTCGCTCTTTTCCATTAAGATCTGTTATCGCTTGGAGATGCCTCTTAGAATATACGTGCACACCGTAGGGCCAGTGAGCAAAGAACGGAAGAAAGCAAACAAAACTCTCGTTTTCAAATATGACGCGGAGAGCTTGACTTTGTTCTTTCTCGATAATTCTGCAAAAGAGGCAGGCCCTATTTCTTTTCCAATATCCCTCGCTCGACGACAATTCACTCTTGATTAATGACGGAACAAATGGGAATGCATAGATTTGTCCATGTGGGTGGTCCAGAGTTGTTCCTATTTCTCGACCCTTGTTCTCAAAGATGAAGACGTATTTCACATAATCCTTACGGCTTAGCTCTCTGTACCGCTGAGCCCACAACTCAATTACTAAGCCTATATGTTCAGGGCTCAGATCCTTCAGTGAACCGTTGTGGTCAGGTGTGTATAGGATTACTTCGCATTCACCTTCGGCGGGTCTACAGCGATAGAACCCATCAGAGTGGATGTTAGGCGCGGGGGGTTTGGGCAGAAGTGCTGGGAACTGGTTTGGCAAACTAAGAACTTTCCACCCACTTGCCGGGATTTCATCGGCGCCGGGACAAAATGGGCAAAATCTTTCAGGTGCCACGGGACGTGCCTTCCTTACACCTGAGACTATGATCCAGTCGCTTAGAATCGGGTTCCAACGCAGCTCCATCTAAACGCACTCAACTTGCGAATTCAAGTCATGCAAGGATATGACTCTGTTTGTTATTGTCAACATTACTAGTGGCGTAGGTCCGGTTTCCGGCTTGTCTTCTCGTATGGAAGGCAAAGAAGATAAGCGGAATCACATGGCTAACTCCAGCAAACGTCGTCCGCAAGAGTGAAATTAGGACTATGAAAGCTGCTCTTCTTCGTCGACCCAAGCCCATTGAAGAGAACCCTCTCTCTATTGAGGAGGTGCCCATTCCAACCATCGGCAGTCAACAGGTCCTCGTCAAGGTAGCGGCATGCGGCGTTTGCCGGTCCAATCTTCACATGATCGAAGGAGACTGGGCCGAGATGGGGCTCCCAGCTAAATCCCCAATTGTGCCTGGTCATGAGATTGTCGGCAGTGTGGCGAGATTAGGCGATGATGTTGGAGCGTTCAAAGAAGGGGACAGAGTGGGCATCCAACCCCTTTGGTCAACATGCGGAGCATGCGAGTTTTGCCTTACTGGCAGGGAGCAGATTTGCCGATCGAGGCAAATAACTGGAGAGACAGTTGATGGCGGTTACGCTGAATACGTGGTCGCGGACGCAAACCATCTTTACCCTGTGCCAGACAACTTGAAGGATTCAGAGGCCGCACCACTCTTCTGCCCTGGGATAACGGCGTATGGTGCCCTCAAGAAGGCTGAGCTGCGCGTGGGGAAACGAGTTGCAATATTCGGCATTGGAGGGGTCGGTCACATGGTTATACAAATAGCTCGACTATACGGCGCTGATGTGATTGCCGTAGCCAGAAGCAAACAGCACCTTGCGCTTGCCAGCCAGCTTGGGGCGTCGGAAGTGGTAGATATCAGTAAAGGCGACCAAGAAGAGTGGCTGAGGAGAATTGGCCCAGTCGACTCGTTGCTCCCAGGTTTTCGTCGAGAAACTGGCTTGATTGCAGACCGGATCAGAGAATTTGACTAGAAGCTATGCAAGGCTTTTTATATCATATCGACCGCCACATAACCCACGTTGTGAGAAAATGAGCGAAAGTTCGAAATCTGATAAGATGACACGAAGACAGGCACTCGGCGTCGTAGGCGGATTGGTTGTTGGCGGAGTGGTCGGTGGAGCAGCTGGCTACTATGCAGGTCAATCTTCTGTCCCTGTAGCGCCGACTAATTCGACTATGGCGACTGCGACTGCTAATATGACTGCCCTACCACCAGCAGGTTTTCAGTACGGTCAGTTACCCGCACACCCCAATTGGAAATTCGTTGCGATCTGTCATGTGACAACAAATCCATTCTTCGTCCCGACTCAATACGGGATCGCGGACGCGGATGCTCTATTTGGTACAACGACTCAATGGACCGGTTCGGAAAACAGCTTGGTTAGTGAGATGGTTGACGCATTCAACGCAGCTATAGCAGCCAAGGTTGACGGAATATTTACGTCGCTGATCGACCCTACAGCTTTCAACGCACCCACTGATGCCGCTTTGGCAGCAGGGATTCCAGTAATCGGGTACAATGCGGACGCGAAAGCAGGAACCAGTGTTCACCCCGCGTGCGGCTGCGGTAAAGTTCTAAACGATCGGTTGTCGTACGTTGGGCAGCCCCTCTACGACTCAGGTGTGAACCTCGGAAACATGATTGCGAAATACATAACTGATACGAGCGCTAGAATAGCTCTATTCATCGCTACCCCGGGGACGTTGAACATCGAGCCACGAATAGACGGAGCCTCGGATGCGCTTGCGGCTGCTGGCTACACGAATGTCGATATCGTGGGCACTGATCCACTGCTCGACAAAGAAGGCCCACTCATCGATGCTTACTATCTAGGGCACAAGGATGTGAAGGGCATGTTTGCAGTAGATGCGGGCGACACTTCGTGGGTCGGAGACATCGCCACTAAGGAGGGTCTGGTAGGAACGGTCGTCACGGGAGGGTTCGACTTGCTACCAGAGACATTAAAGAACATACAGAGTGGTGCCACACAGTTCACGATCGATCAGCAACCATACCTTCAGGGCTTCGTACCAGTGCAGCAGCTCTACCTCTACAAGCTGTCAGGAGGAGCTATGGCTCCATGTGACACGAACACTTCACTGAAGTTCGTCACCAAGGACAATGTCGCGGGCTACACTACCCCGAGCAGATTCGAAGGCAGCACACCAAGTCAGCCAACGTTCTGAGCGAAAAAGACAAACAGCAGGAAGGAATATATCGCAACTACGTCTGTTCGTGGTTTCCCATGAACAGGCGTAGCATATTTTTCTGAATGAGGCTGATGCGAAGCGTGAAGCATCGCAACTTTTCGTTTAGGAATCTCTTCAGTCATCCGGAAGTCACTATCGCTCTGGTTACGGGAATTTGCGCAGTTGCATTCGCCTACTTTTTCCCAAATTTCGCCACCGGAAATAGCGCGCAAGTGATTTTCACAATCGCTGGAACTGATGCCATGGTAGGCGTTGGTGAAACGATGCTGCTCATATCTGGAGAGCTGGATCTATCTGTGGGAACTGTTTTCGCTCTAGCGCCATTTCTCATGAACGCATTTTATGTAGTGGGGGTTCCCATCGTGATAGCTTTTCTGATGGCGTTGTTATTGATGGGAGTGGTTGGTTTCGCAAATGGGTACATCACGGCGAAGATCGGTGTCCCTGCACTAATTACAACGCTTGGGATGTTTTTCTTGATCAGAGGATTGACGTTGATCGTGTCCAACTTTCATCTCATCACTCTCCCAAACATAGAACCATTCAGGAGTGTGGTCGGCTCTGGGGTAATTTTTGAGACCCTACCGATTCCCATAGTTTGGGCGGTGGGTATCACAATCGTTGTTGCGCTCATGCTTCAAAGAACTCGACATGGATTGTGGACAGTCGCCACGGGAAGCAATCCAACGGGGGCTGGAGAAGTTGGGGTCAACACGGTGCGGACGAAAATCTATAACTTCATGCTCGCAGCAATTCTTGCTGGGCTTGCAGGTATCATACAAGCTATGCGCATAGGCTCAGCTGAGCCTCTCCAAGGAGGATTTGATCTGACCCTTGGGAGTATTGCGGCTGCCGCGGTTGGAGGGACGTCCCTGCTCGGTGGATCGGGGACAATCATTGGAACCTTGATAGGTTCACTTTTGTTCGGGATCTTCAGAGACGGACTTATCATAGGGGGGGCAAGCGAGATCGTGTACGAGATGGCTTTGGGCATAGCGGTGATCCTCTCAGTGGGTCTGAACGTGTTGCTCATAGGCCGTCGAGGGAGGTCGAGTAGGCAAACTTGAGAGCAATCCCGCGAAGATATACGATTAGGGATTTTCTCTCGATGAGGGAAGGCGCTGTTGTCCTGGTTACCGCGGTTATGATTGCTGGATTTACCTCATTGAATGGCAGCTTCTTCACGCTAGCGAATTCCAAGGTGCTAGCAGATTTTGTTGCCGGAAACGTCGCAGTCGCAGCAGCCCAAGTCATGCTCATGGTCGTCGGCGAAATAGATCTCTCAGTAGGACAGGTTTACGCATTGTCACCGTATATCATGTATCTTGTCTACCAGGACGGTCTGGGATTTAAAGTCGGAATCCCAGTAGCAATCTTGGCTGCCGCGCTAGTCGGTTTGATCAATGGAATCGTAACCGTCAGGCTTCATGTTCCTTCGCTCATTGCGACTCTCGGCATGGGATTTTTCCTATCTGGCTTCAACATTTACATCTCAAATGGATGGTATCAGATTATGCCTGAAAAGCAGCCTTATACGGCCGTGTTTGGAGGCGGCGTGATAGCCGGAATCGACGTCACTTACTTGTGGACAGCAGCCGCCCTTATTTTATTGGCCATTGTGCTGGCTAGGATGCGGCATGGGATTTGGTCCATAGCAACCGGGAGCAACTTGTTTGGTTCAAGAGAGGTTGGCGTCAACATACGCAGAACAAAGATCATGAACTTCATTCTGGCTTCTGTAATTGCTGGGATGTGGGGGATCTTCATCGCAAACCGGGGATTCACATTTGGCGCAAGCGGCGTCGCAGATCCAGCTCAAGGAGGCGACACCTTGACCCTGGAGAGCATCGCAGCGGCGGTAATAGGAGGGACATCGCTTTTAGGCGGCTCAGGAACAATAATCGGAGCGTTTGCAGGGTCGCTGTTGATCGCAGTTCTGCAAGATGGCCTGATATTAGTCGGAGCAGGCGCGTACATTTATCAAACTTTGTTGGGCATCGCAATAATTTTCAGTATGGCTCTTAACATACAAGCAAGGAAGTGGGCAAGACGATGAGTGACACAGTAGGTGACGAGACAGCTGTTGTCAAGATGGAAGGGATCGGCAAGAATTTCGGGGCTATAAAAGCGCTGGACGATGTGACTATCACACTTCACCATGGCGAAGTTCTAGGGATTGTTGGAGACAACGGCGCGGGCAAGTCTACCCTGATAAAGATTCTCTCAGGAGTCTACCAGCCAGACAAAGGCGACATCTACTTCGAAGGAAACAAAGTGAAATTCAATTCTCCTATCGAAGCTAGGAAAATGGGAATCGAAACCATCTATCAAGACCTCGCCCTCATCGACGACCTAAGCGTCTACCACAATATCTTCCTGGCGAAAGAACAGTTTCTCAACGCAACGCCAGTGGTCAGATTTCTTGACAATAAAAGGATGAAGACCAGCGCAGCGCGATTTCTCACGGATCTCAAGATTGACATTCCAGAAATCGATGCTAAGGTGCGTTTGCTTTCGGGAGGACAACGCCAGGCGATAGCAATCGCGAGATCAGTATTTTTCTCCGCGAAGGTTCTCATCATGGATGAACCAACAGCAGCGCTTGGCGTGGTTGAAACGAAGAGGGTCCTGGACCTCATCGAGAACTTGAAGAAGCGCAAAGATGTCGGAATAATAATCATCGCTCACAACCTCGCACACGTTCTCTCAGTTGTGGAAAGGCTTGTCATACTGAGCAGAGGGAGAGTAATTGCTGAAAGGGAAGGGAAAGAAACGAGCATAGAGGATGTTACCCGAATCATATCGACGGGGGCAGCGTAACTCAACTCCATGAAGTTTGAATCACGGTGCGTTACGGTTAGCTCTTGAGAAGATTTCCGTTCTTCACCTAGATCTGAACGTCTTTAATCTTATTGTTCACTGGCTAAATTCAGGTTTTCTGGTATTTAGCTACAAGATAAGGAAGAACGTCTCGTCTGCAAACACTCAAGAACCGTTCTTCATCTGCGCTAGCACTGTGCAACTCTATCTCGTTGAAGCCCAACGCGATAGCGTCCTCAGCCTTCTTGATTATCTCTTCTCCGTTGGTGACAGCGGTCCAAACCTGGGCAAGCTGTGAGTCAGGATATTTGTTGCCTCTCCTCTCGAGTTCTCTTGGATCGTATATTCGTGAGTTGAAAACATCGGGTATCAACCCAGACTTCCACTTTCGGGCAGCCTTCACGGCCTTATCGTAATCCTCGCCGTAAGAAAGAAACAATTCGATGTGTTTACTTATCTTTGCAGGATCTCTGCCGGCGTCTCTTGCCGTACGCTCTATGATAGACAAAAGCTCTTTGAATCTAACGAGTGTAGGATTTATTGTCACGTATCCGTCTGCATACTGCCCTACGAGTGCTGCGGTCTTCGGACCATTGGCCGCGAGATAGATCGGTATGTTCGTGCGCGGTTTCGTGTAGAGGTTAGCTCCGCTAAGTGAATAGTATTTACCCTCATACTTGACGAAATCTTTGGACCAGAGTGCTCTGATTATTTCTACGGATTCTTTGAGTCGCTCAAGTCTTTCATCAAACTTGGGCCAAGCGTAACCCAAGGGCACCTCGTTCATTGCTTCACCCGTTCCTAAGCCTAGAAAGAATCGCCCTGGGAACATCTCATCCATCGTGGCAAATGCTTGCGCGATAATTGCCGGGTGGTACCTTCCGATAGGCGCTGAGACCATCGGTCCAAATCTTATCTTCGGCACGGAGGCGGCTGCAGCAGAAATCCAACTCCATGCAAATCCCCCTGCAGCACCCGTATGGAACCATGGATGGAAGTGGTCGCTGATCGGCATAAACTGAAAGCCCGCTTCTTGAGCTAACCTCGCTAGCTTAAGGAGAACGCTGGGTTGATGGCCTTCCTGTTCAGCCCGATATCCGAATTCAATTGGCAACACACGCACCCGCTCCATTGACAGTTCTTAACAAGTCAATTTGCTAAACTAAAGCTTACCTTACCAAGTAAGTGCAGTTCGATTTATGTTCCCCAGTCGAGGCCAATTCACTGCGAAATCGGATTTCAGAGCTCTTGTTGGACCCAACGGTCACGCATCAGAATCATGATACAACGCCGTTGGTGGATGTGCCGGGGGGGAGTGATAGGATCTTCTTTACGTTTGATGTGTTACTAGCACTCACTCATAGCAGCTCGGGTTCGACGACTTGCTGACCTTTAGGAGTTTTCACATCTCAGAGCCTCAACAGCATGGGTCTAAGATCAATCTATTTCGTAGAGAACCTGTGGACTGTAGTCTGGGTATAGGTCTCACCTGGCCTCAATATGGTGGATGGAAAGTTCGGATGGTTAACTGAATCGGGAAAACGTTGCGTCTCTAGGCAAAACCCCTGAAACCTCTGGTACGCTGATCCTTTCTTGCCAATGATTGAACCATCCAGATAATTACCGGAGTAGAATTGGACACATGGTTCAGTGGTTAGTATTTCCATAAAGCGCCCTGTAACCGGCTCGTAAACATTCGCAAGTAGGCCAAACCTTTTGCCATGGGCATTCAGCACGAAGTTGTCATCATAACCCCCACCCGGCAATTCCTTTAGACGTGTACCTATGGCCTTGGCCTTGCGAAAGTCTAAAGGTGTACCTTGCACGGGTTTGATCTCGCCCGTCGGAATCAACGCATCATCGTGAGGAGTGAAATTGCTCGCATCGAGTGAGAGTTCGTGTCCCAGGATATCGGTGCTGTATTGTTCTGCGCCTCTCAGGTTGAAGTAGCTGTGGTTGCTGAGATTGATGGGCGTCGCCTTGTCGCTCGTAGCAGTGTAATCTATCCTGAATTCGTTGTGCTCCGTAAGAATGTAAGTAAGCGTCACTGACAGGTTTCCCGGATATCCTTCCTCACCGTCACGACTAAGGTAACTCAATTTCACGCCCGTACCGTCGTTGGCGTGAACTGGGTTTGATTGCCAGACCACTTTATCGAATCCCCTCAATCCGCCGTGAAGGTGGTTGGGACCATCGTTGGTAGTCAGTGTGTACTCTAGGCCGTCGAGTGTGAATTTGCCTCTTGATATTCGGTTGGCGACTCTACCTATAGCGGCACCAAAGTACGGGTGCCGTCCGAGGTAACCCGTGAGACCATCGAATCCGAGCACGATATCGCTAAGCCTACCGTTCCGGTCAGGCACATGCAGCTCTGTAACAGTGGCGCCATATGTGATAACCTTTGCAGCCATTCCACGCGTGTTAGTCAAAACATAAAGCTCCACTGGCTGACCATCTGCAGTTTGGCCAAAGCTCAGTTTCTGCAAAGTTCTCCCATTGTACAGCTGAAACACGTTCAGCAGATCGTAAGCAATCATAATCTTGCATACGCGCTGGTTGATGAACTATTGTTCTGCTTATCGCTTGCTGGGCTGAGCGGAATTAACGTTGCCTTACTGAAGGTTGCGCGTCGGATTCACGAGGGAAATCCACTTGCGTTCCTGAGCCGTGCATTACACGAGGCCTTGCTTTTTCTTTACTTCAATTCTTGGCGAACACGTTGCGCCAATCCAGCCCCGTCGAGTCCGTAATGCTGGTAGAGGTAGTAAGGTGGGCCGATAATCGCATATTCGTCTGGCGGTAATCCTATGCGTATGAGGCGCACATCGTTTGCTCCCGCATCGATCAGTGTGTCAGCAACCGCCGTGGCAACTCCTCCACGAGTATTGTGCTCCTCTGCCACGAACACTGTCCGCTGCTTCTTAACTAACGACAATAGCTTCTCAATGTCTAGGGGTTGGACGGTGTGTATGTCAGCGACGGTTATGTCGATACCATCTTTTTCTAAGATCTCTGCAGCCTGACACGCAGCGCCAACCATAATGCCGTTCGCCAGAATTAGTCCGTCATTTCCATTGCGAAGCATGGTGATTTTGCCAAATTCCCATTTGTCTTCCGGACGGTAAACATTAGGTTCCCGACCGCGTCCGAGTCGGAAGTATATTGGGCCTGGAAGATTCACGGTTTGTCGTAGAGCTTGCTCTAGGCTGTACGCGTCGGCCGGGCATACTATCTTCATGTTTGCCATAGATCGCATGATGCCGATGTCCTCCGTAGCGTGATGAGATGTACCATAGTAGCCAAGTGAAATGCCTGCATGATGTGCCAACAGTCGGACCGGTAAGTTCGGGTAAGCCAGATCGGTTCTTATCTGATCGCAACACAACAGTGCCATGAAAGACGCAAACGTTGCAGCGTACGGGACTGCGCCAGTGGCAGCAAGGCCGGCTGCCACGCTTACCATGTTCTGTTCTGCAATTCCCAAGTCAAAGAATCGATCCGGGTGACGCTGGGAGAACTCTATTGTGCGGTTACTGAATCCCAAGTCCGCTGTTAAGACGACGATGCGGTTGTCATTGTCGGCGAGATCGGCTAGGACCTTACCTGCGATGAGTGCGTGGGCCTGCGTCGGCACCATGCCAAGGTGCCAAGATTCCTTGTCGCGCAGAGTCACTTCAGTTGTCATGATTAGCTAGCTCCTGGGCGACAGATTCTGCGTCAACGCCATGTAGGTAGCCTAGGTGCCAGACTCTCGACAGTTCCATGAATTTGACACCTTTTCCTTTGACGGTGTGCGCGATGACGACTTGGGGACGGCCGCTACTTCGAGGTATATTGTCAAACGTGCGGACAAGTTCTTCCACAGAGTGACCATCACATTCGTGTACTTGCCAACCGAAGGCGCTCCACTTGTCCGGCAATGGTTCAACGCTCATGATTTCTTCAGTATGACCATCAAGTCCCATTTGGTTGCGATCTACGATTCCTATCAAGTTGTCAACATGATAATGAGCGGCAGCTTGAGCTGCTTCCCAGATCTGACCCTCATTCAATTCAGCGTCCCCCAACAACACAAAGACTCTTGCAGGAGACTTTCTCAGTCGTAGCCAGAGCGCCATGCCTAGTCCGATAGAGAGACCGTGACCTAACGAGCCTGAGCTGAAATCAATGCCCGGGACCTTCCTCATATCTGGATGATCGCCTAGTAGTGAACCTAGGTTAGCGTAGGATTCGAGCCATTGCTTGGGAAAGTAACCTAAGTCAGCAAGAATCGGGTAGACACCAACAGCTGCATGCCCTTTCGAGAGAATTAGGCGGTCTCGGTCGGGCCACTTTGGATCCTTAGAGATGCTCATAGTGTGGTAATAGAGTGTAGCAATTATCTCTGCTGCAGAAAAAACAGAAGAAAAGTGTCCGCTCTTTGCAATCTGGATCAAGCGTACTGTTTCGGTCCGAACGAACTTGGCGCGTTCGCGCAGCCGCTCAAGATAAGAGTCTTCTAGCTCTGACCTTGCCAAAGATTGTCCCCGGCGCTACAAGTCAGACACGTGGGTTTCAGAGAAGAAGATAACCCTTGCTTTGAAGTGTTAACAACCCCTTGCTCAGTACTGTCCTCCGTTGATGTGGAAAACGCTACCGGTTACGAAACTCGAATCGTCGGATGCCAAGTACGCGATCAGGGCGGCGACCTCATCGGCAGTCCCAACACGTTTCAACGGGATGAATGGTAGTAATTGCTCGTAACCACCCGTCTGGGCCTTCACGTGAAAAAGCGTGTCGACGACTCCGGGTGCCACCGAGTTAACCGTAATGCGGTGAGGAGCAAGCTCCTTGGCTAGCCCCTTCGTGAAGCCGTTCACCCAAGCTTTCGCCGCAGCATAAACTGTAGCGTACCTACCACCACCAGTGAATGCGGCGATTGAACTGACATTGATGATCCTTCCATAGTCATTCTTCGTCATGTGAGGGATTATTCCTCTTGAGCAGTAGAAGACGCTACGTACGTTAAGATCCGTTATATCGTTCCAAAGGGCATCATCCATTTCAGCGACTGGGACACGTCTAGGTAATCCCCCCGCATTGTTCACTAGGATGTCGATCTTGCCAAACTTCGACACAGTCTTGCTTAGCATGCTTTCAACTTGGGCTGCGTCGCGTACATCTGCGCCCACCAACAAAGCCTCAACGCCTTTGGATCGGATGGAATTCGCAACCTTCGTCGCTTCCGCTTCGCTCTTGAAATAGTTGACCGCGACCTTCACGCCACATTCTGCAAGCTTGACTGCTGTTGAGGCGCCAATGCCAGTGCTAGCACCAGTCACCAGGGCAACTCGCTCTTTGAAGCTCAGACCTACCATTGCTGCAACCCGCCTGATCATGAAAATTAGTTCACAGTTATAGGTTCAAGCCTCGTCCAATCAATCTACCAGATGAATCGTTAATCAGAGCGTCCCTAGACGTTCTAGAACAGAACGTATCCTCCGCAAACGGATATGCATTGCCCTGTAACATAGTCTAATAGGTCGGTGGCGAGGAATTCAACCACTTTCGCAACATCCTTCGGATAACCCAAACGACCTAGGGGAATTTGTTTCGTAAGCTCGTCTGCAGTATTGCCCTTTCTTCCTTCAGCGATAGCTCTGGATGTGTAGACCCATGCAGGGGCAACGCAGTTGACGGTTATGTTGTACGGTCCTAGTTCAGCTGCGAGGCAACGTGTGTAGTGTATGATTGCTGCTTTGGCTACGTTGTATGATACGGCTTTGATCATCTCTGGAACTGCGTGCATACCGGCATGAGAGGATACGTTGACGATTTTTCCGTATTTCTGTTGCTTCATTGGAATACTAGCGGTCTGACAGCATAGCATACAGCTCCTCAGGTTGACGTTCATTATGTAATCGTGATCCGCCTCGGAGACAGAGGATGGGTAAGTAATGGGAGATCCAGACTTTGAGCCAAGGCGATTTAGGTTCCCTCCAGCGTTGTTTACTAGAATGTCGAGACGTCCGAATTCACCAAGGATTTGCTTGACCATCGCCTCTACCTGATCTCTTTTAGTTACGTCGGCCTGAATGCCAATCGAGTGCCGGCCCAGTTTCCTAATCTCATCCATAACTCTCGGCGCAGTGAGTTCCTCATTGTAATCTCTAGATGATTCAAGGTCTATGTCGTTCACCACTACATCAGCGCCTATTTCCGCTAGGTGAAGCGCGTATGCCCTACCAAGACCCCTACCTGCCCCCGTAACCAGGGCGACCTTTCCCACAAGCTTTTGGCACATTGATGAATCTCAACTTAGTCTTCGGGTGACCAATCTTATTAAGAAGCCGAGCAGACCGCGAGAAATTGCTCCAAGAGCAAAGGAAGCAAGCAGAAACACATTGGACCGAGACACACCCACAACAAATACATGGTAAACGGCTGGTCACCTATGTCAAATCATAGGCGAGTTGTGTGCTCACTCCCAGTCACAAACGCCGTTCATACAATGTGAAGTCCTTGCTTATGCAAGAGTCGACCTGGGGTTGGGTGCAGATTCAATTGTTGCTTTCAAGCGAGAGCATCAGATATAGGTCTGCGACATTTGTACCTGTTCGACCCGTGACTAAGCTGTCGCTCAGCTGTTTGAAGAATCGATAGGAATCATTTCTTGCTAGGAAATTCCGCGGATTCATATGCTTGCGGTTCGCTCGTTGTGCTGTGTTTCCGTCGGCTATGGCGCCAGCAGCGGGGCTATTCCCATCGATACCGTCAGTGCCTAACGCTGCCACAACGGTTCCTTTGAGGTTTGCGATTTGTTCAACGGCTGATAGGATGGTTTCTTGGTTTCTTCCTCCGAGTCCATCACCCTTAACTTGCACAGTAGTTTCGCCGCCGAGGATAACCAATCTGGAGCGCGCTACCTGTTTGCATTCAATGGCTGTGGAGGCCAAGAGCTTTCCCATAGTGCTCGCTTCCATTTCCGCGAGCGATGTCAAGATCACTGAGGGTACTCGACTTGCTTTTAGAGCGTTTGCGGCTGCTGTGCAAGCGGTTCTGTTGTTGGCAATTATGATATTGTGAACTTTCTGGAAGGCGGGGTTTCCAGGCTTGGGCGTATCTGGTACCTCGCCACGCAATCCTCTTGCAAGATGTTGCTTGACTTGCTGTGGCGCCTCGATCCAAAGACCATGCATTTTCAAAACCTCGATCGCGTCCCTGTATGAAGTTGGATCTTCGACGGTAAGCCCAGAACCGATGTCAAGAAGATAATCTCCTGGAACATCGGAGATCATGAATGAGAGAATTGCTGCGGCGGGACAACGCTCGACGAGTCGGCCTCCTTTCAAATCGGAGAGATGTCGTCGCACAGTGTTGATTTCATGAATGGTAGCCCTGCTCTTGACGAGCTGTTCGGTGACTTTTTTCTTCTCTGTAAGTGAAATCGAGCCTGATGGCGCAGGCAACATCGCGGAAGCGCCCCCTGAAATCAAACATATCAAGAGTTCATCTTCATGCATCTTGTTAAGTACAGCAATCACGCGTTGCGAAGCTCCTAATCCGTCGCGATCAGGAATGGGATGTCCAGTACGAAAGACCTCAATTCGCTCATCGAAAGCTGCGAGCTCCCCGCCCTTAGGCGCTACTAACACACCGTAGACTGGGAAGTCTTTCAAAACATCAATGGCAGCCTTCATCATCGGTGCACTTGCCTTGCCGACAGCAAGCAACATGATTCTCCTGAATCGAGATAACGAAATAGAGAAGCTATCGGTGTGAAGGCGTTTATTCCGAATCACTAGTCGAGACTTTAGACACCGATATGGATTGATTGCGCTCAACGCCTCTTCCAGTGCGTGTAAGCACAATCGTCGTGCCGCTTTGTCCAGCGCGGAGTTTCCATTACCGATGATTTGTTCTCTGTTTCTAATGAGATTAGTCTGTCCTAAGGCGCGTTCCTCCCGGTGACAATTTCGTGTCGAATATTCTAAGTCCGCAGCTTAATCGCGGTTTTGGCAAAACGTGAAGACCTACCAGAACCTACGAGTATCATATCAGGAATTGCACCTTGCAGCCTTCACGGGATTTAGCTTTCTCAAATGCTGAAACTGCTTGGTCGATCTGAAATTCGTGGGTCACCAGCGGCTTGAGGTTGACTTTCTCGCTGACGGCTAGAGTCATCGCCTGCTCATAGTTCTTCCACGTTGAGACGAACGTTCCGAGCAACGATACCTCTTTTCTCACTAGGCTGGTAACCGTTAGTTCCACCGGTTTCGAGAAGATCCCAACGCAATGGATCTTGCCGCCTTTCCTCACCAGTTCGCAAGCCTGCAACAATGCCTCTGGCGCCCCGACAGAAACGATTGCTACGTCTGCTCCAATCCCATCTGTCAGCTCCCGGATTCTCCGAACCGGATCCTCCTGGCTAGAATTGATTGTTTCAATGCCCAGGTCCCGTGCAATCGCAAGCCTCTTCTGGTCTACGTCGATTCCAACGACGAAGACCCTCCTGCAACCAGCGGCTCGAGCTATCTGCCCTGCAATTAGTCCTATAGGCCCAGGGCCAATTACGGTAACGAAATCCATCGGTTCAACCAGTCTTCCGTCCAGTACTGCGTGGCACGCGACTGCCGCTGGTTCAATCACCGCGCCCTCTCGAAAACTGAGTTCATTTCTCAAATGATGTACTTGTCCCCAAGGGACATTGGCGTATTCGGAGAACCCCCCGTCCGTGTGAATCCCAAGAACCTTGAAGCTCAAGCAGAGATTAGTTTGCCCTGACCTACAATAGCTGCAGGTTCCACAGTACAGAACAGACTCTGCCACGACGCGGTCACCAATGTTGAAGCCTAAGGCATCAGAGCCGATTTCAGCCACTTCACCGGCGAACTCGTGGCCAAGGATTAACGGTAGCTTCGCGAACTCTGAGTACGCAGCCGTATAATCATAAATGCCAATATCGCTTCCACAAATCGAAGCTCGCTTGACTTTGATGAGAACTTCATTCGACGAAGGAGAAGGTTTCCGCATCTCCTTCACCCACACCCCAGGTTCAGGCCGATCTTTGACAATAGCCTTCACACGCAGGTCCCCCTAACAAGTTCTTCTCTTCTGTACTCTTTCACGTATTGAACTTTTGTCTCAGAAAACGCGCCGTTGTCTTATCTTGCTCAATCCAAGTTCATGCCCCTCGTTGCCATCGTCTTCCGCCCAATCGTCGGCGAATCAAAGATTAAAGCAAGCCTCACTCACTTTCTGGCTTCAGGAGAAGCTTAGCATGCAATACCATACATTTGGCAGAACAGGATGGAAGGTTAGCGAAATCGGATATGGCATGTGGGGAATGGGTGAATGGGCCGGGTCAGATGACAAAGAATCTAAGCGTTCACTTGATGTAGCTGTAGAACTTGGTTGCAATTTCTTTGACACGGCCTGGTCTTATGGACAGGGAAAAAGTGAACGTCTGTTAGGAGATTTAGTCAGAAGGCACGCTGAGAAAAGACTCTTTGTTGCGACCAAGATCCCACCCAAGAATTTCATTTGGCCTTCGAAACGGGGATTTGCCCTAGACGATTGCTTTCCGCCCGACCACATCATCGAGTACACAGAGAAGAGTCTGTCGAATCTCAGAGTTGAAACAATAGACCTCATGCAGTTTCATGTCTGGGAAGATAGTTGGGCGACTGATGAGCGCTGGCAAAAGACAATGGAGGATCTGAAAAAAGCCGGCAAGATTGGGGCTGTCGGAATCAGTCTGAATCGCTGGGAACCCGATAACAGCCTGGAAACCCTCAAGACCGGACGAATAGATGCTGTGCAGGTCATTTACAACATCTTCGATCAGGCACCAGAAGATCACCTCTTCCCGCTGTGCAAGAAATTGAAGATCGGCATCATAGCTAGGGTACCCTTTGACGAGGGAACATTGACTGGAAAATTGACCAAAAGCACAATCTTTCCGGAAAATGATTGGCGAAGTACCTACTTTGTGCCTGATAACCTGACGACCAGCGTTGAACGTGCGGATAGATTGAAGCCGCTTGTCCCCAAGGGGATGTCGTTTACGGATATGACGCTACGGTTTATTCTCTCTAACGACATCGTCAATACGACCATTCCTGGCATGAGAAAGGAAACGCATGTCCGCGCCAATATCGCTACGAGTGATGGCGCGAAACTTCCTCAAGGTTTACTGGCTGAACTTAAGAAACACCGATGGGATCGAACACCTACCGAATGGTCACAATAGTCACAACTGGAATCACTTCACCCATGGGCTCACACAAACACTAGTGCCAGTTTCTCAAAGACTTTTCACGGTCGTCACCGAAAGAACAGGATCGATAATGAACACTACATCAAACACGCCTTTTCGGGATAATAGATACATGTGCTCGTCGTGGGCCACGGTGGAATTATCTCGCTCGCTCCAACTTCATGTCCCTGACAACTAAAGACGATCGCTCTCAAATTGACTCATTGAGCTTGGCAGTCATTGTCGTTCGCGGCCACATGTAGAGATACGCTTATACAACGTTCACCCCCTTAGGAAGTCAGCGGGTTGAGGTCAACTAGATGGGTCGGAAAATCGGTTTCATTGGACTAGGCATAATGGGCAAGCCGATGTCAAAGAACCTGATCAAAGCAGGCCATGAGCTGACGGTGTACGACGTGGTTGAGGCACCTGTCAAAGAGCTTCAATCTCTTGGCGCCAAAACGGCTCGTTCATCCAAGGAAGTAGCAGCGAACACTGACTTGATTATCAGCATGCTTCCTGACTCGCCTGATGTCGAGAAGGCTGCTTTCGGCTCTGACGGAATATTCGAAGGAATTAGATCGGGATCGACGTACATTGACATGAGCACCATCTCGCCTGTCACAACGAAGAAATTAGCGGAGGAAGCAAAAGCAAGAGGCGTTCGAATTCTCGACGCGCCTGTCAGTGGAGGAGAGAGCGGCGCGATTGCGGCGACACTCACCATCATGGTGGGGGGAGCCAAACCAGTTTTCGACGACTGTCTTTCGATATTCCAAGCCATGGGTAAGAACATCGTTCATTGCGGCGAGATTGGATCTGGACAGGTGGTCAAGGCGTGCAACCAGATACTTGTCGCCGGCGTCTTAGAGTCGGCTGGTGAAGCACTCGTGCTTGGTGCAAAGGCAGGAGTCGACCCAGAAATCGTTCTCAAAGTCATTGCTGGCGGATATGCTATGCGGGTTCTCGATGTCAGAGGGCCGCTTATCTTGAAGAGAGATTTCAAACCTGGCTTCAAGACGAGGCTACACTACAAGGACTTAGGAATCGCTCTAGCTGCAGGCTCTGAATATGGAGTCCCCCTACCAGTAACTGCCCTAATTCACGAGATGATGGGTGCGATGAAGGTCCTCGGTCGAGGTGAGACTGATCACTCCGCGCTAATTACGTTGCTCGAGGATCTTGCTAAGGTGGAAGTCAGGAAAGCAACGTAGCTTCCTGTTACCACGTGAATCAAGCCGTTCTCGTCATATTACTCTCGTATGGGGAAGGTGGTGGTAGGCATCTTCTTCTCTCTTAGCTCGGGATGCTGCTTCACGAGTGGCTCAAAACGCTTCAATGCGCCAAGCGGAACTTCATCAGGATCAATTCGAATATCGATTATGGACGGTTTCCCGGAATCGAACGCGCTCTTCAGAGCGTCCTTGATTTCCGTCGGTCTCTCAACAATTTGGCCGTACGCGTGGCAGGCTTCTGCGAATTTGAGGAAGTCCATTACGTAGGATTGAGTGACGATATACCTTTCGGGCTCCCACATCCCGTATCCGAACTTCTGACCCTGGATTATCATTCCGAGATTCCCGTCGTTTAGTATGCACCAGACCACCGGGATGTTGTACGCTGAAGCCGTATTGACCTCCTTACTGAGCATCGTGAAGCTTGCGTTTCCCACAACGTCGACCACTTGGCGGTCCGGTGCTCCGAGTTTGACTCCGATGGAGGCTGCAACGCTAAAGCCCATTGCGGTGTGTCCGCCGTCAGCGATGAATCCTCTCGGCATTAGTGCCTGATAGTATCTTTCAACCCACGCAAGGTTGTTTCCACAATCAGCCAACACTATTGCGTTCTTGTCGAGGAATTCTCGGAGTTCTCTGACAGCTCTTTGCGGCTTAGTTGGCACTGCATCGGAAAAACTTACGGGCTCTGTATAATACTTCATTTCGCCTTTCAGTGTGAGTATGTCTTTCAGTCTTGCCTTTTTTCTCTCTTCAAGTTCCTTCAGCTCAGCCGGCGGAAGTTTTGATTGAAGGATCCTGATGTGCTCTATCAATTCCTGCAGAACCGCCTTGGAGTCGCCAACTATACCTACGTCGAACGGGTAGTTCTTCCCAATCTCAGTCGGATCGATGTCGATTTGAATTATCTTCTGTCCCCCGAAATCTCTAACCCAACCGGTCGTTGTCATCTGATGAAATATGGACCCTATCGCAAGGAGAACATCGGTTCTGTCTGCTCGAAAGACTGTGTTAGCCACGTCTTGCCCAAATAGGCCGACCACGCCAAGGGCTAGTGGATGATCTTCAGGAAACCAGCTCTTGCCCATTGCAGTCGTGGCAACCGGGGCACCTAGAAGGGTTGCAAGTTCAAGCACTTCCTGAGACGCCCCTGCCGCCATGACCCCTCCTCCGGACATTATTGAAGGCGAAGTCGCTTTGACGAGGAGCTGCGCAGCTTGCCTGGTGAGTTCTGAGTCACCCCTTATCATGCCCATGGGCCTGTACTTCTGGGGCGGTCGAACTTCCGCTTCAATCTCGGATCGTATCACGTCTTGTGCAATGTCAACATGTACCGGCCCCTTCCTTCCTGTCAACATAATCCTGAACGCTCGTCTCATCACCT
>Ga0364866_10230_pt1 | contig 41065 bp, 19 predicted proteins | sample ExccelAu500001D3_3_FD_206913 | JGI IMG/M metagenome (GOLD analysis project Ga0364866, IMG submission 206913) | Enriched cells from Trout Bog Lake Hypolimnion, Wisconsin, USA - BchlTB.Aug13.5000.01.D3 | ecosystem: Environmental > Aquatic > Freshwater > Lake > Hypolimnion/Profundal zone | place...
AATGGATGCGACCAGCCGGGCCCATGACCGGCGGATTATCCGTGTCCGGGCCGTTGACGCCCACCGGGGCGCCGTTTTCGGTGTGCGGCCAGGGCTGGTCAATTTCTCCGGGCGTTCCGGTGCCGCCGAAGCCGGCCGAGTTCATTTGCAACGGCTGGAACACTTCCTGGGTGATCAGCGTTTCCCAAGGCTGGCCGGTGGTTTTCTCGACCACCGCGGCCGCAATGATGTAGCCGAGGTTGGAATAGGCATAGGTGCTGCCGGGTTTGGACTGCGGCGCGTGCTGGAGTTCATCCCGCACCGCGCGGCGGCGCAGTTGCGGCGCGTCGCTGCCGGAATAGGCTCCCAGATCCAGATTGGCGGGCAAACCGGCGTGATGCGACAGCAATTGGAGCAGCGTGACTGGGCGGAAATCCGGGTGCATTTGCGGCGCGGCCTCGGGAAACACTTCCGCCAGCGTGATGTCCCAGCGCAATTGTCCGCGTTCCACCAGCCGCGCAATCAACGTGCTGGTCATGATTTTGCCATCCGAGCCGAGGTGCCAGAGGTCATCCAGCGTCACGGGAATTTCCGTGCCGCGTTTGCGAACGCCGACCGCGCCAACCAACTTGAGGCCGTCGCTGGTCACCACGGCTGCCGACATGGCCGGCAGGTGGTATTTTTGCCGTATGGGCTGGAGCAGACGCGTCACATTGGTGTCGCCGGTCACCGGGCAAAATTTCGGGACCGGACCGTCCGCAGCCCGCTGTTCGCGCCGGTTCATCACCCACGCCGCAGTGAACAACAACGCAACACAGAAAACGAACATCACACCGCCGCCGGTGACCAAGCCAATGAAAAAAGATTTAACGTCCAGCCTCATTTTGATTTGCGGGAGTATGAGCAGGAGTGGCGGACAGGCAAGGAAAATTCCGACAGGAAAATTCCGGCGGACCGCGCGCCGTCCCGGCGCGCAGCGCGTGGGGGAACAAGCAGCGTGTGGTGAACCTCTGGAGCTTGCGCGTGAATCCCGAGTGCTGCGACCGGGGACCGGTCGCGGCCCGGCGCAGCCGGACCGCGCGCCGTCCCGGCGCGCAGCGGGTGGAAGAACAAATCACGCGTGCGCCCGGAGCAAATACTCCCTGAACTTCGCGTAGTCGGCGCCCAGCCGGTCAAAATCCTCCGGCAGCTTCAACGCCGCCAGCATGTTCTCCGGCACATCCGGCGGCCAGCCAACGACTTTCTCCACCTCCACGGGGAATTTCGCCGGGTTGGCCGTTTCCACAATCACGGCCGGCGCATCGCCCAGCGGTTCAATGACGTTCCAGTCCAGAAAGCCCTGCCAGGCAACGGCGCCGTGCGGCTCCAGCAGGATTTTAAACTGGTTCCAAAAATCGCGCACGCCCGCCACCGTGCGCGAGTCTGAAATCGAGGCGGAGAACAAATCGCGGCGCATTGCGGCCAGGTCGGGTGGCCGGTGCAGCTTGCCAGTTTCGTCCATCTGCCCGCCATATACGGACACCAACCGCGCGAGATTACTCGGATGCCCGACATTCATCGCGTTGGAAACGGAGTTGCGCGAGGGCGAAATCTTTTCGTACACGCCGCTCGCGAGAAATTTTGGGAAAGCGTCGTTCTCATTGACCGGAACGATGATTTTGCGCATCGGCAGCCCCATCTGCCGCGCGACCACCGCGCCCATCATGTCTCCGAAATTGCCGCTGGGAATGGAAAACACCATCGGCTCACCCGGCTGCGCCAGGCGCGAGGCGGCGTAAAAGTAATACACACTCTGCGGCAGGAGCCGGCCGATATTGATCGAGTTGGCAGACGACAGCGAAATGTGGCTGAGCGCCGGATCGGCGAAGGCCTGCTTGACCATCGCCTGGCAATCGTCGAACTTGCCGTCCACCGCCACGGTGCGCACGTTGTCGCGCAGGGTGGTCATCAATTTGCGCTGGCTCTCGCTGACTTCGGCAATGGGAAACAACACAATGACCCGCACGCCCGGAATGTGATTGAACGCGTGCGCCACCGCCGCCCCGGTATCGCCGCTGGTGGCGGTGAGGATGGTCACCTGCCGCCCATCCTCGCGCAAGAAACGGCCAAACATCCGGGCCATCATCTGGGCCGCAAAATCCTTGAACGACGCCGTCGGCCCCTGGTCCAGCCGCATCAGGAAAACGCGGTCGTAGATTTTCTCCAGCGGTATGCTGAAATTGTAGGCCGCGCGGCACATCGCGGCCAGGTCGGCATCCGGGATGATGCCGTCGGTGAATTTGGCCAGCACGCGGCAGGCGACCTCATGATACGGGAGTTGGGCGAACGCGGCGATTTCAAACGGGGTGAGCCGCGGAAATGCCTCGGGGAAATACAGCCCGCGATCCGGCGCCTGGCCCTGCAACAGCGCCGTGCGCAAATTAACCGGGGGCGACAGGCGGTTCGTGCTAAAAAATAAAAGCGGGGTATTCATTCGGTGTCAACGCAATCCTTCCCATCGCCGCAGGGCGTTTTCAATTTCCACAAGTTGTTCCGGCATTAAATCTCCAAGTTTGCGAATGAACTGTGGCGGCACGAGCGGAAAAACGGACTGAATATTGAAAGCGCCCTGCTCCAACCATCGGATCGGGAAGCGTATTTCAAACTCGGAGCCAATAATCTTTGTGGTATGCGGGACAACTGTGATTAGCGCGCGGTCAGTATCCTTGAAGGGAATGCTGATGACCACGACTGGCCGCACTTTCCCCGCATAACCGCAATCCGCCAGCCATACCTCGCCTCGCTCCGGCCGATTCATGGCCGTGACGGCTCGCCGTCAATCACGCGTAAGGCTTGTTCTTGAATGGTGCGAAGATCTTCTTCCGTAAATGTGCCATACGTGTCGTCAAAAATAATTCCAATCCTCCGCTCGCGATAAGAATTAAGAACCAGTTTTTCGACTTCGCGCAATTCATCGTTGCTCAACTGGGATATTGCGCCAGCTATTTCAGCGACCGTGCTCATACAATTGAAGATACAGGATTCACTTCAGATTTTCCACCCGAAACATCACCGGTGGGGCCTTCACCACCGGGAGTTTGGCGATCTTGGCCAGCGCCTTCCGCATGGCCGAATTGGGCGCTTCGTGAATCATCAGAATCAGCGGCACGGTTTCCCCCTCATGCGCTTCCGGCTGAATGACCGAGGCGATGCCGATTTTGGCCGCCCCAAAAATCGCGGCGATTTTGGCCAGCACCCCGGGCCGGTCCACAATGCTGAACCGAACGTAATACTGGGAGGCGACCTCGTCCAGCGGCGCGACCCGGCCTTTGCCGGTACACGCGACAAACGGCGGCACCCGCACTTTGGTGCCGAGCTTCAAATCCAGCGCGGCGTCCGCCACGTCGCTCAACACGGCGCTGGCGGTGGCGTCCTTGCCCGCGCCGCGCCCATAAAACAGCGTGTCGCCCACGATGTCGCCGCGCACGAGCACGGCGTTGAACACCTGGTTCACGCTCGCCAGCACGTGGTCGCTGGGGATGAGCGCGGGATACACCGAGACTTGAATCGAGGCTGGCCGCTTGGCGCTGGCCGCTGGCGGTGCGATTTGTTTTACAATGCCCAGCAGCTTGATCGTGCAACCCAGTTTCGCGGCGAATTCCATGTCCATTTTCGTCACGTGGCGGATGCCTTCGGTGTGAATCTGCTGATGATCCACCCAGAAACCGTGCGCCAGCGAGGCGAGAATCCCGGTCTTGTGCTGGGCATCCAGCCCGTCAATGTCCAGGTCCGGCGGGGTTTCGGCGTAACCCTGCTGCTGGGCGTCGGCCAGCACGGCGCTAAAATCCGCGCCCTCGGCCTTCATGCGCGATAAAATGTAATTGCAGGTGCCGTTCACGATGCCGTAGATCGCGGGAAACTGGTTGGCGGCGAAACCTTCGCGCAGCGATTTGATGATGGGTATGCCGCCGCACACGCTGGCCTCGTAATACAGGTTCGCGCCGCCTTTGGCCGCGGCGGCGAACAGCTCCGGCCCGTGCGCCGAGAGCAGGGCCTTGTTCGCCGTGACCACCGTCTTGCCCAGCGCCAGAGCGGCCAAAATCATCGTCTTGGCAATGCCGCAGCCCCCGACCAATTCGATGACGATCTGAATTTCCGGATCATTCACCACTTCGCGCCAGTCGGTGGTCATCAGCTCGCGCGTGATCGGGTACGGGCGCGGCTCGTCCAAGGCCTTCACCGCGATCTTGCGGAAGGCAATGGCAACGCCGAGACGCGCGGCGAGAAGACCGCCGTTTTTCTGCCACGCATGGAACACGCCGCTGCCAACCGTCCCACCGCCAATCATACCGAGATTTACTTGCTGCATAGAGCCGCAGAGTGTGCCGCGAAACCGGGCGGGAAACAATTCCAAACTGGTCTGAATCAACGGCGCGACAGGGGGCGGAAGAGACCTTTCCCGACCGACGTGTTCCCAGCGGCCCTTCAGGACGAGGGATGATACCGCTGCGTTTCCCGGCACAGCGTGCCGGGCTAATTTCCTTGGTCGCTCCGCGACCATATCAATGAATGGTTGGGCGCTAAGCGTTAGAAGCTGGAGGATAGGGGTGGCGACAGCTTGTCGCCACGGTCCAGCGGCGACAAGCTGTCGCCGCCCCTGGGGACGAGGTTCGGCGATTCATTCAAGCAACCAGACCCGCGGTTCACTATGCGGATCGGGAGCGGATGATTTTGGGACGCTCCCTTGTATAAAGGGGAGAGCGTGGTTGCGGTCCAGCATGTGGCGCGCTATACTATACCAGTTAATACCATGCCGGAGCCACACAGCAAGCAGCCATTTTCCGCCGGATCGGATGGACCGGACGGATCTGGGCACCCGCACCGCCGGCTGCGGCCGAGCGGGGGGTATCGCATCCAGGTGGCCACGGTTATTTACGATGGCACGGTGTCGTTTTGCGACCGGTTTGTGGACAAGCGATCGCGCACGCATGATCAAATGGCGCAGGCGGCGCGCAGCGGGGGGAAGAACATTGCGGAAGGGAGCCGCGCCTGAACCTCACCCGCTATCTGCGGCTGTACGCCGCGCTGTGGAAGAATTCCGTGGCGCGCGAGATGTCGTTCAAGGGCAATTTCATCCTGTGGATCGTGGTGGAATTGCTGTGGTTTGGGCTGCAATTGAGCTTTGTCAGCGTGGTTTTCTCGCAGACGGAATCGGTGGGGACGTGGTCCAAATGGCAGATGGTGATGCTGGTCGGCGCGAGCAATTTCATCCAGCAGCTATATCAGGCCTTTTTTCTGACCAACTGCACGAACCTGTCCGAACTGGTCCGCACGGGGCGGATGGATTTTCTGCTGCTGCTGCCGGTCAACACGCGTTTTCTCGTGTCCCTGCGCGTGGTGGATCTGGGCGCCTTCATCAACGCGCTGTTTGGCTTGTGCGTGATGATTTATGCGGCGGCGAGATTGCACCTGCACCCGACCGCCGGGCAACTGGCGGGCTTTGGCGCGCTGTGCGTCGCGGGAGTGTTAATTCACTACTCGCTCATGTTCATCCTGGCGACGATTTGTTTTTGGACGGTGCGGGCGCAGGGGATTGTGTGGGGCTACTACAATTTGTTCAACATCGCGCGGATGCCGGACGAGGCGTTCCAAGGCGCGTTCAAAGCGGTTTTCACTTTCGGCCTGCCCGTCCTGCTGGTGAGCAACGTGCCGGTGCGCGTGCTGGCGGATAAAATCCTGGAGCCAACCGCGTGGTTGTCGCTCCTCGGCTTGGGCCTGGTTTGGGCGGTGATCTCGGAATGGTTCTGGCACTTTTCCGTGCGACATTATACGAGCGCCAGTTCGTGACGTGGCTGGTTGAGGGTCGAGGGTTATTTGGCGGCGCAGGTTTTCTCATCCTCATGCTCATCCTCATGCTCATCCTCGCTATTTTGGGCGGAGCGTGAGGACGAGGATGAGGATGAGGATGAGGATGATTGGGGCGTTTGGCAGAAGGGTGAATAATTGTTTATCTTCTAGGTTGAAACTGGGCGGGGATGGTGTATCCTGCGCGTTCCAATGGTTCGGGGCGTAGCGTAGCCCGGCTAGCGCGCTTGCTTGGGGTGCAAGAGGTCGGGAGTTCGAATCTCCCCGCCCCGACCATTTTATCTAGGAAAATCGGTGTATTGACATAAATCTATCCATAGTCTATCATGTGGGCAGATGAAACCAGATGCATCTACTGAGGTTAAGGTGATTCAACGAAGCGGAATTTCCGTCCGTATTCGCCCCACCACCAAGAACGGCACGACCCGATTTGTACTGGATTATCGCGTAAAAGGACAGCGAAAGCTGATCTGGCGCTCCACGATGGCGAAGGCCAAAGCCGAAGCTAACAAGGCCATTGACGCGATCACCGAGGGGCAGGCCGAAGTCCTCAACCTCAAATCTGCCGACGCCCACGCTTACACCCGCGCACGCGCCGCCTTGAATGGGATAGAAAAAGGGATAGACACAGTCGCCGAGGAATACGCCGAGGCGTATCGTCTGCTGGCGGGCCGTGCGTCCATCTTGGAAGCCTGCCGGGACTGGTTGAAGCGCAATGCCGTGGAACTTCCGAAGATCACCGTCGCCGCTGCCGTCGAGCAGTTGAAGAAGCATGCCGAGACGGACGGCAAATCCAACGATCGGCAGAAACAGCTCGCCGCGGCGCTGGATGCCTTCGCCATCGCGTTCAATCAAGAGGTCCAGACACTCACGCCCAAGATGGTGGCCGACTATCTCACGGCGCTACCATTCCGTGAGCGCACCAAACGAAATCACCGCGATACGCTCGGTTTCTTCAACCGCTGGCTGGTAATGCGCGGCTATCTGGCAAAAATGACGGACTGGCTCGACGGCGTTCAAACCTACACGGCCCGGAAACTCGGCGAAATTGAGATATTGTCCGCCGAGGAGATGCGGCGGCTGATTGCCGCCGCCGACGAACGGATTTTGCCGCTTATTGTCATCGGCGGATTTGCCGGGTTACGCCACGCCGAGATTGCGCGGCTCGACTGGCAGGACATCGACTTGGAGGATGGGTTTATTGAGGTCAAGGCGCAACATGCCAAGACCGACACGCGGCGGATCGTGCCGTTGAAAGCCAACTTGAAAGCGTTCCTGGCGCCGATCGCGAAGAAAAGCGGGAAAATCATCACCGTTGTGAATACTACGAAGCAACTTTTGAAAGCCGCAGCGGACACTGGCGATGTGGCAAATGAGGTCGAGGCCTTGGAATGGAAGCACAATGCGCTCCGGCACACCTATATCTCCGCCCGCGTGGCCGAGTGTGGCGACGTGCCCCGCGTGGCCGACGAGGCCGGCAACAGCCCGCAAGTCATTCGCACGAACTATTTGAAACGGATGAGACCGGCGGCGGCGGCTGAATGGTTTGCCATTGCACCGCCACCAAAGGCCATGCTCTGAAAAGCCAAAAAAAACCAAGAAGGTGCGGTTGACGCTCGCAACAGTCATTGCGAGAGAAACCACGATTCAGCGCAAGTGGAGCGTGGTACTGAGGCAATTCGGCATAAACCAACAAAACTGGCGCCCATTCATTATTCTTTGATGTCACCGGAAAATAAGTTTCCCTTTGGAATTACCTGTCCGTCCCTACCGAATTGGTAAAGTTGAAAAGGAGGCCGTTTGGGCCTGAGAGCTTTCTTTCGTTCTTGAATCGCCATGGCTCTATCAAATGGAGTCCATTCACCCGAATTTTCTAATTCTTCGCCCTCCTCCGGAGCGTCAGGGAGCCCCCCAGAACTACTCGACATTGAGTTCACGGCTTCATGATCTTCATGTGTTACGGCAAATTTCTTTTCCAATTCATCGAAGGCTTGAGTCAAGTTGTAAGCGCAGAGTGGCATTTTGTCATCTGTGTACGCCCGAAGAATCAAGGCTTCGAGCCGACCGATAATCGCCCGATAACTTAAAGCGACTGAAAGTCCAGAACCGTATGAATCATACGCCTGAGATTCTTCAAACATCGCTCTGGCATACGCGGCACCCTCACCATCAATCGGCGGGCGCGTAACGTCATTTGTCAGAAGCCAAGCGACATTGATGCCAGTTTTATGGGAAATTAATCCCGCCAGTTTCTCGCTCAACTTGAGTTTGCCCAGTTCAACCGCCTGAATGGTTGGCGTTGAACAACCAAGAATGTCGGCCATTTGCTTCTGGGTTAAACCGATGATGGTCCGTAGAACCGCCAGCGTATGTCGTTGTGGTGATCTTCGCATCCCCAATCAATAGCATATATGCATTAAATATCAACCTATAATTTGCATTGTTGATGTGCATTGCGGATATTCTTTGACCATGAACGTGCAAACAGAACCGGTAAACCAAGCAGGGTTGAGCGGCGGGTTGATTGACGCGCCGCGCCTGCTGGAGCAACTTTTTCCAAATCCCGCGTGCCGGCCATCGCTCCGATGGCTGCGTACGCAGGTTTCCGAGCGAACGCTGCCATTCGTCCGCATTGGACGGCTGTGCTTCTTTGACGCCCTGATGGTGAAGTCTCACCTCGACGCTCGGGCCATGGCCAAAGTGAAAAACAAATGAAATAACCAGTTTGCGAGGCCAGGGTATCGCAGGAGGCGGCCCGAAGCAAGAACCCGCGATCGCCGCTGGCCGACTTGGACACATGAAAAGATGAAAATTTCCGTCTTGGAACGCGCGCGGAGATATCTCGCCAAATGTCGGACGGCAGTCAGCGGGCAGGGCGGGCACAACGCCATGTTTTATGTCGCGGTGGTTTTGGTACATGGGTTCGAGCTCAATGAGGCAGACGCACTGATGCTGTTGCAGGAGTTCAATCAGCGATGCTCGCCACCGTTTAGCGGGGGCGAATTGATTCACAAGATCAAGTCGGCGGCAAACACGTTTCACCCTCTGCCTCGGGGTCATCTGCTGCGCGGCGAGCCGAGCAGCGGCAATCCGGTTTCGGCCAAACGGATGCCCGCGCCGCCGCCAAAACCAAAATTTCAACCGGACGTGCTGAAGCGGGTCGCCAACAATGCGGCCGCCATCAAGGATGTGGTTCGTTGCCTCGCTGAACGCTCGCCGGTAAAGGTGGATCAGCAGGATTCGGCCAGCGTGTTGCGGCACCTTTATGCTCGCGGTTCAGGCGAAAACGTTTTGATTTTTACGGACATGAGATCGCAAGGGCAATTCTTGTGGAGCGCGGACCGGAGCGACGCCATTCAGCAGTGGCATTTGCCAACTGGCAACGAAGGGGTGTGGTTTCTCGCGCAACCTGTGCATGGCGGTTATTTTCCGAATCCACGTGCCAATGGAATTCTGTCCAGGCGCTCTGAAGAGGCGGTAATTGCATGGCGCTGGATGGTACTGGAAAGTGATGAGGCTGATGCCGATGACTGGTTCAGATGCCGCTGAGGATTGCGTGCATTTGCGAGTCTGGCAAACGGTCCATTCACGCGCTTGTGCGATTGGACGCGTCCAGCAAGCTGGATTGGGACCGGCTCATGGCTCCGATCAAACCGATTCTGATTACGCTTGGCGCGGATCGCGGTGCATTGTCCGCCGTGCGTTTGTCGCGTTTGCCGCAGGCGATGCGCGGAACGCGCCGCCAGCGACTATTGTATTTGAATCCACATCCGAGTGGGGTGCCAATTTTTCAGAAAGCAAAGCACGGCCTTTGATTATGTCTGACTCACAAATTGCGGACATGAAGGTATGGGGTAAAATAAATGTCTCCAAGGATCTGCAGAAGCTGGTTCTCCCGAGCAATGATGTCACCATCACAGCGTGCGCCAATGAACTTTTCACGCTGATTGCGCCCTCGAAAAGAGCGTTCATCCGTGGTGGGGCGGTGGTTGTCATGAAGATGCGCGACGATGGTTGGCTCGTTTTGGACATCCTAAATCCTTCGGCAGGGCGCTCTTTTTTTGAGAAGTTCGCCGCGCTCTTCGTTTGGCGACAAAGCATGGGGGGTGCGTTTGTTCTAAAGCCCACGACTTGCCCGCAACAAATGGCGGATGCGCTGTTGCAGAGCCAGGAGGCATTGACGCTGCTACCGCGGGTGGAAGGGCTGATCAACTGTCCGGTGCTTCGCGAGGTTAACGGTCGACTCGAGGTGGCTGGGCGCGGCTACGATGAGGTCACGCGAATGCTGATTACGGGGGGAGAAAATCCGTCGGCCGTTGATTTGAAAGAAGCTGTTGCGGCTCTTCTGGCATTGTTGGCGGAATTTGATTTTCAAACTGAAGGTGACAAGGCCCGCGCGGTTGCCAGCCTGATTTCTCCCGCTTTGAAAGCTGGAATTTTTTTGAAAGGTCGGGTCCCGGCGGACGTTGCTGAGGCGGATCAATCGCAATCGGGCAAAACCTACCGGCAAAAGGTTATTGCGGCGCTTTACAACGAGCGGGTTTCGATGGTGACCAGTCGCCAAGGTGGAGTCGGTTCCATCGACGAGAGCTTGAACCAGGCGCTGGTGACAGGGCGGCCCTTCATTCAATTCGACAATTTCAGGGGACGCTTTGACAGCGCACATTTGGAAGCGTTCCTGACAGCAGAACGCGCATTTTCGTGCCGGGTTCCGTATCGCGGAGAAGTCACCGTTCCCCCCGAGCACTATTTTATATTCCTCACGTCGAACGGCGTAGATACGACGCGGGATTTGGCGAACCGCAGCAACATCATTCGAATTCGGAAAAAGCCACCTGGCTTTGCTTTCACGAAATTCCCGGAAGGCGACCTGCTCACCCATGTTCGGCACTGGCAGGCGTATTACCTGGGCTGCGTGCTGGCGGTGATTCGTGCGTGGCACGCCAAAGGCAAGCCCATCACCATTGAAACCCGGCACGATTTTCGTGAATGGGTACAAATGGTGGACTGGATTTGCCAAAATATCTTCGGCACTGTGCCGGTCATGGACGGTCACCAGCAAGCGCAGGAGCGCGTCAGCAATCCGGCGCTGGTCTGGCTGCGAAATCTGGTTCTGGCGATCAACGAAGTTGGCGACCTCAATCGGCCGCTCACAGCGACGGACATCAACACCCTCTGCGACAGCGCAGACATCACGATTCCCGGCCTGCAATCCGGTGCGGATGAGGACAAGGCAAAAAGGGCCATCGGAATGCTGATGAAAAAACTGTTCCGGGACCGGGATACGGTGGAAACCGACGGCTTTAGCGTCACGCGCGAGGAGAAATACCTTCCCCGTGAAAAACCATCCGCTGGGGGTGATTTCAAATCAAAAACCTATACGGTAACCAAGCCATGACGGTCGTGGTTTTGCGTTGGCTGAGGCGAGGGTCGGAATCGAACGGGCAGGTTTGATTCTTGAACCTGCTCTTTCCAGAACCTCAAGAACTCCAAGCAAATCAAGCCATTGCTTTCGTTCCTCAATGAAATCAACACTCGCACAATCGTTTCTGGATCGCAAGCACAATCCCGCCAGTTCACGTCCACTTGACTCCCACAAGCCCTCAACTAGCCTTTCACTTGAACTCTACTGGAGCTTTCACTGGAGGTCGCCCACCGCCATCTTGCGGCCACGTTTGGAGGATTTACGTTGGCTGCCATCCGCCACTGAGATTCGCAACTTGGCCGGTAGCTCAAAGTCTTCGCTGTCTTTGGTTCTCCGTTTGAACTCCATTTTGCGATCATTCGAGCCGCATGGTTTCACCCTTGGACCCCACCCGCCCTTCTCGCCAATGGGCTGCCTACTTCATCCATATTTATAACGAGGGTTCGATTTCCTTCACCCGCTGCATTGATTTACAATGGTTTTATGAGTAGTGCAGTATAAGTGCAGTACAGTGCCGCTAATTTTCACCCGATTCCAGCGACGCTTGGCTTCCCTTTCGCTGAACCCGTTGGGCAACACGCCCCGGTTTGGAAGCAGTGCGCGCGGCGTCAATCGTGGTGGAAGGAGTCTTGAAGGTGCCGAAGGGTTTGCCGCCCGACACGCCCGGACGGTTCAACAACATCACCAGCGTCCCGTTCGGCGCCACCAGATAAGCATAGAGATACCCGTTGTAACCGCCGCTGACGTCCAAGGTCACGGTCAAGCTGTCCACAGTGGCACCCGGCAAGGCCTGATCGTAGGCTCCGGTGAAACTCGCCCCCAGCGGATTGTCCATGGGAATGCTGCCCACGTTGTATAACGAAGCCCCGGCATTGATGACCGCTGCCAGCAGTGTCGCCAACATTCACATCAAGGTGCTTGTTTTCATAATGAATTCCAGGTTTCAGTGTTTTGCAGGGTTTGGTTTACGGTTGCTGCCATTTCAACTGATAAAACGCCGTGCTAGGCGGGTTGCCGACCAAGTCCCAAAACGTGTCGGTGACATTGATCAACCCGTTGGTCGCCGCAGTATTGGTGGCGATGTCCACCCAGACCACCGGCGCCAGATTGGTCGCCCGTTCCGTGATGTAGGTGTAGCCCGGAATACCGTAAGCCGTCAGGGTGGTCGGGTTGCCAGTCGTGATGTTGACAATGGAGTTGGTGCCGGTCACGCTGAAATTCACCACCAAGATCACATAGCCGATGTTCGTCCCACCCAAGCCGTCGCTGATACTGTAGCTGAACTGGTCGTTCATATTCGCGCTGTTGGAATAGCCCAGAAAGGCGGTGTTGGTGATGACATAAGAGCCGTCCAGATTGGTGGTCAGGTTGATCGGGAACAACGCCACGCCGTTAGTCGTCGTGAAGTTGATGGCGGTCAGTTTCACGGTGTCGCTGTCCACGTCGCTCCAGTTGGTCGCAATATCAGACAGCCCAATCACTAGAGGCAATCCCGCCGTATAGGTCACGGTCATCACGCCAGCCACCGGCGGATGGTTGGTGACGATTTGATCCAGCGTGTTGGTACTGCCCAAATAATTGCCGTCGCCAGGGTAGGCAACCGCGATCACATTTGTTCCGCGCGGCAAATTCGTGATGGACAAACTGCTGGAACTGCCAGCGGTCACACTGTTCGTACTGATGGGCCCGTTGGTCGAAGAGAATACCACGCTGCCGGTGGCGTAAACCGGTAACGTGGCTTGGAAGGAGATGCTGTCCCTGTAACCGGACGGATTTTCCGAGGAGGACGCCCCGACGAAAGTGTTCGCTTGACTGATGGTCGCACTGGTGCTCGCGGTCGTACTGGCGAGGGTGTAGTTGCCCGCGTCCGCACCAGCAATGGAAATGCCATTGACGCTGACCGGTTTTCCCATTCCGACATTGGGGTCGGCAAAATTCGCATTGGCATAACTGTCGGTTACCGTGTCGCCGGCCACCCGGTTGTCGGACAACGTCACCGTCGCCGTCGTCGTGCCGTCGTACGGCTTGCTGTTCGCCGCCGCCGTGATCGTCAGCGGACGCGCCGTGATTGCAAAATTGGCGCTGACAAACGTAATGGCATAATAGTTCCCCGCGCTCAAGGTGTTTTGGGTGATGGCATAATTGCCAACATTGGAGCCTGCCGCGCGGCTCAACGCCCCGCTGAAACTATCGCCCGCCACCAGACTGCCGGAAGTGAGCGTGTACGTCAGGATCGGGGCGCTCGCGCCATAAACCATTGACTGGCCGCTGTTGGCGGTGACCGTGAGGGCGATGGGTGTGTAATGTAATTTCACCTGATGGGCGCTGGTCACGATGCTGTATTGGCCGGAATATCTTGGCGCGGCACCGGTGAACACCGGCGTGGTGTTGAAGCTGCCGGAAATGCTGCCGCTGCCGGCGTTGATGAGCACATAATCATTGTAATCCAGGGAACCTGACGAGTTGATGGTGATTGGAGGAGCGCCGGTGATGGTGACGTTCTGGTTCGCCAACACCACCCCGTCGTTCGCGCCGGCAGCGCTGCTGCTCAACCCGAACTTGATGCCGGAACTGGTGCCGCCAATCGTGAGGGTTCCCGAAAGATTGAGGGTGGCTGCGCTGTTGGGATAGAGCATGGCGGTGGCACTGTTCGCCACCGTCACATTGCCGCCAATGGTGCCCGAGCCGCCCAGCGTGCCGCCGGCGTTCACGGCCACCGCTCCAGTGGCTGCCGAGTTGTTGCCATTCACCATCAACGTGCCGCCGCTGACGGTTGTGCTGCCGGTATAAGTGCTGGCACCGCCCAAGACCTGCGTTCCGCCCGTGCCATTGACGACCAAGCTGATGGCATTGCCGCTGCCACCGTCCTTGAGGTTGCCGCTAAAAGTCGTGCTGCCACTGGCGGGGGCGAGCGTCAAAGTTGTGGTGGCTGGAGCAGAATTGCTAACCACGCCGCCGCTGCCACTCACATCGGACAAAGCCGCAATGGTTTGCGCCGAGCCGTCCAAGTCCATCATCGCTCCGCTGGCGACCGAAACCGCCGACCCCGCCGGCAACGGGCCGGTGCCAGTGCTCACACCACTATAAAGTTGCATTACTTCCGCCGCCGAGAGCGCCCGCCCATACACGCAGACCTCGTCAATCGCCCCGTTCATGTCTTCCGAGCTTTGGTAGTAGTCGTTGCCGATACACAGGTACTGACCACTCTGCATGAACAGCGCCGTGCCGCTGAAGCTGATGGTGGTTGCGAGGTAGCCGTTGGTATAAATGGACACGTTTTGCGCCGTGTTGTTCACCACAAAGGTCACCATATACCACGTGCCCGCCGCAAAATTGGCCTGATAATCAGCCGCAGTGTTCAGCCAACCCGACCCAGTGCCAATATCGGCATGGAGCTTGCAGGCGCCCGACCCGGTGCCGAGCACTTTGATGTCCACCGTGTCTCCGGGACTGGTTCCCCCTCGGGTGCCGAAAATACCGTAGGCCACGTTATTGGCGGGAACCGCGTTGAGGTTAATCCACCCGGACATGGTATAGCTGCTGTAGGCGCCAAACGAGGCGGCATAAGGAACCGTCACATAGTTGGCGCCGGTGTAATTGATCGCCTGACTGAAATGTCCGGTGACATAAGCCGCCGAACCGCTGCTCATGCTGCCATTGTTGCCGTTGCCAGAGGCGTCGTTCAGGGTATTGTCAAAAGTGTACCGCCCCAACAACGACCCGCTGGGCGGATTGGGGTTGCTCTGTGCTGATACCGGTTGCAACTGCAAGGTACCGGCGCTAACGGTGGTACTGCCGCCGTAGGTGTTGGCGCCGGCCAGCGTCTGCAGGCCTGTGCCGGTCTTGGTCAGGGCGAGGGTGCCGGCGGTATTCTTGATGATCCCACTAAAGCTCCCGCTGGCATTGCCGCCGCCAACCGTGAAGCTGGGCGTGCCGCTGACGCCATCCACCACGCCCGTGCCGCTCAAGCCATTGATTGTCGCGTTGTTGCCGTTCAGGCTGAGTGTGCCGTTGTTGGTGACATTGCCATTCCCACTGCCGTTGGGAATCTGGTTGGCCGCGCCCAAGGACAACGTGGTGTTCGCAGAAATGATAGTGGCCCCGGAATAATTGTTGGCCGACGCGGTCCCATTGTTGAGTGTGACCGTTAGAATCCCCGAATCGTTGGCCAGCAGCAAGCCGACGGGACTTGCCCCGGTGACTTGTCCCGTCAGGCTGACCGCCCCGCCTGGGCTGGCGGCCTCCGAACAGAACGTCACCGGCGCATTGGAAGCCGTCAGGGTTCCCGAAAGGACGATGCCGGTGGAATCCATTCGGATGCCCGGATCCGTCGGATAAGTTGAGGTGTTGAAGATAAGGTTGTTGGGGAGGGTTTGACTATTGTAACCACTGCTCCACAAGATGCCCGCCTTGTCCGTGGCCACCTGTCCAATCGTGATCGGCCCTGTCCCGAACGGGTCGCTAGTGATGGCTCCCGCGGAACCCACGATGGACAACGTACCATTGATGCGCAGCCGTGTCCCACCATTGCCGTTGATCAGGGTCAGGCCGCCGGAAAAGGTGTTGGCGTTACCAAGGTTGAATTGCGCCGTGGCGCTCTGTTTATTGGCGATCAGCACAGCCACATGCCGGGTGGGACCATCCTTTATGAGCGCCGAAACTGTGGTTAGATTAGGGTTGTTGTTGTTGGTGATCGTCAACGTGTCCGTGCCCGTTCCCGAACCATTGTCGGTGATCGTGGCCGTGCTGGCACTCGCGTTGATGTTGGCGACGATGGCGTTGTAGCCGTTGAGGTCGAAGATTGCCGACCCGGACAGCGCCAGCGGCACGGGTTGGGCAAAAGTCGCGTTGGTTAAGGCGAGGGAACTGCCAAGCTGGAGCGTTCCCGCCGTAACGGTCGTGGTGTTCGTGAAAGTATTCGAGCCAGCGAGTTTGACTGTGCCCGGGCCAGCCAGGGTCAGGGTACTCGCGCCGGAAATCACCCCGCCCACCGTCATGGTGTTGCCCGAATTCACATTCCAAGTCTGGTTCGCCCCAAGAGAGAGGCCGCAATTGAGGGTCGCGTTGTTGGTGGCATTGATGCCGGAGGTGCCATTGGTCAAAGTGTAGCCGCCCGTGCCGCTGATGGTCAACGGGCCTTGCATCGCGCTGTCGAATTGCAGCCCGCCCAAGGCCAGATTCCCGCCCAAGGTCATGTTCGCGAGGGTCGTCGCAGTGGGCGTGGCGCCAAACTCCCCCACGCTGCTCGTTGTTGGGGCAGAACTCCAGTCGGCCGCGCCGGCGTTCATGGTCGTTGTGTTCAGTTTGGTGACGTTTTGCGCCTGAACATTCAACCTGCCCGCCAGCGAAAGCAGGCAGACACCGGCTCCAATCATGTGGATGGCGCGAGTCGTGGCAGTTTGCATAGCAATTTTCATTTTGATTGGCTTCCCATTGTGTGGTTAATCTTGTTTGACCATCCCACCCGACAAACACAGTGATAAATCTGTTGGGTTTTAGTTTGCGGACTTGAGATGTCAAACACTATACGGCAGGCGCGGCAATTTTTACAATATGTCGGAAGTAATAGGGGGCGCCCCGCCCAATGGGAGCCAAGCATGGCCCAACATTATGACTTTCGCCATATATTGTTTCTGCCCATGCGCATGGTATGGTTAAACTTGTGCCAACCGTATAATGACCCGTTTGCTAAACCAACTCAAAAAATGAAGCACCCGCACTGAATGAAAACAATCGTGTTGGCCGGTGGGAACTACATCATATTGTCGTTGATTGTCCTTGTGGCACTGATGCTTTCAGCGGAGGCGCAGACGAATCTCGCGGCGTTTCCTGGTGCCGTGGGTTTTGGCGCCATGGCCACGGGCGGACGCGGCGGCACCATTTATCACGTCAGCAATCTTTATGACTCCGGTCCCGGGTCATTCCGCGATGCGGTCAGCCTGCCCAACCGAATCGTGGTGTTTGATGTTGGCGGTTATGCCGCCCCGACAAGCACCAATGTGACGAATAATGCCCCGATTCAGGTCACCAACAACATCACCATTGCAGGTCAGACTGCCCCGGGGGACGGCTTTGGGGTAATGGGTCGGGAAGTGTCATTCGGAAGAGCGACCAATGTCATTTGCCGATACATCCGCTGTCGCCAAGGATCTTTTGACTCGAACACGGGCTCTCCCGGGCTCGAATTGCTCAACGCGTCCACGATGATCTTCGACCATGTTTCCATCGAGTTCGGGCAATGGGACAACATTGACGGGGTGAACAGCACGAATCTGACATTCCAGTATTGCCTCAACGCCGATCCGATCGGCCAGCAGTTTGGCGCGCACATGGAGATCGGACCGGTCTGCTGGTATCGGAACCTTTGGGCCAACACCCACAACCGTTGTCCGCTGGCGCGAACCGATACCATCTACGTGAACAATTACATTTACAATTACCAGGGCGGCTACACGACCGCAGGGGTCACGGCAACCGGCGGGCTGACGAATTTCTCCCATGATGTCGTCAACAATTATTTTGTCACCGGCCCTTCGACCACCACGCCATCCGACTGTTTTTTCCAGTGCAGCTACTCGACATTTTACCTGGCGGGAAACATGCTCGACCAGAGCGATGACGGAATCCTGAACGGCAGCGCGGTGACCATCAGCGATCCGACCGCTACGTTCCTGACTTCCCCGTGGTCTGCCGTCACCACCAACTTGTCCACCATCAGCGCGGCGGCAACCATTCCCTATGTGCTGTCCACCGCAGGCTGTTCGCTCCAGCGCGACGCGGTGGATTTGCAAGTCATCGGCAATGCGTTTTCGCTGGGAACGCAAGGTTCCTTGTGGACCAACCAAGTGCAAACCGGATTGACCAACAACGGCTATGGCAACCTTACCGGCGGCATCGCCCCGGTGGACAGCGATCAGGATGGCATGCCCGATTATTGGGAACTGGCCAACGGACTCAACCCGAACAACCCCGGCGACGCCAACACCATTGGAGTCTCCGGGTACACACACATCGAAGAATACCTCAACTGGCTGGCCGGACCGCACGCGGTGGTGTCGAGCCGGACAACGACAACCAACTCCGTGAGCGTGGATCTCTGGCAGTACACCATGGGTTTCACAAACCTGAGCCCGAGCTATGCTGTTTTCCATCCCACCAATGGGACAGCAAGCCTGCTGCCGGATGGGCACACCGCAAGTTTTTCGCCCAAACCGAATTATTCAGGCATGGCCAGTTTCACCTTCACAGTGACCGCCAACAGCCACGCAGCCATGACCAATCTCGTAAGTGTACTGGTGTCCCCAGCTTTCACGCCAGTCATCACCAATGTCTTGATTTCTGCAGGCGGTTTGTGGCTTGCTGGCCGGGGCTGGACGAATGCGAGCTTTTATCTGCTGACCTCCACCAATCTGGCCGTGCCGCTGACCAATTGGTCGTGCGTACTGACGAGCCAGTTCGACGCCAATGGAAACTTCAGGCTGACCAAGGCGATTAATCCCAATCTGCGTCAGACTTTTTACAGGCTGCAATCACCGTGATTGCCTGAAAGTCTTGACTCAGGCAGCCGCTATTTCATCTGCAAAAGCCCCCGCTTGATCGCGGTGGTCACCGCTTGGGTGCGATCCATCACGCCCAATTTGGCAAGCAGATTGGTGACGTGGATTTTCACGGTGCCTTCCACGATCCCCAAGGCGACCCCGACCTCCTTGTTGCTCTTGCCGTCAGCGATCAATTCCAGCACGGTCAATTCGCGGTCAGTCAGTTCCGAATGGGTGGCTTGTTCCGCCAATCGGTTGGCGATTTCTGAGGGGAAATACTGCTTGCCAGCATGGACGGCACGGATGGCTTCCGCCAGACAATCCAGCGGCATGTCTTTCAATAGGTAGCCGGACGCCCCTGCCTGCATCGCGCGGTGAATGTCTTGTTCCGTCCCATAGGACGTCAGCACCAGCACGCGCACCGGGCCAAATTCACGCCGCAACGCCTGCATGATTTCAATCCCACTCATGCCGGGCAGGCGCAGATCCATGATCACGACATCTGGATTATGCTTGCGGAATTGCTCAATCGCTTCTTTGCCGTCCAACGCTTCTGCCACCACCACGATGTCCGGCTCCACTTTCGTGGCCGTGACCAGTCCCATCCGAACCAGGATGTGATCTTCGACAATCAAAATTCGGATTTTGGCCTTGGCTTTAATGGTCATATTATTGTAATTGATTGCGGTTGAAAATCAGATTGGTTCGCCGGCAGTTCTTTCCAATGGCACAATCACTTCCACGGTGGCGCCTTGTTCCGGTTCACTGACGACGGTTAATTGTCCCCCCATCTTCCGGGCGCGATCGCGCAGACTCCGCAACCCCAGATGCTGTCCGAGCGTTCCTGCCAATACCGCTGACTGGTCAAATCCGGCGCCATCGTCGCGCACGGAGAGGCGGACGGAGGCTTCCGAGTAGCACAAATAAATTTGAATCGTCTTGGCGTGCGCATGTTTCAGGGCGTTATTGATTGCCTCCTGGCCGATGCGGAACAAGTGATTTTCCACCGACGGCGGCAACGCTCTGACCGTTCCGATGGTCTGCGCAATGATCTCGGTGCGATTGACGCCGTTTTTCATTTGTTTGGCGATTTCAGCCAGGGCGGTCCCCAAATCCGCATTGGCGAGCAGCGGTGACTGCAAATTCAAAAGGCTGTGCCGCAGTTCCGCATGACTGAACCGAACCATATTGCGAGCCAATTCCAGGAAACCGCGGGCTTCGGCGGGCTTCGCATCCAACGTGGAGATGACACCATTCAATTGCATCATAATGCCGCTCAATCCCTGCTCCAGGCCATCATGGATTTCCCCCGCCAGGCGTTGTCGTTCGGCCAGGGTGGCGGAGACTTGCGTTTCTTTTTCCAATTTCGCCATCGCCACTTCCAGAGCATGCGTGCGCTCGGCAACCCGTTGGCGCAACATTTGAATCCAAACCAGCGTTCCCACGAGCACCAACAGCAGACCGCCCACCACGCCGGCGGTGTATTTCCAATTCCACCACGGCGGTCGTTGCAACAGAACCACATCACCCGGCTGGCGCAGGAGCAGATTGAAGGCGGCGATCATTGGTTCGTTTTCGGACGTGAGTTTTGGTCCGGGTGATTCCACCCGTTGCGCATAACAAACCCCGGCGACCCGCACCACGGCTCCGGCAGGGATGCTGGCCAAATGTCCCCGGCCTTTTGCCAGCGTGGCGCGAAAGGCCCGGTTCTCCGCTTCCAGGTTCAAAACCGTTTCCCCGCTAGAAGGGTGTTGTTGTCCCAGCAACACCGCGGTCAATTGCACGAGCGCCGCGTCACGATTGCCCTGCAAAATCTCAGCCATGGAGCATGTAATCGGGGATGGCACCGGAGCGGCTTTTTGTTTCCGGACCAAAGCGTCGGTCAAAACCGGGGAATAAGCTCCGCGCTGCGGAAAGCCAACCGCCTCGAGCTGATCGCCTTCGTTCACCGCCGTTGTGTCGGCAGTTCGAACCATGACTCCTCCCGAGGCATCTTGCAGGAACAGCGTGCCGGCGTGCCGATACGTCACAATCCCCTCCACCTTCAACCGGTGAACGGCTTGCAAACTACTGTTGAACCGGATCACCTTTGCCATCGGGATGGAGGGAATGATGAAGGGGTCTTGCGGCGGCTGCTCCCTGACTTCGACAAAACTTGGTGACGGCACGAGCAATTGCAACGCATTTTCTCTAATCCAGGAGGCCACGCCCCGCAACCGGACGAGAGCGTTCACATAGCCCGCCAAAGAACCGGTGGCCGTCTGGCCGACCCAGGCCGTGACCGAACCCGCGGTGGTCATGAGCCGCATCGCGCCGTTGTCGGCAACCGATTGCACCATCCCGTCCATCTGAATCCAGTCGCCATCTCCCCGCTGCATCGTCTCATATTCTTCGGGATGGACCACCGGCTTCGGCATTTGCCCCAGACCCAAGATGGACATGGCAAAAGGTTCAAAGGATTTTCCGTTCCGGCGGCCTTCAAATTCAACTGCTTGCCCCACGCGCAACGCCGGCAGCATCGCACTGCCTCTCGGCAACTCGATGAATATCCCTGCCGTATCATCCTGTATCGCGGTATAGTCTTTTCGGAAAATCTTCCCGGCGAAGGTCACCACTCCGCGAACCCGCAGCGCCTCGCTCTTTTTTCTCCCACTTCCAATCTGGGAAATGATCTGTCCGATTTTTGTCACGTCCGGCTCCCCCTCGCTCTTAAACGAAACGGCGGGAACATAAGTTTCCACGCGCGCATCCTCCTCCACTTCAGCCGCGCGGCAGCGGGCCTCGCGCAGCACGGGCCGCCCCGATTCCCAGACCAGAAATCCAGCCAACTCAACGGATTGCCCCGGATTGATGGCGGGCGCATCCGCCACGTGAGCGAGCAGGAGGGGATGCCGAAGCGCCAGCTTCAACCAACAAGGCGTTTGATAACCGGGCAGGTTCAAGGCGATGCTGTTGAGATTGATTCCCTGGCGATATTGCAATAGCGCGCCATCCTTCAAATTTAGCCCCAAATTCACAAAGGGCGCGTGGCTGTTCAAGGATTCACGGAACATGATGCCGGCATTCGCCCGTGGATCATCAGCCTCCAGCCGGTTGACCCGAACGACAATTTCACCATCGCCGGGCATGGAATCATACAAATACTGAAACTGATCCCACTTGCTTCGGATGCCCCGGCCACCACCTTTCATGATCACGGTTGAACCGTCAAAACGCGTGCTGCCGTCGGGAGTGGCATTGTTAATCCGCGCATCACGCGCCGCGGCCGCAAGTCCCGCGACCTGATCAAATATCGCCGTACCCAGGGTGTTGGTGGTGTAGGACGCGACTGACAAACCAGCCAGAACTGAATTGCTCATCACGATTTCAATGGGCGGCCCGGCGGGGATCCAGTCCACGCCATTGGTGGAAACAGCGCCGCGGAAGTCGGCCGCGCTTTGAATCAAAAGACTTCCAGCCGCTTGTCTCGCCACCTTGCCTTTCACCATGATTCGGCGCCCCCAAGCGAGGGTCGGATCACTTGGATCCAAGTCGCAGATCGGAGTTGCCGCCAGGGAGGACCAGAATTCCGCGCCCAAGCCACTCACGGAAACCTCCCGCGGCGACGGACTGTGAACAATCGCTGCCGTCCGCCTGCCGCTGACAGCCAGGGTTTCCTCACAAACGCCGCGAACCCTGACCCGTAAACCCTCCCAATGCGGAAGGTCATCTTCCGGCCAATTCTGCACTAACACCGTCAACCGCGTCTGGTTTTCGACCAGCTCCAGCGTGAGCGCAGGGCCGGCTTTAGCCACGAAATCCACGGTGCCTTCCACTTCGACCCAGCAAAAATCATCCTTCGCCGCCAGTGGTTGTGACAGGTTGATGGGCCGCGCTGCCGGCAACGCACTGGGGCCGAGTTTAGTCACCCGGGGATTCCTGAGCGTCAGCAGGGAAGCGGGAGTTTTGCGCGCGGTCAGCGGCTGGACCGTGCGCGCCGGATAGTTGGTAAAACATTCCCAGAAGATGCCGTTGGTGTGATCAGCCAGGCCGGCTGAAAATCGTCCATCAAACTCGCCGCCCCACGGCGAAAGACAGCTTGCCTCAATCACCGATTGGCTGATGCCTGGCCCTTCCCAGGCAACGGCCAGATTATCCGGGCCGGAACCTTGTTCATGCACGGCCTCGATGTAATAAGCTTTCCCGGCTTCCAAAAATATCCGCTCCGAACATTGCGAAGGCAAACGCGACCATTCTCTGGCTCTGGCGGACAGGCCTGCGCCAATATAGGCAATTCGACGCGCCTCCGCCGGATCGGAACTCGGGCTTAACCACAAATCCGACGAATTGTCGCTGGCGATCCAAAACGTATATTGGCCTGTGATCAGCGGGTGCAGGTAGCCGCGCATGCGGGCGGCATAATCGAACCCCAAGCCAGACCTGGCCTCAAACGAACTTCGCCATTCGATGGCCGAAGGCCGGTTGGGATAGTCCGGATAGGTGGCCACCAAAGGCGATGCGTTGCCGCCTGCGAGCAGAATGCGTTGACCCGATTGGAGCGACCAAGCCTGCACATCCAGGTTCACGGCCAGCGCCCCGGAGCCATCCTGCAAGACCAGCAGATGGCGGTTCGTATCCACCAAAGTAATGACGCCTTCCACGCGGAGCGGATAACCGCGACAGACCTCACCATTGGTTAATTCGAACCATTGGGCCGTATTTGTGAGCGGAGACAAACACTCAAACGGAGATGAAAATCCCAAATTATCCGCGCCCGCAATCGCCCCCGCCGTCACCGACAAGAAAATCATCCCGCAAACACTCAGCCGCAAGCGTCTACTGGATGCGGTTCTCATCCTCTGTGCTTTGGCAATCATTTGCTTCATCAGGTTGCAGCCCCTAAAATCAGCGGCTGCAATAACCAGTTTAGCAGAGTTCCCAAGGGAAATCACTGCATTTCAACAAATTTCCCGAGAGCGCACGGGACCAGACCGCACACCCAACCGCGCGCGTGCCCGCGCGAACCGTGTTTCGTTTCCTGTCCGCATCAGCCGCGATTGACGCGAAGGCTTTCCGTGGCCACTTTGGAGATATTTATGTTCTCAACCGCGCACAACTTGACCGGTCCAATCAGGCCGGAATCCAGGAGCTTTTCATTTTTATTATAGAATTTCCACGTGGCAAAAGCGATCCGTCGCGATGGCCGGGGCTTGTTTTCAATCAGCCACGCCGGCCATTCCTTGAGTCGCCTGCCGCGGTCGGGAACCTGAACCCACTCACAGTCATCAGGCAATTGTTCATCCCCGATCAAACGGTTGGCCCAAAGATTGGTCACCCGCACTTCAATGGTGTTGTTGCCGGGACGCAAGGCCGACGTGACGCAAACGCGAAATGGCGGTTTCCACAAAATGCCCATATCCATCTCGTTTATCTTCACTTCGGCGATGTTCTTGACCACCCCAAGGTCGAGGTAAAGTTCGCGTGTCGGAATGAGCATCTGCGCGTCAATAATGAAGCCTCGGGTGTAGGCGGCTGTTCCCGAAAAATAGCGCACCCCCGGGTCCGCATGTCTGGATAATGAAACGAGCTTCGCGAGATTAATGGAAGCAGGCGCTCCAAGGTTGGCGGGAAAACGGACACCCCAGTTTTCGTCCAGGCTAATGGGCGCGGGAAGCGATAGGATGCTCGCAGTTAAATTACGTCCATTGGCAGTCTTGATTTCGTAGTCGCCAGGACTCCAGGCATTTAGCATGAGCCCGTCGCTCTTTGCCCTCAGTTCGACCTTCGTCGCCTCTATGTCGTGCGCAGATGCTCCAACCGGAGCCCGATGCATTGCCGCAATCGCATGGTCGGCAATGACCGGAGTGCGAAAGATCACGAAAACAGATCCCGCCGGATCGAGTTGCAGGGGCACGGTAATCATGCCGTCAGTTTCCCGAAAGATCGGCGCGGTTTCCATCACCCCGGTGTCCGCATGCCACAGTTCCGGGACTTTGCCAGCGATCCGGAATTTGCAGTCCACGGTGGCGGGCGCTTCGCGTTGATTGGAGACGAAGAAAATGTCGGCCGTCTGCATCGTCCGATGTTTGAAACAGATTTTGGCGTCGCCATCGGAACTGGCATAGGCAAAATCACGCGGGAGGCCAATGGTGGCCAAAATGTCGTTTAGTGGCTTGCCCCAAAATACCTTCCCCTGGCTGATCACGTGCCCCGTCACTGACACGCCATCGCAATTTCCCCAGAGCTCGGCGGCCATCCCGCGAACTGTTTCGTCACAAGCGGGATAGTTGCCAAGGCTCGGGGAACGGGCAGGCGGTGGCCCGGCGATCATGGCGCCGTTTTTGACAAGTTCCGCGATTTTTTGCGCGACCACCGGTGTCAGGTACCGGGAATCCGGGAGCAGAAGAACCTGGAACTTGAGGCCGTTGGCGAGAACGATTTTGCCACCTTGGGCCGTGGCCGCAAGCAGGGCGGTGACATTGATGAATTCAAAATCATAACCCTCGGGAATGATCGGTTCGTTGCTTTTTCCCCAACGCGCTTGGGCTTGGGCATCTTCGCCGGCAAAACAAAGTATATCCGCCACCGGCACCCCGCTTTGCAGCAGATATTGGCAGCGGGCAAGGTACTCAATCCAAGCCCGCCCCTGTTCCCACCACGTCACCGTGCGGGAGAAATGCAACCCCCATGGTCCCATGGTCATGCCGGGTGCTTTATCCACCCAGGGTTGCAGTGTGAAATCATGGAAGAAAAAGGAATTGATGCCTTCGCACAATTGGAAGTCGCCAAGCGCCTTCATCGAATAGGGATCCTGCGTATAGCGGTCGGCGTCGAACCCACTGGTGAACGCTTCGGCTCCGACCACGGATCGTCCGTTGAGATGGGCGGCGGAAATTACCAGGCGATTTCTGGCATTGCTTTTTTTATAGGCGCCTCCGTTCCAAAATTCCCCCATGGGCAAGTCGGCGGCGGCGCTGCAGTCCATGATGGCATAAGGGCCAACGTACGCCTCAAACGCCGCTTTCAAACCTCGTTGGTGGCATAATTCGGCGAAATAACCGTAATAGTTTTCCGCGAACAGGTCGGCAATGGTGCGCCGGAAATCCCAAAGGAAGCGCTCGGTTACCTCGGTGGAATCAACAATCCGGCCGGTGATGGCGAGCAGATAAGGAGTTAGATCATAACCACGACGACGCAGAAATTCCTGGCGGAAGCGCGGGGTCCAATTCTGGGAACCCACTTCGTAGCTGTCTATGAGCAAAGTCGTGAAACTCTTGCCAGCAAGTGATCCCAACTCTTCGAGGACGGCCGCGATCAGATTGTCAAAATGGTCATCCAAAGCCTCGCGGTTTAATTTGTCCACCTCCAGACCGTATCCCGCCGGCATTTCTGGATGCGTATTGGGACGGCCATTGGGGCCATGACCGAAACGGAAAATGGACCAATCACCTTCCGGAACATCCCACTCAAGCCTGCCGTCGTCCTGAAGCAATCCGGAAAGATCAACGATCTGGTCGTGCGGGAACTCCGCCCCGGTCGGACATGGCTCGTCCCAGACCGGATCAAATTTTTCCAACGGCCCAAACCCAGCCTTCGCCGGCCAGTCACTCAGGCGGTGCCCGGCCAGCAAGTCAAGGCCGGTGATATGGAGCGGGGTGTCATCATGGGGTGAGCCGCTGAATAAAATGCGGTAGCCGCAGGCGCGGGATTCAGGGAATGGGAGGATAAACTGTCCCTTGCCCGTAAAGCTTTTGGAGGCGACCGTCTTAAACTGCTTCCTAGCATCCGCAATTTGCACTTCGCAGGTCAGGTCCCCGCGTCCGCCAGTGTACTCAAGAAACAGCGAACGTGCGGAGTAAAGCGCGTCGAATTGAAACAGCATGAATTGCGGCTTGACGGCACTCGGTGAGGACAACAGGATGCCGGTGCGATCAAAACTCTGCCACTCGAGAGCGGCGTCGGACAGGCTGCTCGTAATCCTCGGCTTGGCGTCTCGCAGACGGATTTTCTCCAGCGCCGGAGTCGGGCAGGCCAGAACCGCGATGTCGCGGTAATAGTCGGAGTACTCGTGCATCTTCGCCTTGGGAACAAATTCATGGAATTTCACGGGACCTTGGAGACGCACTTCCGTCCAGAATATTTTTTGCATGCCTTTGTCCGGCGTGATCCACGGCCCGCCGCTGGAGGACCAACCGGAGCAGTTGTGCATTCCCATCTCCAGCCCCAGACGTTCTCCTTCCTTCGCGGCAAAACGCATGACCTCAAGCCATTCAGGCGTCAGGTATTTTATGGGTCCAGCCGGAATTTGATATCCAATATTAAAAATATGGACGCCACCCAAGCCGACCCGCCGCATGGCTTCAAGATCGGCGGTGATACCCTCCTTGGTCACATTTCCATCCATCCAATGCCACCAGCAGCGCGGTTTGGCAGTGGCCGGCGGAGTCTGAAAACCTTGGCCAAGCGGATCAGCATCCGTTACGCCACCCACATCGGCAGAACCAACCGTTGAGAACAAAACTGATCTGCCGACATCGGCAGCCAGTATAGATTTGGCACCAATAAAACCCGCGGCTCCAATGGCCCCTCGGCGAATGAATTCCCGGCGCGGTATGGCGTTATTGCTCATTGTCATGTACAGTCCAGACACACCGGCCCTATCTAAACACGTCGTATTGCAAACGGAGGAGATCCGCCTTCGTATTTGGAGTTGACGAACCGACCTTTGGGCCTTGCTCGGTGTTAAGTTCTGTCCATTTCCAATGTTCAACATGACCGTCAACAAATCCAAATTGCCCGCCGTTATGCCGGACGGTTGGGGATTCCCGCCAGATGGTTGCCGACAGGTCCATGGCAAAAAAGGCATCGTCAATGCTAAAAATGCTCTCATCCACGAAATTAATCGCTTCCGCAGGCGGAGGATTTTGCACCTGGCTCAATTTCGCATAATCGGGATATGGATACAAAATGCCGGAGCTTCCCGGTGGACCCAGCCATGGATCTCGGACATCCCCCATCCTCCCCATGATGGCATAAGTGCGGACTTGCACAATGCCGCTCAAATTGACATTCATGGAACTTGGATTGGGCCCGGTATTAACGGCCGGACACTTGTAGATTCCCACACTGGAGTTATAGGGGTACAAAGCACCCTGCATGATTGCAACCAGGTTCGTGGCGTCGGGCAATTGCCCCACATTGCCGCCCGTGGCGCTGATCCATGAATTGGAACTGGCAACCCAGTTCAAAGGCATCCGATCATTGTTGTCTCCCGCATACATAATCCAGGCAATATCAAGCTGCTTGAGGTTGTTAAGGCATCCAGTCGCATAGCTCTTTTGCTTGGCTTTGGACAGTGCCGGAAGAAGCATCGCGGCCAAAATAGCGATGATCGCGATGACTACCAGCAACTCAATCAAGGTGAACGCCTGGCGCCAACCGTCAGTGCAGGTCCGGCATTTAATTGTCAATTCTTGCTTCATAAAACACATCAATTATCTGTGGCTCAGACCCGAACCGCAACCTTCCATTCCACCACCAATTCCCATCGCCACATTGTAATGTTCACGGCTTCGGCGCGCCCGTTGGCACGCCGAAGCGGAGCCGCTGTTTTCACGGATAGGTCAACCGGAAATAGACATTCCCGGTCCTTCCGATCGGCACCGACACGTTCGTTACGGTCGTGGTATCAATCCCAACGTAGGTGAACCATGCATTCGTAGCCGCCAATCCAAATGAATTGGTCACCAGTCGCCAACCCTTATGGTCTCCCGGCCAACTTAATTGTATATTACCGATCCCTTCGGTGACCGTCATTGCAAACGGCGCAGTGGACACCGACGCCTGCGTCGTTATCGGCACTACTGCGGTAACAACCGAACTGTCAGTTGAATTCGTATAATTGACCGTCAGATTTGCGGTTCCCGTGCTTGCCCCCGGCGTGATGACTCCTCTCGCGTCCACGGTGAATATATTGGCGTTCGCAGAGGCAAAAGCGATGCCCGGCAGGGTTGTAATGATCCCATTTTGGGTGCCATCACTAAAGTCAGCATGCACGGCCAGGTCGTATGGCGCTCCGTTCACAAACAATGCCGGCACACTCACGGGTGAGAGATAAATGTTTGTCGCGGTCAAGCCATCCAATGCTTCCACAATCTGGAAACCCACCAGCCGCAGGCGTGGATCAACCGCTGCCAGGCTGATGATGTCGCTGGCCATGGCGGCAAAATTCACCACCAAGGTCGAATTGGTGACATCCGTGAAGCGAACAAAATTGCCCACCGTAAGATTTCCGTCATTGATGGAAGTCGGCACCCCGTTGGGCGGATTGGAATCCGTGGCTTCTGCATAGCCGGCCGAGCCGTCACTGGTAGGCCCGTACGTGGGTAGGGCGGCGGGATCGTTGATGCGATATTTGGTCACCCCACCAATGCTGAACTCACCAACCCGTTCGGCGCCACTGTCGTTACCCCCGGAATTGTCGTTGTACAAATAGCAATAAACGTCATAATGAGCATAAGGCACGTTGCTAAATATAATGTAACCCGTATTCGAGGCGGTGATGCCCCCTGGATTGGGGGTGAGATTGGCGTTGTGGTTGACCCCCAAATCCCAGTACGTGCCCCAGGCCTGGCTCTCATTGGTGGTGATGAGTGGAACCGATGGCCGCGTGGTTCCGCCATCCGAAGTCACCGCGGAAAACTGAATCACCACATTGGACAATACATTGCCCCCGGAATCCAATGGCGCGGAGAGCTGGCTGCTGGAAATGCCCACGACACTCGGAGTGACGAGGTTGTTCCAATACGGCAGTCGCACGCCGAGCCCGGACACATCGGTGTTCGCAGTTCCACCAGGAACTCCGGAAAGGGCTGTGAAGTTCATGGCATGGGATGACGGGGGAAGTTGGTCGGTTAATTTTACGCTGATGCCAGGATTACCCACCGGGACAAAGTATTGCACGGACCCAGCCGGATTCAAAATCGCATTCAAACCTCCATAACTGCCGTTGATGCCGAAATTCCCCACGGCCGTCGCCGTGATCAAGCCATTGGACAGGGAGATGGTGGCGGGCGTGCTGTTGCCAATCGTTATGCCATTGAAGGAAGTCACTTCCACGTTGGTCAAGACCGGGTCCTTGTAGCCGGCAAACAAGTGGGGTTTCGTAAAGTCAATTACACCATTTTGCCCAATATATAACAAGGTTTTATCAACGGTTGGCGTCAGTGAAGTTGGCGCCAGCACACTGACGGCCTGGGTGGCGGAAAGTGTCCCCCAGCTTCCGGTGTATTTTGCCACCAGATTGGTTGTTCCCGCCTGCAGCCTCGGCGAGATTATTCCGATTGAGGAAACGGTGAAGATATTCGTGTTGCCAGAGGAATATGCCATTCCGATTTGTCCGGTAATATCGTTGGAACTGCCGTCTGCGTTTTGCGATTCAACCATGACCGAAACGGTGGCGGGGTTGCCGACCAACAAATTGGTCCAAACCGGCGACAAGAACGCAATATTGGTCGGCGTGTTTAATATCACCTGCTGAATTTGGTAGCCCGCCTGCTTGAAGCGCGGGGCTGAGCTTCCGCCAGTCACCGTATTCCCAAGGTCGTCGGTCACTGAGGTGGCGCCCAAGGGACCAAACCAAACCCGGGTGTGAGAATTGGTTAACCCGGTGAACTCACCATAATTGCCCCCGTTGATGCTGCTCCAAGTCGTGCCACCCGGGGGAATTGAAGCGGTCGTGGCCCGAATATAGCCGCCGTTCGTGGCGTTGGCAACGGTGAGCGCCGGAATTTGCGTATTAGCAACGTCGTTGCTCTGACTTCTAGAGTAGATGCGTTGGTAACCGCTTGGTGTATTCGTGATGAGCCAGAAACCGCCGCGGGTTCCGCTGCTACCGTTCCCGGCTTCCGCGGTCAACGTGTAACAGTAAATGTTGTAATTCTTATATGGGATGTTGTTGAAGTCAATAAAACCGTAATTCAAGGTTCCGTTGTTGGTATTCCCGGAGGTCGGGTCGAAGACATCGCTCTGCATTTTGGCATCCCCCCCCACCGCCGACGAATTGCGGTCTGGATTGCTGACCCCTGAACCGGGATGCATCCATACTTGCATACCTGGAACGACTTGGCCTGCCGCGTTGGTGATCGTCCCCGCTGGCATGATGACATCGGTCAGGTTGTTCGTGTAGCCTTGCGTGAAGCTTAGGTTGGTTGAGATCAGGTTCCATTGGTTGGTTCGGACACCGGGCGCGCCGGCAAAATCATTGATTGGATCCATCGTGTTGGGATCCACGCCTGGAATTCCAGCCATGACATCAAAACTGACAATGTCCTGCGCCGGGCTGGATAAAGCGGCGCCAGCCAGGAGCATGGCCACTAGCACGGTGTTGACGCACAAACGCATCGAGCGATGTGCTTTCTCTTGCTTTCGATCTTTGTTTATTTGTTTCATATTTGCTGATTTCTCGCTTGATGGTTTATTTATTCATTTGCGGCAAATCGCTTCGTTGCCTACCCGAGGGGGAAAATGGCCTCGGCAAGCGCTTGATTTTGAGAGGCGGCAACCCAATTGTGGTGATTCGACACTTCCTGCTGACCAACTCTTGACCAGTGACTGAATGATTCTTTATTCATGGAGTTGTGTGAAAACTACCCCTCTTCATGGTTTGTGACAATATGTCAAAAGTCATAGATTGTTGCGGGTGGTTCCGTAGCGTGTCGGTGCGCTCATTGCACCAAATAGCGGAAAAAGCCGTTCGTGTTGCCCTGGATTACCGGCACAGCATTGGTCATTGCACCGCCGGTTCCCGGGTTGGTGTTGATCGGCGTCCAAGTCACCGGCGACACCAGTGACGGAGTAGATTCGAGCACGTAACTCTTCCCTACCACGCTGCTGCTGATCTGGAAGGCAAAATTTGTCCCTGCCAGCGCGCCAAACTGGATGTTTGGTCCAATTGTCAACGGGGCCGAATTCACCACCAGGTAGATAGTGTTTGCCGCCGGGCTATTGCTCAAAATACCGGAAACGCCGGCTGGCAAAGTGAGCGCGGAGCCAGTGGGCAGCGTGCCGGTTGGATTGACAGCGTAGGTGACCAGCGGATAGCTGGCGTTGGCCGTGAAGGTTCCATTGCGAATGATGAATTGGACGGTGCCCAGCGCCAGGCCCCCATTGACGCGCAATGGTGCGATAGTGGTGCTGGGCGGGTTCCCGTTGAAGTTGAAATCCTGGCAAGGCGCACTACCGTTATTCGTTAAACCCGCGCAAACCCATTGCGATCCGGCAGCCGTCAACAAAATTCCGTTGGTCGCACCACTCGCCACCGTGAAGGCGCTGTTGGAGCAGGAACCGCCTGAAACTCCAACCAGTTCTCCGGCACTGACGGTGGTCGAACCGCTGTAGGTATTGTTGCCGGCCAAAACCTGGGTTCCCCCCTTGCCATTGACGATGAGACTGATGGCATTGGCACCGCCACCATCCTTGATGCTGCCGCTGAAAGTCGTGCTGCCACTGGCAGGGGTGAGTGTCAGGGACGAGCTGCCGGACGCGGAATTGGTGATCACCCCGCCGCTGCCGTTCACGTCAGACAGGGAAGAATTCGTTTGGGCCGATCCGTACAGGTCCAACATCCCGCCGCTAGCGACTGAAACCGCCGAGGCTGCCGGCAAGGGACCGGTGCCACCACTGCTCACGCCGTTATAGATCTGCATCACTTCCGTCGCCGAGAGCGCCCGGCCGTAGATACAGACTTCGTCAATCGCCCCGTTCATCAATTCGGTGCTCTGGTAGTAGTCGTTGCCAACATTCAGGTATTGACCAGTTTGCATAAGCAGCGGCGTGCCACTAAGCGAGATGGTGGCTTCCAGGGAGCTGTTGACGTAAATGAACACCTTCTGCGCCGTGTTGTCCACCACATAGGTCACCAGATACCACGTGCCCGCCGCAAAGTTGGCCTGATAATCAGCCGCCGTGGTCAACCACGCCGAGCCGCTGCCAATGTCCGCATGGAGCTTGCAATTACCCGCCCCGGTGCCGAGGACTTTGATGTCCACCGTATCCCCAGGATTGGTTCCTCCACGCGTGCCGAAAATGCCGTAGGCCACATTGTTGGCGGGAACCGCAGTGAGATTGATCCACGCAGACATGGTGTAGCTGCTGTAGGTGCCAAACGAGGCGGCATAAGGAATCGTCGCATAGTTGGCGCCGATGAAATTGATTGCCTGGCTGAAGTGCCCGGGGACATAAGCCGCGGAACCACTGCTCATCGTGCCGTTGTTTCCGTTGCCGGAAACATCATTCAGCGAGTTGTCAAACGGATAACGGGCCAGCAGCGTGCCACTGGGTGGACTGGGATTGCTCTGCCCGGCTGCAGGTTGCAACCGCAAGGTGCCGGCACTGACGGTGGTGCTGCCGCCGTAGGTGTTGGCGCCGGCGAGCGTCTGTGTGCCAGTGCCAGTCTTGGTGAGAGCGAGCGTGCCGCCGGTGTTTTTGATGGTCCCGCTAAAACTCCCGCTCGCATTGCCAGCCCCGAGCGTGAAATTGGGCGTGCCGCTGACGCCATCCACTGTACCCGCGCCAGTCAAACCATTGATCGTCGCGTTGTTGCCATTCAAACTGAGAGTGCCATTGTTGGTGACATTGCCATACCCGTTGCCGTTGGGAATCTGGTTGGCCGCGCCCAGGGACAACGTGGTATTCGCGGAAATGACTGTTGTGCCAGTATAATTGTTCGGCGACGCCGTCCCGTTGTTGAGGGTGACCGTGAGGACCCCGGAATCGGTGGCCAGCAGCAAGCCATTGGGATTGGTCCCGGTGACTTGTCCGTTCAGGCTCACCGACCCGCCCGGACTGGCTTGCTCCGAGCAAAATGTCACCGGCGCATTGGAAGCCATCAAGGTTCCCGAAAGGACGATGCCCGTGGAATCTATGCGAATGCCCGAATCCGTCGGATAACTCGTGGTATTGAAGATGATGTTGTTGGGGAGGGTTTGGCTGTTGTAACCACTGCTCCACAAGATGCCCGCCTTGTCCGTGGCCACCTGTCCAATCGTGATCGGCCCTGTCCCGAACGGGTCGCTAGTGATGGCTCCCGCGGAACTCACGATGGACAACGTACCATTGATGCGCAGCCGTGTCCCACCATTGCCGTTAATCAGGGTCAGGCCGCCGGAAAAGGTGTTGGCGCTCCCAAGGTTGAATTGCGCCGTGGCGCTCTGCTTGTTGGCCATCACCACCGCCACATGCCGGGTGGGGCCATCCGTGATGAGCGCCGACACCGTGGTCAGATTAGGGTTGTTGTTGTTCGTGATCGTCAGCGTGTCCGTGCCCGTCCCCGAACCGTTGTCGGTGATCGTGGCCGTGTTGGCACTCGCGTTGAGGTTGGCGACCAGGGCGTTATAGCCATTGAGGTCGAAGATTGCCGACCCGGACAGCGCCAGCGGCACGGCTTGAGCAAAAGTCGCGTTGCTAAAGGCCAGGGAACTGCCGAGCTGGAGCGTTCCCGCAGTAACGGTCGTGGTGTTCGTGAAGGTATTTGCGCCGGCGAGTTTGATCGTGCCCGGGCCGGACAGGGTCAGGGTGTTCGCGCCGGAAATCAGCCCGCCCACCGTCATCGTGTTGCCCGAATTCACATTCCAAGTCTGGTTGGCCCCAAGCGAGAGGCCGCAATTGAGGGTGGCGTTGTTGGTGGCGTTGATGCCGGAGGCGCCATTGGTCAAAGTGTAGCCGCCTGTGCCGCTGATGGTCAGCGGGCCTGGCATCGCGCTGTCGAATTGCAGCCCGCCCAAGGTCAGATTCCCGCCCAAGGTCATGTTCGCCAGGGTCGTCGCCGTGGGAATGGCGCTGAACTCACCGACGCTGCTTGAGGTTGGAGCCACAGTCCAGTCAGCCGCGCCGCCGTTCATGGTCGTCGTGTTCAGTTTGTTGGGATTCAATGATTGCGTGACGGTCAGTGTCACGGGCGTGGACGTGGCGGTCGAGCTGTTGCAAGCGACACTGGCCACACAGCGATACTCATTTCCGCTGTTTCCCACAAATTCTGCGGGAGTAGTGTAACTGCTGGTCGTGCCGCCCGTGCCAACAGTGACGTTGCTCCAGGTATTGCCGCCATCGGTGCTGATCTCCCATTGGCAGGTCGGACTCGATCCTGTGGCCGCCACCGTGAAAGTGGCGGTCGAGCCGGCTTGGATGGATTGGCTGACGGGATTGGTGGAAATGCCCGCCCCGGTGCAGGAAACCGTCTGCGACGTCACTACCAAGTTGACGTTCCCGTCGCTGACAGTATTGGAAGCGGTGCAACCACTAGCCAGACCAACCCCGCTGATAATTGGGGTGGCGTTGGGAGTGCCCGTGATGGTGCCGCTGCTGACCTGCATCAGATTGTAAGTGCCCGCCCCCAATGGGGTGGCGGTGGCATTGCTGACTGTAATGGTATTTCCATTCAGGGTGAGCGCACCCTGGCTGATCAACAGCGCGGGATGGGTTGTGTCACCGGTGAATCCGGTCGGAGTCAAGGCCAGGTTGATTGCCTGTGATCCCAAGTTGACCGTGGTGCCCCCCTTGATGACTGCGGCAGATGTTCCGACATTCGTTCCAGCGCCGCTGGCACTCAAGGTGGTGCCGCTGGTCCAAGTATAGGTGGCGCTGGCGGACACGTCCAAGGCGGCCCCGCCGGCTATGGATATTTGCGGTGTGCTGGGCAGGGTCATACCCGACGCAAGTTGTAGTGTGCCCCCGCCAATGATGGTGTTGCCGGTGTAGGTGGGCGAGCCAGGACTGCCACCGCTGAAATTGGTGAAGGTCACCGTGCCTTTGCCGGCCAGGGTCAGGTTGTGCGCGCCGGAAATCTGACACCCGCCGCCGCCAAATGTGATCGTTTGACCCGAAGCCACATTCCACGTCTGATTGGCGGCCAAAACCAGAATGCCCTCGTATGACAGGTTGACGGTGGCCGATGACATGTCAATGCCGGAAGCGCCCAGCGTGAGCGTGCTGCCAGTACCAAGATCCACCGCGCCGCCGGGACTCAAAATGGTGATGCCGGCCCAACCCAGATTGCCGCCAAGACCATTCGCGTCCGCCGAGGTTCTGGTGCTGTCCCACTCCGCAATGTCACTGCTGCCGGGAACCACGCCGCCGACCCAGTCCGCCCCGTTCGAGAGAGAATTGTTGCTGTTGTTTCTTTCAATGCCAACGGGCGGTGTAACTGTCAATGTCGCCGCCGTAGAGGTGGCGCTGGAACTGTTGCAGGCGACACTGGCAACGCAGCGGTACTGACTTCCACTATTGCCCACCACGGTCACCGGAGTGATGTAACTACTGGTCGTGCCGCCCGTGCCAACGGTGACGTTGTTCCAAGTGTTGCCGCCATCAGTGCTGATCTCCCATTGGTAGGTCGGACTCGAACCTGTGGCCGCTGCAGTGAAAGTGGCGGTTGAACCGGCCTGGATGGACTGGCTTATGGGGTTGGTCGAAATGCCCGCCGCCGTGCAGTTAACCGTGAGCGTTGCCGCCGTCGAAGTGGCGCTCGAACTATTGCAGGCAACACTCGCAACACATTGGTATTCATTGCCATTATTACCCACCACGGTGGCCGGGGTGGTGTAACTACTGGTCGTGCCGCCGGTGCCGGTGGTGACATTGTTCCAGGTATTGCCGCCATCAGTGCTGACCTGCCATTGGTAGGTCGGACTCGAACCCGTTGCCGCCGCCGTGAAAGTGGCCGTTGCGCCAGCCTGGACCGACTGGCTGACGGGGTTGGTCGAAATGCCCGCTGTCGTACAGTTAACCGTGAGCGTTGCCGCCGTGGAAGTGGCCGTCGAACTGTTGCAGGCCACACTCGCAACGCAGCGATATTCATTTCCGTTGTTTCCCTCCACGGTGGCCGGAGTGGTGTAACTGCTGGTCGTGCCGCCCGAACCTGTGGTGACGTTGTTCCAAGTGTTGCCGCCATCAGTGCTGATCTCCCATTGGTAGGTCGGACTCGAACCCGTTGCCGTTATGTTGAATGTGCCCGCCTGCCCGACTTGGACGGTTTGGTTAGTGGGGTTGGCCGAAATGCCTGCAGCCATGCATTGCACCGTGAGCGTCGCCGCCACGGAAGTGGCGGAGGAGCCTCCGTCACAGGCGACACTTAAAACACAGCGATATTCATATTCGCTATCGGCTAGGACGGTGTCTGGAGTGGTGTAACTGCTGGTCGTGCCGCCCGAACCGGTGGTGACGTTGTTCCACGTGTTGCCACCATCGGTGCTCACCTGCCATTGGTAGGTCGGACTCGAATTCGCGGCTGGGGTCACGGTGAACGTGGCCGCCGCGCCCGCCTGGACCGACTGGCTGACGGGGCCGCTCGCAACGCCGGCAGGCACGCAGAGGGCAAAGGATGGATTCCAGTTGTATTCCGCCATCACGTTGGTCAAGGTAAAGGCGGCGGCTTCCGCGGCGGTCATGGGTTCTTCCGTGTCGGTCCAACCCGTCGCCGGACCGGCTCGATTGGCATATTGCGCCGCAGTGTAAGGTGTGCCATTCATGGTCATGGTGTTATACTCGCCATACCGGGCAGTGGGATCCGGCTGGCCATCTGAGATGGATAGATACCAGCCCGTTGGATTGATGCTTCCGTCCATCTTGCAATTCAGAAAGTAGGTGCTTGCATTAGCATACCACGGTCTGCCCAGCCACCAGTTGCCTTGTGAATCCGCCGGGCCGGTTATCGTGCAATTATTGAGGACAAATCCGTATGGATCGGTGGGCCGGTTATTCGCGGTGGCGACAAAGCCACCCGCGCCAGCGCCCCGGTCAACGCACACCAAATTGCAGCCTTCGAACCACGCCAGGGCATCGCCGCAAATGTAATCAACGGTCCCCGCGATGGTGCAATCAATATAATACCACGGCCCGCACCCATCGGGACAGGCACTGTGGCCGGCCAGATACATCGTGTCCTGCGTGGAAAGGATATAACAGTTCTTGAACTGAATCCACCCGGCGCCGCATTGTCCGCCGCCGGACGGTTCCTGGCCATTAATCGCATTGGCTTGCGCGCTATTGACCGGCAAGGTGTTCTGGATGGTAAGATTTTGGAATGTGATGTTGGTCGTATAGATGCTAATCACCGAGGCCTCTGGACTGCCACTCGAGGAGCTTATCGAATCCCAGATCACAGTATTCGTCGGAGTGGATCCCAAGCCGACAAAGTCCACATTGGCAGCATTAATGGACACATGCTCATTATAGCTTCCCGCCTTGATGACGATCTCCACGTGGTTGGTGTTCGGCCTGGGCAGCGAGTTGACCGCCGCCTGCACGGTGGTAAAATTTCCCGATCCGTCGGCGGCCACGGTGAGGATCCACTGCCCGGTCTGCTGCGTCGTAAAATCCCACAGATCGCCTTGCAAAACGCTGCCGCCAGCTCCCAGACCGTCCACTGCCCAATAGTAAGTGACCCCGGTGAGGAGCGGGCCGGGGAGAGGAAAGCTCGGCGTGGCAACATTCACGGCACTCACCGTGCGGTTGGCCACGGCGGTGCTGTTGGTGCCGAAATACACATTATACGAAACCTCCCCGCCATCCGGCGTCCAGGTCAGCACCGCGATGTTCGTATTGACTGACGACTGGCCGTTGGCGGGAGTCGGGTTGCCGGCCTTGCCTGTGCCAGTGGTAAAACCCCAGACCAACCCGCTCTGCCCGTTGTCCTGCACCAGCCAGTAGTACGTCGTGGAAGGCTGCAACGGCCCACCCATTGCGTTATTGGCGACACTGTTGAGCGAACCATTGCCGCTAGCGACGGTGACTGTCGGTGTACTATTCGTGCCAAACTCAACGACCTGATTCGTAACGCCGGAAGCCGGAACCCAGGAGAGCGAAGTTAACACCGACACGCTGGCCGCATTATTTGCGGGGGTTGGGACCTCGGCAACACCCGGCAGTGGCCCGGCTTGTTGATAAATAGTGCCCGCCGCCGGCTGTGGTGAGTTGCTGCATGGATTGCCGCTGCCGTCCTTGCCGGGAGTCCCGGCCACCGCCATAACACTGCCCGAGCCGGCATACGAACCGCTGGCAGAATAGATCGCAATCCGCCCGCCGCCGCCGCCCGCGCCGGCATTGGATGTCTTGTTGGTCAAAGTGATGGTACCTCCCTGGCCACCCGCCGCCGAGAGAACTCCGTTGATGGTGACCGTGCCGTTGCCCGCAGCCAGCAGTATCGCTCCGCCACTGCCGCCCGCACCGGCGAGCTGGTATATCACACCATTGGTGGTGTTATCATATCCGCCGCCATTGGCGAGAATTTCACCATCGGTGCCAATCGTTATATTGCCGCTGGTCGCAGTCAGTCCAAACGCACCGCCGCCACCGCCACCCGCTCCGCCGTTTGAAGCCGAAGCGCCACTTGAAGCGGACCAGTCCCCACGGCCGCCGCTGCCCCCGGATCCGCCCTGAAGGACAAGCAGCGACGGAAGACCATTGGTGACTCCGTAGTCGTTGGGGGTCCCGCGCCCACCACCGCCATTGCCGCCAAACCCGCCGCCGCCGCCCGTATATTTTCCCGCGACATACTGACCACCGCCCGGACCGCTGCCAGCCGTGATATTGGTGCCGCCGGAACCGCCAGCATTGCCGCCAGCCGGCCCACCCGCGCCACCGGTCTGGGTGATGGCCCCAAAAACAGGCGCGCTGACATTGATCACAGTGTTGACGTAAATGTTTGTGCTGCTGACGATGTTGATTGGAAGACTGCCGGCGACACTGACGGTGGCCCCGTTGGATATGCTCAGACCGCTGAAATTGAACGTGGCTTCCCCGTTGATGATCGTACCGGTTCCGCCGCCGCTGCCGGATATGCTGTAGCTTGGCGGAGTCCCACTGGAATTAAAGGAAATGGTCTGTCCAGAACTTACCACCGTCTGTGCATCCGCCGAACCGAGCAGGCAAAGGACACTGCAAAATGCGATCCAAATGGTCGCCGGGATTTTCAATTTCATATCAGTCAAGATTTTTATTTTCGTTGTCATTTCCTTCAGCCGGGCGCGGTTTGTCCGCGGACCACGAATGGAAATCAAATTAACTTTAACATAAAATCCGGCGCTGCCTATATGTCTTTGGTCATAAACTTCATTGCGGCACCTGGCGAAATCCTGCGTTACGAACATTGGAATCTCCGCCACGCGCGGAGTTTATCATCCGACAAAGCGAGGATCCCCGGACTGGAATTGTGCGCAGGTGAATGTGGATCGGTATGGTATACGAGTGGACACAAGTTGAACAGTGCTGCTCAATCTGCCCCAGAGGTGGAAAAACGGCATCGCAGCTCTTTAATTGTTGGCTATCGCCCGCTCCGGCGGCTGGAACCAAGTGATTGCTGGAGAAATTTTAAACAGGCTGCCGGCTGGAAAACTGGGAGGAAGAACTTGTCTGAAGATACCTGGCAGCCGCCTCCGTCCGGCAGCGAACGTGCAGTTTGCCAAAGACATTCACCAAATGTCGGGCCACGGTGGCGTAACTAATGTGCAACCGGGCGCCAATTTCCTTGTTGGAAAGGGTCTGCCACGCAAATTTCTCTACGTAATGGGAAGCCTGAAGACCCAATCTGGGCAAAACAAATCAAGCTACAGCTTGGCGGGTGGTCCGCTTGTTCACGGCTATCGGTTACTATGTCGCGGACAGCAATCAATGACATGCCAAATTATAAAATCACGCCAAATCACGGCGTTTGCCAAATTTGCAGTTGGGCTGGTTCACCGATTACGCGTACTGCTCCCGGTCATTCTGCCAGCCGCGAACCGTCGAGACCGGCAAAGACAGAGGTGCGCCCCGCAGATTCACAAATCCAGAGGCCGCGATGCTCCGCATATCGGCCACCGATTCCACCAGAAGTGATAATAAAAGCGCCGCTCACATAGGTGCTTTGATCGGTCTGGCATCAATACCTTCGCGCTCAACTTGATTGCTAAAATTACCTCCGATTTCACCCACCATGGTTACCACGCTGCGGGCTGGAATGTCAAATCCTTTGGCGATATCCACTGGGCGGCCGGCAGCCAAATTTGTCTCCGCCGAAGTCACATAGGGTACGAATAAGCGGTCGGTTATCGTGCCGGCTTCGGCACCTTTCATCGTCAGAGACACTTTTTGCAAATGACCAGCCAGGTTGACGAACACAATCACAGCGCGGCCTGGTTCCGGGCCAAGAAACATGGAAGCCATCAAACCTACAACGTCCTGCCTGCCTGCCATTTCGACTCGCCACATTCCCGGACGGATAAACCGGCTGTAATTGCCCAAAGCCCAAAGCAGTTTTGATTCACAA
>Ga0364866_10236_pt1:5000-40257 | contig 40257 bp, 37 predicted proteins | sample ExccelAu500001D3_3_FD_206913 | JGI IMG/M metagenome (GOLD analysis project Ga0364866, IMG submission 206913) | Enriched cells from Trout Bog Lake Hypolimnion, Wisconsin, USA - BchlTB.Aug13.5000.01.D3 | ecosystem: Environmental > Aquatic > Freshwater > Lake > Hypolimnion/Profundal zone...
CGGCACCAGAAGTAAAGGCTGTATTAGGTTATACTCAGCAAGATTATGCTATCCAATTATTGAAAGCCTTAATTAATCAAGATTCAGCTGAGATCGTTACTATTTCACGACAAATTGCATCAGAAGGCGGCCACTTTAATTATGTTCTTGATGAGATGATTCATGATCTTCATGAAATTACTCTTCATCAAACACTCCCTGCCGCACATTCACTTCTGCTCGCATCAAGTGACATTCAGATGTTAGCAACCCAAATGTCTCCCAATGATACCCAACTTTTCTATCAAATTGCCCTCAAAGGTGCCCAAGATATGATGCTAGCACCAACGTTACCCCTTGGATTTGAAATGACCCTACTCCGAATGCTGTCATTTAGACCTATCCCACTAATAAAAAATTTACCAAACCAAGCATCTCCTCAAATAGAGGTCAATGAGCCAATAAAATCAGCGCCTAAGCAACACCCAACGCCCATTGCAACTCAAGCTGAAGTAGTAACACCGCTAATCCAACAAGCCAATGAGCCAATAACATGGGAGCATATTTTATCTCAACTTAAATTAACTGGCTTAGCACGAACAGCTGTTGATAATGCAGCGCTTATCAATAAAAATGAGCATGAACTGGTTTTAAGTGTTCATTCAGGACATGAATCCCTTTTTACACCATCTACAATGAAACGAATTGAAGATGCTTTATTTGATCTTTATCAAAAAAAGATCAAAATCACGATACAAAAGGCAAAGATACTTCCTGACTCTCCCGCCCAACAAAAACAACTAAAAGAGGATAATAATCAAAAAGATGCTGAAAAAAGTTTACGCGATGATCCTTTTTTAAAAAAATTAGAACAAACTTTTTCAGCCGAAATGGATAAAAATTCTATATCCTTTCGCAAAGATGAATTATAATTTTACAACCAATTCGATAAAAGCGAGATAATAATGGATATGAACAAAAATATTAATAATTTAATGCAAGAAGCTCAAAAAATGCAGCAGCGCATGCAAGACGCCCAAGAACAACTCGGCAAGCTTACAGTGCTGGGCGAAGCTGGTGCAGGACCAATTAAAGTTCAAGTTGAAATGAATGGTCGACATGAAGTACTCAGAGTTAAGATCACGCCTGGTTTGCTGGAAGAGGAAATTACCTTGATCGAAGATCTGCTCGCAGCGGCCGTCAATGATACAGTACGCAAAATAGAAAAAGCATCTCGAGAAAAGATCAGCCAATTAACAGCAGGACTTAATATACCTCCAGAGTTTTTAAAAGATAAATAAGGGATTAACCTTATCCATGAACACGCTGAACCGACTCATAAGTGCCTTGCGTTGTTTGCCCGGTGTAGGACCTAAATCTGCGCAGCGCATGGCATATTACTTATTGCAGCATCAACGAGAACGTGGTTTATATCTTTCAAGTTGTCTTGAGCAGGCCATGAAAAACATCGGCCACTGTGAGCATTGCAATAATTTTAGCGAAACCACTCGCTGCGAATTATGCAATAATCAACATCGAGATCAATCACTTCTATGCGTGGTTGAAAGTCCATCAGATGTTTTGGCCATAGAGCAAAGCGGGATCTATCAAGGTGCTTATTTTGTATTAATGGGCAAAATATCCCCACTTGACGGCTTAGGACCAGAAGATATTCATCTCCCTAAATTAGCAGCCATAATTGATCAAAATCCCATTAGAGAAGTTATCCTCGCACTTAGCCCAACCGTTGAAGGGCAAACAACAGCTCACTTTATTCAATCTTTACTAGAAGATCATCCTATCCAAATCACTCAACTTGCCCACGGCATCCCCTCTGGCGGTGAACTTGAATTTCTTGATAGCAAAACCATCCGTTGCGCCCTTCAGAATAGAGCCTCCATCAATGCCGCTTAGCAAGGCGATACTCGGACGTTATTACAAACAATTTTTTTTATTTAATCTTGCATTTTTTACGCTTCAACTTATTATTTTTTGTGGATCTTGCTTTGGGTTTATCTATGCCATTGATATCCCCTCTTCGGTCTATTTAGTTGTTATTGCTGAAGGGCTCCTTCAAGTTATTTTATATTTAATGTTATCTGGCATACAGACCTTTTGGTTATGGGGGATCGTGACTCGCCTAAAAAATTATTCCAGCATTAACCTCAATTTGTTACATGCTGGAATCTTTTTTATTACTATTTTGTTCCTTTTATCCATCAACAGCTACTACTTTCCACTGAGTCGATTTAGTCATTTTTTAAACTATGAAGCCCCCCCTGCCATTGTTTTATTTTTCTCAGTGATAACAGGCGTTATACTCATCGGATTAATGCTCAATGCCCTCACCAGCCTTAGTCATCAAAAAATGTTAGCTTTGCTCTGTTCATCAATCATTGGAATGATATTAGTTCACCCTGACGCGCCGATTGAACTTAAAGCAACTACGCAAAGTTCATCTAAATATCCTCATATTTTTATCATTGGTGTCGACTCACTGAATCCAAAACAAGTCAATCAACAAGAGATGCCCCACTTGAATGCTTTAATGAAACAAAGTACTCGATTTACAGAAACCATCAGTCCTCTAGCACGAACTTCAGCTGCCTGGACTTCTATTTTGACGGGTTTATATCCCATCCATCATCATGCACGTGAAAATTTAATGCCTATAGATCACATTAAGAACGAAGCCAGTATTGTTTGGCAATTACGCGACCTAGGCTACACTACACTATTTGCAAGCGACGACAGACGATTTAACAATCTCGATGAAAATTTTGGATTTGAAACAATTATTGGACCTAAGATAGGCGTCAATGACATTTTATTAGGTAATTTTTATGATTTCCCATTAACAAACTTGCTAATCAATCTAAAAGTCAGTCAATGGCTATTTCCGTATAACTATATGAATCGAGCTAGCGAATATACCTATAGACCACAGACGTTTGATAATGAACTAAAATCTGCCCTCCATCTTGCGAGTAGAAAAAACACCCCGTTATTTTTTGCTGTCCATTACACATTACCCCACTGGCCTTACTCATGGGCGGAGTCACCGCCTTATTCTCGCATCGATGATCAACTATCGGTGAAACAAAAAGGTACGCTATATCAAGCTGCAGTCAAGAGGGTTGACTTACAGGTTGCCAAACTATTTGATGAACTAAAAGAGCAGCACTTACTATCAAATAGTATCATCATTTTATTAAGTGATCATGGCGAGGCACTATATCGAAAAGGCTCACGGATCACAGCCCTTAACCAATATCAAGGTCAACTACCCAGTCCATTAGCTCAGTATTTCAAACATCATACATCAACAACACTAAATAAAAGTGCCGGACATGGGTCGGATTTACTCAGTCCAGAGCAATTTCATTGTTTATTGGGATTTCAAATTTATAAAAATAATCAAATAAGCAATTTGACAACAGCCATTCCAACACGTGTTGCTTTGATAGATATTGCGCCGACCCTCAATGAATTTTTAGATCTAAATAAACCCGTCAATAAACGACATTTTGATGGGATTTCATTACTGCCGACTATTTTAAAAAAAGACAACTTATTACCTGAACGTCCTTTTATGTTAGAAAGTGGTCTACTACCAAATCAATTCCTAACACTGAAAGAAGCCATATATTATGGAAAATTGTATTATGCTGTTAATCCAGAAAATGATCGTCTTGAATTAAAACCCGAGCAATTAAGTAACATTGATGCCACGAAATTATATGGCATCATTAAGGGAAATTGGCTGCTTGTACTTTATCCCCTTAAACAAGGTTACCTACCTGTAATCGTTGAGCTAGACAGTCAAAAATGGACCGACCAAATGAAGTCCCCCTTTGCAAAAAACTCACCTATGCCAAACTTAATGAAAGAATTAATTTCATTCTATCCAAATAAACTACGACATCATGCTATTTAAGCGAAGACTTCGGTTCGTTAACAATAATTGTCTTCACATTAACAAACTCTCGCATACCTTCTATAGATAACTCACGTCCAAAACCAGATTGTTTAATTCCACCAAATGGTAACCGTGGATCAGACGCAACTAGCGTATTCACCGCACAGGTACCAGCCTCAATAACATCCCGCGCCAATCGCTCACCTTTTTCAATATCTCGAGTGAATATCGCGCCACCTAAACCAAACTCTGTCTGATTAGCAAGGTACAACGCTTCTTGCTCATCAGCGGCTGACGTAATACATATCACCGGACCAAACAACTCCTCCTTAAAAGCGGGAGATTCGATAGTGACATCAGACAAAACAGTTGCAGGATAATAGTATCCTGGCCCCGAGGGCATTTCTCCACCTAACAAACACCGTGCTCCTGTATTTATTGAACGCATAACCTGCTCATGTAATGTAAGTCGTAAATCCTCGCGGGCCATAGGACCTAACGTAGTATTCATGTCAGTGGGATCCCCCATCACATAGCGCTTTGCCCTATCAAGAACAAGTGCCTCAAAAGCAGCTCTCACCTCTTCAACCACTATCATTCGCTTGGCAGCAATACAAACTTGTCCAGCATTGTTTAAACGTGACGTAACCCCTTGATCTGCAGCAAGCTCTAAATCTGCATCAGCTAAAATCACATAGGGATCGCTCCCCCCCAACTCCAAAACCACTTTTTTCAAAACAGCACCCGCCTCTGCGGCAACACTTTTACCAGCTCGATTACTCCCCGTCAAAGTGACGCCAACAACAAGGGGATGCTTAATAACAAAGGGAGAAAGTGAAACATCTATAACTAAACTACGAAATAAACCCTTAGGAAACCCCGCCTTTACTATCAATTTTTCGATCAACAACGCCGTACCAGTACAATTCGGCGCGTGCTTTAATAACCCCGCATTCCCAACTAGCAAATTAGGTACTGCAAAACGCATAACCTGCCAAAATGGATAATTCCAAGGCATAATTGCAAACACGATCCCCAATGGTTGAAACGAGCGATAGGTTTTATAAAATTCTGTCTGAATTAACTCTGGCTGCAGATGTTTTTCGCCATGCTCAGCATAATACTCACAAAGCCGGGCACACTTCTCAATTTCACTCAGTGATTGTTGAATAGGCTTACCCATTTCCTTGGTCATCAAGGCAGCAGCCTCTTCTTTAGTGCTGATCAACAAGCGTCCCAAGCTCAATAAACACTCTTTTCGCAATGAAATAGATTCTCTAGCCCACTGTTGCTGAACAGCATTCATTTTAGTCATTATGCTTTCGACCTCTTGCTGACTCATCAATGAATAGTGCCCACATACTCCGCCCGTTGCAGGATTAAGCGTAATTATTTCAGATAAACTAGACATGTTGGCCGCTCCTTTGCTATTTCATTTTATCTTGTAAATGAAAAAATAATTTCATATTTTCACTGTAATCGACTGGCACAACTAAAACTGTTGGCTTATCTTGATGTGAGAGAGCCCATTTTAGAGCCGGTTTAAATGCATCACTTGCTTCAATTCTCTTTGCATGACAACCAATAGATTCAGCCAAGAAGGCCAAATTGGTATAAGGAAGCGCTGTATGAGAGTGCTGCTCAAAATGCATCTCTTGCTTCCACTTAATTAATCCATACTCATGATCTTCCCAAACAATAACGACATAAGGGATCTTTTGGGCGATCCCGGTAAATAATGATTGAATGCTCATAACAAATCCACCATCACCACAAACTGCAACAACATTTATATCTGGGTATAAACGTTTAGCTTCCATTGCGCCTGGCATAGCACCACCCATCGAACAAAACCCATTACTGATAAAACAGGTTTTAGATCGCCGCGCACCATATTGACGAGCAATCCACATCTTATGAGCCCCTACATCGCTCACTAGAATATCCTCATCAGCTAATGTATCGCGAATATCCTTTAAAATGCGCTTAGGCTTCATGGGAAAACTATTATCATCAGCAAACCCACGGATATCTTCTTCGGCTTTTTGTTGAATCGCTTCAAAATAGGGTTCTTTTTTTATCTGCTTATTTGTTAGTTTTTGATTGATTTGCTGCATTATATTTGGAATAGAGCCAACCATCTCAATGGAAGGTAAATAATGAGCATCTATTTCAGCTGGTGCTGCGTCAATATGCACAATCACTTTTTTACAACCAATATTCCATTTGGATGGAGACCATTCAACCATGTTATAGCCAACACAGATGACTAAATCAGACTCCTCGAATGCCTTTAATGCAATATCCTTTAGTCCTAGTCCAACACAATGCAAAGAGCGCTCATATAAGTTAGGAATAACCCCTTTACCCATAAAAGTATACGCTGCATACAACCCTGTTTTTTTTAAAAACGCTCTTACCGGGAAATCACTTTCTGTTCGTGTCGCGCCATCACCTAAAAAAAGTAATGGCTTTTTACTACCTTCTAATAATTTTAAAAATAGTTCGATTTGGTTTGCTGAGGTTTCTTCATATGAATGATATTCTGATGGATGTATCACGATAGCATCAGTCTCATGTTGTGCAATATCTTCAGGTAGTTCTATTACTACCGCACCAGGCCGGCCTGACATCGCAATTTTAAAAGCCTTAGCAATCACCTCAGGAATCACCTCAGCAGCTAAAATAGTGGTAGACCATTTTGTAACCGGTTTAAACATCTCTATTGAATTAATATTTTGATGCGATATTTTATGTAGGCGCGTTGTCTCCGCTTGCCCAATAATAGCAACTAAGGGCGCGCCATCCAATGTGGCTTGTGCGACACCAGTTATCAAATTAGTCGCCCCAGGACCTAATGTTGCCAAACATACTCCGGGAATATTTGTTAACCGACCATGCATCTCTGCCATAAATGCAGCTGTCTGCTCATGAGAACATGTGATAAATTGAATATCGTGGTGAAGCAAAGAAATCATCACATCGGCATTTTCTTCGCCTGGTACCCCATAAATCGTTTTAACTCCGTGTATCGCCAAACAATTTAAAAGAAGATCTGATGCTTTCACATATTCCTCCTTCAGATACCCTTATTGAACCTTCATTAGTGAAGTATAGATGATTATCTGAAAACCCACTTTTATGAGAAGAAAATGAGTTTGTTGAAATCTACTTGATTTACGTTATGATAGAAATTCAGATTGTATTTAGGTAGCTTATTGCTCATGGAACCCACCTTGAAAAATATCATCATCATCGATAATGCCCCCATCGATACAGCCCTAGAAACTTATTTTAAAGAGCTCGATATTCACATTGACCATTTTCGTGAGTTAACTTTCCAGCATCATCCTAAAACTGAAACCTTCGCCGTGCTCATTAATTGGGAAATTTTGATTAAGAATCATCCCGGCTCACTTATAAAGTGCATTGAATATTTCCAGTCGCCTATTATCATTCTATCCAACTCCAAACAAGCCGAGTTAAGTATCAGCATGCTCGAAAATGGGGCTGATGACTTTTTAATCAAGCCTATCAATCCTAGAGAGTTACATGCAAAAATCAACGCTATCAATCGTCAAATTGTTAAATCATTAAAAAAAGAGCAAAATATCAAAGACTATTTATCATTTGATCAATGGAATCTTTATCCAGCATCTCGCCAACTTTTTAGTAAAGACAATGAAGAGTTAAAATTAAGCACCAATGAATATAATTTACTACTGGCTTTTATAAAACAACCCCATCAAATTCTTGGACGAGACTTTTTATTACAAATCACTAAAAATAGTGAGTTAAAAGCAATGGATAGACGGATTGATATTCAGATTAGCCGCTTGAGACAAAAAATAGAGCCTGAAGCAAAAAAGCCCCAATTAATTAAAACAATACGAAACATGGGATATATATTTACCGCGCAAGTCATTTCGAGTAAAAAATAAATTTATTTATTGACTAACGCTTTTTCAAATGGATAAGTGATGCCATTCGAACTGTTTTTATCATATTGTCACTCACCATCAGAATTTCAATTTGAAATCCCTCAATTCGCATACAACACTTCGCCGGCGGGATATAACCAAGAAACTCTATAATTAGTCCACTTAAGGTTCGAGGTCCCATTGCGGGTAAATGCCACCCCAATAATCGTCTTAAAGTTCGTAATGTAATGCTCGCATCAATAATATAAGATCCATCCTCTTGAAGAAGAATGTCTTTACTGAGTGCCGCAATATCCGTTGTATACTCACCAACAATTTCTTCTAAAATATCCTCCATGGTAACTAAACCCAACAAGTCACCATATTCATTAACAACAAAACAGCTTCTTTTTTTAATTTTCTGAAAATTTAATATCTGAATACTTAATAAGGTCCCCTCAGGAATATAATAAGGTTTTTGAACATTATTAATTAAAGTTTCCTTATCAAGATGGTCATCTAAAACTAAATTCAGAATATCCCTAACATGAATTATGCCAAGCAAATGATCAATATTATCCATAAATAAAGGTAATCGGGTATGCTGTGCCGTTTCAAGTTGATGTAACACTTCATGCCATGGTTGATTCAAATCGATCCCAACAATATCTGCTTTAGGAATCATTACATCTTCAACGGAAGCCCGCTCAAGATCAAGTAAACTGAGCAGCATGCCCTGATATTCCGTATGTAAGAAACCACTTGTTTCTAAAACAATAGTTCGTAATTCCTCACTTGATAAGGTTTCTTTTTGGACTTTATCTGCACTCACACCAAAGCATCGTAAAAAATGATTAGACATCCAACTCACACATTGAACAAAAGGCGAAAGAATGGTTTGCATTAGTTTTAACGGAAAGGATGCGGCAAAAGCAACTGGTTGTGGAAATAACGCGGCGATTGTTTTAGGAACCAACTCGGAAAAAACTAAAATAATCAACGTCAGTAGAACCGTCGCAATAGCAACACCGACATCACCGTACAATCGCTGTCCAATCAATGTCGCTAAGGTTGAAGATACAATATTTGCTAAAGTACTCCCAATTAAGACAATACTTAATAATTTTTCAGGTTGCGCCAACAACTGACTAACACGAAGTGCTTGTTTATTTTTCTTTTTAACTAAATGTCGCAAACGATATCGATTCAACGACATCATGCCAATCTCTGCGCCCGAAAAAAAAGCGGATAAAATAATTAGCAACAATAACAACAAACCCAGCGAAAATAATGATAGATGCAATTATAATCCCCATAAAATATGAAGGTAGTTAATTGGCAGCTCAAAGAAGTAACTACCAAGCGATCAGCAACATTAAATAACTGCTCAAGCCCCCCTCATCTCCCCGTTCCCGGGGCGAGGGAAATAATGAAGGGAGTTATTTGGTAGGCTAGCGGGTATCCTCTCTAATGTCTCCCCCAGTCCCATTGCCACAAAAAGTACAAAAAAATATCCAGGAACGGATAACAATAAAAGTCCATCTGAAAAACAACCTGCCAAGAACGTTATTAACATACCCAAATAAATAGGTTTCATTTCTTTTTGTTGGCCCAACTCATAGAATAAACTACAAAAGAAAAACAACAATGCCAATAATCCTAGAAGACCATGCTCCGCAGCCATAAACCAATACTCTCCATGAGGCTCGAATAGCTGATCACCCCACCCTGCCACAGGTTTATCTTGATGAAAAGAATAAGCAAATCCACCGGTACCTACACCCATCAGGACATTTTTAAAAAATAATTGCTCAGCATAATGATGAAACTGTATCCGATACCCCAATGAGGAATTTTGATGACCTTGCTGATATTGATTAAAATCATCAAATAACCCTCTCATACCATGTTTAAAAGCAGTGCTCTGAGAGGCTATTATAAACAAAACAATAACCCCGATGCCAAATGCTCGCAATGGACGGAAAAAATAAATGAAATAAACCAACATTAATATTGCCAACATAAAATAGCCTGTTCGACCTGGATTAATAAATAATGTTTGATAAGCGAACAAGCCAATGAGCATGCAATATCCGTAACGACGAATCCCTTCGGCCTGTGTTGCAAGGATACAAGCTAAAAAAACTGCAAACGCCATAAAGTAGCCGGTAACAATATGATTATAAAAAACAGCTCCGGGATCTAACCACACGGAAGAGCCACTAGCACCATCCCCAATGCCATGAAATAAACCCCACACTTTTAAAAACGACCCTAGACACGTCATGAACATCGCCAATAAAAATCCATGCACAGCCCACAATCGATTTTCTTTACATTGAAATCCCAAAGCTAATATGGGTATAAAAAGCAATTTTGTGTATTTTCCGGTGATATCAATCGAAAGGCGCCACTCGACTGGAGCAATGAAGCACCCAAACAATATCACCGCAAACAACAACAACGCAGCAAAAAACCAAGAACGTCGAAATAATTTTGTAACCAAAGCCCCCTGTTGAATTAAAACAGTAATGCTCGTAGCAATAAGAAAAATTGATTTCAAAGAAACACTAATAGGTGTAAAAAAAGCCGTTAACGCTAATAACATGGTAATAAGGGAAGACATATTTTTGGACGTAACGAAAAGCTTTACAGGCGTTAGCCAAGTCGATAAGGTTGAAACCAAAGACATTTCCGATTTGTTCAACAATAACCTATCTCCCATCATATCCTCTTTATATCTTTACATGATTCTCGAGTAATTATCATATCATACCGCTTTACTGCAAGACATTTAGCATCGAACTCTTGATAATAAATTCAACGCCACCGCCAACGGTTAAAACACCTTATTTATGAAGCGAAGGCTGGACAGAATCTGGCCTTAACATTAAGGGACTTGTTGCCGTTGACGAAGCGCCGCTCGCTGGTGAGCGAGAACGTGTGAGCGAAAAAGCATATTCATTTGCTGAAGGCGGAGACAATGAGAGCTTTGATGATTGCTTAGGAGAGCCTAAAGCCAACTGACTCATCATAATCACCGAACTAGTTGGAGGTGAAAAATCAGGGGGTGAATCAGGTAGTTTTTTTATAGCAAGCCCTTCTTCGGTAAAAGGCTCCGATGCGCGAGATACTGAACCATCATCAGATGGAACCAATATTGTCGGTCCATTCACTGGTTTTGCTCTAATTATTGAAGACATCTCCTCCAAATAACTAACTTCTTTTTTTCCTTCAGCCTTAGCCGGAAGGGAAGGTATAGCAATAGCCGGTCCCCGCAAGGTTGGGGAAATGAAAGGATCTTGCAAAGTTGATTGATGTTTGGGGACGCTCAACTTTTGAACTGCAGCGTAATAAATGAGCTCAAACTGGCTAATTGCCACATCAATTGAAACGCGCTCACCAGGATCTGAGACTAACATCGATTGAATCAATTTTTTAATACTACATTTTAATGAGTCATCTAATCGAAAATCAGTAATATTTATAAATAACTCTTTCAGCGCTAATAACTCCCCAGAAATAAACGCATACACCTGGTAGACATCTGCAAAACTAAAACCATATCTTTTCTCAGAATGGGGCCGAGACCAGACTTGCATCAAAATACGCCCAAGCGCATAAACATCCACTTTAGGTGTTAATAAATAAGCGCTTTTCCGAGTCAACATCCAATCAAAGAACTCTTTCGGTAAATAATTATGTGTACCAGCACAACTGGTGCTCAAAATACCCGACTGCCCCGGCTCCAAGAACTGAGCATACTGATAGTCAATCAGATTGACCTTATTCTCAGCAAGGGAAACCATAATATTAGCCGGCTTAAGATCTCGATGAATCATGCCCAAGTCAGTCACTTGATTTTTCACTGCTAGCATCAATTGCCGAGTTAAATCCATTCGCTGCTCAAAAGTCAATATCACTATTCCTTGACAGTCCTTTTTAAGGACTTTGGAAAGTGTTTCGCCTGGAAACATCTGTTCCACCGAAAAACTGGCTTTTGTTTTACTGTAAAAAACAGGCGCATGCGGTTTTAAATGGGCAGTCCGAACTGAGCTTTGATATTCATTATTTACCAGCAGGATAGGATTATGCTGTTTACACTCCGAGCTAAATTGCTCAGTTAAGCACTGACAGTGTTGCTGAATTTTCACTGCCAAGGGATATGCAAAAAGTACAGGTGTAAATGAATGACCATCAAAATCAAACGATGATAAAATACTAAAAACTTGACCATACTGTCCTTCACCAATTTGACTACCGACAAAGTCAATTCGATAAGAAGTAGGCTTTTTGTCTTCCGGCGAGTTTAACTCACGGCATAAAATCGGTTGCGGAAAAACAATCGTATACTTGACTACAAAAGTATCAGGTAGTTTTACTTCTATCTCGTGCTGAACATTCTCGTGGAAATAACAATGATTACGTGACATTTGCGCTTTCAAGTAATCAAAAAAAATACCGGCCTCTTTGGCGGTTAATGCTGAATTTACGACTATTTTAGCCATAAGAAATGACCCTATATGAATATTTTCTTAGCGTCTCGAAAAAATGCCCTCTGAATTCCATATTGGAATATATTGGCAATTTGCTAGCTTGTGTCGGCCAAGATAGTATAATTGTCAACATACCCTAATCATTAAATTCGACAAATTCAACGCTAATACGCTTGTTACAAATTGAAAGTGATTTTACACGACAACAATATAAAATTCGAGTCACTTCATGGAACGAATTTTATTACTCATGTTTTAGTAGACTTATTGATGTTCACATTCATTACAATTGAAAAATACTATGCGCATAGCTATCCTACGTAGGGCTTCTTACATTCGAATAATCGAGTATCAGACATCATGATAACTAACAAAACACCTTTGATCGTGCGTTTACCCAATTGGGTTGGTGATGTCATCATGAGCCTACCAGCAATCAATGCATTGAAACAAGCGGGTTTTGAACTACAGTTATTAGGAAAACCCTGGATCACCGACTTGCTTAAAGCCTTTCCAGCACCCGTGTTCAAATTACCCAAAACACTCATTGCACAATACCGTTGTATCCATAAAATGTCGCCCAGCAAATGCATTATTTTCACGAACGGTCATGCAACAGCATTTATTACCCGCTTGGCAGGAAAGGAGTGTATTGGTTATTCAGATTTTTTACGCCAATTTCTACTTAACACTCACAAGCCAAAACCCCGCCAGGGACATGAAGTAGAATCCTTTTGGAAACTTGCTCAACTCGCCGCGACAACCTGGCGTCCAAACTCACCTTGGCCTCCAACCATACCGCAGAACATTTCTTTGCCAATTAGTGCGTCAAGCAAGCTAAATATTGAAAAACAATTAGCTCAAAAAAATATTTCTTCACCATTTATCATATTAAACCCCTTAGCTACGGGACTTACCAAGCAAGGACTCTCAAAAATATGGCCACATTGGGCCGAGCTATCCGAAAAACTTCATAAAAATCAAATCAATTGCATTGCTTGCCCTGGTCCATCCGAAGAAGACCGATGTCGCACCCTAGTTCCTAAAGCAACGCTTATTCCTGGGTTAAATCTAAATGAACTAGCGGCTATCATGAAAAAATCTTGTGGCGTAATCTCTAATGATAGTGGGCCAATGCACATAGCCTCCGCTGTGGACTGCCCCGTACTGGGCCTGTTTGGAACAACAACCCCCGACCGAACTTTTCCTTGGGGAGGGGCATATCTTGGAAGGATGGGAGAATGGCCTTCGATTGATCAGGTCATGGAGCAGGTATATAATTCATTTTTTTCTAATCGGACATAAACATGTTTGAAAACTTATCAGAACACCTGACACGAGCTTTTAAAAACTTCAGTGGTCAAGGACACCTCACCGAAGAAAATATGCAAGATGCGCTTCGTGAGGTGAGGCTATCGCTCCTTGAAGCAGATGTTGCCCTTCCCGTTGTTAAACAATTTATAGAGCAAGTTAAACAAAAGGCAATCGGTCAAGAGGTTGATGTTCATCTAAAAGCAAATCAAGCACTCATTAAAATTATTCATGATGAATTGATACATACCCTAGGTGACAAACAAGCCGAATTAAATTTAAAAACACAGCCTCCCGCAATCATTCTACTGGCGGGTCTACAAGGTGCAGGTAAAACGACCACCGCTGCAAAACTAGCTCGCTATTTAACTGAGGTTCAACATAAAAAAGTGATGCTTGCTAGTGTGGATATTTATCGGCCAGCAGCCATTGAACAACTCCATCATCTTGCTCAACAAATAAAAGTTCCTTTTTATTCTGATCAAGACAACGATACCGCTATCAATATAGCCAAACGCGCCGTAGATAGTGCAAAAAAACAATATATTGATGTCTTGATTGTTGATACCGCCGGACGTCTCCATATTGATGATGAAATGATGCACGAAATTAAAGCCGTACATCAAGCGATCCACCCGATTGAAACGCTATTTGTTGTCGATAGCATGACAGGACAAGATGCTGCAAATACAGCAAAAGCCTTTCATGCGATCCTACCGTTAACAGGGGTCATTCTAACCAAAACAGATGGTGATGCTCGCGGCGGCGCTGCTCTATCAGTCAAGACCATCACTGGACAACCGATCAAATTTATCGGTGCTGGTGAAAAAATTGACGCACTTGAACCATTTCATCCAGACAGAATCGCATCAAGAATACTTGGCATGGGAGACATGTTAACGCTTATCGAGGAGGTTGAACGCAAGGCGGATAAGGTAAGCAGCGAAAAATTAGCTCATAAACTTAAAAAAGGCAAAGGCTTCGATTTAGAAGATTTTAAGCAACAACTGTTGCAAATGAATAACATGGGCGGAATATCCGGAATGATGTCGAAGTTACCTGGCATGGCTCAACTCCCACAAAAAAACATGAACCAAGCAAACGAAAAGGCTGTTGCTAAAACTATAGCCATTATCAACTCAATGACTAAGCTAGAGAAACGTGTGCCCAAAATTATTATTGGCTCTCGTAAAAGAAGAATTGCCCAGGGTTCTGGCTGCGAGATACAAGATGTTAATCGCCTGCTGAAACAATATGAACAAATGCAAAAAATGATGAAAAAACTGTCTAAACCAGGTGGAATGAAGCAAATGATGCGCGGCCTAGGCGCGATGCCAGGTCTAAAAGGCATGTTCCCGGGACAATAGTCGTCGAATAGAGTAGACCAAATATGCACATAAAATAGAAAAAAATGAATTATTTTTATAAAAAGGATTTACTTTACATCCGTAATTTTCGTACAATACACAACATTTTTACAGCTTGTTATTGAATTGATGTCTGTTTTTTAACTCAATTAATACATTTGCAATAATAAATGCTCGGCGGATATTTTGAAAACCGCGCATTATTTTTATATCAAGGAGTATCATGGTCGTTATACGTTTATCACGCGCTGGGGCAAAAAAGAGTCCTTTTTATCACATGGTTGTTACAGACAGTCGACAACGTCGCGATAGCAATTACGTTGAAGAGCTCGGCTATTTTAATCCCGTTGCTCGAGGCAAAGAGCCTAAGTTACATCTCAATTTAGAGAAAATCACATACTGGCAAAGTGTTGGCGCGAAATTATCAGATCGTGCTAAAGCTTTAGTCAAAGAATTCCAAAAGAACTCAGTTGCTGTTGCTGCTGATATAAAATAAATAAGTATGGATGCATCGACTGATTGGGTGATCGTTGGCCGATTTGGTAGAACCCATGGAATTCGGGGGAGTATTGTAATTCACTCCTTCACCGAGCCTTATGATGGTCTTTTGCAATATAAAGAATATCTATATGTCCATATACGTCAGCAATGGCATAAAATAGACATAAAGCAATTCGATGTACGTTCCAAAATACTTGTTGCCCAAATTGTAGGGTACGATACGGTTGAACAAGTATCTGTATTAACAAATGCAGAGCTTGCTATTCCAAAAGACAAATTGCCAATGCTACCAACGGGGCAATATTATTGGCATGATTTAGTCGGTATGACCGTTGATAATATTTCAGGTGTTGAGCTAGGCTGTGTTACCGAAATGATGTCAACGGGCGCAAATGATGTACTGGTCGTTGAAGGAAAAAAACGCCATCTTGTCCCTTATTTACTGGGTGAGTTTGTAATCAGTATTAATCAACAAGATCGTAAAATAGTCGTTGATTGGGATCCGGATTTTTAATGACTCATCTTGGCGTCATCACATTACTACCGGAGATGTTTGATGCCCTACACTATGGTATAGTGGGGCGCGCCATAAAAAGCAGCTTGGTTAATTTGAGCTTGTGGAATCCACGTGATTGGACAACGGGCGTGCATCATCAAGTTGATGATAAACCATACGGTGGCGGTCCGGGAATGGTCATGATGTATCAACCCTTAGCTGACACAATAAGCCATGCTAGAGAGAGCATGCCAGCCGACTGTAGAACGATATTTTTATCACCTCAGGGAAGACGCATCAATCAAATGGACTTAAATAAAATCGTTGATGAACAATCTTCTCTATTGTTCTTAACTGGACGATATGAAGGAATTGATGAGCGCCTAATTGAAGCCCATATTGATGAAGAATGGTCATTAGGAGATTTTGTATTAAGTGGCGGAGAGTTTGCGGCAATGGCCTTTATTGATGCTATTGTACGTTTGGTACCTGGTGCATTAGGCGATGTGAACTCTGCAACACAAGATTCATTTATGAATGGTCTGTTAGATTTTCCACACTATACAAGACCAGAGAAAATCGAAGATAAAAGTGTTCCGTCGGTGCTATTAAGCGGAAACCACCAAGCTATCGAAAGGTGGCGACGTAAACAATCATTAGGTAGAACCTGGTTAAAAAGACCAGACCTACTGAACCAATTAGAATTAAATGAACTCGATAAGCAATTGCTAAATGAGTTTAAAAACGAAAAGGAGTAAATTGATGGCTAACATTATTGATCAACTTGATGAGTTACAGATGCAAAGCAAAAGCATTCCTGACTTTTCAGCGGGAGATACTGTACAAGTTCAGGTAAAGGTTAAAGAAGGTACTCGCGAGCGCTTGCAAACATTTGAAGGTGTTGTGATAGCTCGAAGAAACCGAGGATTAAACTCCGCATTTACCGTTCGAAAGATCTCCCATAATGTCGGTGTCGAGCGAGTTTTTCAAACCTATAGCCCATTAATTGACAGTATCACTGTTGTTCGTCGTGGTGCGGTACGTCGTGCGAAGCTATACTATTTACGCAATCTTGCTGGTCGCGCTGCACGTATTAAAGAAAAATTAATTGCAAAGAAATAAATAGTATATTTATTCACCACGATTTCAAATTGGGTGAAAGATAGATTTTATTTTCAGACTGAATGAATAATTTTCTAACAAGCTCACACCACATACAGTATGGGCGCCGTTAGGAAATTATTCACTCCTGATGTGCTAAATGTTTTCTTTTCTTAGAATATGCTGAATCGTTGCTAATAACTTGATGGCATTTTTTTATAGCCCCTAAAGTAATCTCCAAATCAGCCGATACATAAGATACAACCCCTAAATTTGAAGTTTTGACCAAATACGGTTTAAAGAAGAAAACGGTGAAGGAAAATCAAAGACGAATTCACTTCACCCTCAAAACTTCGAATTAGAGGGTTATAGACTCACAACGAATTACTTTTTGGCTAGACAAGATTGAACGAAGCAAAAGCATGTATTCATCGTACATGACTTAAACTGAGCGAGCTTGGAATAACGCCAAAAATCTAGTCGCGAAGAGTATAAAGGTATTTATCTGCGTTGGTGCTTAACGATGATAAATTGATTATTGGTGTAAGTCTTTAGGAGATATCAAAATGAAGTCTTATGTCTGGATCATATTGATCAGTTTTCTACCCCTTAGTTCATCATTCGCTAAAAACTGTGATTTAACTCAATTTCGATGGGATTGTGATCTTCCGATGAAAGTAAAGCCCTCTAAAAGTGCTCAGTCTTTGGTGTACTGCGGGGCTCTACGCGGCTATCTTACACCTGCTGAATTTGACATATTGGATCACTATAACCGAAAAAATGTAAACATGGTCCTCAAAGTCAATGGGGAATACATTGAAAGCCCTTGTGTTCCAGTTCGTAAATATGAAAGCACTCGATACTAATTCTCTGATTAACCAACTTTGCGATAGAGAATTCGCAATCTTGGATGACTTTTTAGATCTGCATGATTTTAATCTGCTGTATCGCTTAATTGAAGAATATCACTATAGTGATCACTTGTTGCCTGCCCGTATAGGCCCAACGCAGTCTGCCTCGAGAAGTCAAGATATTCGACGAGATAAAATTCGGTGGATAGAAACTGAGCCACCCGAAGGCGTTATTGTTCCGTACTATACCGCATTAAAACAGCTCATGAGTACCTTAAATGAAAATCTATACCTTGGGCTATATGATCTTGAAATTCATTTTGCGATGTATCAACCTGGTGACTTTTATAAACTGCATGTTGATCAATTCCAATCGAATAAAAGTCGTCAAATTTCATGTGTTTTATATTTGAATGAACCTTGGCTTAAAGTTAATGGTGGTGAGTTAGAATTATATGATGCACATCAAAATCCTCTAGCAACGATTTGGCCTGAAAAAAATCGATTCGTCTGCTTTAGAAGTCATTTGCCTCATGAAGTGAAGTTAACACGTGAAAAAAGATATAGTATTACTGGGTGGCTTAAAACCCGATAAAAGTTTTAGATCTAATCATGGACGATTTGACCTACAATCGTTATTATACCGAACCTAGTATAACAATTGATTTATTTTTTTTGTAATGACCGCCCTTTTCCAACGTCTTGCGGATAAACCGCAGCACATCAATTGAATCAATCGAGGCGAGCACTACACATTTTTAAAACATAACTCATTGATATGAGTTTATATTTTAAGGACTAATCTGCACAATGCAAACAGAAAAAGTTGTCATTATTATCCCGACATATAACGAAGCGGCTATCATTGAAAAGACCATATTATCGGTATTTGCAATCACTGACGGAATTGATGCTAAGGACATTCATCTATTAATTTTTGACAGTAACTCCACTGATTCAACACAACAAATCATCAGGTCATTACAAGTAAATTTTCAACGCCTACATCTTGTGACAGAATCTAAAAAATCTGGTTTAGGATCGGCGTATCACCAAGCCATGCATTATGCACTATCAAAATTATCTGCTGATATCATAGTAGAGTTTGATGCGGATCTTTCACATCAGCCTCACTACATCCCTTTAATGCTAGATGCCTTACACTCTAACGATGTAGTTATTGGCAGCCGATATGTCCATGGTGGGAGCATTCCAAAGGACTGGGGTTGGCATCGAAAGTTATTCTCCATAGTTGGTAATTTAATTGCCAGACTTGTCCTAACAACTCAGTACAAAGATTTTACGAGTGGGTTTAGGATGACCCGTGCCACTATGCTGAAAAAAGTGCTCCCTGAAAAATTTATCTCGAACCATTATGCTTATAAGATTGAGCTTTTATGGCTACTTCACCAGTGCAAAGCTAAAATTGTCGAGTATCCTATTCATTTTATTGACCGCAAATACGGTCAAAGCAAGTTACCCAGCAACAGCGTTATCGATTCACTTTATGTACTATGGATGATTAGATTAAAGCGCTATATTCGATACCTTAAAATGTGTTTAGTGGGCTTTTCAGGGGTGATCATTCAATATACCCTTTACAACATCCTTCGAAATTATATGTCTCCTTTTCACGCAATCCAAATTGGTATCACGATAGCTATTATTAATGGATTTTTACTTAACAGTTTTTATACATTCAGAGGGAAAGACAAACCATTACGCACCGAACAAGTCCGCTCGTTCATCATGTTTGTTGGTTACGCAATACTGATGATGAACTATCAAGCGTATTGGCTTGATATGGGCATGCGGATTTTTGGTTCTGGCCTTTTAAAAGAAAATCTAATTATGTTTGCTGGAACGGTGACCGCTTCTGTGCTGAATTACTTCATTTATGCCAAAATTATTTGGAGAACAAATAATATTCATCACACTGCCGCCACGACACCTTCACCATAAAAAATCGGAAAAAAAGTAGGCTATATTTGCCATTCGGTAGCTTGTATAAAAATTGTTAATTCATCGATGCTGTTTGATAATAATATGGCCTAACAGAAACCTTTGCTCCCTGACTGTGAGCCCAAATCCTTTGAATTTCAGAGCGATTAATCAGAAACTTGCTTAATAGTGTATTTTCGAAGTCGTTTATATCAGAAGAAATAAGAATTAAGGTCCGACCCGATAAAGCGGAACCATCGTACCAATACTTATACATTAGACTTTCCGTACCAAAAATATGAGCACCGACCACCAAATATGGCTTATATTCAGGCTTAACTAATGCAAGTTTGTGTTGATAAAAAGACAGCTCACTTGCAATATTATAAGTATCTAATGGCACAAAAATGGGCGTATCTTGTGTTTTGCTTTCAATATCATGCGCCACCGAATGAAGATCTGAAGTCAAATCAGACCAAGAGGTAAACTTGGTAAATAGCTTATTATAGCCCCATTTTGGAACACCATAAGTAACCATGACCATCATACACAAATAAACAGCTAGTAATGCTAACGCATTTAAAATCCAATGGCTCTTAATATAATTTAATCGTATGAAATTTTTCACCTTCCCTGAAGAGACATAAACAACTAGCCAAGAAAACCAAGGAATAATAGCCAGTAATGAGGGTCCGATCCAATTAAACTTGACTGGATGTGACAAACTAAATATTGCAAAAAAAGCCAACGGAAGAAGTGTAAAGATCTGGATAAATCGATAGCTTTTTAAATTAATTTGAAACTGATGAGGCTGATTTTTAGATAATAATGTCGTAAAAGCCGCAAGTCCGATAGGTGTCAAAAACATCAAAAGAATACCTAACATTTCATGAAGTGAAAAATGAGTTTGTTCTTTGATCCGTCGCTGACTTTGAAATACAAATGATGCCCAATCATGAACCATATTCCAATATATGACTGGAGAAAATACCAATAGTGCAATTAGGATAGCAATATAAGGCTCTTTACGACGCAACCAGAAGCGTGAATCTGGCATGAAACAAATATAGGCAAACGTAGGCAACCCCAACAAAGCAATGGTATATTTTGACAATAAACCAAAGCCTAAAATGAGCCCAACAGCAAACCAATACCGCCCTTCGCCAAAAACCAATACCCGATAAAGAGCATATAATAAAGCAGACCAGCAAGCCATGAGAGGCATATCGGGCGTCATAAACATAGATTGCAAAAAGAAAAATGGTAATGTCGATAAAAACATCAACGCATAAATACCCGAACCTCTGACAATCAAATGAGATAACCTAAAACTATAAACTGCCGTAACTAACCAACAAAATAGCGATGGTAGACGAACACTTAACTCACTGGTTCCGAAAAAATGAGTAAACCAATGAATTAACAAGGCAACCATTGGCGGATGATCTAAATACCCCCAATCTAAATGCTGCGCATAGTTCCAATAATACGCTTCCTCCACCAGCAAATCATTGTTAGCCATGAAGAATAATTTAAATATCAATGATAACAAAATAACAACACTACAGATCTTAAAAAAATGTGGGGGGGCATCCCGATCCGTTTGATCCATCTGTTGCACTTTCATTGCTCCTACCAAAATTAAAAACATCAACTACACTTAAAATAAGCCCTTAAATGATAAAGGATTATCATCATGAATAAATTGTTAGTGCGCACAAATATATTAGCAAGTGCCATACTCTTTTCAAATGTAACCGCCGCTGAAGTTCACGAAATAGCCATCACGATTGATGATTTGCCGTTAGTTGCCTCGAAGATGAATACACCAGGGAATCAACAACGGTCTACCGATCGATTCATGAAAATCATCCAGGCCCTAAAAGAAAACAACGTCCCAGCTACTGGCTTTGTCATTGCAGGCTCGATCGAAAAAGGGCAATGGCGTTTCTTAGAACAATTTCGCGATGCGGGCTTTATGATAGGCAATCATACCTACTCGCATCAAGATTTAAATCATATCAATGTTGACAAATATATTGCTGATGTGGCACGAGCCGATAAAATTCTTTCTCCTGTATTAACAGAGCCTAAATATTTTCGTTACCCCTATCTCGCTGAAGGCAATAAACTGAGCAAACCAAAAGTTTTGGCTTATCTTGCTGAAAATCACTATACCATCGCACCGGTTACCATTGATAGTAAAGACTATCGTTTCAATGAACAACTGTATCATGTCCCATATCGTATGAGAGAGGCCTATGTGGGAAAATTAAAAGCAAGCTATCTTGCCTACATTTGGAGCCAAACATTACGCGCGGAAAAACTGGCTAAAGGTCAACCCGTGAAACAGATCTTATTAATCCATGCAAATCTACTTAATAGTTACGCACTGGGTGATATTATTCAGATGTACAAAAAAAATGGTTATACCTTTATTACGTTAACCGAGGCGCTAAAAAATCCGGCACCTGTTTTATCCTATCCTGGTGTCGATACAGAGACAACCAAAACAATAAACCCTGTTCCAGCGTCGTGATGAGGATGACTAATACCTAGTTAATCTGATTTTGACAGACCAATTTGAGCCGTAATCATCAAGGAGGGCTCGTTCTCTGCTGGCAACTAAGCCAGTTCAGATTACCCCGTAAAAATAAAATTAGGCGGCTTATTTGTGCCGCCTTTTAGCCGGTGTCATAGGGTGATATAAACGAGCTAATGCCTGCCCCATCCACTCAGGTAAATACCAGTTCCATTTCCCAATCAACGTCATTGTTGCCGGAACTAATATAGTTCGAATTAAAAAAGCATCAACAAAAATAGCAATTGCAATACCCAAACCAAATGCTTTGACCATTAAGACATCGGCAACCAGAAAAGAACAACAAAGAAAAATGACTATAATGGCCGCGCTCGTAATAATCCGGCTACTTTTTTCAATTCCAAACACGATACTCTGAATATTATCTTGAGTTTCATCATAAAGCTCTTTCATCCGTGATAATAAAAAGACCTCATAGTCCATTGAAAATCCGAATAAAGCACAAAATATGATGACAACTAGACTAATATCAAGCATTCCTTGGGCTTGAAAGTTTAATAAATGATCTAGATATCCCTCTTGAAAGACTAAGACGAGAACACCGTAGCATGCCGATAAACTTAACATATTCATCACGATGGCCTTCAAAGGTAAAAACAACGATCGAAGTAACAGCAATAAGATAAAATACGTAAATACCATAATCCAGATCATGGCAACCGGTAAGCGTTGAGCTATTCCCCTTAAAAGCTCTTGGTTGTTAACAGGCGTACCTGTTAAGTCTAAAGTCAAATGCCCCCCAACCCGCATCGTTCGCAATGTATCGATTAAAGCATAGGTCTTATGTGAATTAGCAGGATACTTACTCATCACCGAAATAACTGTAAAGTGTTTCCCCGTCGTCGTTGCTAATAATTGTTTAACATTATCTGGCATAAAATGCTTATTGAGATGATACAAAGAATAGTATTCTTCCTTCGTCATCTGGCTATCGATATTCACAATGCTGTTCACCTGAGAAATATGAGGATTAACCGATAAACGCTCTACAAAATCATAAAGATGGGCCAGGTTACCTTTTGATAAAATGGAGTGATTCGAATGCACCACCAAAGAAATTGGCGTTAACTCATTTTCCCCAAACTCTTCCGCAAACGTATCAAAGAAACTTCGTCCCGACGAATGCTCAGGAAGAATTTTGTAGTCAGATATTCCAAACTTAACAGCGGTAAAGGGGTAAGAAAGAACCAACAAGACAACCAAGATCGATAATAAACATCGCCACGGCGTGCGAACAACTTTTTCAGCAAGCCAGTGCCAAAAATTAAAATGACTTAACGCGTGGTTAGTAACATATTTTACTGAGAGTAAATTAATTTTTGTATTTAAAACCGAAAGTATTGCGGGCAAAAAAACAACAGCCGTCATCACCGCTAAAAATACTGCTGTCAGTCCTCCAACCGCCATTGAGAATAAAATATTAATAGGAAACAACAATAAAGCACTGAGACTGACAAAAACAGCCATTCCACTAAAAAATATTGCCTTCCCAGCCGTAGCCTGAGTAACCGCAATAGCATCCTCAATACACAAACCTCGTTTTAATTCATCTCGAAAACGACTGATAATAAACAATGCGTAATCCAGGCTAAGACAAAGGCCCAACAACAAAGCAATATTCAATGTAAATACGGATAGGGTCATCATATGACCCAATACATACAGGGTCGTTAAAATGAGTAGCGCGCAACTGCCCCCTAATAAGATAGGCAATAGTGCCGCAACAATGGATCCAAAGACTAAAATCAGGGTAACAATTGCCACGGGCGTTGCGATAAAGTCTGCATCAAATAAATCCTTTTGGGTCTGCTTATCCACCGTTTCCACAAAAATTGCTTCACCGCCTAATTGAACTGACATCTCAGAAGGATGTCTAATCAATGATTTAAATCGGGCCAATTCGTGATCATTCAAAGGCTCTATACGCTTAACAATAACGACGACATAAGCAGAGTGGCCATCTTTTGAAACTTGTTGCTTACTATTGAGATCGGGGTAGATTACTTCATGCTCAACCGAAAAATGTTTTAAACCAGCTAAGGATTTCTTCATTTTGTCGGTAAATTCGGGTTCTGTTACTCGTAGTTCATTACTACTATAAAGAATAGAAAACTGATTATCATGAGAATAACCCAATGCGCGAGTCATAAATGCGCTTGTTTTCGCACTGTTAGACTGCTCATCGATAAAACCGGTTGTTTTAAAAGGCGATATAATTTTAGGCATTAACGGGAGACAAGCTAGAACAATAGCAATCCATAATGCAATCATGACCCAGCGCATTTTAAAAATAAAATGTCCGAATTGATAAAAATGACTTTCCCGCATAAATAGACGCCTTTGTTAAATAATTAAAACCGGTAAGCTAACTTAAAAAAAGCTGTGTAAAGAAAAGGAAAATAATAATCCTCTGGATGAACAGCAGACTCTCCATAGCCAGCAATATAATTACCACCAAACTCCGTCATCCAATGCTCACTCATATCGTATGTAAACCCAAATCCAAATGATGGACTAAAATGCCAGTAATTGATAATGATATCATTACGACGTATCCCCGCTCCACCAACACTTGAATAAAATCTAATACCTTTTGTTCTCGGAATAGGAACCATGAGTTTTGCTGCCAGACTGATTGTATCGGTCTTAGAAATAAATTCTGTTGCACCATTATGAAAGTCAGGAAACGAACTTTCAGGAACCGCAAAGCCCACCTTCGCGGGAGGATATTGCATATAATTTGCTTCGACAGCAAAAAACGAGCTGAACTCATAACCCGCTTCAAATCCCCATAAAGCACCACCTTCACTTGCATTAACTGGTAATGAAATTTTGAGTGGATCAAATTCATCATCTGAAGGTGCAGGAACCAAACCTGCCCAGGTAGTGGAGCCGTACCCCCCTGTTACACCGATATACAAAGGATGTCGTTTTTCTACTTTCTGAGCATCAATAGGATAAGCATTAATGTAATAAAGTTGCAACAAAAAAAGGCCTAACAATTGTCGTCGTTTAGCCCCCAGATAATGAGATATAAATTTGTGAAAATGCCGATGAATATATATTGCGCGACATCTCAAAGAACCAAGAAACAATGAAAGTTTTTGAGTCAAAATAGAAACACTCTAGAATAAGCACATGAAATATTAGGATGCATGTTAACAATTTGATGTTGATAATACGATCAAGTGGCGATACTTCTCCACCTCAACACACCTAAGCACGCTAAACCTTCTAGGAAAATTATCGGTTTAGTCACCGTCACTAAAACGATTAAGCGTGCCATTATCAACAGCCCCTATCCATCAACGATCTAAAAATAATAATTACCGACAAGGCAAGGTTGTACCACTACACGATCTACCCTCTGAATCAATGCCACCATTTCGATAACAATTCCAGTTATCAATACAATTTTGCACTGATGTTTGAGCTTGATGGGTACAGGCTTTTTCTAAAGTTTTATACACGTAAATCATCCGACCATAGAGCACATCCAAATCCTCACATTGTCTACTAGGTTGACCTGCAGCAATACAATAACAAGTTGCAGCGCTCTTGAAAGATGAGCAAAAATTTGAATCGTCTGTCGGAAGTGCATTCGTACAAGCAAACATTTGAAAACTAGCGAGGCTCATTAGTATGATAAGCGTTTTTTTCATCATGAGAATACCTTTAGATTTTATTTAAAGACTGTGAATTAAACCACAAATCATGATATGAAAGGAAGAGCTCACTCAAAAGAAAAGTCAAAATTTTACCACTCAGTTTAATTTGCGCACTACAAACATGAGTAACGCTAAAAAAATCATCACCCCAACTCCAATTTGACGACGCTTGACCGCTGAAGGATCCGCAACATAATTCAAGAAAGCCAACATATCATCCAACGCACGATCGAAGTTTTCAGCAGATATTTGATCGGTTTTACTGATTAGAGTTTCCAGTGCATTGGGCATGGCAATATTAGGAACTAAACTATTATTACAGCCCATAGCTCTAGTGGAATCAGGGTAAAAAGCTTTTAAGTAGTGCCTCATCCACGTAGAACCAAATTGCGTCATAGCAAACGACAAGTCTGGCGGTACCACTCCAAACCATTTTTTTGCAGATGCTGCTGGCATGCTGGATTGAAATGGAAAAGTAAGATCATTGGCTATCAAACCCATTTGACTTAAAACCAGTTTAACCTCTCGAGGATTTTTTAGATTAACATCTAAATCGGCTAAGAACCGATTGACTCGAAACTCTCGCAATTCATGACAACCAGAACAGTAATCCATATAAAATCGCGCACCACGTTTTAGTGCACTCCTGTCTTCGGTAAATACCCCTGCGTTAAGATTTGAACTTATAAATAAGCATAAAAAACATATTATAAATAAATAACTTTTTGCAAATAAAAAAATTATCTTCATGGGATTTGTCTCAAAACTAACATCCTAGCTCGTAATCCGCTCAGGTACCGCGCGGCAAGTTTCATGGCGCGTAATATAGGGCATTAAAAAGAAGTACCCCCAATAGATGACGATACATCCCCGCGCCAGCCATATTCTCGGCTCTGTCACGGCAAGCCCCCCTAAGTATCCTAATAAAAGAAAACTTACTACAAAGCCCATTAAAGCCAATTTAGACCAAATTCCTTTGTAACGAATCGATCGAACCGGACTTGAATCTAACCAAGGCAAAACTAACAAAACGAGAACGGCGGCATTCATAATGACCACACCAAAGGTTTTATCAGGAATGGCACGTAACATGGCGTAAAAGGGGGCCATATACCAGATGGGGCGAATATCATCTGGCGTCACCATTGGATTAGCCGGAACAACATTTGCGGCTTCGATAAAATATCCCCACATGGTAGGAGCAAAAAATAGAACGACAGCAAATAATAGTAAAAATACAGCTAAACCAAAAACTTCTTTAGCCATATAGTCTGGATAAAATGGCATCCCATCCAATGGCTTTCCCGCAGAGTCGAGATGCTCTCGTATTTCAATCCCTTCAGGATTGTTCGAACCGACCTGACGAAGTGAAAAAATATGAAATGCAACGACAAAAATTAAAATGAGTGGAATACCAATAACATGCAATGCATAAAAACGATGTAGGGTTGCATCACCCACGACATAATCTCCGCGGATCCATGTCATCAAGCCATCACCAAAAAAAGGAATCACGCTGAAAAGTGACGTGATAACTTGAGCCCCCCAATAAGACATTTGGCCCCAAGGTAATAAATACCCACAAAATGCCTCTGCTAGCAACAATAGAAATAAAACCACCCCAAACAACCAAACTAACTCTCTCGGCTTTTGATAGGATCCATATAAAATACTGCGAAATATATGTAAATATCCTAAAATAAAAATGAATGATGCCCCTGTGGTATGCATATATCGCAGGAGCCATCCAAAATTTACATCATGCATAATCAACTGAACTGAGTCAAAGGCACGGTCGGCACTTGGCGTATAAAACATAGCTAGCCAAAGACCTGTAATCATTTGGTTAAATAAAACCAATAACATTAAAAATCCGAAATAATAAAAAAAATTCAGATTTTTAGGAACATAGTATTCCGTTGCATGCTTTCTCCAAGCAGCCAATATAGGTAACCGCAAATCTAACCATTTTAAAAAAAAATTCATCCAATTACGCCTCATTCTCTCCAATCACAATAACATTCTCGCTCTCGAATCGGTATGGAGGAACCTCTAGATTGATCGGTGCAGGTACACCTTTAAAGACTCGGCCTGCCAAATCAAATGTCGAGCCATGGCAAGGACAATAAAAACCACCTGGCCAATCCACACTGACCTCACTTACTTCAGGCTTATACTGAGGGGAACAACCTAAGTGTGTGCACAAACCAACTAAAACTAAAATATCGGGTCGAATTGAGCGCGATTTATTTTGAGCATATGTTGGTTGCTGTTGAACTAAAGAATCTGGATCACGCAATAAGTTATCATGATGCGAAAGCGCTGCAAGCATTTCTGGTGTGCGGCGAACAATCCAAATAGGCTTTCCGCGCCACATTACTGTCATCTTCTGACCTGGCGCTAAGGCATGAAGATCAACATGAATAGGTTGAGCGGAGGATTGTGTTTTACGATTAGGAAACCATGAGGCGATAAATGGCGTTAGCGCTAACAACATGCCAACCCCGCCGAGTAGTCCCGTGCTTTTTAAGAGAAATTGTCGTCGTTGAATATCGACGTTTTCAGATTTTTGCTTTGTGTCATCTGACATGAGGCACCGTCGTATTGTATTTTCATCTTACTCTAGTTGGTATTATCTCCAACCTAGAGTATGAAGAAAAGCAGGCCTGTCTTTCGTAAGACCGACGATCCATGCGTAGGTTGGGCCTTGGCCCAACAAATATTTTTGCCGGGCCAAAGCCCAGCTTTCATAATCATTGTCTTAACAAGACAATGCTATGAGAAAACGTTCATTGACAATACTAGGCCGGCAGAAAAAACCAACCCAAAAAAATTAACGTTTTGAGAACTGCTTAGCACGACGTGCTTTCGCCAAACCAACTTTTTTACGTTCAACTTGTCGTGAGTCTCGAGTGAGCAATCCCTGAGCGCGTAATTTTCTTCGTGCGCTATCTGGAAGAGCTTCTGCATCGGCAGCCATATCTTTTTCATCAAATTGAACCAACGCACGTGCAATTCCTAATCGAACAGCCCCTGCTTGACCTGAAACACCGCCACCTGCAACAGTCGCATAAATATCGAATTTCTTCAGTTGCTCTAGAACTTCCAATGGCTGGCGAACCAACATACATGCAGTTTCGCGACCAAAATATTCTTCAACCTTTCGATCATTGATAATGATATTACCTTTGCCTGCACGTAAAAATACGCGAGCGGTAGATCTTTTTCTTCGACCAGTCCCATAATATTGCTGTTTCTGAGCCATATCTATTAACCCTCTACATTAAGTTCTTTAGGTTGTTGTGCAGCATGAGGATGCTCATTACCGGCATAAACCTTTAATTTTCTAAACATCTCTCGTCCTAATGGATTCTTAGGCAACATTCCTTTAATAGCTAACTCAATAATCCGCGTAGGACGTCTTGCCAATAACTTTTCGAAAGATTCCGATTTAATACCACCTGGATATTCGGTGTGACGATAATACATCTTTTGTGTTGCTTTTTGACCAGTGACCCGAATCTTGTCTGCATTTAACACAATAATATAATCCCCGGTATCCACATGGGGTGTATACTCTGCTTTATGTTTGCCGCGTAATCGCAGTGCAACTTGTGATGCCAATCGGCCCAGTACCTTGTCACTCGCATCAACAACTAACCAGTCACGCTTCACTTCATGTGCCTTCGCACTAAATGTTTTCATTATATATTTAACTCCATACCACCCAAAAATGATCTATTTCAATAGCAAGCGTGCGATTTTAACTAAAAATTGCGCGTCCTACAAGTTATCTTTGCTAAGTTTTGTCAAAAGTTTGCATTAATAGATCGACAACGACCTCATGTTTTATGAGATATTCATCTATAATGCGGTCAATATCCTCTATAGAGCGATAAGTATACCAAACACCTTCAGGATAAATCACCATACATGGTCCAAGGTCGCAACGCCCCAAACATCCTGATTGACTAACACGGATTTTACCTAGGCCATGAAGACCCAATTGGCGCAACCTCTCTTTCAAATATAAAAAGTAGGTTGATCCGCCGGTATTGGCACAGCAAACTTTATCTGCTGATTTTTGATTTGTGCAAATAAAAATATGTTGTTGAAAAGGCTGCAAAATATTAGGAATCCTGGTTTTCAATTTTGTTTTTTAATTTAAGACCTGACTTAAATGTCACTACTCGCCGAGCTAAAACAGGAATTTCCTCACCCGTTTTCGGATTACGACCTGGTCGTTGAGACTTATCTCTTAATATAAAATTACCAAAACCAGATAGTTTAACGTGTTCACCTCGTTCAAGATAATGGCGAATAATTTCAAAAAATGAATCAACAAAGACCCCGCTCTCATACTTAGGGATGCCTAATTCGTTATATAACGTATCTGCGATCTTTGCCTTACTTAATGCGCTCACGTTTTACTCCCTCCATGTAATAGCTAGTTTTTCTCGAAGATTTTCAATAATAACATGAATCATTTCATTAATCTCTGAGTCAACTAAAGTTCGGCCCTCATCCTGTAGTACTAAGGATATCGCCAAACTTTTTTTGTCTTCCTTTATAGAATCACCGAGATAAACATCAAATACCTCAAATGACTTCAACCATGAGATTGCTTGTTTCGATGCTGTAAAACAATCTCTAATTACTTGCTCAATGTCGCCAGCGTTCACTGACTTATCAACCAATAATGATAAATCCCGACGAATTGATGGAAATTTAGAAATAGACTGATAGCGAACTGAATCAGGATTAGACAAGTGTGAAAGCTTCAACTCAAACAATACGACATCGTCGCAAATATCCAAGGCTTCCGCGATCAAAGGGTGCAACACTCCACACCACCCTATTAATTGTCCGCCAGCATGAATTTCTGCTGACTTACCTGGATGCAGGGCTGGAAGATCACATGATTTAAAAACAATATCCTGCAATCTAACGCTATGAAATAAGGCTTGTAAATCTCCTTTCACATCATAAAAATCAAATAAACGTTTAGGTTGAAGCCAATTACCTTCGCCAAGCTTACCCACAACAAGACCTGACACGACCGGCTCTTCGAGAATTGTTTTTTCTTGCTGAGTAAAAATGACGCCTGTTTCAAATAATTTAATTGTCGTTTGCTGACGGTTCAAGTTGTAAATCAACGAGGCCAATAATCCCGGCCATAAACTGACCCGCATAGAAGATAATTCCGATGAAATCGGATTAATTAAATTCAAGGACGATATATCTGGAAATAATAACTGTTGCAACTTAGGATCAACAAAACTGTAACTAATCGCTTCTCGGTATCCTTTTGCAACAAAAAATGGCGTCAATTGCAGCATTGATTTTTCAGTCGAGTTAATTTCTCCACCATGAAGTGAAGCAATCATTTTTTCGCGAGGAATCGAATCATACCCATGAATACGAACAATTTCTTCAATCAAATCAACATCAAGCGCGATATCAAAACGGTAGGCAGGTGGCTCTACTTGCCATGGCATCACCTTATCATTCACTTGCATGCCTAAACGCCGAAGTATGGTTACCATCGCATTCCGGGGCAAATCAAGCCCAATTAGTTGCTGAACACGTTCAGGATGAAAAGAAATAGAGGCCATTAATGGTAGTTTCTCTTTTTGCGTGACCTGAACAATAGGGCCAACTTCGCCCCCAACTATCGATAAGAGTAAACTCGTTGCACGCTCCAAGGCTACACATTGTTGAGTTGGATCGACGCCTCGTTCAAAACGTTGTGCCGAATCGGTATTTAACCCAAAGCGTCTGGCTACGCCAGCAATCGCAGTTGGTGCAAAAAATGCACTTTCTAAAAAAATATCCGTGGTTTCATCATGAACGCTACTCGTAACGCCACCCATCACACCAGCTAGAGCTAATATTTGTTGATCATCAGCGATAACTAGCTCTTGTTGCGAAAATTTAGCCGTTGACCCATCTAATAAAACTAACGCTTCTGTATCTTTCGCTAATCGAATGGTTAATCCACCCTGGATCTTGTGCAAATCAAATGCATGCATCGGCTGACCCAACTCCAGCATCACATAATTCGTCACATCAACGACAGGATGAATACTGCGAATACCCGCTCGACGCAATCGCTCCCTAATCCAGAGTGGCGTCAGTGCATTCAAACGAATACCTCGAATCACCCGGCCGCAATATTGAGGACATTCAGACGTTGCTTTCACGATAACAGGCACAACATCATCAAGCACAACTTGATTTGTTACTTCTGGTAAGCTCTTGATTGACTCACCCGTTAAAGCCGAAACTTCCCTCGCAACTCCCTGAATACTTAAGCAATCCGCGCGATTAGGCGTCAAATCCACGTCTAGGATTTGATCATCCAACTGTAAATACTCACGAAAATCCATTCCAACAGGAGCCTCTGCGTCAAGCTCAAGAATCCCTTCAGAAGTCTCGGATAAACCTAATTCGGATGCCGAGCACAGCATGCCTTGAGATAACTCACCGCGTAATTTAGTTTCTTTAATTTCCATACCAGAAGGCATGACCGTACCAATCTGCGCCAAAGCCACTCTCAATCCAGGACGAACGTTTTTTGCGCCACACACGACATGAAGATTCGACGCCTTGCCCGTATTAATGACACACAAAGTCAAGCGATCCGCTTGCGGATGCGGACTTGTTTCAAGAACTTCAGCAACGATAATTTTAGAGAATGCCCCAGCCACCGGTGCAACTGAATCAACCTCTAAACCACCCATTGTCAACAAAGACGACAATTGCTCTGTTGTCAGTGAAGGATTCACCCATTCTCTCAACCACGCTTCACTTACTTTCATATCAAAACTGCCTTAAAAAATTTAAATCATTTTCAAACATCAAGCGCAAATCATCAATGCCAAAATATAACATGGCCAATCTATCAAGCCCCATTCCAAACGCAAAGCCTTGATATTCTTCTGGTGAGATATTCACTGCGCGTAGCACTTTAGGATGGACCATGCCAGCACCTAAGACTTCTAACCACCCTGAAAACTTACAAGAACGACAACCTTTTCCATCACACTGTGTGCAAGCGATGTCAATTTCAACGGAGGGCTCTGTAAAGGGGAAATAAGATGGTCTAAATCGCAAGGCAACTTGTTTCTTGAAAAAATGAGCGAAAAAATCTTCTAAAAGGCCACGAAGATGGCTCATTGTCGCATCTTTATCAATCACTAGACATTCGAGCTGATGAAACATTGGAGAATGTGTCATATCTGAATCACAACGATAAACACGACCGGGAGCAATTAAACGAAAAGGAGGCTTATTTTGCTCCATCCTTCTAATTTGAACATTCGATGTATGTGTTCGAAGCAATAAGCCATCACCAAAATAGAAAGTATCATGCATTGCTCGTGCAGGATGATGCGCAGGAATATTCAACGCTTCAAAATTATAAAATTCATTCTCAATCTCTGGCCCCGCTACCACATCAAAACCCAATCGACTAAAGTAATTGATCACGTATTGCTTAATCTGGGTCACTGGATGTATCGAGCCACTCACTTCATCACGACCTGGTAACGTGACATCAATTCGCTCGGTTGCGAGCTTTTCTTGAACTGCTCGATCCATTAATAATTGTTTTTTGCTTTGTATTAATTCAGCAATAACGCGTTTAGCCTCATTAATCCATTGACCAACCTTAGGTCTTTCCTCAGCAGAAAGCTTCGCAAGTCCTTTCAGGATGTCGGTCATCAAACCCTTTTTTCCCAAATAATCAACGCGAATTATTTCTAACGCTTGTAACTCATCGGTTTTAGCAATCAGCTCTTCGGCTTGTTGTTGAAGTTTTATAATGTCTTGTTGCATAAACGACTACCTGTTATGTGGGTTTTGGACAAAAGCGCATGCTTGTCTAAATATACTCTTCACGAACAACTCAAATATCAACAAAAAAGGAGGCCTAGGCCTCCTTTCAGTAATATGTATCAAGGATATATCGGTTACAAAACAATCTGTTAGCACCCGATCCTAAACAATTAAGCCAATGCAGCTTTAGCCTTTTCTGCGATAACAGCAAATGCATCTTTGTCAAATACAGCCATGTCAGATAGTACTTTACGATCAATTTCAATAGAAGCTTTTTTCAAGCCATTCATGAATTGACTATAAGTTAATCCGCACTCACGGGCTTGAGCATTAATACGCACAATCCATAATGCACGAAATTGTCGTTTTCTTTGTCGACGATCTCGGTAGGCATATTGTCCCGCTTTAATAACGGCTTGCTTAGCTACTTTATAGACCCGACTACGCGCGCCGTAATAACCTTTGGCTAATTTTAATACTTTTTTATGGCGTGCTTTAGCTGTCACACCTCTTTTAACTCTTGGCATGGTTCAATCCTCCCCTTATCCGCCTTGCAACATACGTTCAGCCATACGAGCATCAGATTTACACAAATAACCTGAAGAAACACGCAAATGACGCTTTTGTTTCGTGGATTTTTTGGTGAGAATATGATTCCTATAAGCACGACGGCATTTAATAGCGCCGCTTGCTGTCTTACGGAAGCGTTTACTTGCTCCGCTATGTGATTTCATTTTAGGCATAATTAATACTACTCCGCATTGTACCCATTGATTAAAGGTGACTCTAAACGGCCTTTTTCTTAGGTGCTAACACCATCAGCAATTGTCGCCCTTCTCGCTTAGCTTGTTGTTCAACAACGGCTACTTCAGCCGTATCTAGTAACAACCGCTCCATCAATTTGACGCCAATTTCTTGATGGATCATCTCACGACCCCGAAATCGAACTGTTATTTTAACTTTGTCACCATGATTAAGGAAGCGTACCAGGTTGCGTAGCTTGACCTGATAATCGCCATCTTCCGTCGTTGGACGAAACTTTAACTCCTTCACTTGAACTTGTTTTTGTTTTTTCTTTGCTTCAGCTTGTTTTTTACTAAGCTCAAAGAGAAATTTACCATAATCCATAATTCTGCATACTGGTGGTCGCGCTGTTGGCGATATTTCCACCAAATCAAAACCACTCTCTTCCGCAGAACGTAGCGCTTCGCGTGTAGAAACAACGCCTACCTGATTACCATCCTTATCAATTAAACGGACTTCAGG
>Ga0364866_10238_pt1 | contig 40208 bp, 34 predicted proteins | sample ExccelAu500001D3_3_FD_206913 | JGI IMG/M metagenome (GOLD analysis project Ga0364866, IMG submission 206913) | Enriched cells from Trout Bog Lake Hypolimnion, Wisconsin, USA - BchlTB.Aug13.5000.01.D3 | ecosystem: Environmental > Aquatic > Freshwater > Lake > Hypolimnion/Profundal zone | place...
GGATGTGACGAAGGAGATCCTTCGTCGTATTGAATACATTAGGGAGTCAGAGAAAAATTCAAGAGGTGTAGAAGGGGTAGTATGAGAGCAAAATTAACACAATTGCTAAAGGAGCGTGTTTTACTTTTGGATGGTGCCATGGGTACAATGATTCAAACATACCATCTTGAAGAAGAGGATTTTAAGGGGGAGCAATTCAAAAGCTCTCCTTTTTTGCAAAAAGGAAACAATGATATTTTGTGTATTACGAAACCAGAAATCATACAAGAGATTCATGCTCGCTATCTTGAGGCTGGTTCTGATATCATTGAGACAAATAGCTTTAATTCAAATGCCATTTCAATGGTGGATTATGGGCTTGAAAAGAGTGTATATCATCTCAACGTCGAAGCAGCAAAATTGGCAAGAGAGGTTGCAGATCGCTATTCGACACCGGATAGACCGAGATTTGTTGCAGGTTCCATGGGTCCCACGAATAAGTCATCCTCTATGTCTCCTTCAGTCGACGATCCAAGTTTTAGGTCAGTGACTTTTCAAGACCTTGTGAATGCTTATTTTGAGCAAGCTGAGGGGTTGATTGCGGGAGGGGCAGATCTGCTTTTAGTTGAGACCATATTTGATACACTCAATGCTAAAGCGGCCGTTTTTGCCATTGAAAAGGTATGTGAAAAAATAAACAGAGATATTCCAATAATGATCTCAGCAACCCTTTCAGAGAGTGGGCGGGTTCTTTCAGGGCAGACCATAGAGGCTTTTATCAAAACATTCAATAGTCCAAGAATTCTCTCTATGGGTTTTAACTGTTCGTTTGGTGCTAAGGAGCTGATTCCTTTTGTGGAGAAGCTTTCACAGTTAGAGTCACGATTTATCAGTGTCTATCCCAATGCAGGACTTCCCAATCAAATGGGGGAGTATGTTGAGATACCTAAAATTACTGCGGAGTATATCGAAATATTGGTAAAAAAAGGGGTTGTGAATATTGTTGGGGGGTGTTGCGGAACACGTCCTGAGCATATTAAAGCTATTTTAGAAGTACTTCCACTAGCTAAAGTGAGAGTTCCTACTGAGAAATCTGATACAACGTATTTTACAGGATTAGAACTATTAGAAATTAATGAGCTCTCAAATTTTATCTATGTTGGAGAGCGTGCTAATGTTGCAGGTTCGAAGCAGTTTTTAAAACAGATTCAAAATAGAGAGTATCAAAAGGCTTTACAAGTGGTTCAAAATCAGGTGGAAAATGGGGCTCAAATTATAGATATTAATATGGATGATGCTCTGCTTGACAGTAAAGAAGAGATGGTGCATTTTTTAAACTTGATTATGAGTGAGCCGGAGATTTGTAAAGTTCCTATTATGGTAGACTCGTCTAAATTTGATGTGATTATAGCGGCACTTGAGGTGATCCCTGGAAAAGCTATTGTAAATTCAATCTCGCTTAAAGATGGGGAAGAGAGCTTCCTAAAAAAAGCTCGAGAAATTCAAAAATATGGTGCTGCCATGATTGTTATGGCCTTTGATGAAGTGGGACAAGCGGATAGTTTGGAACGGAAAATTGAGATTTCAAAAAGAGCCTATACCCTTTTAACAGAAAAACTAAATTTTTCACCGAGTGATATCATTTTTGACGTGAATGTTCTCTCAATCGGTACAGGCATTGAGGAGCACAATGGGTATGCGGTTGATTTCATTGAGGCCGTGCGTTATATTAAAAAAAATCTCCCCTTCGCAAAAACCAGTGCTGGGGTGAGCAATCTCTCTTTTTCATTTAGAGGTAATAATCCTATTCGGGAAGCAATGCATACAGTATTTTTACACCATGCCATTCAAGCGGGGCTGGATATGGCCATTGTGAATCCCTCTATGATTCAAGTGTATGACTCGATTGATAAAAAACTTTTAGAGCATGTTGAAAACCTAATATTTAATAGAAGTTTAGCCGCCACAGAAGAACTACTTGCATATGCCTCAACGCAAACACTGAGCACACAAAAGAGTAGTATCGAGGCTACTTGGAGACAATTGCGTTTAGAAGAGCGACTCTCATATGCCTTAACAAAGGGAATTGTTGAGTATCTTCCGCAAGATATTGATGAGGCACTAAAAATGCTTACTCCCATGGCGATTATCGAAGGACCACTACTTGATGCGATGAAATACGTGGGGACTCTATTTGGAGAGGGAAAGATGTTTCTTCCACAAGTGGTTAAGAGTGCTAGAGTAATGAAATCGGCGGTAACTCTTCTAGAGCCCTATATGAAAGAGACAAATGGAGAGGCACGTAAAAAAGAGGGGAAAATCCTTTTTGCTACCGTTAAAGGAGATGTTCATGATATCGGAAAGAACATTGTCTCGGTGGTGCTTGCATGCAATAATTTTGAAATTATTGACTTGGGTGTTATGGTAGAGGCTGAGGAGATTATTCGAAAAGCAAGAGAAGAGGGTGTGGATATGATTGCTCTAAGCGGTCTTATCACACCTTCACTTGAGGAGATGTGCCACGTGGCGAAAAGAGTTTCTGAGGAAAATCTAGGAATTCCTGTGATAATAGGTGGGGCGACCACGTCAAAGCTCCATACGGCGCTAAAAATTGATCCTATCTATCCAGGAAATGTCTTTCAAATCAGTGATGCTTCTGCAGCAGTACTGGCTGTAAAAAATATTTTAGGGTCAAATAGTGCAGAGTTTTACCAAGAAAATCAAAGAGAGTTAGAAAATTTTAGAACGCTCTATGCTCAGAGCACTCCTAAACCGCTGATTTCACTTGAAGAGGCGCGTAAAACCAAAGAAAATTTTGATTTTTTAACCATCCAGACCCCCAATCAGTTAGGAAATCAAACGTATGACTTTAAAGTTTCAGAACTTGTGGACTATTTGGATTGGAAATTTTTTGACTCTGCTTGGGGGATGTTAAAAGGGAGTGAGAGTGAGGAGAGGGCGGCGTTAAGAAAAGATGCTCTAGAGATGTTGCAAAAATTTGAGACGTTTCCAGAAGTTTCTGTTCAAGCCGTTGCGGGGATATTTAGAGCCAACGCTCAAGATGAGTCGATAGAAGTTCACTCAGAAGATGAACGGGTATGCTTTAATCTGCTTCGTCAACAAAATCACGGACAAGAAAAGCACCTTTGTATAGCAGACTACATTGCACCAAAATCTACGGGTATTCAAGATTATATCGGGGGATTTGTCACAACGGTCAAAGGGGTTAAAGAGGCGATAACGATCCATGCGTTGGATGAGTATCAAACGTTGATGGCTCAAATTCTCTCCGATAGATTAGCTGAAGCCGCCGCAGAAAAGTTGCATGAAATAGTGAGAAAATCGCAGTGGGGATTTGATACTCATAAATATTCTAAAGAGGAGATTTTAGCTGAAAAATATTGTGGGATACGACCTGCTATTGGGTATCCATCCTTGCCATATCATGCTGATAAAGCAAAACTTTTTAAACTTTTGAATGCAACCCAGACCCTTGGAGTGGAGCTTACAGAGAGTTTTGCTATGAATCCGGCTTCGTCTACTGCAGGGCTTTATTTTGCCCACAAGCAAGCAAAATATTTTGATGTGGGTAGAATAAGTAAGGATCAACTGGAGAGCTTTGCACCAAAAAATGGGATAACGGTTGAGATGGCTACCAAGGCCTTGGTGGGTAGAATAGTCGAGTAGAATCAACTTTAATACCAAAGTGTTGTGCACGGATTTACACAATAAAGAAGTGAATTGAGCCTGACTAAAATCGGTGAAACCCTTGGCACACGGATGCAAATCGGGTCTGATTTAATGTTCAGTGGAAGATATAGCGGATTGACAAAATTTAAGGAAACGGTTATAGTAGAAGAAAAAGGATAAAAAAATGCCGAGTCCACTATCAAATGACCTAAGAAAGCGTATCATAAAAAAATATGAAGAAAATCAAACACCACAAGAAATATCAGTAGCATTAAGTCTATCATTATCAGTGGTGTATAAAATTATTTCTCAATATAGAACTACTGGAACATATGCACCAAAACCGTTAAATAATGGAAGAAAGCCTTATCTTAGTGAAGAACAAATAGAAGCAATAAAAACAGAGGTTGGAATGGTTCCAGATATAACGTTACAGGAATTGAAAGAAAAATTGGAATTACCAGTCGGCATTTCAGGACTATGTAAAATATTAAAGAAATTGAAGTTAAATAGAAAAAAAAGACCCTATTCCCCAAAGAACAACAAAGAGAAGACGTAGTATTAAAACGTTCATTATGGCAGAAAATAAAAGAAACATTTCGTATAGAGAAACTTGTATTTTTAGATGAAACTGGAATTAACACAGGAATGACAAGACTTTATGGAAGAAGCCATGGAGGTGAAAGAGTCGTGGATTATGTTCCAGATGTTCGTTTTGAACGTTTCTCAGTGTTATCCTCTATAAGATTAAATGGAGAAATGATTCCCATGTCATATGATGGAACCCTTAATGGAGAACTATTTCAATCATACATTAAAGAATTTCTTTGTCCTCATTTGACTAAAGATGATATTTTAATTATGGATAATCTTCCAGTACACAAAGTTAAGGGAGTTATTGAATCTATTGAAAGTATTGGAGCTAAAGTCATGTTTTTGCCACCATATAGCCCAGACTTAAATCCTATCGAATTATTGTGGTCAAAGATTAAAGCATGTATAAAAAAAATCAGACCAACTTCCAAAAAAGAGCTTACCGATGCTCTAAAAGTAGCGTTTGATACGATTACTCTTGATGATATTTCTGGATGGTTTAGTCACTGTTCTTATTCTTTATGTTAAGGAAAACTGCTATATTTTAAAAAAAAAGAGGGAGTTGCATTTTGCGATTCCCTCTTTTCTATTTTCTCTTGTTCTCTAACTTTACCGTAAGTGTCCCATACTTGTTTGTGTTAGAGAGGTTGCCTATCATTCTGAGTAGGTTTGCTACCTTTTGGTTTTCGTTATTCACATTAATTTCTACTGTCATATTTTCCCCTTTATTTATCGTCTTATTCGTGATATAATCACTTAAAATATCAGAATCCCAACAATGATAATAAAGATAAATACTTCTGCCACTATGATAACCTCTAGCACCTTTGAAATACTTACCCAAACATTGCGTTCAATAATTTCATTGTTGTTTTCCGATAACTCATCACCATTCATTGAGTTAATTGCTTGAACAAAATTTAAACTATACCGATACGATGATTTCATGAATACGTACCTGTTCAAAATGTTTGTAGCTCCTATAATAAGCAAACACGCAATGAGCTTTTCAGCCACCATTCCAAATCTTGTACTACTAATTATATAGGGTATTAAAGCTATAATTCCACCACCACAAGAATATAAAATGTATTTTGAAAAATCATTATCAGCTTTATTATTAGCACTATCGTAATGCTCTTTTTGTTTTACTAAATCGTCATAATTTGACATAACACCTCTTTTCTGAAAGGATATTTTATGAGTGAAGAAATTAGAATTAATAGCATCAACGCACCAACACCACCTAAGCAACCAACAAAAACCGAACCAACCAATAAACCGAATAAGAGTGGTGATAAGAAGTAACCTACCAAGATGTGATTCCACGTTCAGGGTATCTCTCTGTTATTTTCACCCCTGTTTCTTCGTACTCTTGAATTAATTGTTTTACTTTTTCTGTTTCCAAATAGGTTTGTACAGAATTAAGTACATCTCCTGTTTTATTTTCGTATTCTATCAACAATTTTTTATTTAACTCTATATCCAACATCATAACACCCCCTTTATGGTATCTTTAAAACTTTCAAACAATCCACTGAAGTTTTCTTTGATAAATTGTATCATCTCTGAGTTTTCAACTGTTTTTTTAGATATTATAGCACACATATCAGCAAATACCTCTCCATTCGCTATTGGATTTTCAGAATACATGAAATTTTTAGGTATATCAGATATATTGGGGTTTTGAATATAATACGGATTTCTCCCTATCAATTCATGTTTCCCATTTGACACTGCCCATATTATGTCTTCTAATAATAGATATTTTCTATCATTTCCAAATTTCGCTCTATACTTTTCGACAATATTATTCAATCCTTTGTCGTCTTTGGAGTATTTTTTAAACACATTATTTACAACAACTTCAAATTTCGTTACATCTTTTTCACTTATATTTTCTTTTAACCTAAAACTTAAATTACCTTCGTATCCTAATTTTTGATTGAGTATATCATCAAAGAAATGCCCTAATTCGTGTTTATCGTTTGAAGCAATGTCGTTTTCTTTCAAATTCAACGTTTGTTTTTTTGGATTATAATATGGATATTTTTCTGTTGAAAGATATACACCTCTCAATTCATCCTTACTTTTTTCAAACATCGCTCTAAATGGTTTAGTTGACTCCGAAAGTTGTATTTTCACTCTGTTAATAATCATATCACTAACCAATATATCTGTATTGCTTGAAAATTTAATTATTTTAGACGTTTTTTCATCTTTAAAAGTATTTGGCAACAAATCGAGTCCATCATCATATAACGGAGCTTGTAATTTTACACTCTCGAAAACCTCATCCTCATTAACCTCAGCACTGCACCTACACGCTATTGGCTGAGAGGGGAAACTTCCATCAGCTCCATCCTCCCAAGTGAATATCTTGCCATCTAATTCAGCGTGTTGACTCCTTACCCTATTGTCTCCTACTGTTTGCCATATAAACGTCTTAAATCCCGCTTTTTCGTTCTGCAACACCCTTTGACTATTAGCATACATATTTCCGAATTGGTCTCTCGCAATTAAGTTAGCTCTATTATACGGATAATCAGTATATTTTGCAATATAAAAGTGAAAAAAATGTGAAGAAATGCTTGAACCTTAAAAACAATAGGAGTATAATGAATTTAGTGAGAATTAGAAACAATGGGAAAGATGGATGAAAAAAGTCAAAAATATTGTGAAGCTTTAAATAGATAATTCGGGATTAATACTGTTGGCTCGAGATGATGATGTGAAATAATAGCAGTTGTTTAGTCATAATATTTATTGTATCAGAAAAAACCACTAGATAGCTGAACTATCTAGTGGTTTTAAAAGCTGCGAAGCAACTATTTGTTCTGTGAAGTTCGAGAATATATTTATTATACTACATTTTTTGAAAAAATCTTTAAATTATTTTATAAATTATTAGCGATTCCAGTGGTGTAAGTTGACATTGGAGTAGTTCCTATAACAGATATTAAATCAGGACCAACAGCCCAGAAACTACCGCCAGCATATCCATTATTAGAAATGAAGTTAGCTTTATTTTCAAGAGATGAAAGAGTATCGGTTATACCTTCATATTGTGCACAACCAGATAATCCGCCAACTACTTTTGAGGCACCGATGTAATGAGCGTAATTTGCAAGTGATTGCTGGTATCCAGTAGTGTCATAGTATGTACTTCCTGAATCATATCCCATTACATTAACGTATGTTACGTAATTCATAACAGAGCTTTGTAGTAAAGGTGTAAGCTCTCCAGCTGTTGCAGGAGCTTGTCCAGTAGGCCCCATGCTCGATGGAAGTCCTGCGCCATCAGCTGAACACGCTCTACCATCAAGTGTAATCATAAGATTTGGACTTAATTGGTGAATATCTGCAATTAGCGAAGCAATTGCATTAGTTTGTGCAGTTGTAATTACTTCTGTTTGGCCACTTGTTCCACCTGTTGTTGGTTCAAAATCAAAATCGACTCCACTTAAAGTAGCAGTTCCTACTTGTGTAATAGGAGTGCTTGACCACCAGCTCCAATTGTTGTAGACAGGGTAATTTGTATTACATGCGTTTACAATCGTTTGTGCAAGAGATTCGATTTGTGATTGGTTCGCTTGCGCTAATTGATCCCACATTCCACCGAATGTATAACCACCAAATGAAAGTAACATTTTTACTTGAGGATTTTGGAATTTAGCGTATGTCCATGCGTAATACTCGGGATCAACAACATTTGCAGGAGTAGTAGGTGGCGTTAAAAATTCATTGATAAGAGTAGATGTTCCTTGTTGTGTTCCAGAATAAATTTGGAAGTTACCATTTGAGCCTTGAACCCATTCCATAAACCCTAAAGATACAGTGTTAATGCTTGGAGTTCCACCGAGTACAGGTTGAAGTAGTTGAGAACTGAAATTATTGTAGTTAGTAGCCCACATTTCATAAAAAACATTAAGATACTTTGATTTCATTCCTAAAATATCAGACCCAGATTCTTGTGACGAAGTGGTTGTTGTAAGAATTGTTCCAGCTAAACTAGCGGTAGCAATAGCTAATGCTGAAATAACAATGATAATTTTTTTCATTAAATCTCCTTTTTATTTATTATTTTATCAACTGAAACTATAACACAATTAATAAAGAAATGCAAGAGACAGTTTGCAATTCGATATATGAAAAAAGTAATAGATATTAAAGTATTAATATTTTACTACAAGCTCTAAAAGTGTCTACTAGTGTTTCTACATTGCAAATGGATGAAGTATTTCAATTTATTGCGTATCCTTCCTTTCTGGAAATGGTATTGTGACAATAAAGAGGAGTAATTGAATTCGAAGAATTTAACTGATTTTCAATACTTTTTTCAAATTCAAGAGGAGTGCAATCCTAAATTGCACTATAAGTTCTATTTGAATTGTAAAAATACGGATATACTCAGTGATTATACGGTCTCAGAAAAAAGGGATAACGGTTGAGATGGCTACCAAGGCCTTGGTGGGTAGAATAGTCGAGTAGAATCAACTTTAATACCAAAGTGTTGTGCACGGATTTACACAATAAAGAAGTGAATTGAGCCTGACTAAAATCTGTAAAAAGAGTTGGTCTAATAGAAGATAAATAAAATTTTTCAGAAAACTGCTATAACATTACCAAAGAAAAAAGCAACTCAGTACATTTAAGTACTCAGTTGCTTTTTGTTTAATCCGTGGAAATCCGCCTTTATTCGTGTAGCCGTAGGCTCCGTGGCGAATGTTTTGACTTTTAATAAGTTACTTCACTGCCTTAAGCTCCTGTTGTATCGAAGCGATAAACTCATCAAAACTCATTGTGCTGTTAGCCTGTGACCCATGGCGGCGTACAGTGAGCTTTTTCTCATCCATTTCTGATTTTCCAAGGATAATCTGGATTGGAGTTTTACTCATATTAGACTCACGAATTTTTAGTCCAAGTTTTTCATTTCTAAGATCTGCTTTTACACGAAGTCCATGAGACTCTAGGAAAGTGATCACTTCTTGTGCATAAGGGTGTTGCTCCTCAGAAACAGTGGATACATTGATTTGAACTGGAGCAAGCCAAAGAGGGAATAGTCCCGCATAGTGCTCAATCAATACTCCGATTAGACGTTCAATACTTCCATACACCACACGGTGAATCATGATTGGGCGGTGTTTTTCACCATCAGCGCCGATATAGTTAAGGTCGAAACGCTCAGGAAGGTTTAGGTCAAGCTGAATGGTTCCACACTGCCATGAACGACCAATACAATCTCTAATTGTAAAATCTATTTTAGGACCATAGAAAGCACCATCACCTTCTTTTACAGTATATTTTACCCCTTTACGCTCAAGAGCTCCTCTTAAACCATTAGTTGCTTTTTCCCATATTTCATCACTTCCAATAGCATTTTCAGGCTTAGTAGAAAGGAAAAAATTATATTCCAAACCAAAAACTTTAGAATAAAACATTTCAATAAGATTTATAACCCCTAAAATTTCATCTTCAATTTGCTCTTCAGTCATAAAAATGTGAGCATCATCTTGAGAGAAACTTCTCACTCTCATTAGTCCGTGAAGTGCACCAGAAAACTCATGTCTGTGAACAAGTCCAATTTCTCCCATGCGAATAGGAAGTTCTTTGTATGAGTGAAGATTTTCTTTGTATGCAAGCATAGCTCCAGGGCAGTTCATAGGTTTGATGGCAAAATCCTCTTCATCAACTCTAGTAGTATACATATTTTCACGGTAGTTGAACCAGTGACCTGAAGTCTCCCAAAGGGTTCTGTTCATGATGATAGGTGTTTGAATTTCAATATATCCTGCTTTTGTATGCTCTTTTCTCCAAAGGTCTAAAAGGGTATTTTTGATAATCATCCCGTTTGGTAAAAAAATTGGACATCCTGGAGCGTATTCTGACATAGTAAAGATATTAAGCTCTTTTCCAAGTCTTCTGTGGTCTCTCTTTTCAGCCTCTTCTAAAAACTTCAAGTGTGCGGCTAACTCTTTTTTACTTGCAAAGGCAAACCCATAAATTCTTTGAAGCATTTTATTTTTCGAGTCACCTCTCCAATAAGCGCCTGCCACAGATTTCAGTTTAAAGTGGCCTAAAAATTTTGTTGAAGGAACATGAGGGCCTCTACATAGGTCATTGAAATTCCCTTGTCTAAATATAGAGACACACGCATCTGGAATGCTTTCAATAAGTTCTAATTTGTAAGGTTCATTTTCTGACTTAAACTGCGCAATTGCCTCTTCTTTTGAAACTACCTCTTTAGTAAAAGGCGTGTCTTCAGCAATGATGGCATTCATCTCCTCAGTGATTTTGATTAAATCCTCATCAGTAAAAGGGCTCTGGGCATCAAAATCATAGTAGAAACCATTTTCAATGGCGGGTCCAATGGCAATTTTTGTATTTGGAAAAAGTCGCTTAACCGCCTCTGCCATAACGTGCGCAGTGGAGTGTCTTACAATTTCATCCGCTTCAGGAGAGTTAATGGTGATGATTTCAACCTCTCCATTTTCGCAAACTAAGTCGCGAATATCCTTTAACTGCCCATTGAATTTATAGGCAATGGCACGTCCATTAAAGGTCTTAAGTTCACCGCTAAGCAGCTCTAAAATTGAGAGCGAATTTTCAAATGCGATGACTTTTTTGTTGTTGATAACGTTGATTTCCATAATATCTCCTTTCATTATTTTCAAATGTTCTTATATTATAACGTTTTTTGGCATGATTGTCTATGAAAAAAGAGAGAATTAGGCATAAGATTTAGTTGATGACTACAGTAAAGAAATTTACCACGGACGGATTAGATGCACACGAATAGTGAGAGGTGTACAGATAGATGATAGCTTTATCTTTTTGCTATGGTGTTAAGTGTTGTCATTCCGGTCACATCGTGTACCAGAATCTAATCTTCAAGAATAAAAAATCATAGATACCTGCCTTTGCAGAAATGTCAGTTTGAGAAACTTATGCTTTATTAACAGATTTTAGTCAGGCTCCAATTATTGGAATTGATGTAGAAATTATAGCCCCATTTTAAAATCACGCTGACCACCATTTTGTGTAAAGCTGATACCTTTATCTCCGAAGGCTAGAATGTTAAAACTTAAGGAGATGATATTATCCGATTGTTGCATGGTATAGTTCCAAGATTTTTCGTAGGCTAGTGTCCACTCAACAGCTCGTACTCTATGTATGATTCCCACACCTAAATCACTCCACCCGATGGGTTGGTTGTAGTTTGTAGGGTTAGGTGCCCAGTCATAGGCAGTCATCGTTGTCAGCCAATAACCATAATCGGTGGGGCCAAGTTGAAATTTAAAGGTGTTGCCAAGTTCGGCCTGCGTTGCCGTTTGACCAGCAAGAGGGCGCGTCATGGTGATAAAGGGTTGGGCCTCAAAATAGGTTTGATTTTTTATATCAAGTTTTAACGCATAGTTGGTAAAACTGTTCATATAATTTGCCGGGGTAAAGGCATTAGCGTAGGAATAAGACATATCACGGGAAGTAGAAAATTGTAGAGTATAAGAGCGATATTTTGATTTTGTAACAGTGTCAATCATGCTATCTTGGTAAGTTTTCCCCACACTTTGAAGGTCAAAGGGATTTTGTACGCTGTCATCCTTTGTAAGGAGGTAGTTTACTTCCGCTTTTTCATCTGGGAAGAGTGAGTCGGAATTTTTACTTGGGGGATTAATATTTTTAATCGCATTACTGCTAGGATTATTGCTATCATTATAGCCTTCGCTTTTATCAATGATTCCCAGTTCTACCGTAGTAGAGGTTGCCCCAGGATTATTGGTGATGTAGTTATAACCATATCCGTAGGTGACTTTGCAGTAGTGGCTATAAAGTTTATTTTTTTGATCGTCTAAAACGCCTGTCCAGTAGTGATTAAGTTGGTCTACCAGAATGGCGTTAGTTCCTGGTGTTGGATTGTTTTGTATTCCATAAAGTGAAGTAGATTGATACCCAAGAGCATAAAGACCATTTGAGTAGTTATAATTATGAATGGTGTTATTTGCTACTGCAAGATTTTGGCCTGTAGAAAGTTGAGAAAAATCTGTATTTGTTTCATAAATATATTGGTACATTTCAGCAGGATTGGAGTTGTAGGTAAGTGTGTATTTATCCTTTTTTTCAGTAGGTACTTGAGTTTGATTAAGCTGCTCCATGGTGTGTACAAGAAAAGAGAGTTTAGAATTTTTAACCCCTAAAGAGGTGTACCAATCGGTTGTTTTTTGTGACATCCAATCCATTTGGAAAGGGTAGTATTGCAATCTTTGTACGCTATTAATCCATGAGAGATTTCCCAGCTCTGTGGTAACTTTTTCGCCGACACCTTTTAACGTAGAATACTCGTTGTTTTGAGAGTTGTATGCGACTAGATCACTTGGGACATTCCCTTCGGTAAAACGGTACTGCATGGGAATTTCATTGGTGATTTTTAAAGAGTAATCGCTTAATCTATCCGAACTGTTATCATAGAGTGGTGTGGTTATGGTGTATCCGTTCTTATACGTCACACTGGTCATATTCAGTGATTGAGTTGCCGTTCCACTTACGGGAGTTGTACCAAAGTAGTTCTTATAGGTGGTAGTAGATTCCCAATTTCCATTTCCGAGTGTTCCCATTGGGATGGCTTCATTTCCAAGATTGAGGGAAAGAGATCTATTTTGGTCTATGATGTCATACTCTTGATATCCCCCTGCAGCATTGTATTTATATAAATCATCCTCATTATTGGTATATCCAACCGTTAAGCCATAAAAAAACGAGGTATCATTCAGTGCATAATTTCCAAAACTGACTTTAAACTCTTCATCTTTTAGAAGTGGGGCTGTCACTCTGTTTTGTGTTGGATTTAAAGGGTTGATTTGCAGTTGATTTTGGTCTGTATAGGTGTAAGTGGTATTGATTTTTTCTTTTTTTAATGCGTAGTTAAAATTAAAATTATCTTTATAGGTGAAAGGAATACCTAGCTTTTGAGTATTGAGATATTGTTGACGGTCCACCCCAAAATATAAGCGGTAGTAGGGGTTGTTTTTGTCATAGGAAAGCTTTGTAAAAAGTTGAATATCACGATTATCAGGAAGGTTATTTTGCACGCTTCCCTGTTCAGGTTTAATCAGTTGTTGTACGATGGATTGCACCGATTGCGACACATCTGCTTTTACAATCGTATCATCTTGAATTTTTTGTTCTCCCTTGAGCTCTACTTTCCAAAGGTTCTTTTGATATATCTGATAATAGTTTTGTTCGTTAGAGATGGGCTGTCCATCTGGTGCATAGAGCAGGTTTGTTGAGATGTTTTGATAATAGAGGTCCCAACTGTTCTCTCTTAAAAAATTATTTTGAAATGAGGTGGATTTGTCTGTGTTTGAGTGTAATGTGGTTTCAAAATTCCACTGCATCTGGGTGTTTGCTCTTGGGAAATTGAGGTCACTTACTGCAACTGTTCCCTTAGTGTTTTTAGAAAAATTCAAATTATCCTCCCAGTTGATGAGCCAACCAAGAAGAGAGCTGTATCGAAAATCTAAATATCCCGTTCCATAGTCGTAGGGAAGTGTTTTATAGTTAAATCCCCAAAGGACATAACTTCCGTAACGTGTGCTTGAACCAAATCTCGGAAAGAGGGCATTTCTCCCACCATTGTCGCTAAGCGCTGTGGCATAGTAGGGAAACCAGAAAATTTTATAAGGCCCACCATAAAAACTTACATTGGTGGCTTCAAGTTTGTTCTCTGGTTCAATTTTCATCTTCTCGGCAGTAAAACGGTAGGTAGGGGTTGAAAGGTTAGGGTCAGTGGTAAAATAGGCATCTTTAACGGTGGCTTGTTTGGGAAATTCGGCCAAAAACTGTTTACCTCCAAAGAAAAACTTATCGCTATAGGAGTATCCATTAATGACTTCAGCTTTTTGAGTGTTTAAGTTGACGCTAACTTTATCTGCCTCTATTGTGGTAGAGCCTTGCTTAAAAACAACGTGTCCTTGAGCAATAACAAGTGGCTGATTAGGTACTTTCGTAATCTCATCAGCCTGGAGTTTTATAGTTTTATAGCTCATTTTAATGCCTCCAACGGCACTAAATGATTCGTCTTTAAAGTTTACTTGAGCATTGTCTGCAACCGCTTGTATGTCGATGCCATCGTCAGCATTAACAAGGAAAGAAAGCGTGAATAGGACTATCATCAAGAGTAGAAAAATTTTTTTCATTGCTCCCCGCTCGAATATATATTGAAATTGGAAATAATAAGTGGTATCATGATAGTATGAACAGTTTTATTATATAGTGAAAAAAGCGAAATAGCAAGAAAAATTCACATATTTTTCATATAAAAATCAAAATTTAAGTAGAGTGAGGGCGTAAAATGAGTCATCCATTATTTAGAACAGAGCTTCTTTTAGGAGAAGAGGGGATGGAGAAGTTAAGAAATTCATCCGTTATCATATTTGGCGTTGGCGGTGTTGGTGGGTATGCGGTAGAAGCGATAGCACGGTGTGGGGTGAAAAAACTCACTTTAGTGGATTTTGATACGGTAGATATCACCAACATCAATCGTCAAATCATTGCACTATCAGAAACTGTAGGTCAGTTTAAGACAGAGGTTATGAAGTCACGTATTGCAGAGATTTCTAATATAGTAGAGGTGGTGATATTTTCAGAAAAATTAACCCCTGAAAACATTGAAAAATTTAATATTCAAGAGTATGATATGGTGGTAGATGCCATTGACCTATTTGATGCAAAGATGGCACTGATTGAGTTTGCATGCAAGAGAGGCATTCCAATCATTTCAGCCATGGGAGCCGGCAATCGCATTCACCCTGAAAGACTTCAATTTTCAGATATTTATAAAACGCATACTTGTCCTTTAGCAAGAAAAGTACGCTTAGAATGTAAAAAAAGGTGGATTAAAAAGCTAGAGGTGGTATTTTCCACTGAAAATCCTGTAGTAGCGAAAACAAATCGTCAAGTTGGAATTCCAAGCATCTCTTTTGTACCAGCGACTTCAGGGCTCCTAATAGCCTCAAGAGTCATTCAAGCGTTGTCAGGGGTGAAGTAAGTACTCGATATCCAATTACCATGGGATAAAAAATACTAAACGCAGAATAAAGGGTGTTCAAATCTCATTCGTATCACTTCTTTATTCTCTTGAATCCTGTGGTAAAAATGATTTTTTTGTTGAAATTGGTGTAGTTCGTTACCAAAATATAGAATTTAAAATCGCGTATAGCGAAGTAGTCTGTGGCAAATTAAGGGAATATAAATTCAAGGAGGCAGATATGAGTAATAGGTGTCCAATTTTTCCAAAAGAGTTAACGATGAAAGAGGAAAAAATTATTGAGAGAGTTGTAAAAGAGAGCAAAACCCTTGCAATACTTGGGCTCTCTCCTAAAAAAGATAGAGTCAGTTATCATGTGGCTTCAAATTTACAAAAAATGGGGTATAAAATTATTCCTGTCTATCCAAGAGAAGAGGAGATACTTGGCGAGAAAGTATACAGAAATTTTAGAGAGATTCCTGTGAAAGTGGATACAGTGATCCTTTTTATCAATGCGGATAAAATGGTTGAGTTTGTCAAGGAGGCCATAGAGATTGCTCCGAAGTGCATTTGGGGACAAGAGAGTGTTATCAACTGTGAAGCGACTAAACTGGTTGAAGGTACGGGGATTGATTTAATCATGGATGTATGTTTTTATAAAAAGGCTGTAAAATATGGTATCAGTCAATAAGCAAGAGTTCATAAAACTTTTTGATGCCTCTTCTCACCTTGAGGTTGCCAATCTCTTTGACCTTTTAGAGGCGACTTTAGAGTATGGCTATCAAACGTTTTCAACCGATTTTTTAACGCCGAATATTTGGAAGAAACTACCGGAAAAATTTTATGATGTAAATGTGGTCTGCTTTGGTGGATTTAAAAATAGCGATAGATGCATGGTGAGTTTTTATAAAGAGGGGAGTGAATCACTACCCTTTCCTATGGAAATGTTGAAAGTGACAGCCACCTCTAAATTTCATACGTTTCGCCATAAGGATTTTATGGGAAGTATTCTCTCGTGTGGGATTAGACGTGAAAAATTTGGCGATTTAATTCAAGTAGGCTCAGAGCTTTTTGTCCCAATAGTTGAAGAGATAGAGAGCGTGATATCGTCTCAAGTGACTTCGATTGGGCACTCACCGTGTAAGGTGGAAAAGGTTGCCATTGAGAGCGTGTATACCTTAGAAAATCGCTATAAAGAGTCTATCTGCATTGTGTCAAGCTTAAGGATAGATGCATTTGTAGCAGAATTGACCAATTTATCCAGAGAAAAATCTGTCTCGCTTATTGAGACTGGGCAGGTGATGGTAGATTATGAAGTGGTTAAGAGTAAAAGTAACGAAGTAAGCGAGTCGACAACCCTTACAATTCGCCACTATGGAAAATTTAAATTTGAAACCATTATAGGCAAGACTGGAAAAGAGCGTTTGAAAGTGAGAATTAAAAGGTATGAATAACGAAATGTGTGCAGTAGTCGTATTAAATGGATATTCTGAGGCAGACTGTAAAACGATGGAGAAATTAAACTCTTGTGGATATGCCCTCTATGCATGTGATGGAGGGGCGAATTTACTCTATAAGATGAAGCTCCTTCCCAAAGTGATACTAGGTGATTTAGACTCAATCAAGCCAGAGGTACTGACGTGGTTTGAAAATAAAGGGGTTGAAATAGAGCGTCATAGTCCTATTAAAGAGAGTTCAGATGCAGAGTTGATGTTTGCGAAACTCAGTTCGAAGTATTCGAAAATTTGGGCAGTTGGGGCTGTGGGAAAACGGTTTGATCACTCATTGGTGAACCTTTTTTTACTGGAAAAATTTCCAAAACTTCACTATGTCTCTGAATGTGAAGAGATATTTTTGGTAGAAAAAAATGAGGAACTTTTAGGATTTTCAGGAAGAACAGTTTCGATTTTACCCCTTACATCTGAAGCAGTAGTGACGCTTCGTGGGTTTGAGTATCCATTGACTAAGGGAAAGTTATTGAGAGCGAGCTCAAAGGGGTTAAGCAATGTGGTTTCTCATATACGTGCGGAAATTGAAGTAGAAGAGGGCAAAGTGATTGTGATTGCTTGCTCAGAGGAGTGTGTATGATTTTTAAAGCTTTTTGGTTTGGAATTTCACAAATGATCCGTCAGATAAGACATCTGATTCTCTTTGTAGTATGTTTTGTTGTGGTAAGAATTGTATTTGAAAAACTGAAACATTTAATTGTAATAGAGAAGCCAACAGTAGGTGAGGTGGTAAAAAAATTAAGCTATGATACCATACTTTTTATTCTCTTTGCGTTGATTCTTGCGGGAATTATGGTGTGTGTGATTAAACTTTTTCTGGATGTTTATGACAATAAGTCCACACGATTGAAAAATATTTTTACAGCACTACGTCAATTTTATATTAAATACGTTGTGGTTGTTGTGCTTTTAGATATTTTTTATCTTGTGCTTTTTATAATAGGAAGTACTTTTCTAGGACTTTTTATCTGGTATTTAAAAGTGGAGAATTTTTATCTTGTATGGTTATTTGCCTTTTTGTTTTTAAGTACGGTGTTATATGGGCTTTATACCTTCTCATTTTTGATTTTTTCAAATTATATTTTGATAGATGAGGAGTGCTCACCATTACAGGCGATTTTCCAAACGATACATTTTTCAAGGGAGAAACGGGTTAAACTTTTTTGGTTCTTAATTCGCTACATCATTTTATTTGTGATCATTTATGGGGTTTATCTGACTCTTTTCACCTATCTTCGAGGGATGGAGATTCATTGGAAAAATTCCTACTACTATATTGAGCCTATCCGAATGCTTGTGCTTGCATTGATTTATTTTGTAGGGTTTACTATGTACGTTTACACCTACAAGAAAATGGCAGTTAAAATGGGGAAGGATGAAAATGAGGTCGAGTCTTGTCTATTCTCTGGAGTTCATGAAATGGAAGAAGTGTGTACTAAAAGTAGTGAAGAGCACAAAGAACCTTTAATTGAGGAAGGGATTAGTCAAAGTGAGGAGGCGATTTGAAAAAATTGATTGTGTATGACTTTGATAAGACGCTTTATGCAAAAGAGACGGGTACACGCTTTTATTTTTCATTGATTAAGGAGCACCCATTTATGCTCTATGCACTACCAATTCATCTCATTGGAATGCTTCTCTATGTGGTAAAGCTCATCTCCCTTGAGAGGCTAAAATCCTTTTATTTTATCTTTTTAGAGGGGAAAAAGTTAGAGGAAATAGAGTTGCTTGCTCAAGGGTATTGGGCATGTGAAGAGGAGAATTTTTTTGCTGATGTGGTCAAAACAGTAGAGGAGAATAGCGGGCGCGGGGAGTTGATATTAATCACGGCGAGTCCACGAATTTTAGTGGAACCCATTGGTAAAAAATTGGGATTTAATAAGGTCATTGGGACAGAGTTTCAAGAGAAAAATGGAAATTTCATCTCAAAAGTTGTTGGAAAAAACTGTAAAAAGAGAGAAAAAGTGAAAAAACTGCGTGAGTATTTGGGACTTTCTGAGAGTGCTGACCTAGTAATAGAGAAGTTTTATTCTGATAGTGTAGCCGATATGCCACTTTTTGACCTTGCAAAAGAGAAATTTTGGATTAATCAAGGTAAAATCATTGAGGGGCTTCCTCAAGTGGTGACGAAGGCTGATAAACTGTTTAATAGATAGGGGGAAGAGATGTTATCAAAAGAATTGATACTAAAACTGTTTGACCTCTTTAATATGAAAAGATGGAATGACTATGTAACTCCAGTCCCACTTATGGAGATGGATAAACAGGCACATAAAATGATCGTGGCCTACTTAATTGCAAAAATAGAAGAGAATGAGTTTGGGACAGAGATAGACTATGAGCTTTTAATTGAGGGGGCGATTATCGAAACGTTGCACCGTTCGCTCCTAACCGACTTAAGACCGAGTGTTTCATATCAACTGATGAAGGAGAAAAAGCACGAGCTAAATGTCTGGATTGTGAAACAGTTGATGCCGATGCTTGACTCAACCATTCTCTCCTATGAACGGGTAATGCAGTATCTTGGACAAGAGGATTTTGCTAAAAAAGAGAAAGAGATATTGGCAAGCGCCCATTTTCTATCAACCCATTGGGAGTTTCAAATTGTTGAAGGGACTAATCAATTTTCCACAAGATTAAAGTCTGCGAAAAAAGAGATTGACCGTAAATACATTGAATCTTCATCCATTCCCAGTGTAAAAAGGATACTGCTTGACAGTAAATTGATGGAGTTCATCGGTGTGACAGCGGAGCTACGCTTTCAAGAGCGTTGGGCTCAAGCAATGCGCGTTCCAAAGACAAATGTGCTTGGACATATGTATTTTGTGGCTGTGGAGAGCTTTTTTGTCTCAAAAAAAATGCAGTTTTGTCCGAAACGGGTGTACAATAACTTTTTTGTCTCCCTTTTTCATGATCTTCCTGAGGTGATGGTGCGTGATATTGCGTCACCAATAAAGGCAGGGATAGAGGGGTTGGAACATATTGTGAAGGAGCAAGAGAAGCGTGAGATGGAGGAGAACATCTATCCACTGCTACCAGAGTATATGTTGCAAGAGTTCAAATATTTTATAGAAGATGAGTTTTCTAATAGAGTCATTCGTGAAGGTGAGATACAAAAGGTTCAAATGAGTGATATGGAAGCAAGTGAAATGAATAGAAATGAGCTTTCCCCTGTGGATGGGAAATTGCTGAAATGGTGTGACGATGTATCGGCGTATCTTGAGGCAACTCTCTCTATTGAGTATGGAATCACTTCAAAACAGTTGAGAATGGCTAGGCAAAAAATCGTGCGTAAATATGAACAGGTGGAATTTAAAGGTGAGAAATTGGCAGATTTTTTCGATCTGTTTGAGTAGAAAAAAATATAAAGGAGGAAGAAAAAATGGCATTTGATACAAAAGAGGAGATAGCAAAAAACTGGCTACCACGATACACAGGAATGGAGCTTGAAGAGTTTGGAGAGTATATTTTACTAACCAATTTTCATCAATATTTGGATATGTTTGCCAGTAGATTTGACATTGAAATTAAAGGAAAAGGCAATCCTATGCAAGCGGCGACAAATAAAGATGGGATTACCATGATAAACTTTGGGATGGGGTCAGCTAACGCTGCGACCATTATGGATTTACTCGTGGCTATTATGCCCAAAGCAGTGCTTTTACTAGGAAAATGTGGGGGACTCAAAAAATCCACAGAGATTGGAAACTATATTCTACCCATAGCTGCCATTCGTGGAGAGGGAACTAGTGATGATTATATGTTAAAAGAGGTGCCTGCACTTCCCTCATTTAAACTTCACAAGGTGGTATCTAACAAAATTGAAGAGCATGGGTATGAGTATAGAACGGGGGTATTGTATACAACCAATAGAAGAGTATGGGAGTGGGATAAGGAGTTCAAAGAGTATTTGAAGAAAGTATTTGCCATTGGAATAGACATGGAGACCGCGACCATATTTTCTGTAGGTCATGTGAATAAAATTCCAAGAGGGGCGCTGCTTTTAGTTTCCGACGTTCCAATGATGGAGAATGGAATTAAGACCCGTGAGTCCGATAAAAAAGTAAGTAAAGAGTTTGTAGATATGCATTTGCAAATTGGGATTGAAGCTGTAACAGAACTAAAAATTAACAATGAATTTATCAAACATTACGTCTATTAAAAAGAGATGCACCTCACAATACAGAAGCGTTTTGTTGGTTAAATTAAAATAATTTGCAAAGAGCAGGTATATGTGTTAAAATTATTTTACAACCTTACTAAGACTATCAGTCTTAGATGGGGCAGGACATTGAGTCCTGCCCTTTTTTTGGCTGTATTAAAGTATATAGTTGTTTTTGAATTTTACTCGTCCTTGATATTTTACGTAAAGCGTAACTCCTCTTTCATAACATGAGAGAGGAGTTAGGAGAGAGTGTTACATCAAACGAAATTGAGCATAGAAGTTGCGTTCGCGGTTTTCGAACAGAGATCCTCTTGCTTCGCAATAAATACGCGAATGCGGATAATTTTCATATTGAGCTTGTGCAGAATACATCTGCCTAGTTAGGCTTGTTTGCGAAACACCATGGCGAAATGCGTTATCTTCTCACTGAGCTCCCGCAAAACTACCCTTGCAATGCATGGCTCGTTTGGAGTAGTAAAATCTCAGTAGATTTGACTTTTGGAAGTTAAGCAAAAGTGACATATAAAACGAACTTTTCTATTTAGAAATGACTATCTTGTTAAATATAGCTTTTTTTGAGTAACTGTTAGAATTGACGAAAAGATATTATTTTGTTATGATACAAGATGAAATACTTCAGGGCAGGGTGGAATTCCCGATCGGCGGTAAAGTCCGCAAGCAGCAATGCATGAACTGGTGCGTTAGAGAAACTAACCATTCTAGTACCGACAGTATAGTCTGGATGAAAGAGGTAGAGGGCCACGTGGCCTCTTATTTGTTTTTTCAAAAATTGTCTTGAAGTAGCTTCAAGACAATTTTTTTTTAAAGGATGAAAAATGACTAAAAAAAGATTTGGTACGCTTAGCATCATTATATCAGCAGCCCTATGGGGAGGATCTGGGATATTACTTATTCCGCATCTTTCTAACCTATCGGCGACATATGCATCACTGCTTCAAGGTACTTGCTCACTTGGTTTGTTGACCGTTCTCTTTTCAAAGAGACTTCTTGCTATACTCAAAGTTCGATGGAAGGATTTCCTTATTCTTCTTCTCATTGCACTATTTGCAGGTTTTTTAGGCAGTATTGCCATTGTGAAGGCGCTATTTTTGACAGATTTTGTCAACCTCTCTATTGTGGTACTTTTGCAAAAATTACAACCTCTATTTGCGGTGCTTCTTGCTATGATTTTTTTAAAAGAGCGACCGTCAAAACGTTACTTTCTATGGTTTATAGTGGTTATCATAGCGGGGTATTTTCTAGCATTTGGGTGGCGTATCCCGATGCTGAGTTTTAAAAATAAAATGCTTATAGCGGATCTTCTCTCGATATTTGCAGCACTCTGTTTTGCAAGCAATACAGTATTTGGAAGGTATTTATCTTTGGAAATTTCCTTTGAGACCATTAGTTATTATAGAGCGCTGTTAAGCACCGCAATGATACTGGTGTTCACTCTATGTTTTACTCACTCGCTCCATTTTAGTGCTATTACAGGTGGGGATGTTAAAATACTCCTGTTAATAACATTTTTAGCAGGGCCATTGACTCTGCTTCTCTACTACAATGGGTTGAAGTATGTAAAAGCTTCAATAGCCACACTGTGCGAACTCTCCATGCCAATCACTGCGGTGGTATTAGATTATTTTTTTAACCATGCGCACTACTCTATGCTACAATGGGGAAGTGCAATTGTAATGGTTATTGGGCTCTATTTTGTAACACGGCTGCAAATTAAAAATGGATAGTGGATAAAAAAGTTGAGCGAGCACATCAGTGTTCGCTTATTTTATTGGGAAAACAAAACAATTAATTTGAGTCTGACTAAAATCTTCTGAGGAAAAAGGTTCGTAACAGGGATGGGTTAGGAATTTGAAAAAGATCTGATTTTTAAGGATACAAGGATGATAAAAAAGTTAAGAGTGGAGTTTATCGTTTCAGTTGAAATGAGACAGAGATAAATAAAATTGTGCTTTCTCCTTGAAAATCCAATCTTTTATCCGTGGCCACAGGCATCCGTGTCGAAAAGATATTTATCTTTCATTGGGGCAAGGAATAGGAATTAACTCTTTTCAAATTCATAAAAATCTGTTATACTATATTGTGTTGGAGAGATGTCCGAGCTGGTTTAAGGAGCACGCCTGGAAAGCGTGTATACAGGAAACTGTATCGGGGGTTCGAATCCCCCTTTCTCCGCCATAATAAAAAATCAACGCTTCCTAAGTGAGGCGTTTTATTTATTTTGCTTATGCTCTTGAATAGACAAGGGAAAAAGAGTATGGTATACTTAAATTATATAAAACAAGAGTACTTAGGGGGAGCCATGCCGCATATTAGATTTAGAAAAATAGACGATGAACATGTGAAAACAATGAGTGAATCACTTTTGAAACCTTTAGCCGATACAATAAAATGTGAGATGGATTGGTTGACATTTGAACATATCAATTCAACGAGTTATTGCCAAGGGAAAAGTCATTTGGGAAACCCATTTGTTGAAGTATTATGGTTTGAAAGAGAAAAAAGTATAAAAGATAAAGTAGCTAAACTTTTGACACAAGAGATAAAAAAATTAACAGATTCAAAAGAGATAACGGTAGTTTTTATACCTCTTCAAGAGGTGAATTATTATGAAAATGGTGAACACTTTTAGAGCCTAGTTTTCTTAGGCTCTTTTTTTAGTGGTGCAGAGGATGCAAAACGATATCAGATAGAAATGGGGAAGCAGTATGCAAATCTTGCAATATTTTAAGCCAAAATCCATGGTGTATACCGGAGACCATAAAGGGAGAGATACCGAGATTGTTCATTATCAGTATGATGCTTCAGGGTGTGAAATTTTAAATAGTATTTCTTCAACTAAGGATCACAAACATTATCTACAAGTCATTGGTTTGGCAAATGTAGATAAGATTCAGGAGATATGTATCTATTATGGGATAGATCCTTTGATTAATGAAGATATTTTGAGCGTTAATCAAAGGAACAAATTTGAAGTGAAAGAAAATTATATTTTTGGTACATTTTCTTTTTCATATTTGAATGAGAAAGAAATGGTTGAAGATTATATGAGTATCTTAATGCTTGAAAATGTAATTTTGACATTTCATGAAACGACACCCTTATTTTTAAAACCCCTTGATATACTGATTCGAGAACATGAAGAGGTACGTGAGCACTCTATTGATTACGTGTTTTATCAAATTCTCGATATTATTACCGATGGGCATTTGGAAATTTATGATATTCTAGAGAGCAATGTCAATGAGTTTGAAGAGGTGCTTTTAGAAACGAAGAATATGGAACAAGATGGGTTTTACTTAGTTCGCAAGCAGCTTTTAAAACTCAAAAATAACGTCGCACCAGTACATGAACAGTTAGAGAGAGTGCTACTTAAAAAGCATCATTTGTTTGAAGCGGAAAATGCGAATTATTTTGAAGATTTGAAGGACCATTTAGACCGCTTAGATAACAGATTAAATCAATGCAATCAGTTGACGAGAAATCTTTTAGATTTACATATGAATAATCAATCTACTAAAATTAACAAGATGATGTCAACACTGACGCTATTTTCTGCAATTTTTATTCCATTGTCATTTTTGACAGGGGTATTTGGTATGAATTTTGTGGATTTAGGGATATTACAGTATCCTCATGCTATAGATTTGTTTATTGCGTTGTGTGTGGTTATTGCGGTTTCCATGTTTTTATTCTTTAAGAGCAGAAAATGGTTTTAAAGTTTTTTGTATTAAAATTATAGTACTGGGAAAAATTTTCACAAAAAGAATAAGGATTCTTCGGTGTCTGCCACTTGGTGTTGAGAATGCGTACTTGATTAAATAATAGCAAGAAAGAAACCTCTTTTATCATAGAGCTTACTTCTAATTAAATATTTCTGAGGAGAAGTTGAGAGCAAATTAATATTAATTTACGTATACTTTAAGCATAAAGATAGATACTGGAGGTGGATGATGAAAAAAATTAATTTTTTACTACTAATGGTAATCGGGTTGATAACTGTTTCAATGTTTAGTTTTGCAGATGTTGAAACTCCTATTGGATATATTTCGGGGGGATACAATGCAACAATCACGCAAAATCGTTCAGATGAACACTTATTTAAAGCAAATGAATACTATTTTTCAATTGAGTTTTATAATAGAACGGGAAAGTATATAAGTTTTAGTATTACTGGAGCAGGAAATGGTAGTGTTGGATTTGGTGGAGAACAGCAGAAAGCTATTTGTCCAAGTAAGTATGGAGAAAAAAGCGATATTAATTGGAGATTATTGTTTTGCAGTGACAATGATAACTTTAAAGGGACACTAGAACTAACTGAATCCGGAAGTAGAGTATCTGTACCTATAACAGATATTGATTTAAGAACAGACTCGAATGATAAACATAAGCATTATATGAATTTTACAACATACTCTGGAAATACATCAAGGTATAACTTTACTGTGCTTAAAGGTACTAATAATATACGAATATTTGTTAGTCTACGAGATAATTGCGAAGAGGATATAACAAATTAAACAAATGTTTAATCTTTTAGGGTTGAATTCCCCGCTAATGCGAGGAAATTAATTTGCTACCCAAAAATGATTCAGCGATAACTAACAAATAATTAAGAATGAGGAAAAATGAAGGATTTAACAATAGGTAGCATAAAGAAACACATTATACAATTTGCCATCCCAGTTTTGGTGACAAATATGATACAACTTGCATACATACTCATTAACAGAATATGGGCAGGAAAAATTTTAGGAAATGACGCCATTGCTGTTGTGACCATTGCTTCAGTGATTATATATGCCATGTTCTCTTTTTCGATAGGCATTTCTATTGGGGTAAGTACTGTTACAGGGCAATATTTTGGTGCAAAAAAGATTACACGGGTGAAGAGGACGGTAGGAACAGCATTTTTACTCACGACAGTTTTAGCCATCATCATGACGGTTGTCATTCAAATTGCAAATAAGCCAATACTAGAACTGCTTCAAACACCACAATCGATTATGGCTATCACGCAAAGCTATATGAATTGGATAAGTTATGGGTTTATATTTCTTTTTCTACAACTTTTAATCACATTTTTATTTCGTTCAATAGGAAATACGAAATATCCCTTGATCGCCTCTACCATCTCCATGATGGTGAATGCCGTACTTGATCCATTTTTAATGCTTGGAATAGGGCCCTTCCCAAAAATGGGGGTAGATGGGGCAGCACTTGCTTTTGTCATTGCAAATTTTGTTGCCTTTGCGATAGGACTCTATCTTCTAAAAAAACAGGGGAAAGTTTTAGATATCACTTGGAAACGGTTTTTTAAAATAGACCCTCCTATGATTAAAGCCATATTGAAAATTGGGGCTCCCACGGGATTTCAAAATCTTATCATCAGTTTAGGTCTCTCCATTGGGCAATTCTTTATCGATAAGAGTGGAACAGACGCTGTAGCAGCATATGGGGCAGTCTCGATGGTTGCAAACATTGTCTTATACTACTCTTGGAGCATATCGGCGGCTATATCTGCCATTACAGCGCAAAATATCGGCGCTGAGAAATTGAAACGGGCGACAAAGGCCCTTCGTCAAGGGTATGTCTTGATGTTTTACTTTACTCTCATTGTAGTCTTAATTTCCATCATCAAACCGGAATGGCTATTGGTTTTATTTTTAAAAGGAAATGGGAATCAAGCTTTTGAAATTGGGGAAATAGGGCTTAGAAGTGTGGCGGTCTCTTATCTCTTTATGATTATGTTGGTTTCATTTGACAGTTTTTATACTGGAGCGGGTGATACAATGGCAGCACTGATGATAACCCTTTTTGGAACTTGGGTGATACGTATTCCATTAATGTGGTATCTTGATAAACTTTACGGTGTGGAGGGAATTTGGCTTGCTTTGGGCTTGAGTAATATCATCTCTGGTGTGGTATCATTTATCTATTTCCGTTCTGGCAGATGGAAAAGCAAAGGTGTAATGCATGAAAAAAATTAATGTAGCATTAAAAAAATTAAACAACAATTAAAAAACAAACATAATTGAAATAGTATAAATTAAAATAGTTTTAAAAATATGTTGACAATAGTGCGAAAATTCGATAAAATATAGAAAAGAGGATACTTAAGGGGGGAAAAGATGCCACTTTTAGAAGATTTTATTGTATTGCTATGTACAGTACTTGTAATTTGTATGTTATATAAGACTTATAAGACTCGAAAACACATCATTGAGCGAGAGATAAAGGAAGAGGAAGCCATTGAATTAGAGCTTCGCCAAAAAGTTATAAAAAAAAGTTAAAAAATCGCCAAGAGGCGATTTTTTTGAATTATAGGAAATCTATCGCGCACGAATACCCGCAGATAAAGGCAAATTTTTTTTACCACGAGATAAAATTGAATAAAAGAACGATAATACTTGCCACGTGCGAATAAAGAAAAACGTGAATTAAAGTATATAGCGTGATAGGAAAAAGTATTTATTCGTGCACATTCGAGTTCATTAGTGGCAAAAAAAGTTATCTCTCTGTCACGGTGCCGATTTTTTTAAAATTATCAAGAGGAGTTTTCAAAATAAATCGCCCGTAAGCAATGTGCTTATGGGCGATAATTTTTTTATTCCACGTATTCTGCTTGCTCTACTTTAGGTTCAGCCATTCCTTCTTTATATACGAGATAGTAGACCGGCTCACTTCCTTTAAAGCTCACCACTTTGTAGTTGTCTTGTGCATCAATGGCATGGATGGTAAGCTCAGAAAGGTAGCCCGTTTTAAGGTATCTTAAATCTTTAACCACTTCATAAACAGCATTTTCAACACTCATTCCCATTTTCATGTAAAGTACCACACAGCGAGCTACCCCAACTCGAATAGCCATCTCTCCTGTATGGGTACAGGCACACGCACCATAACGGCTATCGGCGTAACTTCCTGCACCAATAATAGGGCTATCCCCAAGACGACCAGGGTGTTTCCAAGCCCATCCAGAGGTACTTGTTGCACTAGAAATTTTTCCGCTATTATCCTTTGCGATATAAACGGTCGTGTCGTGACATTTTTCAGGGTCAACCGCTTCAGATTTTAGGGCAAAAAGTTTAACATTAGGAAAATCAAGTTTCTCTTGAGCAGTGAGGACTAAGTCTAGATGCCTCTCCCAGCCAAGTTTTGAATTTTCGATCAAATTTTCGATTTTCTCTGCGCCAATATCTAGCGCAAAACGTTCAGCTCCTGTGCCAACGAGAATTTCATACTGTAATTTTTGCATCACTTCATAAGCAATTTCAACAGGGTGAGCAAACCCACGAACTGAACCAACAGCGCCAGTTTGTAGAGTGTTGCCATCCATTACCGCAGCGTCAAGTTCAACTTGACCTAAAATATTTGGCCACCCTCCTCGCCCTACAGTTCTTATTGTCTCATTCGACTCAACGATTTTGATTCCTTCGATAATACTTCTCAGGGAGTCATTGCCCCCCTTTAAAAGGTTAGCAGAGAGGGGTACACCAGTACGTCCCTCATAGTTTGCAATTAAAATCATAAGTACTCCTAATTTTATGTATGGTATTTTTTGTTATTTCGATTAGATAGTTGTTTTGAATTAAATATGTCCTTGAGATTTTACGTAAAGCATAAGTCCTCTTTCATAACATGAGAGAGGATTTAGAAGAGAGTGCTTCACGAAACGAAATTGAGCTTAGAAGTTGCGTTCGTGGTTTTCGAACTGCGCTTTGCTCGCACTGTTTGCGCATACGTTTCATATTGAGCTTGTGCAGAATACCTCAGTAAATTATGGCTCGTTTGCGAGACATCTTAGCGAAATGCCTTATCTCCTCGCTGAGCTTGAGCAAAACTAACATTGCAATTTTAATGCAGAGAATAGTTTTGCTTTTACAGTGTAATCCGTGGCAAAATTAAAGTGTTTTCAATTCCTTTTCTGCTTGCATCTTTTTCACAAAAGGGAGCAGTACAAATAGTATAATAGCAAGGATTAAGCTGGCTACAAATACCATGAAATAGATGTGAATGAAGCCATATCCAGGCGAGTATCCTCTGGAGGAATTATCGGCATAACTTCCAATTTGTCCACCAATCCATCCCGCATAGGCACTGATAGTCCACCAAATTCCCATCATGGTACTAGAGAGGTGTTTAGGTGCAAGTCTTGTAACGAGAGATAGCCCCACCGGTGAGATGCAAAGCTCCCCAAGAGCAAGAAGGGTATAGCAGAACATAATCCAACGAAGATTCATAGGCAACGTATGTCCGCCAAGAACAAGAACCCCAAACCCAAAGGCTAAAAAGAGTAGACTTAACACAAACTTTAACTCATCACTTGGCTCTTTTCCAACACCAGCCAGTTTTTGCCAGATAAAGGCTAAGATAGGGTTGAGGATGGTTAAGATGATAAGGTAAGCCCCCATGATGGTAGTGGTTAAGAACACGTGATGTCCTATGGTTTTACCAACGAAATCTTGGATGAAAATAGGGAAACTACTAGATTGTTGGTTGTTAAATCCCCAGAAAAGTACCATAAATATTGAGAGGAATAGAATCATAAAGACCCCTTTTTTCTCTTTACCACTAAGTTTTTTCCAAAATGTTGAGATGTAGACAACCAAAATAACCAATGAAGCCAGTGTTACGATGTTTGCCGCTACTGGGTGTGCGATGATATAAGCAAAGATGAGGGCTATTACAACAATCCCAATAAGTAGCCAATACCACAGGGTAATTCCTGCATATTTTTTATTAATAATGGGGTTATAATTTTCAACCACAGCGGGAAAGTGTTTTCTACCACGTGTGAACATGAAAAGACCAAAACACATTCCAATGGCAGCGAGTAAAAATCCCCAATTCCATCCGAAAGTGAGTCCTACCCATCCAACTAAAAAAGTAGCAATGAGAGAACCAAGATTAATCCCTGCATAAAAATAGGCAAAACCACTACTTCTAAGGGATTCTCTATCATCGTAAAGTTTTCCAACAATAACAGTCACATTGGCTTTAAAAAGCCCAGTCCCTGCAGAGATAAAACCTAAACCAAGAAAGAGGAGTGCAGGATTTAAAAAGCTTAATGTGAGTAGAATATTTCCGGCGACAATACTGCTTCCACCAAGCATAACACAACGACGGTATCCGATGAGACGGTCGGCGATAATTCCTCCGATAGCGGTTGTGATATACACGTAGGTTACATAGTCTCCAAAGATGATCGGGCCTTGCGAGCCTAGGTGTAATTTGTTCACCATGTAGAGTAAAAGTAGTGCTTGTAGCCCGTAAAAGCTGAATCTTTCCCACATCTCAGTCATAAAACAGTAGACGAGACCGACGGGGTGTTTAAGTGTTCGTGTTGACATAGTTTCTCCTTTGTTAATAGATTAAATATTTTTATGTTGCATAAAAATATTTTATCAACAAAAAGGGAACTTGTCTATATTTTTTTAATATTTTTTTAATATTTTTTTTTGTTAGAAATTTGAAGAGAGATAAAATAGATGCAGAGTATGAAAATGATTGAAACACCACTCAAAGCAGAGGCTTCGCTCAGATTGTGACCACTTGAGAGAATATACCCCGTAATAGGTAGTGTTGGGAGATCAGAGTATATCTGCATGGTATAAGTGAGGGTAAATTCACCAAAGATGATGGTGAAAATTTGAAGCAGAGTACTAATGAAGAGCGGCTTTAGCAGTGGCCATTCAATATAGAGAAACGTCTGAAATCGATTTGCACCACTTAAACTAGCACTCTCAATAATATTTTGAGGAAAACTCTCAAAATGTGGGGATAAAAAGGCGTAAGCGATAGGGGTAGCAATGATGATATACCCCATTAAAAGGAGAGGCGATACAGGAATTGAGTACAAGACATTTAAGTAAATCAAACAAATAGAGAGGAATGCATTAGAAATTCCTAAGGTTGAAAAGAGAAGAAAGTGCGTATAGCGATTGCGCGTTTTGATGAGAAAATAGACTAAAATCATCACAAGTATCGCCGCTATTAATGAGAGTGTAAGTGAAATAATAAAGCTTACTATTATAGGATACTCTGAATTTAACCTTGTGGTAAACAGCGAGAGTAGGGGCGTAAAAGAAAAGGATTTTGTGTAAAAATTAAAAAATGCCAAAAGAAGTGAAAGAATCACAATAGAAAACTCAAAAACACAAAAAATGATAGAGACAATGAATAAGAAAGCTGGGCTTTTTAACACAACGTGGTGCTCCATCTCGAACTCTATTCCTTGAGATTTTGGAAGAAATAAAAAGATGAGCGAGAGGATAAAAAGTTGTAAAATCCCATAGGTAAATGCTGTGGAGAAATTATACGAGGCTAAGAGTGTTGTTGCAATGGAGACTTCTAACGTTGAATATTTTAATCCACCAAGATTCAAAATAATGGCAAAATTTGTAAAAGTGTAGGCAAAGCAGAGTATAGATGCCCTTAAGAGAGCGGGGGTCGCAAAAGGGAGTAATATTTTTCTGAAAAACAAGCTCTGTGATACACCATCAATTTGGGATAAATCCTTTAGGGTTCGCGGGGTTTTTGCAAGGGTTTCTCCGATATAATAGATAAATATAGGTGCATTAAAGAATACATTCGCCACGATAATTGCCTTAAGTGAAAAAAGAAAATTCATATTTTCAAATATAGGGACGTGACCAATGAGAATAAACGTTGTTGTTGCGGAGATAACAGGAAAGAAAAAAGGGATGAAAAGTGAAGATTTGAGTAAATTAGTAAGATAATTCTTGTTAAAACTCACATAAAGAGCAGGTAGAATGGAAATAGCGAGGGCAATAAGTGTTGAAATCGCTGCTTGATAGAGGGTAAAAAGTGTCATTTTTAGTGTTGAGACATCTAAAATTGTAGTAGTAAATTCTTTAATGTTGCCAAAATGAATGGCAAAAATAACTATGGGAAAAGCCCATATTAGAAAAAAAAGTAACAGGGATTTTGATTTAAACATGTGACCTCCTACCATAGTGTAATGGACTGCCACTTTGACATCCAAGAGTTTAGCGAATTTTGAAGTTGAGAAGGGGTGATAAAAAGCTTATGCTCAGACGTTGGGTAGTATTTTTTATATACGTCAGGAAGCTCAACCGTTGTAGCTGGCATCATCCAGTTATTTGTAGCAACAGTAGATTGAACAGCTTGACTAAGCATAAGATTGATAAATTCTTTTGCTAAACGTGAAGGTTTTTTCTTAATTATTAGGGCGTTATATTCAACCTCTTGATAGCTCCCATCGCCTAGAATGATGACTTTATAATGAGTGGTATTGTAGGTATAATAAGAGTATGCTTCGTCAGAGGCATAGCTTACCATCATCGGCGCTGTGGCCAGTTCAAACTGTGCAAATGCGACGTCCCAACTCGGCGCAATATAGCGGATATTTTTTTTAGCTTGCTTCCAAAATGCTGGCCAGTTATCCCCTAGAGCTGCAATACTCCAAAGTAAAAAATCCTGTCCTGTTGAAGAGGTTCGAGGGTCACAAAGGATGAAGGAGTAGGGTCCTTGCGCTAATTCTTGAAATGTTTTTGGAGGATTTTTCACTTTTGTCGGATCGTATAAAATAGCAAGATTTCCATAGTCAAAAGGGAATGCGTAGGGTAAACAGTAGGGCTTCATTGTTTGGGTAATAAGAGCACTATTTTGAGGTGAATAGGGAGCTAATAAGCCGTTTTGATTTGCTTGCAGTACGCCGACTTGACTGAGTCCCATGACAACATCGGCTTTAGGATTGGCTTTCTCTAACATTAAGCGAGAGAGAATTTTACCACTTCCATCAAAGCTCACAAAATGAATTGTTAGGTGGTTTTCTTTTTCAAATTGCTGAGTAGTAGGAAGAGATTTAATCCAAGCATAGTAGTTGCTAGGCATATAAACGGTGATGCTATTTTGAGAAAAAAGTAAAAAAGAAATGAGGGTGAAACTGATGATTATAGTGATTTTATTCATAAAGGACCTCCAAAAAATTATGGGGAAATAAAAAATGACACTCCCATAGGAATGTCAAAAATTCGACTATTCTCCTACGCTAGCATTACCTAGATCAGGTTGTTGGTCGAGATGTTGAGTCATCTCCTCTCAGCCGAACTATCAGCTCCCAGATAAATTTGATATACACTATAGTACTTTAAATAAAAAAAAATGTCAATAATCAATTTAATTATTTGAAAATTTAAAAAAATGTGATAGAATAATAATGTATTATGAAAATAATCTCTGAGATAAAAAAAGTGTTTTTCCATAGTATATAATAATATCTAAGAAAAAGAGTTATATAACATGGAAATAAGGGGGATTAAATGTACCTAACGGTGGTTGGAAAATACAGAATCATTAAAAGTATTAAAATCATGTTAGCTTTAATTGTTCCTACACTCATCATTCAACTTGCTTTCAACTCAATGCTAATAACATTATTGGTGATTATTTTAAATTTAGAAATGGCCCTAGTACTCTATTTTGATACAAGGAAACAATTTTTAAAAAATTTTTTGGGAAATGGGTTAGTATTATTGATTGCTTCAGCAGTAACATACTATATTGCGAAAAGTCCGATTCTACTGGTGAGTGTGATTTTAGTGATGAGTTTTCTCAGTTACTATTTTTTGAGGTTTTCTACGGTAGTCAATGCTACAGCAATAAAGTTTGCCACTGTTGATGTGTTGGTGATGTCTTATAAAACGGAGTATCTTAAAGGTGCGTCGCTTAATATCTTATTAGTAGGTGGTCTTGGATTGATACTGTATTTTGGAATTGTCTATTTTGTTTTTCCAGAGAAGGATATTCTACATCTAAAACATGCAAGAGAGAGACTACTTAAAAGTTATCGTTATTATATCGGTAAAATTGAAATTCTTCTTATGTATAGAGACAGTAGTAATTTGAGTTATCAAAATCACAAAAAACTTTTTACGAAACATTATAAAGAGTTCATTGTGTCGATGAAGGGGATTAAAAATGTCTACTTAAATGATAAGGATGCGATAAATAAGATAAGCGAATTAGTAGCATTTCATCACTCTATAATTAAAATATTAACCCTTGTAGAGAGTAGTTTAGTTCATGTTATTGATAAAAGGCTAGGAACGCCCGATATTTATAAGTTCTCTTTAAAAATTTTAAAAGCGTATAATCGATTTTTAGAAACGGGCAGACAAGAGGAGTTTTTAACACTGGATGAATTATTTAAAGAGTTAACCCTAAAAATCGAAAAATATTATGAGAAGAAAAATCAAGAGATACTCCTGCAATTTCTGTTCTCAATGAAAGCCTTGATACGTGTGAAAAATGATATTTATAAGACACTTATAGGAGGCACTCATGAGGGAGACAACTAAAATTGGATTTCAAGTAGTGATTGCGATGATTATAGCACTTTTTATTATGCGATTTTCCCATATTGGGAAGCCTTATTGGTGTGGAATGACAGTACTCTATCTTTTTGCAGCGAGTAGTGGAGAGAGTAATTTAAAAGCGGTTACACGTACTGCAATCACCATAATAGGGGGAATATTAGCAAGTATCATCGTACATTATTTAAAATTACCTTTGCCGATTGATTTAGTGATCTTAGCAGTGATTACCTATTTTCTTTTTTACTATTTAGCCATCTCCTATGTTGCGAGTACATTTTTTGGGGTCTTTTTTGTCGTGTATATCTATCTTATGGTTGGACAGTGGAACAGTGATATTTTGTTAATGCGTATTTATGAAACGGCGATAGGAGCAGCCATTGTTATCATTGTGTCATCACTTTGGCCAATTAAGACTGGAAATAAGATTGCGAATTTATTTGAATCATTTTTGAAAATGACGGGAAACACGTTAGCGTTATTATCCCATGGAGGTGGCGAAAATGAACTGAAAAAAGGGATATTTGAAAATTCAATTAATTTGAATATTCACCATAGAGCATTTAAAAGTTTAGTCTTTTCATTGCGATTTGAAAAACTTTTTAAAAGTAAAAAAGTAAGAATATTAGAGCGTATCGAAGTGAGAATGGAAAAACTGATGCATAGCATTGGAGATTTATCGTCTGCTTATATGAACGCTAATACAATCGAGAATAAAATTGAGGAATACAAACCGATTTTTAACTGTTTAATAGAAAAAAACAATGAAATAATAGATCGTTTAGAAAATAGTAGTGTAGGCAATGTGAAGCAAAAATCCTTAGAAATTGAGCTAAGTAAACTTGATAAAAATTCAGCTGATTTTTTAACAAAGGTAGATAGAGCTGAGTTAGTTTATTACATTAAACAAGCAAATTTTCATCTGTCGCTGTTGCATAAATGGACACAAAAAATTTAAATAAATAAGGAGGAGAATATGGATTTAAATAATGCTTATGCATTTTACTACGTATCAAAGTATCAAAATTTTAGTAAAGCGGCTGAAGAGCTTTATATTTCACAAGGAGGGGTTTCCCTTAGAATTAAGAGACTTGAAGAGGAGTTGGGGATTGAGTTGATTAAGAGAAGCAGTCGAAAAATGGAATTGACTGAGGCAGGAAAATCACTTTATCAACAGCTAGAACATTTTATGGAGTCAATCCCTAATATTGTAAATTCAATTAAAAAGATAAAGGATGCATCGGGGAAAAAGAGTATCGTGATTGGAATGCATCATAAATTTGGAGAAGAGTTTATTAAGCCACTCTTTTTATACTTCAAAAAAGAGTTTGATCATGTGAGACTTCATTACGATTCAAGAGAAAATCTTTTCAGAGCGTTAAAAGAGGAGAAACTCCATTTTATTATATCAACCACGCCTTACAGACCTAACATGGAATTAGCCATTGAAAAAGTTGGTGAAAGTGTGATATCTATCATAGCAAAAGATGACCTTTCAACGTTACAAAATTATGATTTACTCTATATGGAGTTGATGTCATTTCCAAGTGAAAAAGTGGATGAGGTGGTAAAATACCTTTCACCAAAACCTAAAATGGTGGAAAAGATTGATGGAGGGGTAGACCTCTATATAGATGGAATTGAAAAAGGTGAAACAGCCATCATCATCCAAGAGGAAAGGATGAAAAAAGAGCTTGAGGCAAAGACTCTTAAAGTTGTAAAACAATTAGAAGTTCTTGATGTCAATGTGTTTTATCTTCCAAAAAATCAAAATAGTGAAGAGATAGTGAAATCGTTAGAAATTATAAGTAAACGCTAATAAAAGCGGGAATAAAAAAGTAGCCTACAAATGATGTTTGTAAGCTACTTTTTGTTTTATTCAAAAGGCGAAGTTTGAAAAAGGTGTGATGCGTTGTATAAGTTTTAATAAATCAGTTAAAATTCTAGACATTTGTGACAAGAAAGTTGGGTTGAAAAGAAAGAAGAAATATCAATTTTAGGGATTTTGTGGTAAAATAGAGTTAAATAGTGTATTTCATCGAGGAGTGCTAGTGAAAGAGTTTTTACAAAGAAGAGATTTTTTTTCAATATGGTTTGTCTGTGCTATGACCATTGCGGAGATATCAACAGGATCTTTGATGGCGCCTCTAGGAGTTTGGAAGGGGCTTTTGGCCATCGTTGTAGGACATATTTTAGGGATGTGTGTTTTTTTCTTATGTGGGCATATAGGCAGCCGAGAAAAGCTCGCCGCGATCGAGTCAACCACACTCTCTTATGGTAAAATGGGGTTGTACCTCTTTTCCATTCTCAATATCGTGCAACTGATTGGGTGGACTGCGGTTATTGAGGTGATAGCCGGAAGCGCAATCAATTCACTTTCAACACGTTTGTGGGGGTTTAACCATCAAACTTTTTGGAGTGTCTCAATTGGTGTTGGAATATGTTTGTGGGTTCTACTTGGAAGCAGAATTGGTATTGGAAAACTGAACAAAATAGCCATAGTATGCCTTTTAGTATTAGTGGTCATATTTAATGGGGCAATAGTATCCCATATCAGAGATATTCCAGTGTATAAAATGGTTGGCAATATAAGCTTTAGTCAAAGTGTTATACTTTCCATTTCGATGATATTTTCGTGGCTTCCTCTGGTTTCAGATGTGACAAAGTCATCAAAAAATGGGTGGCATGGTTCACTATATAGTACGATAGGGTATTTTGTTGGAAGTTGTTGGATGTTTTCAACAGGGCTAATTGCTACGTTGATTACACACTCCTATAGCCCCTTTGATATGGCTCTGAAACTCAAAATAGGCCTTTTGGTTTTAATTATTGTCTTTATATCGAGCATTACAGGCTCATACATTGATGCTCACTCAGCAGGGATTGACTTCATCAACATATTTAAAAATTTCCCCGCAAAATATGCAGCCCTTGCAATGGCTGTGACTGGAACGGTTTTGATCCACTTTTTGCCCCTTACCCGTTATATTGATTTTTTAACATTTATCGGTGCACTTTTTGCCCCTCTCTTTGCCATTGTGATTACAGATTACTATGTCTTGAAAAAAGATCATAGTAAAAAAAAGGTCAACTATGCAGCGGTCATAGCATGGTGCATTGGGGTTTATCTCTACTATGCTTTTTTGACCTATAACAATTGGCTCTCTATGACCCTCCCTTCAATGGTGGTGACCGGTGTTATCTACATCATTTTACAAAGGGTGATGCGGAAAAGGAAGTGTATATGAAAAAGCGTGTCCAGGAATTTCTGCATTACAGTGAAAATATCAAGCAAAAATCCCTTCATACGGTGAAGGCCTATGATGTGGATTTAAGGCAGTTTTTGACGTATTTGAAAACACATGAAGAGATTGAAACGTTAGGTGTGATTACGGAACATCATATTAAGTCATTTATAGCTTATTTATATCATGAAAAGGTAACCAAACGTAGTATTAATAGAAAAATTTCAACCATCAAGAGTTTTTTTCACTATTTGATTTCTCAAAGGCAAGTGGACAAAGATATTACATTATTGCTTGTTGTTCCGAAATTTTCCAAAAAATTGCCTACGGTTTTGACTTTAGAAGAGATCGATAAATTGCGTGAGAACATTGATATTAAAGAGTTTAGTGGCATTCGCAATAGGATGATTATTGAGCTGTTATACTCAAGTGGACTGCGTGCAAGCGAACTTCTTTCGATTTGTGAAGGAGATATTCATTTTTCAAGTCGTGAGATTAGAGTCCTTGGAAAGGGCGATAAGCAAAGAGATGTCTTTTTTAGCAACACCGCCTCAGAGTGGATAACACACTTTATCAAGCAAAAGAGATTAAAAGGGTTTGGCGAAAAAAAACTGATTGTGAATCAAACCGGAGAACCATTGAGCGATCGAAGTCTTAGACGCATTATTGAAGACGTTTCAAAGAACTCGGGTATCTCTAAACATGTATCACCACATACATTTAGACACAGTTTTGCTACACATCTTATGAATAGAGGTATAGACCTGCGATATATACAAGCGTTACTTGGACATGAGCATATTACGACAACAGAGGTATATACCCATGTTAGTCGAGAAAAGCTCAAAGAGGAATTAGAAAAATACCATCCATTTATAGAAAAGGAGAGATAAAAAATGAGTAAAACACATTGCCCTGGTTGTGGGGTCAGATTTCAAATCGGCAACAAAGAAGAGGTAGGATATATTAGAGAGGATGTTTTAATAGAGGAACACAATCCAATCTGTGAAAGATGTTACAAATTAAAACATTATAGTCAAAATATTTTAATTCAAAATAACCGTGAAGAGACTATTGCTGAAGTTAAAGTAGCTGTTAACAATTCAAAAGTTGTGCTTTATGTGGTGGAAGTTTTTGATTTTGAAGTGAGTTTTGATAAGGCTATTTTAGAGATGTTAAAGGGTAAAAAAGTGATACTGATTATCACTAAAATTGATCTTTTAAGAATTCATCCGACTAAAATTGCTGCGTGGGTAAAAGAGCGTGTAAGAGAGTATAGGCTTGATATTATTGATATGGCATTTATCAGCAATATCAGCCAATACGGTGTTAATGGTGTGGTGAGAAAGATTGAAAAATTCTTCGAAAAGAGCATCACAATGAGTGTTATTGGTGTAACCAATTCCGGGAAATCATCATTTATTCAAAATTTATTAGGGGGAAAATCAAATCTAACCATCTCGAAATTTTCGGGTACAACGTTGAAAAATGTATCACAAAAGCTGACAGACCATGATTATAAATTTATCGATACGCCAGGAATTATCGCACATGACAGAGTGATTGAGCACGTATGTTCTAATTGTGCTGTTAAATTAACGCCTACAAAGCTAAAAATTTCTGATGTGAAAATTAAAAGAGAAAATATACTCGCTTTAGGCGGGCTTGCTAAAGTTTTCGCTTACTCGAGCCATGAAGAGACGTGTGTCCTAGAGTTAGTTATCTCAAATCATGTTAAATGTTCGAGTTTCAACCGTAAAAACTTGGATAAAATAGAGGCAGAATATATCCCGGAAAAGGTGACGCCACCTTGTGATATATGCAAGAAGAGATATACCGTTTTAGATAAGAAGAGAGAGAAATTTTTCTTGAAAAAAGGGGAAGAGCTCTATGTTGGTGGTCTGGGTTGGCTACATGCAAAGTATCACGCTATGGAAGTTGAGATTGAACTTCCTGTTAATATTAAACTGGTACAGAGAAACAGTATACTTAAGTATGCAAGGGTAAAAAACATCCGTTAGGGGGCGAAGTGGGAACAGAGATATTACACTATGCCATTTTACAGAAATTACTATTGACGTTTGTTTTGACGCTGCTATACGGAATATTTAGGCAGTATCAGAATAAACCTGTTGGGTTTGGAACCTACTCCTATGTAGCAGTAGGATCGTGCGCTCTCTCCTATACAGCATTGACCATCGGTGGGAATAATCCCTTAACACTTTTAAGTTCCATTATTACTGGAATTGGATTTTTAGGTGCTGGTGCTCTGATAAAATCAGGAAGTAGAGTGAGTGGGTTTAGCAGTGCGGCTGGGATTTGGTTAACCGCCATTTTAGGCGTTAATATAGGTCTTGGCGAGTATACAGTAGGATTTGTACTTTATGGCTTCATATGGGCAATCGTTGTGATTGATGTTATATTGGCCAAAGAGAAGATAGGGATGTATCAAAGGATGGTCGTCCTTAAAACCACAGAAATTTTAACTGTAGATGCAGTGAAAGAGATATTTGAAATCACTAAATTTAAGTTATTGATGAGAAGCTATAATTCTAAAGAGGGATTTTATCAAATAGAGTTTATCGCTAAGTTACAAGATGTAAATATTGAACATGCTTCAAAATTTTT
>Ga0364866_10241_pt1 | contig 40116 bp, 28 predicted proteins | sample ExccelAu500001D3_3_FD_206913 | JGI IMG/M metagenome (GOLD analysis project Ga0364866, IMG submission 206913) | Enriched cells from Trout Bog Lake Hypolimnion, Wisconsin, USA - BchlTB.Aug13.5000.01.D3 | ecosystem: Environmental > Aquatic > Freshwater > Lake > Hypolimnion/Profundal zone | place...
GGTGGAGGCGGAGTATTTCATTGCTTTGTGTAACATACCGCTTCCGCAGCTTTGCGGGTTTGATAAAGGAATGTTTACAGAGATCAGGTCGGTATATAAGCAGTTTGAGATTGGGGAGGCCATTCGGGTGAAAGAGATTGAGAAGGTGACGAATCATGATGTGAAGGCCATTGAATATTTTCTCAAGGAGAAATTTGATGATCTCGATCTTGGTGAGTATAAAGAGTTTATTCATTTCGGGCTGACTTCGCAGGATATCAATAATACTGCTTTTCCGCTGGCACTGAAGGAGGCTTTTCTGAATGTTTATAAGCCTTTGCTGGATGAGATCGTGGAGACGCTTACACGGAAAGGCAAAGAGTGGAAGAAAATACCTATGCTGGCCAGGACACATGGTCAGCCGGCCTCTCCTACTACCATTGGGAAGGAGTTTTATGTTTTTGCCGAGAGGCTGGAGAAGCAGATGAATTTGCTTCAGACGATTCCGTCGTCGGCAAAATTCGGAGGGGCGACAGGGAATTTCAATGCCCATCATGTTGCTTATCCGTCTATCGACTGGGTTCAGTTTGCAAACAGGTTTGTGCAGGAATCGCTGGGGCTGGAGCGTTCGACCACGACTACACAGATTGAGCATTATGATAATCTGGCTGCTTTTTTTGACAACCTGAAAAGGATCAACACTATTTTACTTGACTTTTCGCGGGATGCGTGGAGTTATATCTCGATGGATTATTTCCATCAGCGGGTGAAGAAAAACGAGGTGGGATCGTCGGCCATGCCGCATAAGGTAAACCCAATAGATTTTGAAAATGCGGAAGGAAACCTTGGGGTTGCCAATGCTTTTTTCGAGCATCTTTCTGCCAAGCTTCCCATCTCGCGTTTGCAACGCGACCTTACCGATTCGACTGTGATCAGGAATATGGGGGTTCCGCTGGCACATTCTATGATCGCTTTTCGTTCGTTGTTGAAAGGAATAGACAAGCTGATCATCAACGAGGAGAAGATGGCCAGGGAGCTGGATGAGAACTGGGTTGTTATTTCTGAAGCCATTCAAACAATTTTACGGAGGGAAAAATATCCTGATCCTTTTGAAGTATTAAAGAAGCTGACGCGCGGAAATGCAAAGATCGACAGACAGACGCTTCATGAGTTTATAGACGGGCTGGATGTAGCCGTGAAGGTTAAAAACGAGCTCAAGAAGATCACTCCTTCAAATTATACCGGGATCATCCCATTTTAAGTAATAAAGAGAAGCCCAGGATGAAGATCAGCGGTTTTACGATTGTCCGCAATGCTATCAAATATGATTATCCGGTTGTGGAGTCGATTCGTTCTATTCTCCCTTTGTGTGACGAAGTTGTTGTGGCAGTGGGGAAGTCGGAAGATGGTACGCGAAGGTTGATCGAATCAATCGGGTCGCCAAAGATCAGGATCATCGATACCATATGGGATGAATCGATGCGCAAGGGAGGAGAAGTTCTTGCCGTTGAGACCAACAAGGCATTTGATGCTGTTTCACCAGAAAGCGACTGGGCCATTTATATCCAGGCCGATGAGGTATTTCATGAGGAGGGGTATGAAAAGCTCAGGGAGGCCATGAAAAGATGGAATGCGGATGAGGAAGTTGAAGGGTTGTTGGTTGATTATCTACATTTTTATGGTTCGTATGATTTTGTTGCAGATTCGAGGGATTGGTACAGGAAAGAGGTGAGGGTGATCAGGAATGATAAGAAGATCAGGTCGTATAAAGATGCACAGGGATTCAGGAAAGAAGGGAAGAAGCTGCATGTGAAGCAGACGGGTGCCATGATGTATCATTACGGATGGGTGAAGCCGCCTGAATTCATCAGGTCGAAGTTGCAGTATTTTCATACCCTATGGCATGATGAAGAATGGATGGAGAGGAAAAAGACCGAGATTAAGACTTTTGATTATTCAGGAATTGATTCGCTGGCTTCTTTTACGGGGGTACATCCATTGACTATGCAGAAAAGGATTAGTGAGAAGAACTGGAAGTTCAGTTTTGATCCGACAAAGAAGAAATTCCCTACTTTATTGAGGTTGGTGAATTGGGTGGAGAAGAGGACAGGATGGATTGGGGAGTACAAGAATTATAAGATCGTGTAGAAATAAAAAACGGACCAGGCAACACGGTTGGCGAAGAAAATCAAGTATCAAAGATCAATTACTGACAACTTTTCTTATTTTTGTAGAAAAATGATTCTTTTATGGATTTAAGTAAGATTTTATCGATTTCGGGGAGAACAGGGTTATTCCAGGTTGTTTCACAGCTCAAAAATGCGGTACTGGTTGAATCCCTTATTGACAAAAAACGTTTTCCTGCCTTTGCTCATGAGAAGATCAGTTCGATGGAAGAGATTGCTGTTTTCACTGCCACTGAAGATAAACCACTGAAAGAAATACTGAAAGCCATTTATGAGAAGCAGGAAGGGAAGCCTGCTTTGGATGCAAAATCGGACACCAAACAACTTCAGGCATTTTTCCTGGAAGTTGTTCCTGATTATGATGTTGAAAGAGTCTATATTTCGGATATCAGGAAGATCATCAGTTGGTACAACCTTCTTTTGGAGCATCAGCTTCTCGATTTTACAGAAAAAGAGGAAGAGAAAACTGAGGAAAAATCGGAGGAAAAAATAGAAGAAGGAGAAAAAACTGAGGAAAAGCCAGAAGAGAAAGCTGAAGTTGAAACAGAAGAGACTTTAGAAGAACCTGTTGAAGAGAAACCTTTAGCTAAACCTGTTGCAAAGAAAAAGAAACCAAAAAAAGACCCATCATAAATTTTAAATAATAAGAGAAGCCATGAAAATAATAACCAAAGGATTTCTATTGTTCCTCATACTGGTCGTGACCAATACAGGAGCATTTGCAGGTAAGAAAATCGTGAAACTGGGAGTTTCGGAGCCGGATGCAAAAATCACCATCGACGGAACATTAATGGGATCGGGACAAATGGATGTGGTGGTACTTTCCAATGCCTGTGTCAATATCAAGGTGGAAAAGGTAGGTTTTCTAACTGAGAATATCGTTTTCTGCAATAAACCCAGCTTTGCCCCTCCTCCAAAGACCTATTATGTGGAATTGAAGAAAGATGATGCCTACGATGCCACTGAAGCAACAGACATGTCGAACATCGACATTGAGATAAAAACAAATAAACCGGAAATGGAAGCATGGAAACTCATCAGCCAGATCATTACATCTTATTTTGATGTGATTGAAGTGACTGACCGGGAGACAGGATACCTTCGCACTGCATGGGTAGTGCAGACATTCGAACAAAATACAGTACGTACCCGTATCATTGTAAAACTGGGATCGAGCGATCCTCTCGCATACAAAGTAAAACTTGTCAGTGAACAATCGGGACAACCGCAGACCAGCGTTAAGAGTGATGAACTCTTCAAAGAGTGGGACCGTATACTCAGAAAGTACAAAGAGGTTGTCAACGAGATCCAGACCCGGTTAACTAAATAGAGGAATTGCGGATGAAGAATAAAAAAATTCTTCATGACCTGATTGTCATCAAGAATGAATCGCTAAACAAACGACATTTCATATTGGAACTTGAGGCACCTGAATTGCTGCCTCAGCTTCTTCCGGGGCAATTCGTTCAGGTGCTGGTAAAAGATTCGCCCATTACTTTCCTTAGAAGGCCTTTTTCGATTCATGATTTTGATCAGGCTAAAAACACATTCCGGCTGCTTATCCAGATAAAAGGAGAAGGGACGCGGCATCTTTCGCATCTCAGAGAAAGAGAAAGACTGAATGTCCTCTACCCTCTTGGGAATTCTTTCTCAATCCCGACAGGACAATCTGCTTTGCTTGCTGGAGGAGGTTGCGGAGTTGCACCCCTTCTATTTTTAGGGAAATGGCTAAAAGACCAGGGAATTACCGTGACCATACTGACGGGGTGGAAACGCAAGGAAGATATATTTGAAGAAGCAAAATACCGTGAATGCGGGGAACTTCTTGTTACCACTGAAGACGGATCACAGGGAGAAACAGGGATGATTACTGGTCATTCGGTATTCAAATCGGGACGAACATTCGACAAGATTTATTGCTGTGGTCCCGACAGGATGATGAAGGCCATATCTCATATCGCCACCAGGCGAGGCATTGATTGTGAGGTCTCATTAGAAAACACCATGGCCTGTGGTTTCGGGGTATGTCTCTGCTGTATCACTCCTACCCAGCATGGAAATCAGCGGGTTTGTATGGAAGGGCCTGTATTCAATACCAGGGAGCTTGGATGGTAGTGGAAATCAAATTATGATATGATTGACCTCAGTATAAAAATCGGCAACCTGAACCTGAAAAACCCGGTGATGACGGCTTCGGGGACATTCGGGTATGGCGACGAGTACCAGGATTTCATTGATCTAAGCCGACTCGGGGGGATCGTGGTAAAAGCAGTCTCTGGAAGTAACCGTGATGGCAATGCCTATCCACGGATGGCAGAAACCCCTTCAGGAATGCTCAACTCTGTGGGGCTGCAAAACAAAGGAGTGGATTACTTTATTCAAGAGATCTATCCTGTTATCAAAGAGTTCGGCACGAATGTCATCGTTAATGTTTCAGGGTCGACCATTGAAGAGTATGTTGCCGTGGCTGAAATGATCAACGAACTGGAGAACATCCCAGCCATTGAATTGAACATCTCTTGTCCTAATGTGAAACAGGGCGGTATGGTTTTCGGGACTGACCCTGTTATTGCTACGGAAGTTACTGCAGCTGTTCGTAAAGTTTATAGGAAGGATCTTATTGTCAAACTGTCTCCAAATGTAACCTCTATTCAGGAAATGGCCAAGGCAGTGGTTGACGGAGGCGCCGATATCATCTCTCTCATTAATACTTTGCTTGGAATGGCTATCGATGCAGATAAACGCAAGCCGATCCTTTCAACGGTGACAGGAGGTTTATCAGGACCTGCTATCAAACCGGTTGCTTTGCGCATGGTTTGGCAAGTTTCAAAAGCTGTGAAGGTGCCTATTATCGGTATGGGGGGGATTATGAATGCCACTGATGCCATAGAATTCATTCTTGCCGGAGCTTCAGCAGTACAGGTTGGGACAGCCAACTTTATCGATCCCGGTGTGACTATGAAGATTGTTGACGGGATCGAGGCTTATTGCAGGCTGCATAAAGTGGGGAGAATAAGTGAGCTGATTGGGGGAATTTAGAATGAAGGAACAACACCTCCCCAAACTTATGGAGCCCCAGTAGAATTTTAATACATTCAGATTCGTACATACAAGTTTACGATATTGCAACTTTAAGGTTAGCTTATATAAGCGCGAAGGGGAGACCACCGAAATGATCCCCCCAACCGTAGAGAGCTATCTTTGTAGACACTCCAAATATCAATACAAATTACTGGTAAAAATCCGGACAAGTCAAGTTTTTCTCAACTTATTTTTAATTATGGTAAATAGTCTGGAAAATCCGGAACCTGTGACCATGTTGTTCAGTTATATAATGAGCAACTTATCAGAGTGATCATAATCTATTTAAGATGGTCAATCTACTTCGGATTTCGGGGGTAAGTTGGAACGATTTGTCCACGCGGAAGGGAAAAAAACTGTAAATAATTAGTATTTGCCACGAAGTGGCTAAATATCAATAACCATAGATGAAACCCATGGTGAAAAATGGGATAGCATGGTCATTATCATTTCCATGGGCGATGCCCATGGTTATTGAGATTAAGCTCGTTCAGAGCTTTTGTTTGAATTTGGGGAACAATTAATTACAGCACATCAAATTAGAGTTAGCCAATTTTAATTGACTTTTGAAATATCTTGAAAATCTACCCTTTCATTTTTACAGAGAACCAAAAAAATCAGCCAATGAGCTTTATTAACATTACACAAAGTTGACTTCGGGTTCAAGCATTATTCCAAACTTTTGAGAGACTAATTGTCTGATATCATTGGATAAGTTTATGATCTCAAGTCCTGTGGCGTTGCCATTGTTGACTAATACCAATGGCTGGGCTTCATGAACACCAACATTGCCAATGCGTTTTCCTTTCCACCCACATTGTTCGATCATCCAGGCGGCGGATAATTTGATCTTTCCATCTTGTAAATAAGAAACAATATCAGGAAAATTGTGTTTTAAAACTTCGTATTGCTGAGAAGAAAGGAATGGGTTTTTAAAGAAGCTGCCGGCATTACCGGTTACTGCAGGATCGGGAAGTTTCAGGGACCGAATGCGACATACTGTTTCACGGACATCAGATATTCCGGGTTGAACCACTTTCATTGCATTAAGTTCCTCCCGGATATTTCCATAGTCGAGGTGAAGGATCGGATTTTTCGATAAACAAAACGTCACGTTAAGAATGATAAAGCGTCCCTTATTTTGTGATTTGAAGATGCTATCCCGATAGCTGAATCCACAATCTTCATTAGAGAAGGTCATTTTTCTGTTCGATTCCAGATCAAATGCTTCCAATTCACAGAAGGTATCCTTCATTTCCACGCCATATGCACCTATATTCTGAACCGGGCTGGTACCAGCATTACCGGGGATTGCAGAGAGGTTTTCCAGTCCTCCCCAGCCCCTGACTACACAAAACTTTACAAGATCATCCCAGGCTTCACCGGCACTTGCTTTTACCCAAACGCTTGTTTCATCCTCTTTGATGACCCGGATCCCTTTTGTGGAAATCTTTAGTACCATTCCAGGATAATCTTTCGTAAAAAGAATATTACTTCCTCCACCGAGGATCAGAAGGGGACGATCATCCTCGCGATGGTTTTTGGCCAGAATTACAACGTCCTCCTCTGAATGGGCTTCAGAGAAAAACCTGGCTTTAACATCGATCCCAAAAGTATTATAGGGTCGCAAGGAAATATTTTCCAGATGGTGCATATTCATACTAATTGCTGTCAAAATTAGTTGAATTGCCTTCACCTTCAATAAGATTTTTTTTCGTTACCTTTGCTAATAAGTAAAATGTCTCTTGAAATTCGTAATTATCTCAGTAACCAACGACCTAACCACAGATCAGCGCGTCGACAGAGTTTGTAACACGCTTGTGAAAATGGGATTCGGAGTGCTGCTTGTTGGTAGAGCACTGCAACATAGCCTTCCATTAAAATTAAGGCGATACCAGATGAAACGGATGCGGTTGATGTTTTCTAAAGGCCCTTTCTTTTACGGAGAATACAACATTCGTCTTTTGTTTTTCATTCTCTTTCACAGAGTTGATTTACTGGTCTCGAATGACCTCGATACCCTGCCTGCCAATTATCTGGCTTCTAAATTGCGCAGGGTGCCATTGGTTCATGATTGTCATGAGTACTTCCGGGGTATGCCTGAACTAAATGGAAGGCCTGGGACGACATGGGTATGGAAAAAGATTGAAGACTTCATTTTTCCGAGGCTTCAATCAGTATATGCAGTCAATGATTCCATTTCAGATATTTACTGGAAAGAATACGGGAATGATGTCAAGGTGATCAGGAACGTCCCTGTAAGTCATCAAAATGGTCAGGCTAAGAATAAATCATCCATTGGAGTCCCCGCAGATCATCAAATCATCCTTTACCAGGGGGCAGTGAATGTAGACCGGGGTCTCGAAGAAGCAATCGTAGCGATGAAGTTTATCAGGGAAAAAGCTTATCTGGTAATCATCGGAACCGGTGATGTCGTGAATGAATTAAAAAGTCTTGCCATAAAAGAAGAAGTCAGTGAGAAAGTTATCTTCACCGGTCCACTTGCTTTTGAAGATCTTCATTCCTACACCCTGATGGCAGATATCGGCCTTTCCATTGAAAAAGACAACTGTCTGAATTATCACTTCTGTCTGCCCAATAAATTTCTCGATTATATCCAGGCCAAGATTCCTGTTTTCATCTCCCCTTTGCCTGAAATGAAAAGGATTGTTGAAAAATACGGGATCGGAGAAATGATAGATAGTCATGATCCGAAGCACCTTGCAACTAAAATTGATTCCATGCTTGCCAACGGTGATAAGTTATCTGTATACCGCGAGAACCTGGTCAAAGCAGCCGCTGACCTTTGTTGGGAAAAAGAGGAACCGGTATTAATGAATATCTATCGTACTTATGCCTGAAGTTCATCTTCATATCGTCTCTTTCACTATTCCTTATCCTCCGAATTACGGAGGCGCCATTGATGTTTTTTATAAGATCAGGGCGTTGCATTCCGCCGGTGTAAAAGTACACTTACATTGTTTTCTGTATGACCGAAAGCCATCTCAGGAACTTGAAAGATACTGTCATGAAGTACATTACTATCCAAGGAAAACAAATCTGAAATCAGCGCTGACCTGGAAGCCCTATATCGTTTATAGTAGACGGTCCAATCAATTACTTGATGCTTTGAAAAAGGATGATTTTCCAATTCTGTTTGAAGGACTTCACAGTTGTTATTATCTTTCTCATCCAACCTTAAAGAACAGGATCAAAATTTACCGGGAGAGCAACATTGAGCATCTTTACTATTTTCATTTATCAAAAGCTGAATCAAACCTTCCGAAAAAGCTATATTATATCTTATCAAGTCTGAAATTAAAGGCCTTTCAGGGAATTCTTAGCCATGCTTCTATGATGCTTACCGTTTCAAAGGAAGACAATGAATATCTTTCGCGGAAATTTCCGGGGGTTCCAGTTGAGTATCTTCCCAGTTTTCACAAGGATGAAGAGGTAAAGAGTTTGACAGGGAAAGGAGATTTTGCACTATATCAGGGGAACCTGAGTGTTGCAGAGAATGATAAAGCTGCGGCATACCTGATAAAAGAGGTATTCAAAGAAACTGGTATTCATTTTATCGTTGCGGGAATGAATCCGACAAGATCATTGGAAAGACTAGTCAGCAAAATCCCGAATGTAACAATCATTCCGAATCCTACGCATGAAGAGATGTGCAATCTGATCAGTGCAGCGCAGGTGAACATTCTTGTCACATTTCAACCTACCGGTTTAAAATTAAAATTACTTAATGCCCTCTTTAATGGACGCTATTGCCTTGTCAACCCCGGTATGGTTGTTGGGACAGAACTTGGATCCCTCTGCGAGACAGGTACAAATGCTAATGAACTTCGTCAAAAAATCAAAGAATTGATGTGTCAGCCATTTACGGAAGAACAACTTTCTTTACGACGGGAGCAATTATTGAAGTATCATTCCAACAAAGAGAATTGCATTCGCTTACTGAATTTACTATCTTTGTTCCCCTGCTACGAAAACACCTGACCACAAAATCAAAAAATATTTTATGAAAAAGATCCTTGTCCCCGTTGATTTTTCCGGACATACTGATATTGCATGCACATATGCCCTGGAAATAGCCGGTAAAGGAGGCGCTGTGATACGCCTGTTTCATACATATTCAGACCAGTTCATCATCGCCGACAGTTCATTTCCCGATGCCATCGACATGAGTACCATGTATAATGAAGAATTGCTGAAGGAGATTTTTCACCAGTCGGAGAAGAAAATGGAAGCACTGCAGGTTCAACTGGAGGAGAAGGTCAGGGAAAGGAAACAGAAGAACATTGAATTTCAGGTCACAGTAGTTGGTGGGGAAATAGAGAGTGAGCTTCACGAACTATGCAAGGATTTTCAGCCGGATATTGTGGTCATGGGAACACGAGGTAGCGGTAAAACCCTTAATCTTTGGGGAAGGGTTTCCACACATATCATCAATCATTCAAAGGTTCCGGTTTTCACTGTTCCTGACATCAAAAAATTCAGGGGGTTTCAGAAGATCATGTTAGCTACGAATCTATCGGGAAAAAATGAAGAGATCATCCGGAAAATATTTGCACTGTTCACCGAGTTTCAGATCCATTTGTTCTGTATCCATTTTCTGATCAAAGAAGATGAAACCGAGGAGAATAAAAAGATGGAAAAACTCCGTAAAACATTTGAAGAAGAAGAAAAATCAGGAAAAATTTCGTTTATTATTACAGAAGTAAAAGATGACAAACAATCGGTTATTAACCAGGTTATCGAAGATCAATCCATTGATCTGATTGCCTTTCAACCCCATAAGCACAGTTTTTTCTACAACCTGTTTACCCATAAAATAACGAAGAAAAACTTTCAGGCCACCAATGTGCCTTTGCTCTCGTTTCCAGGTTGCTGATTGATTATTGCACGACAATTCTTTTCAAGCGATAATTATCATACTCGTACATCTCCCAGTATTGGTTTTCGAACCCATTCTCTTTTGAGGAAGAAAAATGAAAATCTGTTTGCATGGATTTCATGCGTAGTTCAGGAATACAGCGATCGAAATATTTACCATATTTCCAAAGGGCAGTAATAAAATAATAGGTAATATCGAATCCCTGAAATGCCAAGGCATCCGGATCAGTCTGGTACAGGTTCTGGAATTTGGCAACAAATTGCTTTACTGTTGTATCATAATAATCAATAAAGTAGGGTGCCATTACATGTGTCTTCAGGTTCACTAAATAATCTGCTTCAATATCTTCGAAAAGATCCCACCTTGGCAGCCCCAGGAGCGTAATGTTGAATTCATTCCGATGTTCATTGAGTTTAGTCACTACATCAAGGACAAATGATTTATCCTCCGAAATCAGAATGATAATATTTCCTTTTTTCTTTGATAACAGGTTAAGTATTTCATCATATCCATTTGACAGATGCACATCTGCCTTATTTTTAGTCATTGCAGTCACGATGCTATTGGCGGTAGTTTTGTTTATTTTCAGATCATCACTAATGACTATAATGGTACTATCTTTGAAGGTGGTCTGCAAATACCTGATCATTTCCGAGAATTGACTTTTCAAAGAGGGGCGCACTTTAAAGACCTTTTTATGTTTATCCAGGATCAGTTCGCGTTCCGATAACGGGTTGATGATGGGGATGTTATTCTTCTCGGCAAAATCAGCAACCAACTGAAAGTTTCTGTGATACAACATCCCGAAGATGAGATCCATATTTTTAAGCTCAGGAGTTTGCAGGAGTTTGAATGTTTTCATGGTATCACGCACGGCATCAAATATGGTCACTTTCAAGGAGACTCCAGTCTTCTCCAATGAATCGAGTGCCATCCGGAAACCCTCGTAATATTCGATAAACTGCAATGGTCTGTTTTCCTGTTCAGAAGCATCCGGAGCAGGGTTGACATCCATTTGTACTACATCTCCGAGATAGAGAGGAATCATCAATGCTACGTTGTAAACCTTTTTCATTGATGACCTATCCTTACCACAAGGAAGAGCCTCCTCCTCAATGGGTTTTGTAATTTGTTTCTGCTCTGCAAGACCCGTTTTTGATTGTTTCTTTATTGGTTCTGTTGATCCAGGCAAAGGAATTCTTAGCTTCTGCCCTGCCTTGAGACCTTCTTTGACTTCAGGGTTTTCCTGAATTATTACATTCATCTCCACATTATAAGCCTTTGAAATCATGTAGAGGGTTTGTCCTTTTTTTACGAGATGAATATAGAAGTCTTTCCCGTTTATCTTCTCAATCTTTGTTGATCTCATCTCCTGCAAGGTCTCTTGTGCCTGACAAGACATTGAAAGTACTCCTGCAAGAAATATGACGATAAAGAAGATCTTTTTCATTTCTGTAAAATTATTCCCATTCAATAGTGGCAGGTGGTTTTGAGCTGATGTCATAAACAACCCTGTTCACTCCCCGTACTTTATTTATAATTTCATTGGATATTCGTGCAAGAACATCATAAGGCAATTGTGCCCAGTCGGCTGTCATTCCATCGGTGGAAGTCACCGCCCTGAGACTGACTACATTTTCATAGGTTCGTTCATCACCCATTACGCCAACCGAACGAATTGGCAAGAGGACTGAGAATGCCTGCCAAACAGAATCATACAATCCATTATTTACCAGTCCGGAGATGAAGATATCATCTACCTCCTGTAATAGTCTAACCCGTTCTCTTGTTATTTCTCCCAGGATGCGAACGGCAAGGCCAGGGCCCGGAAAGGGGTGCCTGCTGATCAGTTCATTATCGATCCCAAGAGTTCTCCCGACTTTCCTCACTTCATCTTTGAACAAACTGTTCAATGGCTCAACAATTTTGAGGTTTAATTTTTTTGGAAGACCACCTACGTTATGATGAGATTTGATGGTGGCAGAAGGGCCTTTGACTGACACAGATTCGATCACATCAGGGTAAATTGTTCCCTGGGCCAACCAATGAATGTCATTTATTTTTTTTGCTTCAGTTTCAAAAACATCGATGAATATCTTCCCAATGATTTTTCTTTTCGTTTCAGGATCAGAAACTCCATCCAAGGCATCAAGAAACAGGTCGGAGGCATCGACTCCCTTAACATTTAGATGCATGTGTTGATAAGAATCCAAGACTTTCTTAAACTCATTCTTTCTGAGAAGCCCGTTATTGACAAAGATACAGTGAAGGTTGGCGCCAATGGCATGATGAAGCAAGACTCCTGCAACGGTCGAATCAACTCCTCCTGATAACCCAAGGACGACTTTATCGTCACCTATTTTTTCCTTAAGCCAGGCTACAGTCGATCCAACGAAAGATTCCGGAGTCCAGGAAGCAGTGCATCCGCAAATTCCAATCACGAAATTTTTTAACAGAATTGAGCCCTCTGTAGTGTGATAAACTTCAGGATGGAATTGAATGCCATAAGTCTGTTCCCTCTCTATCGAGAATCCTGCAACTTTCACATCCAAAGTGGCAGCGATAATCCTGAAGGAATCAGGGTTCTTGATAATTGTATCCCCATGTGACATCCAAACCTGACTACCATCTGACATTCCAATCATCAGAGGGCTGGATCTTTCTATAAAAGAAAGATTTGCCCTTCCATATTCCCTGCTGTCTGAAGCTTTCACTTCTCCCCCATCAAGTTGTGCCATAAACTGTGCACCGTAACAAACGGCAAGGATTGGGATTTTCGCCCTGAAAGCTGAAAGATCGGGAGCCGGGGAGTTGTCATCCCTGACCGAGAAAGGACTTCCTGAAAGGATCACACCTTTAATCCACTTCGTAATTTCAGGAATCTTATTGAAGGGATGGATTTCACAATAGACATTTAATTCCCTTACACGTCTAGCGATTAATTGTGTGTACTGGGAACCGAAATCAAGGATCAGGATGGTTTCTTGCATTTTACAAATATAGAAAGAAAATCTGTTTAACGAGTCAGGTTGGCCTGATAAACCGATTCATTTCCCACACCATCTTTAACAACAAGTCTGAAATTATTCTTACCAGAATGGATCCGGTCATCGAAATAATAAACCAGCAGTCCACTCTTCGCATCGAAATTCATCAGAATCCATTTCCCATTGAGTGTTCCCCTGTAGTACTGAATTCCCGACAGGTTATCAGAAATCCGGAAGGACAAGGTTGTCTGTTTGCTGATATTTTTATTTTGTCTGACATTGATCGGTCTGATCACAGGCGGAGTCGTATCGACTGCAACAGAATAATTTCCGAATTCGCGTATCTGAGTTTTGATAAAATCATTTTCCCATTTGCTGCTCTTTCCACTAAAATAGCCAGCCTCATTCACTTTTACGATCAAGGCTTTGCTAATCAGTCGTTTTGGAATCCGATCAGCCTTAATGGATAATGTGCAGGCAGAATGGATTGGAACATAATCATTCTGAAGATGGAAAACCGGACAATAACTGCCATGAACGGCTGGAGATGATGAAGAAACAAAATCAAGATCTTCATAAAGGGCATCTGCAGGAAGATCAAAGATGAATCCTTCACTGCTAACATGATTGCTTTTCCCACAAGTCAATAATGTTCCCTTTGGTGTTTTATTCTCCCTGACTCCCTGGGGTGCAAGAAGATGGCTCTTAACCCAAAAAGTGAGACTGGATGCATTCCCGAAGACATCTTTTACAATGTAGTGGATTTTGTGTGGTTTGTCATCCATGAAATTCACAACACCCTTATTCTTGTTTCTTCCATATATAGATAGTTTATTGTTCGGCGCGATATATGAACGCATGATCCGCTGTCCGGTTCTAACCACCTGAGGGTAATCAAGCACACTGTTGGCATAACGGCTCTCGGCAAAAGCAAATCGTTCAATTTTTTGGGTAAAGAAGCAAACAGTATCCACAAAAAGCTCAATAGAAAAAATCCCATCCCTTGATCCCGTATCATTACTAAAATCCAGCGCTTGTATTCCAAAAATAATGTTGCCTGAAACTTTGGTCGTGTCTTTTGAGATCACCCTACACTCATCTCCCGACCCTGTCACTGCAAGAGTCAACGAATTACCAGAAAAATTCACCATGCTGTTTTCATCGAAAGGATAGATCCTGACATTATAAATTTTTGGTGGAATACTATCCTTGAAGGGTAAGCCGAATAACAAAGGGTTAATAATTTCTTGTGTAGCAGCATTCCGTATTTCAAAATGGAGATGAGGCCCCTCTGAAAGTCCTGTGTTACCAGAGTAAGCTATCAACTCGCCTTTTTTCACTTTCAATACTCCGGGATCTACAGGAGTATCTATCTCAAATGATTCCTTTTTATACTGTTGTTCTCGAATCCAATTCCCGATGGGGCCATTCAACTTTTTAAGATGACCATAAAGGGACATAAATCCATTGGGATGAGTAATATAAATTGCATTCCCGAAGCCTGTCGAAGAAATGTTGATCCTGCAAACATATCCATCGGCAACAGCATAAACCGGTTTACCCTCTTCTCCTCCTGTCCTGATATCTAACCCAGAATGAAAATGATTCTGGCGAACATCGCCAAAACCACCGGCCAACAAGATCGGGAAATCGACAGGTGAACGGAAATAGTTTTTAGGGTAGCGGGATTCCTTGCCAGACTGTCCATTCAAAATGAGACTCAGAAACATGAAAGCTACAAGGATCATATTTTTCATTGCCGGAGAATTACTTTAAACCTGATTCTACCTGGCAGGAAGAAATGAAAAATCCTTGGAATACCTGAGCATTTGTGTTGTAAAATCTTCGGTATAAGAGATTTTGATGTCTTTTATTGCCCCGTTGTTCATAACTGGAGTAAGTACAGGATTGATAAACCCACTATAGGGGGCTATATTCAGTTTTGCATAACGGGAAAGAACTTCCTTATGAAGTTCGGGGTCCACTTTAACGCCATAGGATTCAACCAATTCCTTAGCTTCAGGATAATCACCCTCTGAGGTAATGCGCTGAATTTCCCCGAGAAGTTGCCCGAATAGTGAACGCAGCTCCTTGTAATCATTAATTATGAAGAAAGTCTTGCCATCATTCTGAACTTTTTCAATCACATTCTTTGCTTTACCTTTTTCATAAACCCAATGTGCAATGAGAGAACGATCACGCATATGGGCTTCCTCAATGTCATTGCCAGGATGAATCCTGACCAGTTGAGTCATTAGCCCATTGCGAATAAAAGAACCATATTCGGCTTTTGCCACATCGGGAGAATGAACCAGCCCCAGGTCAATCATCTTCTGATCCATAAGATAATAAAGTGCAAACAGATCGGCCCGTGCCTCTTCTATTGTCGAATGATAATTCTTTAAAGATTCACTAACAACCCCTTTCATCATTTGTCCCGAGCCATGGCCGAGGCATTCATGAAGATCTGTAGTAAGGTTACCAGCAAGGTACCCATATGTTTTGACCAGTTCGATTTCTTCTTTAGATCCAGCAAACTCTTCCAGAAACCCGTTCCCTTGAACAGCCTGATCATAAGCATAGGTAATATTATCAATGGTCACCGATTTGGAACCAAATTCTTTTCTAATCCACTGTGAATTCGGTAAGTTTATCCCGATCGGTGTGGTTGGATCACTATCACCACCCAGTTGCACCGCTGTGATAACTTTAGCAGTTACACCTTTGACTTCCTTTTTCTTAAATCTCTTATCGACAGGTGAATTATCCTCAAAATATTGAGCATTCCTACTCAGCGTTTCTGCGCGCTTAGTTCCTTCCTCATCTTTAAAATTGACCATGGCCTCCCAGGTGCCTTTTTTTGCCAATGGATCACCGTAAACTTCAATAAAGCCATTGATAAAGTCTACACTTGATTTCTGATCCTTAACCCAAAGAATATTATAATCATCCCAGGCTTTAAGGTCTCCGGTCCGGTAATACTCGATCAGTTTAGAAATAACAGCACGTTGCTCAGGATTCTCAGCTACTGCCAAGGCTTTATTGAGCCAAAATACAATCTTTTCAATGGCCTTTGAATACAATCCGCTAACCCAATAAGGCTTTTCGACAACCTTTCCATTCTCCTTCACCAATTTTGAGTTCAACCCAAAAGCAATAAGGGTATCCTGTGCGGATTTTCCAGCATTCAAACGAAGGTTTTTATAAAAATCCTCTGCTTCTTTCTGAGTGACCCCTTCATAAAAGTTACTTGCTGAACCAATGACCATGTCCTTATCAGGGCTCTGGTTCACTCTTTTTGATGCGATTTCAGGATCAAAAATGATGGAAGTGATCTCTTTGGTAAAATCCTCTATGGTCTGTTTTGGTTTAAGAGGTAACTGCTGTGAATCCATATTCCCGATGATAGAAGCAAAATAATCTTTAGAGAATGCAGGAACAAATTTATCAGTCGAATAATGGTGATGAATCCCATTTGAAAACCAAATCCGTTTAAGATATAGGGTAAAGTTCTTGAAATCATCACAGTTCCTGTCACCCTGATAATTCGAATAAATGGCTTCCAGCGTCTTTCTTATCAAAAGGTTGTATTTACAATTCTGGTCATAGGTAATATCCCTGCCTGACAGTGTTGCCTGGCTGAGGTAATAGATCAGTTCTTTTTGTTTCAGAGACAATTCATCAAAGCCCGGCACCTTGTAGCGCAATATCTTTGCATCTGCAAATTGCTCAGTTATCCACTTGAACACATTGGCATCTACCATTCCTTTTCGACTATTTTCAGGCATAAGAGAGTTGATTGGCATTATGGCTATTAATAAAAAAACAAATAGGATTTTTTTCATATGGTCTTATTTCATGGTTCATTCTTCATTCATATTTATCTTTTTCCCATTAAAAACCGGAACTACTTTTGTCAGATCTAGAGTGAATGAGTAGGGAATTACATCATCCAGTCCCAATCTTTTCAATCGATGACGATGGGCAGCTTTTTCCAGGTATTTTAAGATATCTGGTTTTGCCAAATTCCAAAGGTCAATGGAAGCATGGGCAGAATCACAATTTGTGGAAAACTTGCCACTTTCCAAAAGCCGGTTAGAAAGAGCACCAGCAAAAAGTGCATCCTCCAGACAAAATTTATTCTTCCATCCCGAGCAAAGAATAACAACATTCTTACCTTTTCCTACAAGCCAACCAGTGAGTGCAGAAATATTGATGAAAGCTCCGATTACAATCTGACCTGAATGCTTTGCTCCTTCCAGTGCCCTTGTCCCGTTGGTGGTGCAATATACGAGGGTTTTACCCTCCACTAGTTCTCTTGTAAAACTAAACGCAGAATTCCCAAAATCGGCGAAATCCAGTTTTTTACCATCCTGCTCAGATGCCACCAAGTATCCCTGGGCTTTTAGTAGTCGTGCTTCTTCGGCTGAAGCTACCGGAATAATGGCTTTGACACCATTTTCGAATGCAGTACAGATGGTAGTTGTAGCCCGCAAAATATCAACCAGGACCACAATAAAATTTTCTTTTGTAAGGATCTCAGGAAATAGTTTTGGCGAAAAGCAGACTTCTAAGCAACAGGAATTATCTTTGACCGGATTCATTTTGTTCTCAATAAAAAACAACCTCACAACCCGGATGGGTCAATTTGAATTTTGCAACACGTTTTTCCGAGATCTTAGTGTTGAATATCTTAAGGGACTTCAATCCGGACATTGTTTCCAAGACATCAAGATTCCCAACCTTGGTATTATAAAATTCAAGTGCTTTAAGATTTTTCAGGTTTTGCAAGTATTTCAGGCTTTTCACTGGTGTCCCTGCAAATTTCAATGTTTCAAGAAACTGCAGATTCTGAATGGGCATCAGGTCTTCCACCTGGGTATTAGAGAAATCCAGTTCGCGTAAATTTGTGAGCAAACTTAAAGGGGTCAGCTGTGTAACCGGGTTTTTTGGAAAGCGCAATATCTGGAGTTTGGGCATCCGGCTCAGAGGATCAACGTTTGAGACACGGGTATCGGAGATCTCCAATTCTTTTAGCCGTGAAAGAAATACTACAGGTTGCAAACTGATTATCGATGGATCTTCTTTGATTACGAGTTTGTCAGTCCCGGCAATTTTTTGAAGCTGCACTTTATCCGGTGTACCAGTAAAATTGAAATAATGGCAAAGGTCATCTTTCCAAGCCTGTGATAATTCATTCCACCATTGTGTGTTTTCATAAGTTTGCGAAATCACCATACAATGAGGGTTTCCCTCCATAAATTCATTTGCCTTTGAAAGGGTCAGGCCAGTATTATCTGCATAGATAAAGGTCATTTTTTTCAATGAGTTCAATGGAGAAATATCATTTACCGATGTATGGTCAATAGAAATGATGTCGAGTTTTGTCAGTTTTAATAAAGACTGCACGCTTGAAATTTTAGTATTGTTTGCGTTTAACATTCTGAGTTCAACCAAATCTTTCAATGGTTCCAGATTGGAGACCGAAGTATTTGCACAATCCAGAATCCGAAGTTGTGACAGTTTGGAAACAGGATCAAGCGAAGTAATTGCCATCCTGCCGCTTATGTTCAAACTATCCAGGGTGATCAGGTGGTGTAACTGCTCAGCAGTAGGTGAAACATCCAGTTTACGGTAGAGATTAAAGACTTTTTTCCAGTCGGCTGACATACTTCCCCACCATTTTAATAAGGCATCCGATTCAAACACAATGTCTATGGCAGGATGCTTCAACATAAACTGAAGTGAATGGTCAGGATCAACTTTAGTGTTGTCGCAATAGATCTTTTTTATACCAGGAATCTTTTCAAATACATCCAGAGACCTGACACCAGTATTATTGAAAAATACCATCGATAAATTCGTAAGGTTCTTTAGGGAATTGAGATTTGAAACCGGAGTGTGGTTTAAATAGAGCACTTCAAGGTTGGTCAGTGCGGATAATGGTTGTAAGTCGGAGACGCGGGTATCAGAAAACCTCAGGTCTTTCATTGCTATAAGTCCGGCCAATGGTTGAAGGCTATCTATGTTATTGCCGCTAAAATCGAGAATCTCTATACCTGTAAGACCTGAAAGAACATTCAAACTTGTGACTGCTGTTTTTTTCATTTTCAGTGAACGAAGATGATTTGAATAGCGCAGGGGTTCGAGGGAAGCTGCCTGTGTACCGGAGATATCAAGTTCTTCCAATTGGTTTAGATTTCGAAGAGGCATCAGGTCGGTTACGGGAGTATTTGAAATTGAAACTGTTTTTAGGGAAGAAAGCTTTGCAAGTGGGTCAAGAGTGGTAAGGCCAGGATTCCCGGAAATATCAATCACTTTCTTTTGTATCACCTGCAGAACCAGTGAATAAAACTTACCGGCATCAATTTGAACAGGAGTTCCATTCACTATGGCAACCGTATCGTTATAGGATGAAACCTGCGACAACGGTGTATTTGCATCGAGTTGGGCATCTTTGCCAAAGATAAGTTTCCAGTTTGCCGGTAATCCATTCCACCAATTTCGCATATCATCCTTTTCATTCATCTTGGTGGTATAGATACTTGCAATCTTGAATTCCTGCTTGCTATCATCATAATTGATTTCAAAATACCTGACTTTGTTAGCATTTACTGAATCATGATTGACCGTGAGCCCTTTCAGGTTCCGGTTGGCCGTGACTTTGAAATAAGTTTGTCCGATATCATTTTTCATCACACTTACATCCTGAATGGTATAAAGAAAAACGGCACCATTAAAGAAAAAATCGACATCGCTCAGGTAGGCAGGAATGTCTTTATAGAGAGGAACCAACCGTTTTTCGTCAAGGTCATCCTCCACCTGAACTTTTTCATCCATGAAAAATTTCAGGTAACTTTCGTTGATGATGATCTCTTTTTCTTTAACAGCATTCCTTTTATCAGCCAGGAAATTCAATGTTCCTTCAAAAAATTTGACCAGACCCAAACATTGAGTACGGAAACTTTCGATTTGTTCAGGAGTAAACTCCGTAATGACAGGTTTTGCTGGTTCTTTTGATTTTGTTCCCTTCCCCGGAACTTGCTTTGCTACAGGTTTCTTTGTTGACGGGGTTGTTGTTTTCTTCTGTTGGGTGGTACCCGTTGTTTGAGCTTGCGGATAGACAGATAAGGCAAGGATCGCGAACAACAGAATCAGGAAAGGGAAAAGTTTATTCTTCATGGATATAATTTCGGATGAGTTCTTTTTTATCTTTTTCTGTGATCTTCAGTATATTCGAAATAAGCCAACCCGAATTATTGGCGTTACGGTTAAAATAGGATACTTCAAAGTACCAACCTGGCACCTGAAGAAAATGGAATTTAACTTCTTTAACGGACTCAAATTTAAGGTTCCCATTCTTGATCTCTTCAACAAAGAGGGATAGCTGATCCGGACGGTAATAACGATCGAGGTAAAAATCCAATTTATCGGGTTCATCGAATGCTTTATGAATATTCATAAAGTCGAGTTCATGACTGAGAGGATGCAGAAAAAGCTTCAGGTTTGTTGTATCTCCAACATGTGAAAAAAGTTCCTTGAACCGGGAACAATAAACATTCGAGAACACCCATTTGTACCCGTTGTTTTGTTTTTCAAGTTTCAGATAAAGGATGATGTCAATTTTTTCATGCTTATAAATAAAACTTGCAGAAACTTCGGAAAACCAGTCCTTACCATGAAAATCGAGAAAAATCTGATTCTTTTTGCCAGTAACCTGTTCGATGAAGTTATTTCTATCATCAGTAGATATTCTTGAATTGTAGGTGTCAAAAAGAATATTCAGGTATTTCTTTCTCGATTTCAGATCCCTGAACGTGCTATCGCCTGAATATGTTCTTTTTCCCTTTACATCCTCTTCAGCATTAAATCGTCGAAAAAACTGATTGACCTGTTTGGTTTGTGCATAAAGCTTCGACTCATCACCAGTAAATGAATTGAATGATCCATTCTGGCAATACAGGGCTGTAGGCAAGAGAACAATAAAAATGAAGGAGAAGAGTCTCATTGAGTTACAATTATGATTGAAGACAGGAAATTATTTTGAAGTTTCCTTTACCCGGATATCTCCGAGAAGTACATCCCAGAAGCCGATCAACCTTCCTCCGATTTGGGTTTCTTTCCTTTTTACGTACACGGTGATGTCCTTTTTGGTTGTATCTTCATAGATCAGTCCTTTTTCCTTATCGAATCCCTGGAAGCGTTGGTAGATTGTAATCACACCAACATAAGTGCCATCAGGCTGACGTTCGAGATCGCTTACATACTGGATTTTGTACCAATCAATGTTGACCCTGTCATAGTTGAGTTTCATCAATCTATCAAAGTACTCCCTGACTTTATAATAAGCCACATCGGGTTTTGAAACTGAGGAAACTCCGATCTCACTGTTCTCCATAAAAAGTTCAACAGCTCTTTCAATAACCCTTTGAGATTCAGACCAAGGAGTGCTTTTGTTCCCTATTATGCTGATATATTTACTCAGATCTCTGACCTTTTCAAGTGCGAGACTGTCAATGGCCTGTTTTCTTTGCGGTGATATGCTTTCATCTTTATTTTGAGCAAATAGTCCTGATGATAAAATCAGGAGACAGATCAATCCATTTATTGAATTTCTAACTCTCATCTGACAACGGTTTAATGATTAATTCTCTACTACTTTACGACCGACCTTTAAAGAATCATTTCTTGATCAGGTCGAGTTCTTTAATTTTCCCTTCACTGTCAAACATATATGAATCCACAGCATTTCGGCTTGCTTTCTGGTCACGTAAGAATTCGAGGTATAATTTAATGTTAGTTGGTTTGTCATAATCAGGCCCTTCCCTGCTGATAATGATCAATACCGGAGCGTCATCGGAAGAAAAAAGTTGCAAGGTGCTACGGGTAAGTGACATTACCTGGCTGGAATTGCCCGATTTTGAAGCATCAGCAATTCCCTGGAAGGCGTTTTCGATTTGGTTTTTAAGGGGGACAGTTTTATGAGTCCTCATCCCAGCAATCATTTGTTCAACTTTTGCAATGAGATCGTTGATGTCCTTATTGCCAAGGTTCAAAGCTTTGATTTTTGAAAGTTCAGCTTCCAGCTCATCTGCTGATTTTTCATCTTTATTCTGCAGCATGTCCAATAATTCCGCCCGGGCGGCATCTACCTGCTCCTGTTTTTGTTTATCCCTTTCTGCAAAGGCATTTTTGAGCACCTGACGAGCATCTTCGACCATTCTATCGATTTCGGGATCTTTATAATGTCTGTTGGCAATATCGTTAACTGTTCTTAATTGTGTTTCAAGTGATTTGGAACTTGTACCATTGATAATTTCTGAAAGCATTTTCTTGGCAGTCTCAATCTGGGCTTTCTGTTCTTTCTTCGACAGTTTCCCCGTTGTTTTGCAGCCATTTGAACATACACCAATTGCAGCAATCAGGAGAATAAATATGTAGTGCTGCCATTGAATTGATTTTATTTTCTGAACAATTTCTGTCATGATTTTAATTTTTTACTGATTTAGATCAATATTGAACTGGATCAACTATTATTACACTTTGTAAAATGGCATCTTGACAACTTCCGCTTTAATGGATTTATCACGGATCTTGATATAAATCTCACTACCTTCTTTAGAGAGAGAAGCCGGTACATAACCCATTCCAACCGGAATTTTTAATGAAGGAGCCATGGTTCCAGACGTCACTTCTCCAATCACGTTACCTGAGAAGTCGACAATCGGATACCCATGTCTTGGTATTCCCATTCCAACCATCTTAAAACCTACAAGTTTCTTTGAAACACCTTCCTGCTTCTGACGAAGGAGTTCTGCTTTATTGATGAAGGTCTTATCAGGCGTAAATTTTGTGATCCATCCTAGGCCGGCTTCAATTGGTGAAGTCGTGTCGTTGATATCATTCCCATAAAGGCAATAACCCATTTCTAATCTCAGGGTATCACGTGCGCCAAGTCCGATATTTTTGATTCCAAATTCTTTTCCGGCCTCAAATACTGCATCCCAGATCTTTGGAGCATCTTCATTTGCCATGTAAATCTCACAACCACCTGACCCTGTGTAGCCAGTTGTTGCAAAGATGACATCCTTTACACCGGCAAAAGTGAGCTTTTTGAAAGTATAATATTCCATGTCTGTAACCACAGTGTCTGTTAACTTCTGCATGGCTTTGAGTGCCAATGGGCCTTGAACTGCCAATTGTGCAATTTCGTCGGAAGCATTGTAAAGGGTGGCTCCCATTTTGTTTTGCTTGTTACACCATGCCCAGTCTTTATCGATATTGGACGCATTGACAACCAACAGATAAGTTTCAGCATTCACTCTGTAAACGAGTAGATCGTCAACAATTCCACCAGTTTCATTCGGGAAACAGGAATACTGCACTTTCCCATCCACCAATTTGGAAGCATCATTGGAGGTCACCCATTGAATAAAATCGAGTGCTTTCGGGCCTTTTATCCAGAATTCACCCATGTGGGAAACATCAAAAACACCTATGCCCTTTCTCACAGTTTCATGTTCAAGATTGACGCCTTCAAACTGTACCGGCATGAAGTAACCTGCAAAGGGAACAATCTTGCCCCCATTGGCCTCGTGAAATTTTGTAAATGCTGTGCTTTTCATAGTTTATATTTTGTAAACGACACAAAGTTAGAAAAAATTGTCAGTAGCCACAGAGATGATCCATATAGTTGCTAACTTTAACAAGTTGATAACTCATGAAGTTAGAAGAGAATTATTTGTAATTTTGGCAATTGTAAAGAGGAAAGCTGACTTTCACGAATTTAAAATTACTATTCCTATTTCATAATTCATAACTCTTAACTCAAAATTAACAGGTGCTTCTGACCCGTCAAAATACCCCTCGCTGGATGATCTTTCTGATCGACCTCTTCATTGTATTCTTTTCCATCATTTTTGCATACATGCTGAGGTTTAACTTTTCCATTCCGGAATCGGAAGTAAAGGCACTTCCGCGGGTGTTTTGCTGTATAGTGATCGTCCGTGCCTGCAGCTTTTTAATTGCACGGTCATATGCAGGGATCATCCGTTATACCAGTACATCTGATGCAGTCAGGTTGGTGATGACACTACTTTCCGGAAGTATTTTCTTTGTGTTAATCAATCTCATTACCTATTTTGTTATTAATAAATTCTTTCTTCTTCCCTTTTCAATTATTATCATTGATTTCCTTATCACATGTATGGTGATGGTCACCTTCCGTATGGTTGTAAAGATTGCGTTTCTGGAACTTCAGCGACCGGAACGAACACATGCGAATATTATCATTTACGGTGCAGGAGAAGCAGGGATCACAGCAAAAAGAGTGCTCGACCGTGATGTCAGCACAAAGTACAAACTGATCGCTTTTCTTGATGACGATCCGGGCAAAATAGGTAAAAAGCTTGAGGGAATTGATATTGTTGGGCCAGATAAGTTGAATGATCTGCTGAATTTACATTCCGTAGGACAATTGATCATTGCTGTTCAGCAATTTAATACCCAGCGGAAACAAGAGCTGGTAGATCTCTGTCTTGAACATGAAGTGAAAGTACTTACGGTACCCCCGATGTTGGAGTGGATCAATGGAGAACTCAGCTTCAACCAGATTAAGAAGATCAGGATTGAGGATCTTTTGGAACGGGAAGAGATCAAACTGGATGACCGGCAGATCAGGAGCGAGCTTTCCGGTAAAACCATTCTGATCACAGGTGCAGCCGGTTCCATTGGGAGTGAACTGGCAAGGCAAATCGTAAAGTTCTTTCCCCACAGACTTATATTGGTAGATCAGGCAGAAACCGAAATGCATCAACTGGGGTTGGAATTCACAGAAAATTACCGTGATTTCCATCCTCAATTTATCCTGGCTGACATTCGGAATGGTTCCAGGATGGAGAACATCATCCGGGAAGCAAAGCCCGATATCATATACCATGCGGCTGCCTACAAACATGTTCCTGTGATGGAGGACAATCCGTTGGAGGCGATTCTGACCAATGTCAATGGAACCCGTATCCTGGCCGATCTGGCTGTTAAATACAAGGCCAGGAAGTTCATCATGATCTCGACCGATAAAGCGGTAAATCCGACGAGCATTATGGGCGCTTCAAAGAGGATTGCAGAAATCTATACCCAATCTCTGAACGTTCATGGCGAACCCAAGTTCATTACAACCCGATTCGGGAATGTATTGGGTTCAAATGGTTCAGTGATACCTCTCTTCAGAAGTCAGATTGAAAAGGGAGGACCAGTCACTGTTACCCATCCTGAGATCACACGCTATTTCATGACCATACCGGAAGCTTGTGCACTCGTGCTTGAGGCAGGCACGATGGGCCAAGGCGGGGAGATCTTTATTTTCGACATGGGAAAATCCGTCCGCATTGTCGATCTTGCGAAAAGAATGATCAGCCTATCCGGACTCATATTAGGAAAAGACATCCAGATGAGGTTTAGCGGTCTGAGACCCGGGGAGAAGTTGTATGAAGAGCTTTTGAACAGTAAAGAAAACACGATCCCTACCCATCATCCACGTATTCTGATAGCAAAGGTCAGGACCTATGATGCAGCGGAAGTATCTCATCAGATCAATGAATTAATTGAACTTGCAGGTTCGGGAAGCGAACAGGAAGTGGTGCAAAAAATGAAAGAGATCGTTCCGGAATTCAAGAGTCAGAATTCCATTTATGAAGAACTGGACAAGAATTAATCGATGATCACCATTCTCGGACCAACGGCGTCGGGAAAGACCACCCTTGCTGCTCATCTTGCCATCCTGTATAACGGAGAGGTGATATCAGCCGATTCAAGACAGGTTTACCGGGGAATGTCGATCGGGACGGGTAAGGATCTTTCAGATTATACCATTGACGGAAAAGCCATTCCTTATCATCTTATTGATATTGCCGACCCCGGATACGAGTATAACATTTTCGAGTATCAGCAAGATTTTCTATCAGCTTATAATGATATCATTTCACGGGGAAAACTCCCGGTACTTTGCGGTGGATCGGGAATGTATCTTGAATCTGTCTTAAAGCAATACCGGCTAAAAAAGACAAAACAGAGCCCGGAAACAATTACTACACTTTCATTACAAACAGACGTTGAATTGAAAGAATTGCTGCGATTCCTGAAAACACCTCACAATACCACTGACCTGCTTGACCGGGACAGGATGATCCGTGCCATTATGATCAGCTTGGCCGATGATGAAGCGGAAGTGGGAAAAGATTTCCCTGAAAACATGAATTCATCTGTTTTCGGTATTCATTGGGACCGGGACCTGCTTCGCGAGCGAATCACCAACCGGCTAAAGGTGAGGCTTGAGTCGGGAATGATTGAAGAAGTAGAAGAGTTGATTAACAAAGGACTTACTTCTGACCAGATCAGATTTTACGGTCTTGAGTATCGTTACATTATGCAGTATCTGGAAAAAGAGCTGGATTACAATGAGATGTTTCGCTTATTGAACATTGCCATCCATCAGTTTGCGAAAAGGCAGATGACGTGGTTCAGGAAGATGGAAAGATCGGGAATACAAATCCATTGGATTGAGGGGGCAAAAAGTCTGGAGGAAAAAATTAAGGAGGTGGGGAATAATCGAACATTGATCAACGAGTTTTGAAGTTCGATTTGACTCACAGTTTGAGTATGTCTAAAGTATAGGTGAACAATGTCTAAATAAAAGAAACCGTAAAAAAAAACTATTGTCGGAGTATAGAATGAGTATAGCCGGAGTATAGCCGGAGTATAGGATGAATATAGGAAAAAAACACATTTAAACTTCAAATTTTATCGTAAGTTTGTGTATCGAATTTGAGAACCCAGGATGTAATAGACTTAATTCCTCTGAAAAATTTAATCATTCTGAATTTTACTGAAGATGCTAAACAGTTAGCAGAGTTATGAAGACTGAAACTGAAATTAAGAAAACCTTTGATTCTGTTACATATTTTGAAGAGTAAAGGAACAAATTGCAAAAGAAATAACAGGAAAATCCTTTCAAGAACAAAAAAAGTTTATCCAAAAGGTCCTTTCAGGAGAAATAAAGCTCGATATTTCAAATTAATCACTCTGTCCTGAGCGAGGTGTCGAATTAGCGAGTTTGTTCCGAATATCCGGTATTGTTAACAATAAAATTCAAAGATGATGAGCTGATCAGTTTTGAATAATAGATCAATGATTTGTTATGAAATAGATGCTGTATTGATTTTTTTGTAAATTGCGGGGTTCGTTTTTGATTGTCTTGATCATCAAAATTTATATGAAAAATATCAACACGCGTTAGGGTTTATCAATCCTTTTGTTCAAAAACTATCAGTCACTCAAAACTGAGTAAATTGGCGGGTTGATTAACTGGCGATTGCAATATTTTCTGTATTATTGTAGCCATAATTATCCCCAAAATATTAAAGACATGGAAAAAATTATTGCTACCTGCGGATTGGATTGTGCCACTTGTGATGCAAGGATCGCAACCATTGCCAACGATGACGTGCTTCGTGAACAAACTGCTGAAAAATGGAGGGTGCAGTTTGGCGCTCCGGGAATCACAACTGATATGATCAACTGCACCGGGTGCCGCGAGCCGGGGGTTAAATTCCATCACTGCTCAGAGTGTGAGATTCGTAAATGCGCTATTAATAAGGGTTATAAAACCTGTGCTGAATGTGACCAGCTAGAAACATGCTCCATTGTTGGTAATGTGTTCAAGTTTATGCCAGAAGCGCTGAGTAATCTGAAGTCACTGCAATAGAGAACAAACCAATTTGTGAGTTGGCGGGGTAATGAGGGGATTCTATTGTTATTTTATTTCTAATAATCCGTATATTTGTGGAAAATTAGAAATTTAATACATATGCCAATCAGCTATTTGGAGTTCAGGGAAAAGTTGTTTTCGCAGGGAATCTTTTCAATAAACCAGATACACATTTATTTTCCAGATTTTAATAGTGATAACTTATTATTCTGGCAAAAGAAGGGCTATATCTTACTGCTCAGGAAAGGCTGGTATTGTTTCAAAGAATTTACGCAAGTTTCTGAATTTAGTTTTCTTTTGGCCAATAATCTGTACACTCCATCCTACATCAGCCACCAGGAGGCACTGCTTTTTTACGGTTTGATCCCAGAGCATATTGTTGACTCAACATCCATTACTACAAAGAAAACAGAAACTTTCACTGTTTTGGGCAAGGTTTACAAATACTATTCAATTCACCGTAAGTTCTTTTTCGGTTATGTGTTAAAAGATATGACGGTAAACGGATTGACAAGGAAGTTTATGATAGCCGACAAGGAGAAAGCCATCCTGGATTTGCTTTACTTTTTTGATTTCTATAAGACAGAAAGAGATCTTGCTGAAATCAATTTTAACGAATCTGCGCTGGAAAATGACATAGATTGGGAAAAAATGGATGATTACCTGGGACGATTCAACAAAAAGATTCTTGAAAAGAAAATCCGACTTATCAGAAAAATCCATCAATTATGATTGCACTTCATGAAATAGTCAGACAATACCCCAAAGAACTTCAGAAACCTGAATTCTATGATCCGATGGTGAAAGAATACCTTCACCATTCCGTGCTGAAATACTTGTTTACAAATAAATACTCGGACAAGATCATTTTTACAGGTGGTACAGCTTTGCGGTATTTTTATGATCTGAGAAGATTTTCTGAAGATATCAATCTTGATTGTCTCGATTTATCAAGATCGGAATTCAATTTGATGACGGATAATTTGCTAAAAGAATTACAAGCTCTCGGGCTTGAGGTAGTAATAGAAGACAAGAAAAAGTATGAAAAGTTAATGGCATTTCGCCGGGTTTTTGTATTCCCTGAGTTAAAGTATCAAATGGGACTCAGCCAACAACGGGAGGCAAAATTCTTTTTAAAAATTGAGGCAGAATCACAGCATTACACTTATTCTCCTGATGTTAAAACAATTAACGCATTTGGGGTTACCTCTCCGGTTAGAATAATGCCATTGGGAACATTATTTTCGTCTAAGATATCTTCCGCCATTAACAGGAAGAAGGATAGGGATTTTTACGATGTAGCGCACCTCATAAATTTCGCTGTTCCTGATTTTGGATACCTTGGAAAAAAACATCATATTGATACACCGGAAAGTTTAAGAGCGGCTTTACTTGAGGCAGCATCTGAACGAAAACTGAAAACGAGGAAGGTGTATGACTGCGAACATATGTTGTTCAGGAAAGAGGACATTGGTATGATACGTTCATTTCCAGAATATATTGAGCATTTTAATTTCAATAGACTTTAAAGTTGGCTAACTGATGAGCTGAAGAGTTCGTATTTTTGTCGGGCTAAAAAATATGGCGAAGGGGAACATGAATCCAAAAAGGAGCAGATCAAAACAAAAACCGGATAAGAATACGGGACTGATCAGTGTGGTGCGGCCTTACCGGGGACATGTGATCCTGCTGATCATCATGGCACTGGGGGGCAGCAGCATAAATCTTCTCATACCCAAGATCATTTCGCGGAGTATTGATGCTTTTGCATCCCACAGGTTTGACATCGTGACTGTGATCACAGAATTCATGGCTGCTGCAGTGGGTATCTTTGTTTTCACTTTCCTCCAGGGGGTGATACAAGCGCTGACAGGGGAAAAAGTAGCGAAAGAATTCCGCAAGCGTATGGCAGATAAAATATCACGGCAGAGTTACTCATTTGTATTGAAATCGAACCCTTCAAAACTACTGACGAACCTGACTTCCGACATGGACTCCGTGAAAATGTTTGTTTCACAGGCTTTTGTCAATATTGTCTCTTCAGTGTTCGTAATCTTAGGGGCATCGGTCTTACTGATCATGATCAACTGGAGACTCGCCCTGTGTGTACTTGTGATTGTACCGGTGATAGCAGGTTCTTTCTTTTTTGTTTTCAGGAGGGTCAGGGTTATTTTCAGAAAGAGCCGGGAAGTAATTGACGCGCTGAACAAGATCATCAGCGAAAGCATACTTGGTTCTGCACTTATCCGGGTGATAAACTCACAGCAACCGGAGAGTCAGAAGTTCATGGAAATTAATATGCAATCGAGGAATTTGGGCTTGTCGATCGTAAGGCTCTTTTCAATTCTGATCCCAATCATCATGTTTGTATCAAACATGGCTGTCGTCACGATCCTTGCTGTTGGCGGTCATTTCGTAGTGATCGGGACGATGAGCCTTGGAGATTTCGCTGCTTTCAACAGTTATCTTGTAATGCTTATATTCCCTGTACTTCTCATCGGCTTTATGAGCAACATCATCGCATCGGCCTCGGCATCCTTTGGCAGGATAAGCCAAGTGCTGGACGCGGAGCCTCCAAGAGAAACGGGGACTATCTATTCCGAAATCCAAGGGAATATTGAATTGAATAACGTTTGCCTCAGTTATGGGGAAAAGCCTGTGCTAAAAAATATTTCACTCTCTGTGACGGCAGGGAGCAAGACTGCCATCATTGGACCTACTGCGGCGGGAAAGAGTCAACTGCTTTACCTTCTAACCAACCTTATCGTCCCAGATTCAGGAAGTATAGAATACGATGGAATTTCCATTGAAGACTATAAAAAAGAGGTATTCCACAAACAGATTGGTTTTGTTTTTCAGGACAGTGTGATCTTCAATATGAGTTTGAAAGAAAACATTGCATTCAATGATTCGGTGGTAGAGGAGAATGTCAGAAAGGCGATGAAATGCGCGGAATTGGAAGAGTTCATCGATGGACTGCCGGAAAAGATGGATACCATTGTCGCGGAAAGAGGAACCAGCCTGTCGGGCGGGCAAAAGCAAAGGATCATGCTTGCCAGGGCCTTGGCATTGAACCCGAAAATCCTGCTGCTTGATGATTTTACTTCGAGGGTTGACAGGAAAACCGAAGACAATATATTGAAAAACATAAAGGAGAGTTATCCTGATTTGACTCTGATTTCCGTCACCCAGAAAATTGAACCAGTGGAGGATTTTGAGCAGATCATCCTTCTCATGGAAGGAGAAATCATTGCTTCAGGAAAGCATATTGATCTGCTCAGGAATTCGCCGGAATACATTCAGATCTACAAATCACAAAGGAGCACCAACCAATAATTATGAATTACGAACGATGAATTACGAATTAAAATAGGAATCAGGAGTTATGAGTTTGAATTATGAATTATGAATTATAATCTAAACCGGCCAGAGGAGAAAAACGTTAAGAGACTTCCAGTTTTTGCATCTTTGCGGAAACTTTTGGGGATCATCAGCGGAGAGAGCCGGAGACTTGCCATTGCTTTGGGTGCTATCCTTCTGAACGCCGGGCTTACCCTTACGGGTCCTTATCTTGTGGGTTATACTATCGACACCTATGTTCAGAAGAAGAACTATCATGGTGTTCTGGTTTTTGCCGGGATACTGGTAGTGATGTATATTACTTCATTCATCGTCAACTATTCACAGATGCGGATGATGGGAGGAATAGGTCAGCGGATGCTTTACAAACTTCGTAATTCGGTATTCAATAAGCTACAGGAGTTGCCACTTGATTTTTTCAATCAGAATAAAACAGGAGACCTGATCTCAAGAATCAACAACGATACTGACAAGGTAAATCAGTTCTTCTCACAATCGCTGATGCAATTTATCGGGAGCCTGATAACCATGATTGGTGCGGCTGTATTGCTTATGGTGATCAACTTTCCTCTCGGCCTTGCGGCGCTATCCCCGGCCCTACTTCTTTGGATATTAACAAGAAGCGTATCTCCGTGGGTGAGGAAAAAGAATGAAGCGAGCCTGAAAAGCCTTGGAAATATTTCCGCCGAGATCCAGGAGAGTCTGGCTAATTTCAAAGTTGTCATCGCTTTCAACCGTCGTGATTATTTCCGGAAGCGGTTTGAGGAAGCCAACCAGGAGAATTATAAAAGGTCGGTACAGGCGGGGATTGCCAACACCATACTGACCCCTTTCTATACGTTTGCTTCAAACATCGGCCAGTTGATAGTGCTTTCGCTCGGAATATGGCTTATCATAAAAGGATATTTTACGGTCGGTCTGCTAATCAGCTTCATTGCATACATATCGAATTTCTACAACCCCTTACGGCAGATGGCTGCCTTGTGGTCCAACTTCCAACTGGCGCTTGCTGCATGGGACAGGATAAGTTTCCTGCTTTCTTTCGAGAACGATTTAAAAATTGTTGATGATCCGGGTGAAACAAGCAGTCCGTTTCATGTTCAATTCAGCAATGTTTCATTTACTTACCCAAACGGGCAAGAGGTACTGCACGAAGTCAATTTTGATCTGCTAAAGGGAAAGACCTATGCTTTTGTCGGGCCTACAGGAGGAGGCAAAACAACCACAGCCTCCCTGATTGCGCGCTTGTATGATTGCACTAAAGGAAGAATCTTATTGGACGGAAAGGATATACGGTCCTATTCTTCCTGCGAAAGGGCTTCTAAGATAGGGTTTATCTTACAAGAGCCGGTGCTCTTTACGGGTACAGTACGCGACAACATCTTATATGGGAACCCGGAATGTGCAGGACTTTCAAGTTCAGCACTTGACGAAGCGCTCAAGGATGCAAGTCTTTCAGGTTTGTTAACGCGGTTCGACAAAGGTCTTGACACACCGATGCAGGTTACCGGGGAAGGAATGAGCCTCGGACAGAAACAGATCATTGCTTTTATGCGTGCGATCCTTCGTAAACCGGAGCTTTTGATCCTGGATGAAGCGACTGCAAACATCGATACGCTGACCGAGAAACAACTTGAGGAAATCCTGAATAATTTTCCGCCAACAACAACAAAAGTGATCATCGCCCACCGGTTGAATACCATTGAGAACGCAGATGAGATTTTCTTTGTCAATTCCGGAATGATCACGCGGGCCGGTTCATTTCACGATGCCCTCAGTTTGCTGATGGATGTTAAATTGGTGAACTGAGGAGGTGACGAGTTGGTGAGTTGGTGAGTGAGCTATTAGAAATTAATAATCAAAAGAAAAGCCCAATCTAATTCGATTAGGCTTTTTATGTTGGATTCAAAAATTACTTTGTTTTATCGAGGAAAGGAGGTGGTGGTGGCAATTCTTTTGGCCAGGATTTCAGTTCTTCCTGCATTTCCTGAATTGCTTTATTCAGTTGCTGGTCTTCACCGGCGTATTCTTTTGCCGGATCGTTGTCGACCACGATATCGGGATCAACACCATGACCTTCTATGATCCATGTTTTTCCTTCATTATCATAAGGAGCAAACTCGGGTTTCATCAACTGACCACCATCAATAAACGGAAGCGAACCCCGGATTCCCACGACACCACCCCATGTTCTGAGACCAATGGCTTTACCAATTTTCAGCTTTTTAAACTGATAAGGGAACAGATCTCCATCGGATGCAGAATATTGATCGATGAGAATGCATTTCGGTCCCCATTGCATGTCTAAGCGTCCGGGATGCGAGGCCGTGTTACGGCTCATCTCGATCATGGTCATTTCACGTGCAAGGCGTTCGATGATCATTGGGGAAACATTTCCACCACCATTGCCACGGTCGTCGATAATCAGGGCACGTTTGCTCAGTTGCGGATAGAAATGTTTTACAAATTCGTTAAGCCCTTCAACACCCATGTCGGGAATGTGGATGTATCCAACTTCGTTATTGGTTGCATCATTGACTTTTTTAATGTTGTTCTGAACCCAGTTATAATAGTACAAACCGGCTTCTGCATCGGTGGGGACAACAAGGGTTTTATGGGCACCGGTTTCAGAAGGTGTTCCATTTACGGTTAACTCAATCTGGACACCTGCTTTGTTGATCAAGGCTTCATAAATGTTATTGAGGTCTTTCACAGATTGGCCATCGATTGCGATAATAAAATCGCCCTGTTTTACATTCACACCCAATTCTGTCAGCGGTGAACGTGCCTCTTTGGTCCAGTTCTCCCCTTTCAGGATCTCATCAATTTTATAATATCCTGAAGGGTCCCTTGAGATTTTTGCTCCAAGCAATCCCATTTTGATCCTCTTTGGTTCCGGTCTATCACCTCCGCTAACATAAGAATGCCCAATGCTGATCTCCCCTACCATTTCACCGAGAATATAAGTCAGGTCATTCCGGTTATTGATATAAGGCAGCAGTGGCTCATATTTTTTCTGAATTGCAGGCCAATTTACCCCTTGCATATTCGGGGCATAGAGGAAATACTTCATCTGTCGCCAGGCTTCATGATAGATCTGGTTCCACTCGGCTTTCAGGTCGACCATGACTTTCATGTTCGAAAGATCCAACCAATCCTTGACATCAATCTTGCCCTTAGGAAGGTCAATCACAGCATATCTTCCATTGGAAAAAACCAACATCTTCTTGGTATCAAATGAGATTTCATAACCTCTAAAATCACCAAGATCCGATTCTTTTTTATCTTTCAGGTTGAACATTTTAAGAGACGGCCTTTCTTCTCCTCGTCCACCTCCTTTAATATAATAGACCTCATCACCCACAGCTGACACGTTATAATAAGTGGAAGCATCGATTGGTAAAGCAACTATCCGGTCAATGATCCCATCGATATCAACTTTAACCTCAACTGTGGTTTTGGAATCACCTTCTTTCTTCTCCTCTTTTTTTACATCTTTCTTCTCAGGTTTAGCTTCGTCAGCATTCTTCTCATCTTTTTTTATTCCGACTTCATCATTTTCAGGGGCGAAAGGATTTGGAGTACTTTTTGAAAGGGTAACAAAATAGATCTTCATCATATCGGCATATGAATGATTCCATTCTGTCCAGCTATAGGTCGGGTTAAAATCGCGGTTTGAAGTAAAGAATAAATACTTTCCATCACTGCTGAAATGAGGATCACCGGCCTCATACCAGCCATCCGTAACAGGAACTTTATTCTTTGAAGATACTTCGTAAAGAAAGATCTTAGTTTCGGCCGTCCGGTCGGGGCGGGCATAGGTTATCCATTTACTATCCGGAGACCATGAATATTGTGTGAATTCCCAATCTTTGGCCTGATCAACAAGTGTTACTTCTTTCGAATCGATGTCGACATATTGCAGTCGGAGCAGCTTATCTGCCCATAGCAGCTTTTTGCTATCGGGTGACCATGACATATCGTATTTATATGTATCAGCATTCTTTGTGATCTGAACAGGGTCGGCGCTTCCATCTTGTTTTTGAATATAGATCTCGTCCTCCCCTGTCTTATCTGATACATAAGCAATATATTGTCCATCCGGCGACCAGTTAACATTGCGTTCGTGCACGCCAGAAGTATGAGTAAGATTTTTCGTTATCCCGGTTTTTGCAGGAACCGTCCAGACATCGCCACGTGCATCAAAAGCAACTCTTTTCCCATCGGGAGAAAGAGAGGAAGAGTTGATAATTTTACTGGCATCTTTCAGGGAATTCCTTGCATTGACAAAATCATCGTTGATGCGGATTGTAACTTTACTGGTCTTTTGAGTTGTTAAATCAAAAACATAGATAAAGCCTCCGTTTTCAAAAACGATGGCATCATCACCCATAGAAGGAAACTTGCAATCGAATTCAGTAAAGTTGGTAACTTTCTTTGTTTCTTTTGTTTTCAAATCATAGCAATAGAGGTTTGTTGGTCGTTCACGTTCCGACATAAAATAGATCTTATCGCCAGCCCACATGGGGAAAATATCCTGGACAATATTATTGGTCAGGTTTTCAATTTGTTTGGTTTTAAAATCATAAATCCAGACATCATCAGCCATGCCGCCTTTGTAATATTTCCAGGTACGGAATTCACGGAAAACACGGTTGTATGCCAGTTTGGTTTTATCAGGTGAATAGCTGCAAAATCCTCCAACAGGTAAAGGAAGTTCCTGAGGCAAGCCTCCATTAACATTAACCAGGAATAATTGGCCTTTAAAATCGTTAAACGTTTGTTTCCTGGAACGGAAAACTATGTTATCATTGTCTTTCCATGTCATTACGATATTATTTGGCCCCATTCTGTCGGAAATATCATCTCTTCCAAGAGTTGAAGTATAGGTAAGGCGTTTGGGATTTCCACCTTCTGCAGGAATCAGGTAGACTTCAGTATTTCCGTCGTATTGCCCGGTAAATGCAATTTTTTTCCCATCCGGAGAGAAGCGGGCGAACATTTCGTATCCATTCTCGTCGTTAGTAAGTTTCCTTGCAAGACCTCCATTGCGGTCAACAGTATACAAGTCGCCCGCACAGGTAAACACAATCTGGTTCCCGTGAATCGCAGGAAACCTCAGCAGGCGGGCCTCATCCTGAGCCATCATAAGATAACAAAAGAAAAGAGCCGGGATCATTAGAAAGAATTTTTTCATAGGATTGATTTTTTAAGAGAGACCATTAATAGGAAAGCAAATTTATTCAGAATACATGAAGTTTAATTGAAAAATCGGCAAAGATATTGAAATACTTGTTGAAGAGGTTGTTTTCCGGCACGGCTATACTTCCTGCCCCGATTTTTTTTCTACCTTTACGGCACTTTTGTAAAATCAGAATTCAAATAAACTCATCCATGACCAACAAAAAATCCGGATTTAACTCCAAACTCGTGCACGGTGCAGGAGTCCATGATCCACTGGGAAGTGTGATCACTCCTATTTATCAAACTTCCACCTTTTCATTTGAAAGTGCAGAAGAAGGTGCAAAATGCTTTTCAGGTGAAAGCAGCGGATATATATATACCCGCATTGGCAATCCTACAATTTCAGATCTTGAAAAAACCATTGCTCTTCTTGAGAATGGGTTTGGAGGGATTGGTACTTCTTCAGGAATGGCGGCTGTCAATGTCGTTTATATGACCCTCCTGAGTGCCGGAGCACATATCGTAAGTCACAATGCGATCTATGGTCCTGCCCGCAGTATCATAGAAAGCACGTGGGCTAAGTTTGGAGTCGAATCGACTTATGTTGACACATCCGATCTGGAACAGGTAAAAAAAGCCATCCGCCCGAATACGAAGTTGATTTATTTGGAAACACCGGCCAATCCGACCATCGGAATTTCTGATATTCCTGCCATCTGTGAAATTGCGCACCAACATCATATTCCTGTTTGTGTTGATAATACTTTTTGTAGTCCTTATCTTCAACAACCCCTTGACCTGGGTGCAGATATCGTGCTTCATTCGATGACAAAATTCATAAACGGACATGCTGATATTGTGGGAGGAGTTATCGTAGCAAAGAACGAGGATGATTATAAGAAGCTTCGTGCCATGATGGTTGTTCTCGGGTGCAACATGGATCCACACCAGGCTTTTCTAACACGAAGGGGACTTAAAACGATGGGGATCCGTATCGACCGAGCCCAGGAAAATGCTATCAAGGTTGCTGAGTTCCTTGAAAATCATCCGAAAGTAGGCTGGGTAAGGTATCCTGGTTTGAAATCTCATCCTCACTATGAGTTGGGGAAAAAACTAATGAAGGGACCTGGAGCTATGATCAGTTTTGGACTGACAGGAGGTCTCGAAGCAGGAAGAACCCTGATGAATAATGTGAAACTTTGCGTACTCGCAGTCTCACTCGGAGGAATTGAGACATTGATTCAACACCCCTCATCGATGACCCATTCCAAATTGTCGGCTGAAGCCAAGCAACAAGGAGGAATCTCCGACGATCTCGTCAGGTTATCCGTTGGGATCGAAGAGGTCGGAGATATCATCGGCGACCTTGACCAGGCCTTGGAAAAAGTAATTAAATAGTGAAAATTTTGTTAGTTTGAACATTTTTTGTCAATCTTAACAGGATGCTCCGGAAGTCAGTTTTATTCTTTATTTTCATTTTAACCTTACTCACCCCAAATGTCGAGGGACAGAAAGTTGCCTTGGTGCTCAGTGGCGGGGGTTCAAGGGGAGCAGCTCACATCGGTGTAATCCGTGCATTGGAAGAAAATCACATTCCCATAAATTATATTGTTGGCACCTCGATAGGAGCCATCATAGGAAGCCTTTATGCAAGCGGGTATACACCTGATGAAATGGAACAGCTAATGTCTTCTGAAGACTTTCAGCGTTGGGCAGCAGGGGTCACAGATGATGGGAACATTTATTTCTATCGCAAAGAAGATCCCAATGGTGGATGGGTTTCACTGGATTTTGATTTTAAGAAAAAACTGACTTCTCAGCTCCCCACTAACCTGATCTCACCCTATGAAATGGATTATGCATTTTTAAAAATTCTGGGAACCGCCTCAGCTGTCTGTCGCAGCAATTTCGACAGCCTAATGATTCCTTTTCGTTGTGTTTGTTCAGATGTCGATTCTACGCAAAAGCTGGTACTGAAGCAAGGGGATCTCTGCAGTGCTGTGAGGGGTTCCATGACTATCCCTTTTGTTTATAGCCCGATTACAATTAACGGAAAACTCGTTTTTGACGGGGGGATGTATGACAATTTCCCTACCGATGTTGCATTCAAGGAATTTCATCCTGATGTGATCATTGGGAGCAGAGTTGCAGAACGATATAGCAATCCTGACCGGGAAGATGTAGTTTCTCAGTTATTGAGCATGCTCATGTTCAGACAGAACGACACCATCCCATATCCTAATTCTGTGTTGATTGTCCCATCCATTCCACAAATCAATATCATTAGTTTTACAAAAAGCCATGAACTTGCTGATAGCGGGTATAATGCTGCGATAAGAAAGATCATAGACATACGAAAACTCGTTAAGGACTCTCTTGATCCTAATATTCTTGAACAAAAACGAGAAAACTTTCACAAGCAAGAGACAGAGATTATATTTGATTCCATCCATGTTACGGGTTTAAACATAGCACAAACCCGATATGTGATAAAGATCCTCAAACACGGTAAAAGACTTGTCAGCCTTGAAGACCTGAAAAAGCAATATTTTCGTTTTATCAATGAAGGGTTTATCAAAAGGATCCATCCGATCGCCAAATTCAATAGTAAAACAGGATATTATGATCTTTATCTTGATATTCAGAAAGCCGAACACTTCAATCTCCAGTTTGGGGGAAATATCAGTCTAGGAGCCAATAGCCAGGGATTTCTTGAATTGCAGTACAAAGATCTTTGGACTAAAGCCCTCCGGTTCATAATCAATGGTTATGTAGGACGATTTTATAATTCCGTCAAAGCAGGCGCAAGGATTGATTTCAATTCTAAAGTGCCCTGGTATCTGGAGACAGAATATATTTTTAACCATTATGATTATTTTGCAACAACGACCTATTTTTTTGATGATAAAACGCCTTCATATATCAGGCAACGGGAATATTACGGTGATGTCAGCATCGGGATGGCCGTGACCAACAAAGGAAAATTGAGCTTTGTAACAACTTATGCTTTTAACAATAGCAGTTATTACCAGAATAACATGTTTACCCGTCTTGACACTACCGATCAAACCAGCTTAAATTTTATCAATCCGGAATTTTGCTTTGAACTGAATAATTTAAATAGAAAGCAATATGCAAATGCAGGTGCTTGTTTGAAATTATCTGCCGGATATGTAAATGGAGAAGAAGATTTTCTGCCAGGGAATATGTCAAAAAACAAAAAAGAATTCAGTGCCGACCATTCCTGGTTTTATTTCAAACTACTTTATGATAATTACTTTGCATCTTTGGGCCCTTGCAAATTTGGAGTTTATACTGAAGCCCATATTTCAAATCAGCCATTGATGAGCAATTATACATCAACTTTTATCAATTCGCCTGATTTTCATCCGGTTCCTGAAATGCAAACCCTGATGATACCCGCATACAGGGCATTTAATTTTGCCGGATTTGGGTTAAAAACAGTGGTCAGGTTATATAAAAAAACAGAATTCCGGTTAGAAGGGTATGTTTTCCAACCCTATCAGGCAATACTAGAAAACCCACTGGATCAGACTGCTTTTCTCCGTTCAGTACTTTCTGATCGCTCATGGATCGGGTCTGCAGCCATCGTTTATAACAGTCCAGTGGGCCCGGTTAGCCTGGGAGTTAATTATTATGACAAAATGCCTCAGC
>Ga0364866_10243_pt1 | contig 39967 bp, 35 predicted proteins | sample ExccelAu500001D3_3_FD_206913 | JGI IMG/M metagenome (GOLD analysis project Ga0364866, IMG submission 206913) | Enriched cells from Trout Bog Lake Hypolimnion, Wisconsin, USA - BchlTB.Aug13.5000.01.D3 | ecosystem: Environmental > Aquatic > Freshwater > Lake > Hypolimnion/Profundal zone | place...
ATAAATCACCAGGCAGTTCTCAAAACCGCGGTTGATGACGAACCTGTCGTTTGCTTCCGGGGAGATCTGTTTTTTTAGACCTGCCGGAAGAATAACACGGCTTTTGTCATCAAGCCTGCATTCAAATTCACCGATAAGATTAGTCAATGGAACCATTGCACAAATTCAGCGATGCTAAGATACAGTCAATTTTCCCACATTTACCCACATTCACCCACTAGTGTTAATAACTTCTTTTTATTAACAATGTTGTACGGAGGATTTAAAAAATAGTTACATCTCAAAAGGCTTATGAGAGTAGTGAATGAATAAACAATCATGAAAGTGGGGTTTGGTGGGGGAATTTTTCAAACCCTTGCATTGTTAAAAAAAATGAAGGAATTCAGAAGATAATGAAGGAGCAGGGAATAAGAGAACAGGCCCCGTGGGATAAGGATCTACTGAAAGGGCAGTGAATCAATGGTTAATTTGACCTGCTCCGTTTGACAAGTAATTTGCCCCTTGCAGTCCCGGATGATCCCGGAAGGGTAAGTTCGGCAATATACATCCCGTCGTTAAGAAAGGAGATATTGATTGCAGAGCCAGGCACATATTCCATCCTCTTTATTTCTTTGCCTGTGATATTGAACAATTGCAGCAGGCAGGGTCTGCTTCCGGATATAGTTGGGTCCTGTAAGATTTTCCCGTTTTTCAGCAGGGTCATCTTCACTGCCATATCGGCCGGGTTCGGGAAAATGCCCAGGCTGATCAGGCTTTCATTAAGCTGAAGTTCCCTGATTCCCGGGGCAGTTCCTTTTGAAAAATAGTTCAGTCCCCCGCTGAAATTTCCGCAGACCATGTCAAAATAATCCGGATCGCTGAAGTGCGCCAGAACTCCTGCCGTCCGCCATCCGATCCTCAGACTGTCATCCGATATACCGATATATTTGTTCAGCGAATCTGTTTCGAGGAAGCTGCCGTTGATATTGCCGTCGATATCCGTATACAGATGCATTTTGCCCTCATCGGAACCTGCAAGCAGGCAGGTTTTATTCTGATTATTCCGGAAGAAAAACGGGGTGCAGTATCCATAATAGGACAGATTATGGTTGGTTACATCCACTTTGCCAAGACTGTCAAGCGTGAATGTAAACACAGGGTTTCCAATACTTCCTGTATTCCTGTAATATTTCATGGTGCCGTTTTGCTGGCCCACGATCAGGTCGGGCAAGCCGTCACGGTCGAGATCGAAAAGCTGGGGGGCGCTGAAGCCACTCGTGGTGATCTGCTGATAATTCAGCTGTGGAGGGCCGAAAACGGGGATGCCCGCGCTGTCGCCTCGGCAAGGAAAAAAGATCAGGCTTCCGTCTTCCTGCCCGCAGAGAATATCCGGAAGACCGTCATTGTTCAGGTCGTAGATACAGGGTGCCAGCGCGTGAACATTCAGTTTAGATGCTCCTGCAATATCCGTGGACACAAGTTCAAAGGAAGGTTCAGATTGCGTACCGGTATTTTTCAGGTAGGCCAGGGATGAGGTGTAATAGGATGTCAGAACTCCGTATTGAAGATGGGAGGAATCATAGTATCCGTAATTTCCGACGATCATATCGTATAAGCCGTCACCATTCAGATCGGCAACAGCCGGTAAAGAATTTGTTCCGAAGTCGAGCATCTGCGACTGAAAGAATTCATCGGTCTGGAACACAAAGTGAGGATTAGTATTTGTCCCGGTGTTTTTATAGAACCAGACGCTTTTTTTGTTTTCTGCCGTATAGTAGCTTGGATCAAAAGGAGATATCACAAGATCTTTAACGCCGTCATTATCCATGTCAAGGAACGACATAGCCGGAAAATCGTTAAGCGAAACGGAGCGGTCGTATGAGGGGAAGAGGGTATCCTTGCTTATCATGAACGCCGAATCTCTGGTTCCTCCGTTGATCAGCTGTATAATGACTGGAAAATATATTCCTCCTGTAAGAAAGTCGGTAAGCCCGTCACCGTTTAGATCGGTGGCCAGAAGGGTGGATCCTGTATGTTTTGGCTGGGATATTTCCGGAGGAGAAACAAGGTCGTTGATGTCTTTATAGGGGCAGGGAACATTGAGAGTGATTTCGTCCCCACCCACGCTTTCCATGAATTTACCCCAACAGTGATCACTCAGCCGGTAGTCCAGGCTGTCGCAGTTTCCGAATGTTTCCATTGAAAGGTTCTTATGATATTCCACGTAGGAGCCCAATCCGAAAAAAGTGAGCAGGTCAAGATCCCCGTCCCCGTCAATATCGCTGATGGCGGGATAGTCGACCGGTGTGACAAGGATCCCTACGAATCCCGTATAGTAGTATGATTCCAGCAGATCTGTCTGAAGGTGAAACGAAAGGCTCCCGGATGAAGTATTTCTGAATACCCTGATACCACCGCTTCCATAGGTGAAAATATCCATTTTCCCGTCGCAGTTGTAATCTGCAGTGATGACCCAGTCGTGCATTTCGGGCAACTGTGAGGCATATTCCGGGGCATAGCGGTAATCGGGGGAACCCTGTGTTCCGAGGTTTATAAACGTAAGTTTCCGGTTGCCATGGCGGTCAAAGATCAGCAGGTCGTTTATCCCGTCAAGGTTCAGGTCTATGGCGCAGAATTGGCAGGAGTTCAGTCCTCCGGCCCAGGGGTATTTCAGGGAAGTCCCGGGACCGGTCTGCGCCGGGACGCGGTAAGGGAAGAGGATCAGTAAGGTATAGGACAGGGTTAACAAAAAAGCGGGTCTCATCTCAGTCACGGGAACGGGTTGTTATCGTTCCCATCTGCAAAATTACCTAAGAATTAATTACTTTTGCTCTTAAATCGTCAGGATGCCTAGAATTCTTATTATCGATGATGAACAAAGTATCAGGAGCACCCTGCGTGAAATCCTGGAATACGAAAAATTCAGGGTCGATGATGCCCCGGACGGGGCGGAGGGTCTGAAACTTGCAAGGGAGCATCATTATGATGCTATACTATGTGATATCAAGATGCCCAGGATGGATGGCATAGAAACACTTACGCAGTTATTGGGCTTTACCGAGACCCCGGTCATCATGATCTCGGGCCACGGGACGATTGAAACTGCAGTTGAGGCGATCCGGAAAGGAGCCTATGATTATATCGCCAAGCCACTGGACCTTAACCGTTTGCTCGTTACACTCAGGAACGCGATGGACAAAAACCGTCTGGTCGATGAAGCCAGGCTGCTTCGAAAGAAAGTCGGGATGAATTACGAGATGGTGGGGGAGTCGGAAGCTATGAACCAGATCAGGGAGATGATCCGTAAAGTTGCTCCTACCGATGCCCGGGTGCTTATCACTGGTGAAAACGGTACCGGGAAGGAACTCGTTGCCCGCCATATCCATGCCTTAAGTAACAGGTCCGACGGGCCTTTCGTTGAGGTGAACTGTGCTGCCATACCTTCCGAACTGATTGAAAGCAATCTCTTCGGACATGAGAAGGGTTCTTTTACATCTGCAGTAAAACAACACAAGGGTGATTTTGAGCAGGCCGACGGAGGCACTATCTTCCTGGATGAGATCGGGGATATGAGCCTTTCGGCACAGTCAAAAGTTCTCAGGGTGCTTCAGGAATACAAGATAACCCGGGTAGGTGGCGAGAAGGAAATACCTGTCGACGTCCGGGTCATAGCCGCGACAAATAAAAACCTGAAGGACGAGATTTTCCATAAACGATTCCGGGAGGACCTATACCACCGGCTAAGTGTGATCATCATTGATGTGCCTTCACTCAGCCGCCGGCTGGATGATATACCCTTACTGGTCCGGCATTTTATTGCCCAGTACTGCAACCAACAGGGGAAACCCCAACTCGTATTCGATGATGATGCCCTGGAAGAACTCAAGAACCAAAAATGGACAGGTAATATCCGCGAGCTGAAAAATGTTGCGGAGCGTTTCGTAATCCTTTGCGAGAACAGAATTACACCTGAGGATGTAAAGCATTACGCCAACCCGCTGTACTGATGAAGAAACTTCTTTATGTAAAACGCGGGAACGATGCATTTTATGCCATCGACCAGGCCGTGCTGGAAGAGCAGTACGATGTAGTCTCCTTCCTTTTACCCCAAAACCTGAGGGGGTGGCGTTTTTTTAGTAAGCTTATCTCCCTGGTTGGTTTTATTTTGATGAACCTGAAAAACACAACAGCATTAGTTACCTGGTTTGCCGATTATCATGCAGCAGTGATGGTTTTTGTCAGCCGACTGACAGGAAAAAAAGTGATAATTTTTGCAGGTGGACAGGAAGCCATCTGTTATCCTGAGCTTAAAAAGGGAGTCTATTACAAGAAACTCCGTGCTTTTTGTGTCAGATATGCACTGAAGAATGCCTTCCATGTAATCCTGAATCATAAATCGCTGCTTTGGCATGAGAATTTTTATTATGCGGATGAAGGCAAGAAGGATGGGATCAGGTATTACATTCCTGATATCAAAACCCCGATGACTGTAATTGCCAATGGCGCAAACACAATAAAATTTTACCGCGATCCTGCAATCCCCAAGGAGGACGACAGGGTACTGACCGTGGGCACGATGGGGAGCACAAACGATTTCTTCAATAAAGGGTTTGACCTGTTTATCGAGATGGCCCGGAGGATGCCTGAAAAAAAATTCACTCTGATCGGGTTCAGAAAGGAATTCATGCCATGGATTGAACAGAATTACGGGGTCAGCAGGATCTCCAACCTGGAGACCATCCTGTACTTCTGCCCGGATGAGTTACTTTTCATGAATTATAACAGGGCCAAAGTTTTTGTGCAGGCGTCCATCACCGAGGGAATGCCTTTCACTCTGAATGAAGCCATGCTCTGCGGATGTATCCCGGTAGGCTCTGATGTTAATGGGATTCCAGACGCCATCGGTGATACAGGGATCATTGTTAAAAAACGATCCGCCTCAGCTCTTGAAGATGCTATTCGGCTTGCCTTGAAACTTGACAAAGGCGGAGATGCAAGAAAACGGGCAATGGAGAATTTTTCAATGCCGAAACACAGGGAAAACTTACTTTCGCTTTTCAGGATATTGATGGGCTGACGAATTCCTCCTTATTTAATATTATTACAGAAATCCAGATGATCTCAAGGCAATTTTTCAAATCCTCGATGATTTATTCACTGATCGGCGCGCTTCCATACACCACGGGGGTCATCCTGATCCCGTTCTTCACGGCCCGCCTGTCGCCCGAACAGTTTGGGATCAATGCCATTTATTTCACATTGATGTATTTTGTGCAGTTGGTAGCATCAGCAGGGATGGATACTTATATCGGTGTGAACTATTTCCAGAATAAGGATGACAACCGGAAACTCAGCGAATTCATCGGCACGGTTCTCATCGTCCTGATCACTATCGGCACAGCGGTTATTTTCATCATGCTCATGGGAGGAAGCCTGCTGTTCAGGATGATTTTCAGGGGAGATCAGGCATTGCAGTTCTTCCCTTTCGGGATGATCACCGTTTTTACTGCTGTTTTCAACGGTTTTTTCAAGACTTATTCAAACCTGCTGGTCAACCAGCAGCGGCCTGAAAGGTTCTTCTGGCTGAATATCACGAATTTTATCATCATCCTGGTTGCTTCTCTTGGCATCTTATATGCCCGCCCATATACACTTTACGGGCCAATTTTGGGGCGTATGGTCCCCGCAGTCGTCTCATTCCTCGCTTCACTGGTGATGTTGACAGGCGAATACGGGCTGAAGTTCAACCGCAGGCATCTTGACGGCATGCTGGCATTTTGTGGCCCAATGATTATTTATGGGATCATGATCTGGGTAGTGAATTATATAGACCGGTATGTTATAAAATTTTTCATGACTGATCCCACCTACGTCGGGATTTTCGACTTTGCGGTCAAACTCACCATGGGGATCAGTCTTTTGCATACCGGACTGGTGAACACGATTCAGCCTAAAGTATTCAACATCTGGAAAAACAGTGGGCTTAGGGAAAGCAATTCCGAGGTCAACAAGTACTATAACGGGTTTACAGCTATCACTCTTCTGGTCCTTCCTCTGGTCACCCTTGTCATCCCTCTTCTGGTCCCCATCGTTATCAGAAACCATATCTATTACCAGGCCTTTGCATTTATCGGCATACTTTGCCTTGGATACGCAACCAGCCCGGCCTTTTACCTGTTCCTTGCCCCCATTTTTTATTTCAAACAGACTAAAGCACTCCCGAAAGTATTCCTGTTTTCAGCAGTGATACAGCTTGTGATGAGCAGCATTCTGGTTTGGAAATTCGGTTTGATGGGTGCCGTATTTTCAAATTTCCTGATCAAACCAATCCAGGCCTGGTTTCTTTTTCGGGAAAGCCGGAAGTTCTTCACATACCACCTGAACCAATGGAAGCTGATCTATATGCCTTTGACAGTGATTGTAACGGGTATGCTGCTGTATATCATTTCTCCCGATAAAACCGGGGTCATACCTGCATGTGTACAATTTGTGATAACAACCTCCCTTGTGTATTTTACATATAAGCGGGAGCTACTGAAGTTGCTCCTTCTTATACCAGGGAAGGGTCATTAACCCTTTATCAGCGTTTATCTTCAGGCAGTTTTTGCCCTGCAGCCCTGATGCTGGCGTTCAGCTCGAACCCGATAAGCAATACAAATGCATTTGAATATATCCACAGCATGACTATGAGCAATGTCCCAATGGAACCATATAATGCATTATAACGGGAAAAGTTATCGACATAAAAATTAAATCCCTGTGTGGTCAGTACGATAAGCAATGTTGAGAGGGTAGACCCGGCTGAAATGAACCTGAATCGTTCACTACGTGACGGAGCAAGCCGGTAAATGAATGAAATTGCAAGAAACAGGGCTGATAGAGTAATCGTCCATCGTAATATCTGAAGCAGGAAAAGAAAGTAATGAGCCTGGATGATAAAATCAGGGAGCACCAGTACAAGAAGTTTAAATCCAAAGGTCATCATACCGATTGCAATGATCAGCAGGAAGGTAATAATAATAACCAGGATAAGTGAGATCAGATATTGCTTCAGGGTTGAACGGGTTTCTATATCGTGGTAGGTGTTGTTAAAGGCTTCGATCAGGCTTTTAATCCCTCTGGCCGAAAAATACAGGGCCAGCAGGAAATTAAGGATTAACACCCCGCTGCGTGGCCGGGTAATGATATCTATGATGGTTTCTTTAACCATGTTCCAGGCCAAGGCAGGCATGAATTCCTGGATTTGGTTAAGAAGCACCTGCTGAAAATTTGCAATGGGGATGAAAGGAATGATGGAAAAAAGAAAGATCAGAAAAGGAAAAATAGCAATGAAGAAAGAGAATGAAATGGCTGAGGCTCTTGTAGCAATATAACCCTGTTGCAGGCCCTTTGCAAAAAATCCAAAGACATTATATAACGGCAGTCCGTCAAATCCCGGCAGGATAATCTTCCGGGAGAGCTTTATGAGATAATTGATGGGTCTCCAATCAGTAAACTTTTCAATCGTTATTTGGGAATATTTTTGGATCTGAAACATTCGGTTTTTATTAAAGCAATGTCGTTAAAATTCTAATTTTTTAAACACCTCACTGCAAAGGCATTGGAGCGGTTTGAATAGTAATCCGAAACTCCGAAATTCTGAAGGTTCATGCTATGTGCAAGCGCCTTGATCTGACCAAAAGAATCAGAGGACCAGAAGAACGTTGCAAATCCGACAAATTTCCAGGCGATGTTGCTATAGACGAACCCACTCTCGATGGCTCTGAATCCATTGATAATTGAATCCTGGAGGGTTTTTCCGGCAAGACCCTGGGTGAGGCTTGCATTGAACAGGGTAATCCATTCAGCCTGTGCAGGCACATGCCAGCCGGGAGGGCAAAGTCCCTGGGAGCCGGGAGTATTATCGTACGCCATCAGTTCATCCCATTGATACAGGCCTCCATAGGTGCTGCACTGAGTTTGATCGTCATTATAGCAGTACTTTTCAGTTATGCAGTTGTCGGTCTGTTCACTCGCATGTGGGATCGCTGTTCCGAAATTCAGATTTTTTCTCATCCAGCATTGAGATCCGATCTGTATCGTAGGATATACCTTGTTATCACGGATGTCGGTCAGATTATTTCCACAGCTGAATACAGGGGCAGGCTGAACAATAATATTCCTGGTCATGAACGCACTGCATGAATGAATATTGGTGTATGAATAGGTGATTGTCTTTATCCCTATACCAGCATCCGAGGGTGTAAATATGCCTGTTCCTGGATTAACCCCCGCTCCTGAATAGGTTCCCCCCAACGGTATCCCTCCTTTCAGGGTAAAGGGGACGGCTGCAATAGTTGTAATGCTGTCGAAGCAAATGGAAAACGAAACTGCCGGAACGGGTAACGTGCTCATCACAATCCTGTTGGAGGAGGCGGGATTGTTGGAGACACAGTTAAGGGTTGAAGTCAGGACACATCGGATACTGTCCCCGGCCTGGGGAATATATGAATAACCTGACGAATCAGTCCCGGCATTGACCCCATTAACCTTCCATTGAAACGAAGCTGAAGGGCCTCCGTTCATGGGTGTTGCCGTAAACCTGACCAGTTTCCCGGAACAGACGGGGTTCACTGAAGGTAAAGCCGTTACGCTTACCTGGACCGTCTGACTAACCGTCAGGATGATCGTATCCATGTTCATGCATCCCATAGTATTCGTTTTAGTCACCATGTATTCTCCGGCCTGTCCTGTAGTATATGTCTGCCCGGTCCCAATGTTCATCAGGCCCAGGGTAAGATTCGCCCATTTATAACTGCAGCCGCCGCAAAATCCCCCGTCAAATGTCATGGCCTGCCCTGAACAGATGGAAGTATCGGGACCCAGGTTGACTGCAGGAAGGGGATTTACCGTTACATTTTCTGCCGTCGGGGAAAGGGCTTGACAACCATAACCGTTCGTATAATTCACTGAAACTGTCCCGGGGTCAGGAGTTATCCAACTGACAGTAATTGTGTTTGTGGTATTCCCTGAAGTGATTATCCCTCCGGATGAAACGTTCCAGGTGTAGGCTGCCATTGAAGGTTCTGTTGAATAAATCACCCCTGTTGTACCTGCGCAAACTGAAGACAGTCCGGTAATGGTTGGAACAGGTCGAGGATTCACAGTCACATTTTTGATAGTAGGAGAGGCTGCGGTACATCCATTCCCATTGATATAGTTCACACTTACTGTCTGAGGGCCTTGTGAATTCCAGGTTACAGTGATCGTATTCGTCCCAAACCCTCCGGTAGTCGTACCCCCGGCAGATACAAGCCAGATATAGCCACTCATAAAGTTTTCTGTCGTATAAGTCACTCCGGATGTTCCCTCGCAAATTGCTGATAATCCTGTTATTGTTGGAACAGGTTTTGCGATGACCATAACATTCTTCACAGTGGCTGAGGCAGCCGTACAACCATTCCCGTTGGTGTAGTTAACACTTATTGTTTGTGCTCCCGGTATGTTCCATGTAACCGTAACCGAGCTTGTGCCTGAACCTGAAGTAATCATCCCGCCAGGAGAGATGCTCCAGGTATATCCGCTCATGGAACTTTCAGTCGTGTATACATTTCCACTTGTCGCTTCGCACACTGTGAACGGTCCGCTGATTGTCGGCACTGGAACAGGCACAACGGTTACACTGATCGTATCGCTGGCCTGGCAGCCATATTTTGTACCCTGCGCCCAATAAGTCCCGGCAGTCCCAACCGTGATCATCCTCGTTGTCGCTCCGGTTGACCATAAATAAGAACTGAAGCCCGCACCGGCATCCAGAACAGTGCTGCTGCCCTGGCAGATTGTCTGATCAGGGCCTAAATTCATGGCCGGGGGATTCACAATGACAATATTTTTACAAAGACTGGCCTGGGTGGCCATACCCTCATTTACAATAAGCTGCACATTATAGGTTCCTGCCTGGTTATAGGAGAAAGGTGGAGGGCTGAATGATGTTGATGAGCCAGTCGATGCATTTGAGCAAGGTAAAAACTTCAACCTGGTCAGTGTAAAATCCTGCCGGTTTGTGGCGTAGACAAACAAGGTGTCTCCTACCCTGACGATCTGAGAAAATTCATTAGGCCTGTTCATATTTCCTATATTTCCGAGCGGAGTGCTGGTGATGCTCCCCAGTAATCCATCAGGAAAATTCAACCTGTATATCTCGTTAGTCGTATCCGATTTTGCCGTGTAATTTTGTTGAAACCCCGTGGTTTCATTACAATCCCTTAGCAAGACGATTCCGCCTAACGGAATGGGTCCACATACCTGCCCTAAATATGTTACCGTGGGATCATTGAACAAAGAATTACCAAAATTCAGCCTTACATGCGTGCTGTTCCCGTAATTGGCAAGGATAGCATACCAGTTACCGTTTTCCCGGACCATGCTGAATACTCTGGGCATGTTCAGCAATCCTCCGTAATTCCCCAGATCAGTAAGAACAGGTGTATTTAACAGACTGTTGCCGAAATTTAATCTTACGAGTTTGTTGCCCCAGGTGCAGACCAGGTATCCGACCCAGTTCCCGTTCTCATTAAGTATCTCAAGGCAATGGGCTGAATTCAGCATGCTGAAAGGTCCTAGAAGAGTTGCAGTGGGTGTATTAGCCAGGCTGTTCCCAAAATTCAGACGTACAATCCGATTATTGTTATTTATAAAACCTATCCACTGGCCATTGTCTTTCCGTATCCTAAGACCCTGTAAGGAATCGCTCAGCATCCCGAATGTACCCAGGTTGGTCCATGAAACCGGGTTGTTATTGTAGCTGGAGCCGTGGAAATACCGTATCAGGCTTGCATTTCCCCCATTGGTGATAAACGAATAATAACCACTGCTGTCATTAACCAGGAAGATGTAGGCCGGGATATTGAGCAGACTCCCAGGGTTCCCTATGTTTACACCAACTGGGTTATAAACTGCATTCCCCGAGCAAAAACTCCAGTAATATGTTGTACCTCCGGTGGTAGTATCCGTGATGTTGATCGGATGACCAATACACGTTGTATCAGGTGCGATAAATCCTATGGAAACCTGGGAATGACTTGGTTTCGACAGGAGACAAAAGAAAATTCCGATAAAATATAACCGTGTAATTATCCGATTCATGCCCGTACGGGATGACTTTACAACAAATGTACAGAGAAACAGGAAATCAAAAACATAAATTAATTAACATTATATGAAATTTTCTCTATAAAAAAGTACCCCTGGGAAAGGTCAACTATACACACCTATGTGGGTAAAAAACCCTTTGTAAAAGCCGTTATTTTAGCTTAGTACAAAGGTTCTATGTGGAGCTGGGGGGATTCGAACCCCCGTCCAAACAAGCAGCAGAACTGCTTTCTACATGCTTAGCCATCGGTTGATTGTCGGGAGAAGGATGGCCCGCGGCCGGCCGGCCTTAACCGTAGTTACCTTAATTTCGGATGCTCACCGGAACCTTGAACAACCTATCCCGGCATTTCTGATGCCTCTGTCGGAACGCCGTCGGGACGGGCTTCCCGGGAGACAAGTGGTGTCTGATTTCTAAAATCAGGCAGCCAGTCTGTAAGCGAAGTTATCGCCATTTAAGGTTTGTGCGGATTCGTATTTACGGGACTGATCCACAATCTCCCGGCATGCTTACAATCCCACTTCCTTGCTGTCAAAACCGGTCAACCCCAGTGAGAATAGTACCGCAAAGATACGAAAAAATTGAAGGAATGAATATGGATTATTGATCAACGGATATCGAATGATGAATTTAATTCATGGCTCTCCACTCATGGCTCATGGCTCGTCTTTCACGGCTCCTCGGCTTCCAGTATGGAATTGACAAACCCGCTTATATCATATTTCTCGGTGAAGATTTTATAAAGTTCACTGATGATCGGGAAACTGAGATCAACATGGGTCGCCCCGGCAAATTTTTCATAAAATACGATTGTTGCTGTTTTCCCTTCAAGAACCAGTTCATGAGATATATGTTCCGTAAAGAATCCTTTCCCGATCAGCAAACCGAGAGTGCGATTTCTGCTCAGGTCGTTCAAAGCGGTGAGAGTAAAATCACCATAACCACAGTACTTATAGATGGTTTCTTCCTTTCCGCCCAGGTACAGCAGAATATTACGCATTTCGCGAAACGCCCTCGTCAGGATCATAAACCGTAAATTGGGAGAATTGAATTGCGCATCAACAATGCCGAGGGCAATCGCATAGATATTCTTCAGAATACTTAACATCTCGACTCCGAATACATCCTGGCTGTAATCCAGGTATACCGTTGATCCATCGAAAATACCCGAAACTTCACCGACCAGATCCGCTTTGGAGTAGCCAAGGGTAAAACCGGTAGGGAGACGGTTGATTATTTCCTTAGCAAAGCTGGGTCCTTTTAACGTAAAAACCGGGTTTCTGAACTGCTCATGAAGGCAATCGACAATGGTTTTATCCTTACTTCCGAAACCTTTTGCAAGATTGACGAGAATTGCATCCTCCGGAATATAATCCCTGATAGACCAGAGATAGCCCATAAGGGAAACTGAAGGGATGGCCAGGAAGATAATAGACGCCTCATGAAGCAGCCTGTTATCAAGGCTGGCTTTGAGATCCGGATGCAAGTGAAAACCCGGGAAATACCTGCTGTTGACATGTTTATCATTGATGGAATTTACTACTGCTTCCTCGATGGAGTGAAGCAACACCCCACCTTTCCTGTTTTCAGCCAGAATGTTGCCAATGGCGGTACCTATGGTACCCGCGCCAATGATGGATATATTCTTGTTAAGTTTCATTCAGATCGATTAATTATATTCCTTAGGGAAAGCCGCAAACTTAAGAATAAAGCAAAAACCGGGACCATGTTTGACTTCGTATTCCGCTTCCAGCTGTTCAATCAGGATTTTGATGATTTGGGAACCTGTAGATTCATTCGCATCAAATGAGAAATCTTCCTGTAAGCCGATACCATCGTCCCGTAATGTTAAAATATAAAAGATCGAATCCAGTCCTTTGTCAGCCTTTGATTTTTCAGGGTCAAGCCTGAGATCGATCCAGATATTCCCATCCATATTGTCAGGGAATGCGTATTTGAAAGCATTTGTCAGCAATTCATTGACGATGAGTCCAAGCGGAAGTGCAATTTCAATCCTGGCGGCACATTCCATCAAGCTGGAATGGATTTCTACGTTTGGCTTGCTGAATGCACTGCTGATAATGGCCGTTAAGCGTTCGAGATAAGCACCTAAAGGGATGGAATCGATGCTTTGATTATGGTATAGCTGTTCATGGACTAACGACATTGTCCGCACCCGGAGCTGCAGGTCTGTTATAGGTACGTCAAGGGTTTTCCCTGTAGCATATTGCCGCTGGAGCTCCATAAGGCTTATCAGGATGGCAAAATTGTTTTTCACCCGATGGTGAATTTCGTATAGTAACAACTCCTTTTGCCGTTCATTCATGGCAAGCTGTTCTTCATATGCAACGCGGTCGGATATATCCCTGACGACAGAAACCAGTTCATTGACTTCGCCACTCACTGGATCAAACATCGGATTGATATGACCTTCGACCCAGAAGGCCGTTCCATCCTTTTTCCTGGCCTTGTAAACCAGGGTTTTGGCGGTTTTCCCCGTGAGCATGGATTCAAGTGAATTTCTGACCTGCTTGCGGTAGGAGAGATCCACCACCTCAAGTGAATCGGGCCTTGTAAGTAATTCCTCCTCGGTATATCCGTAAAAATTCTTGCAGGAGGGAGAAATGAATTTGCGCCTGATGTTCTTATCGAACAGGGAAATAACATCGGCAGAATTCTGAGCCAGAAAGCGATAGATACTTTCGCTCATCTGCAGGCCTCTGACTGCCTCAATATGCTCTCTTATCTCTGTTTCTAGTTTAATATTCAACAATTGAAGGTCCTTTTCTACTTTCTTGGTTCTGTGCGTGAGGGAATTAACAATTAATCCAACGCTTAAAGCCAGAAAAAGAAAGATCCCGATTAAAATTAGCTGAAGCCTGTGATTCCTCAGTTCTGCGTCATGTGCCTCATTTTGTTTGATCAGCAGTTCATGTGTGTTCTCTATATTTTTTATCAGGTGATCACTTTCAAGGGTGTGTATTAATCCATTGTTCCTGTCGGCGAGGATTTTTAAATGATAATTGAAGTACTTCTGAAAATATTCGAGACTTAGTTTATAGTTCCCCTGGAGACTGTAACAATCGGCCAACAGCTGGTACACTTCTTCGAAAAGGTTAGTATGATTCTCATCCTGGCTTTTTTTAAGACCCAGGTTCAGGTAATACTCCGCCGAATCAAAACGACCCAGTTCCATGTAAGCCCCTCCAATATTGATAATGGAAGACACGATAAGGTTTCTGTTCCCGGCTTGCTTTCTCTCGTTGTATGATTTTATGTTGTAATCAAGGGTCAGTTGTTTTTGCCCGAGAACCTGGTAGACGTGTGCGATCCTGGTATTCAGAACGCTGACCTCCAGTGGATTTTTTAATTCCATGAACCAGTGAAGTGCTTTCTGGTACAGGAAGATTGCATTATATGGAAGATGTTTCTCCATAAACAGATCGCCCAGCATTTTATATGCCAATCCAACTCCCTCACTCTGTTTTAGCGGAAGGCCATATTCAATACTCTGGTAATAAAAATCTTCTGATTCATTGTATTTCCTCTTGTAAAAGGACACAAGCCCTTTGCCTCTGAAATATCGACCGGTGGACTCAGGGTTTTGGGATTCTTTTATAAGACTGGCTTCATTCTTCAGGTATGTCTCTGCTTTCTCAGGATCCTTTAAACGGATGAACAATTCAATAATGGATTCATTGACAAGGATTTCCTTTTCGATATCATTTAATTTTTGGAAACCGTCGATGCTTTTAAAATAACATTCCAGAGCTGAAGGAAAGATCTGCTGATTAAAGTACGATAGCCCTACCAGGTAATAAGCCATCGCCTCGCCTTCCTGGAAATTGAACGTTTTTGACAAGGAAAGGGCCTGCATGCCATATGACATGGAAAGCTGCCAGTTTCCGGCCCTGTATTGCGTGGACAGTTTGCAAAGCGAATCAATGAGCTTTATGGCATTTTTCAATTCAGGTTTATCTTCAGCAGGGAAACCATGAATATATACACCGCTGAAAATAATAAATAATAGAAATATCCTGAGAAGTTTCATTATCCAGCTAAACAATACTTTTTCTGTAAATTCCAACCAGGTAACTGCTGATCCCCGCCGAATTATATTTTCTGAGAAACCTGAAAGTGAAGGAGAAACAGACTGTCAGAACCTGGATAATAAAATATATTATCCGGTTTATTGCACTGCTCTTTTCAATTTTTTTCATATTCAGGGGTTCAAATCCCCCTATGTAACCTTCAAAAACTGGTACCAGCCCGAACTTCCCCGTGAATATTTTCCAGTTACTGAGATTCATGGAGCTGACATTGTGGGTGGTATAGATTGAAGGGGCAAGTCGCTGCAACACATATTTATATATCCCGGCATAGTTCGGAACTCCGATGAGCAGCATCCCTCCTGGTTTAACCAGCTTCAGATGATGCTCTACGACCTGGGCTGTATTGTCGAAATGTTCGATAAACCCGAGCGAGAAAACGAGGTCGAACAAAGGCAGATCAGAATTGTCAGCAAAGAGGTCCCTTTCATAAACTGTAACCGGTAACCCGGCTTTGCGGAATGTTGCCAGGGTCTGTTCATTGCCCGCGCTCGAATAGTCAAGCGAATGTGCTTTGTATCCATACATCCTGGCCATATATAAAAGGTATTCCCCTTCGGCACCGCCTATTTCCAGCGCTGTAAGATCTTTTTCACGGGGAAGAAAGCGGTCGAAAGTGTTATGTAGCTCTATAATGCTCAGGCTAGGCCGTTTGACATTCTTTTTTCCTGGTTTTTGCTCCCAGTATGTTTCCCAGAAGTTTTTGCTGGTCAGTTTCTCGGAATTCATTTTTCACGAATCATGGTCAGGGTTGTTGTGACAAAGTTAGAAAATTATGCTCTCATGCTGAATTCCGGCCTTTATTCTTACTTTTGTCGATAATAAGATCATCATGGAACTGACAAACAAAAATGTCCTGGTCACGGGAGCGGGTGGGTTTATTGCCAGCCACCTGGTTGAGAGGTTGCTTGCCCTGAATTGTTCAGTGACCGCCCTGGTTCATTATAATTCCTTTAATCGTTGGGGCTGGTTGGATTATCTCCATCCGGATCTAAAAAAGAAAATACATGTTTTTACGGGCGATGTCTGTGATCCGAACGGTGTAAGGGAAGCGATGAGTGGTTGCGGGGTGGTTTTTCATCTGGCTGCACTGATCGGCATTCCTTATTCCTATCATTCCCCGGATGTTTATATCGATACGAATATTAAAGGAACCCTGAACATTCTTCAGGCTTCACGGCAACTGGGGGTGGAAAAGATAATTCATACATCCACTTCCGAGGTTTACGGCACTGCTCAGTTTGTCCCTATTACCGAGGAGCATCCGATAAATCCTCAATCGCCTTATGCAGCATCCAAAGCAGGCGCAGATTTTCTTGCCCTGACTTTCCACAGGTCTTTTGGAACGCCGGTCACGGTTATCAGGCCTTTTAACACATATGGCCCCCGGCAGTCAGCTAGGGCCATCATTCCTACCATCATTACACAGATTCTTTCAGGAAGCAGGAAAATCTCTTTAGGCAATCTTTCACCTACAAGGGATCTTAACTTTGTCACGGACACTGCCGAAGGATTTATCAAGGCGGCTGAGGCTGACGATTCCAATGGTGAAGTTATAAACATCGGAAGCAATGCTGAGATTTCGATTGGCGATCTGGCTGGAAAGATTGCGTTTCTGATGGGTACTACTGTTAAAATCGAACAGGAAGCCAAACGGTTACGGCCTGAAAAAAGTGAGGTGGAACGCCTCTGGGCTGATAATACAAAAGCGAGGGACCTCCTTCACTGGAACCCTGCCTGTTCGCTTGACGAAGGGCTTAAAGCAACTATCAACTGGTTAACTCAACCCGGAGTGATGCAATTTTACAAGCCTGAACTTTACAACATATAGATAATTAATATGAAAGCAGTGATCCTGGCAGGCGGAAAAGGCACCCGGCTGAAGCCATACACAACAGTAATTCCCAAACCCCTTGTTCCTTTAGGCGAAAAGGCAATCATAGATATCCTGATCACACGCCTGAAGAAGAACGGAGTGGAGGAAGTTTTTATCTGTCTGAATCATTTTGCAGAGATCATTATGGCATTTCTTGGAGATGGCTCCAGATTTGGGATCAGGATCAATTATTCTCTTGAAGATGAACCACTCGGTACCGTTGCACCTGTAAAACTGATCAGAACCCTGCCTGAAGATTTCCTGGTCATGAACGGAGATCTTTTAACGGATCTTGATTTTCGCGAATTATTTAATCACCATGTTTCACGCCAGTCTCTTCTTACTGTTTCAATTTACCACAGGAAGTCCAAAATTGATTTCGGGGTTCTCGATCTGGATGAGACCGGAAACAAGGTGACAGGTTTCCGTGAAAAGCCTGAGTTTTCATTTAATGTAAGCATGGGGGTTTATGTCATGAACAGGAAGGTCCTGGATCATGTCCCTTCAGGCAAACCATTCGGTTTTGATGACCTTATGCTTGATTTACTGGAAAAGAAGCTGCCGGTCGATGTATATCCATACCATGGATATTGGCTCGATATAGGAAGACCAGATGACTATGAGAAAGCAAATGAGGATTTTACCAGTTTAAATTCTGTCCTTTGAATAAGTTCCTCGTAACCGGTTCCGAAGGTTTTATCGGTAAAGCAGTAGTGAAAAGGTTTCAATCAGAAGGATTTCAGGTTTACTGCCTGGACATTTCCGATGGAGATATAACAATTCCTTCAACCTTATCCAGGTATGAAAGCCAAGGGATTAAACATGTCATCCACCTGGCTGGAAAAACTTTTGTACCGGAAAGCTGGAAGAACCCTGAGGCTTTCTACCGGATTAACCTCATGGGGACTGTGAATGTACTTGAATTCTGCCGGAAGAACAATGTCGGCCTAACCTATATCAGTTCATATCTTTACGGCCCCCCTGAATACCTTCCGGTGGATGAAGCCCATCCTTTGAAGTCATATAATCCATACAGCCACAGCAAACTTCTGGCCGATGAAACATGCCGGTTCTACCTTGCGAACTTTAACCTCAGGTTGACAATTCTGAGACCTTTCAATGCATATGGCCCCGGCCAGGCATCGCATTTCATCATCCCGGAGATCATCGGAAAGATCTGTGATAAAAGCATCCCGGAAGTGGAGGTCATGGATCTCAGGCCGAAAAGGGATTATGTTTTTATCGATGATCTTGTAGATGCAATATTCCGGACCATTGATGGCGAAGCAGGGATTTATAATATCGGTAGCGGCCAATCGGTCAGTGTGGAGGAAATCATCAAAATGGTGATGAGACTGACTGGTATTTCCAAACCATATAAATCCAATGGGAGTGTCAGGCAGAATGAGATTTTTGATCTTTATGCAGGTATTGGTAAAATAGGTTCTAAATTAGGCTGGAAACCCCATACTACCTTCGAAGATGGCTTTAGAAAATGTATAATCGATTATATAGGCTGATAATCACAAAATTTGTTTGGTTAATGATGCATGACCAATTGTCGGGTCCAGAGTGATTCCCCATCCCTTTCAAGTTCCATAATGTAAGTGCCATCCGCTAATTCATGAAGATCAAGAAATTCAGCAAGTCCGGTACTGAGCCAGTTTTTCTGATAAAGTTTCTTTCCTGACAAATCAAATATCTTTATAAGTACCGGGGAATTATTATCCGCAGAAGGTTGTAGAAACATCCATCCGTGCGAAGGATCAGGATAAATCCGGTAAGCATCGGAAGCCGGGACTTTAATTCCGGTGGCATCATCCAACTGCCAAACATCAGCAAGACAATTACCTGGCGAAGGTAAGTATTCATCCCGGCCGCCCATGAAGAAACCCTTAGAACCAAGATTGAACCCTGCAGCGCCATATCGTTCTTTGCATGCCGACGGCAGGCTTGGCACGAAACCCCATAACCCTGTATTGGGATCATATGCATAAAATGTCTTGTAAGTCGAGTAATAATCACAACCCAGGCCAACATAAGCCAAGCCATTAATGACAAAATCCGTCATCATTGATCTAATCCAGATATAATCGACAATCTGTGTCCATTGGTCCAAAGTGTCATTGTAGATCCAACAATCTTTTGTGGCTTGCATATTTTCGTAAGAACCGGCGCAAACGTACCCTTTGCCATTTAAAACGAAGGTTGATGCAATAGCTTTATGCTGCGCGGGGTGGTTTGCTTTTTGTGACCATGTGTCCGACTCCACATCATAACACCAGAAATCACATAGATAATCATTCCCTGCTCCATATGTTCCGAGACCCACATAAGCTTTATTGCCTAAAACAAATGCACTTGCGCTGTACCTCCCGACGCCAGGAAAATCTGCTTTCTGTTCCCATGTACCATTAGAAGGATCATATCTCCACATATCCTTATGACAGATATTGCTGGAATCAAGGCCGAGCATAACGTATCCTTTCCCGTTTGCAGTGAAAGCCAAAGGCGCGAATCTTTTCCCGCCCGGGAACGTCCCCATTGGAATCCACTGGTCATTGGCAATATCGTATTTGAAGAAATCATCAGCAAATTGCATGGTTACCGAATTAATGCATCCAAGCCCGATATAGGCTGTATCACCGATTACAAAGGTAGCAGTGTAATATCTGGCCGAAGGGAAGTCATTTTTTTGAGTCCATGTAAGCTGCCCCTCCACACAAAAGGGAAGAAATAACATAAAAACAAATCCGATGCGTGACATATGCTTGAAGTTTAAAAACGGGGTTAATAACATCAAATATACATGATATTTTCTAAATAACATACAGACGAATAAAAATCCAGTCCCAAGATTAAAAGCGATCCAAACTCACGTTCATTTTAGCCACGCCTAAAATCTATCACTCTGTCTATGCAGCAATTCCATAATTTAAGGAACCGGATGCGGGAAATGTTTAATTAGATTATAAGACTTTTTTAAAATTATAGATTTTAAAAATATCATCAATCCCTCACTGCCTTCAGGCTCATATCAAGGCTTTGGATATGATGGGTGAGAGCCCCTACGGAAATAAAAGTGACGCCGGTGGCAGCGTATTCCCTGATATTGCTTTCATTGACCCCCCCTGATGCTTCAGTCTCAAACCGGTCCCCGACCAGCCTCACCGCTTCTTTCAGGTCCGTCGTGCTGAAATTATCGAGCATGATCCTGTCAATTCCTCCACGCTTAAGCACCCGGTCCAGTTCTGCGAAGTTCCGCACTTCAATCTCGATCTTCAGGGATTTGTTTATTGATGCCAGATATGCGTTAGCCGAATCGATCGCATTCTCAATTCCACCTGCAAAATCAATATGATTGTCCTTGATCATGATCATGTCATATAATCCCATCCGGTGATTTTCACCTCCCCCGGTCCTTACGGCGATCTTTTCCAACTCGCGCAGCAATGGAGTTGTTTTACGGGTATCGAGGATCCTGACAGGAATACCACCGACCTGGCATACCAGTTTGTTCGTAGCCGTGGCTATACCGCTCATTCTTTGCATGAAATTCAATACCAGTCTCTCGGTTTGCAGGATCGATGAAACCCTCCCTGATACGGCAAAGACAATATCGCCTTTCCTGATCACTGACCCCTCAGGAATGAATTTTTCCATAAAAAGCCCGGGATCGAATTTATGGAAAACCTTAGCTGCAATATCGGTTCCGCATAGGATCCCGTCTTCTTTCACGAGCAGGTTTGCAATTCCTTTTACATCAGAAGGTATACATGACAGGGTAGTATGATCGCCATCCCCGATGTCCTCATTCAGTGCCCGGACAATCAATTCGTCAATGCTCATTTGTGGCTTCCTCCTGAATCTGAAACTGGAATACCAGATAACCCTTGGTTGTAATCCGGTAGAGATAATACAAACTGTATTTTTTAATCCCTGACCCGAGCGATCCCATGATGAATTTCGACCCGTCAGGTGAACTGCCCTCCCTGGAAACTGAAAAAGACCTGACCGGGTATTTTGTAAAGAAATCCTGAATGATCCTTTCCGATTGGGTTTTACTGCAGTTTCCCTTGAAGCCGGGAATGTTCAGGTCGACCATTTCATTGAAATACCGGCTGAGCGTTTTTGCATCCCCTTTTAGGATGGCTTTTGAAACGGAGGCAGAAGGGTCATCCTGGCCAAATGCAGTTCCTGCCGATACCAGGAATAGCAGACAAAATATTTTCACGGTCCCGGTCATAAGGATAATTTTTTCAAAATTAAGGTTTTTGGGGATTTCCGATATTTGCCCGGAAGAAAAACCTTGTTAAAATGAAAATCCGGCTTGTAGTCATCGGAAAAACAGAAGAGGACTATCTGAAACGCGGAATATCTCTCTACCTGGACCGCATTATAAGATATGTGCCGTTTGAATATATCGAACTGCCTGCCCTGAAAAAAGCCGCATCATTACCCCTTGCGGAGCAGCAATCGAGAGAGGAGGAGATCTTAATGAAACAAGTCCGGAACGATGAAACCATGGTCCTTCTCGATGAAAACGGTGAACAGATGAGATCGAAAGACTTTGCAAATTACCTTAACCTCCGGATGATTTCCGGCATCAGATCGATGGTATTCTTGGTGGGTGGCCCATATGGATTTTCAAAAGATATAAGAAAACAAGCAGGGAAACTTATTTCACTTTCCCGAATGACTTTTTCACACCAGATGGTCCGCCTGATCTTTACAGAACAGCTGTACAGGGCATTTACGATTATCAGGAATGAGCCATACCATCATGAATGAAGCCCTTCCGAAGGATTCACTTAACATTATTTTAACGAAGTGCTTAACAATTATTAACAGCTGAACCTTTAACAGCTCGGCGAGCTTTCATAAATTTGCGCCATCAAAATTTAAACTTATGCTAGAGACGGATATTAAAGCTCTGAATGAAAGAATTCAACGGGAAAGTGCTTTCGTTGACATGGTCACTATGGAAATGCACAAGGTGATCGTCGGCCAGAAACATATGATCGAACGACTGCTGATCGGCTTGCTGGCAAACGGGCATATTTTGCTTGAAGGCGTCCCCGGACTGGCTAAAACGCTTGCAATTAAAACACTGGCCAGTATCATTGAAGCAAAATTCAGCAGGATACAGTTCACTCCTGACCTGTTGCCCGCCGACCTTATCGGAACCCTGGTCTACAGCCAGAAAAAAGAGGAATTCCAGGTCAGGAAAGGCCCGATCTTCGCTAATTTCATCCTGGCGGATGAAATAAACCGTTCTCCGGCAAAAGTTCAGAGCGCTTTACTCGAAGCCATGCAGGAAAAGCAGGTTACCATTGGTGACCAGACCTTCCCGCTGGTCGAACCATTCCTGGTGCTGGCCACCGAAAACCCGATCGAACAGGAAGGCACTTATCCCCTCCCGGAAGCCCAGGTCGACAGGTTTATGCTCAAAGTGGTGATCGGCTACCCTGACAAGAAGGAAGAGAAACTTATCATCCGGCAGAATATCGGGAACGAATCTTATGCTGCCAATACCATTATCAAACCCGATGACATCCTCAGGGCAAGGCAGGTGACCAGGGAGGTTTATCTCGATGAGAAAATCGAAAATTATATTACGGACATCGTCTTTGCTTCCCGCTACCCTGCCGATTATAAACTGAAAAAATTCGAAGGCCTGATCAATTACGGGGGATCGCCAAGAGCAAGTATTTATCTCGCGCTGGCCTCAAAAGCCTATGCATTCATCAAACGGCGCGGATATGTCATTCCTGAAGATATCAGGGCCGTAGCACATGATGTTTTACGCCATCGAATCGGCCTTACCTATGAGGCTGAAGCCGAAAATATTACATCTGAAGATATCATTAATGAGATTTTAAACACGGTTGAAGTACCATAATAATCAGCGAATAGCGAATAGGAGCAATCATGGTCATGAATCGCTAATCACCAGCCACTAATCGCTGGATGAAATGAAATACATCAATGTTTTAAGAATAAAATGGAATCAGCCGAACTTTTTAAAAAGGTCAGGAAGATAGAGATCAAGACCAGGGGACTGTCAAACCAGATCTTCTCAGGGCAGTATCACTCTGTGTTTAAAGGAAGGGGAATGGCCTTCAGTGAAGTAAGGGAATATCAGTTCGGGGACGATATAAGGAATATTGACTGGAATGTCACGGCCCGTTTTAATCATCCGTATATCAAGATCTTCGACGAAGAACGTGAACTTACCGTGATGCTGCTGATCGATGTCAGCGGGTCAAACCATTTCGGGACCAGGAAGACCCTGAAGCAGGAAAGCATCACCGAAATCGCCGCTGTTCTGGCATTCAGCGCAATCCAGAATAATGATAAGGTGGGCATGATCTTTTTCAGCAGTGAGATCGAAAAGTTCATCCCTCCCAAAAAAGGGCCTTCACATATCCTTCGCATCATCAGGGAATTGGTGGATTTCAAACCGGAACATAAAGGGACGAACCTTACAGAACCCCTGAGGTATCTGACCAATGCCATAAAGAAAAAATGTATTGCCTTTGTTCTTTCTGATTTTATTGACCAGGGCTTTTCTGATGCCATCAAGATCGCCAACAAGAAGCATGATATTATTGCCGTGCAGATTTATGATGAAAGGGAAACCAATCTGCCTGATGTCGGAATGGCCAGGGTTCAGGATGCCGAAACGGGAGCCCTTCAATGGGTCGATACTTCCGATTTCCGACAGCGGGCATATTATAAAAAGTGGTATGATGACCAGCAGTCCATGCTTTCCGACAACTTTCTCAGAAGCGGCGTGGACTGGGTCAGGATAAGGACCGACCAGGATTATGTAAAACCCCTGATTAACCTGTTCAAAAAGAGAAGTGCAAGAAAATAATTCCCCCCAACCGGCTGTAAAACAGAGGATGGGAACAATGAAACAGAGGAACACAATGAGGCTTCGACTATTGATATTATCCTGTTTTGTCCTGATGGCAGCAGCAGGAACATTTGCACAGGATGTGAAATTCGAGGCGAAGCTCGATACAGGAGCCATGCTCATCGGTGACCATGTCGGCCTTAAACTCTCCTTCAGCGGCCCTGCAAATACCCAGGTCCTGTGGCCCTCTTTCACCGATACGATCCTGGGTAACATACTTGTAATCGGCCGTTCGAAAATTGACACCTCGCTGTCGGCGGATAAAAAAAATCTCTCCCTGCATCAGGTGATCAACCTGACATGCTACGATACCGGATTCTATACCTTACCCCAGATCCCGGTCAAATACCGCATTCTACCTGATACCAATGTCAGGACAACCTCCTCAAACCTGATGGTCCTGATGGTGCATACGGTAAAAGTTGATACGACCAATGCCATAAAACCCATCAAAGGCCCACTCCATATTCCTATATCTTTCAGGGAGATGTTGCCTTACATTCTTCTCGCCCTTGCACTGATCCTCCTGGTTATCGGAATTATATGGTATATCAATAAACGGAAGAAAAATGAGCCATTGATAAAGTTCAGGCCCAAGATCAGGCTCCAGCCTCACGAGAAAGCCCTTCAGGACCTTGAAAAACTAAGGACGAAAAAACTCTGGCAGGAAGGCCATGTGAAACAATATTACAGTGAACTGACAGAGATCCTCAGGCTTTATATTGAACAGGGATTTGAAATCCCGGCCATGGAAAGCACAACTTCTGAGATTATGGATGGACTGGGCCATAAAGGTGGCTTCAACGACACAATTGCCGGGCGAATTGAATATATTCTGCGGTTGGCCGATATGGTGAAATTCGCAAAAGCCATTCCGGTTCCGACTGAAAATGAAAAGGCCCTGGAAGGCGGAATCGAATTTGTCAGGAGCACGATACAGATCTCAGGTAACAAGCCTCAGGCTGAGGTTATTAATAACCAACACATTCAATCTTAAAGAAATTATGCACGGACTGACTTTTGCATCTCCCGGATTTCTTTTCCTCTTGTTGCTTGTGCCTGCTCTTGCAGTATGGTACTTCTTCAGGAGAAAAGAAAACCCTGCAATATTACAGGTCAGCTCAGTCAGGGGTTTCCGCCGGGATTATGTTCAATGGCGTCATTACCTGTACAACAGTTTGTTTGTAACGAGGCTCCTGGCAATCTCACTTCTGATCATTGCCCTGGCACGCCCCCAGACAAACCTGAACCGGCAGTCGGTCAGCGTGGAGGGGATTGACCTGGTAATTGCCCTTGATATTTCAGGCTCCATGCTTGCCCAGGACTTGCGTCCGAACCGCCTGGATGCAGCAAAAGATGTTGCCATGGAGTTTATTGACGGCCGTCCCAATGACAGGATAGGACTGGTCATCTTCAGCGGGGAGTCATTTACCCAATGCCCGATCACAACCGACCATGCAGTGCTGAAAAACCTGTTCATGGAAATAAAAAGCGGAATGATCGACGACGGAACTGCCCTTGGTGATGGGCTCGCTCTCGCTGTCAGCCGGTTAAAGGACAGTAAAGCTGTAAGTAAGGTAATTATCCTGTTGACCGACGGCGTGAATAACATGGGATCGGTTGACCCGCTTTCTGCAGCCGAAATAGCCAAGCTCTTCGGGATCAGGGTGTATACCGTGGGGATTGGAACCATGGGCTATGCCCCTTACCCTGTGCAGACACCTTTCGGAATCCAGCTCCAGAGGATGAAGGTGGACATTGACGAGCAGTTGCTTGTCAAGATCTCTGCCATGACCGACGGTAAGTATTTCAGAGCCCAGAATACATCCAAGCTCCGTCAGATATACAAGGAAATAGATAAAATGGAGAAAACCAGGATTGATGTCACCGAGTTCAGGAAAAAGAAGGAAGAATTCCTGCCGCTTGTCCTGATTGCCTTTATTCTCCTTGCCTTTGAAGGCATTTCACGTTATGTCATATTAAAAACCATACCTTAAAGAAATCCGGATGTTCAGGTTCGTAAACCATATTTTCTTTTTCGCTTTACTGCTGATACCGCTGCTGGTCGCTTTTTTTTGTGTTTTTTATGCTGCTGAGGAAAAAGGCTATGGACAGGTTCGGCGAGAGATCCTTGATGAAAATACTTGCTCCGGAATATTCTGTTGCAAAACCTGTAATCAAGTTTATCCTTTTCTGCCTGGCCCTTGCGGCTCTTGTTATTGCCCTGGCTGATCTTCAGTCCGGGTCCAGGATAGAGAAAATAAAACGAAAAGGCATCGACCTGATGATCTGCCTTGACGTTTCAAATTCCATGCTGGCCCAGGATATCAGGCCATGCAGGCTGGAAAGGGCAAAGCAGGCCATCGCCAAGCTCATTGAAAGGCTGGAAGGAGACCGCATTGGACTCATTATCTTCGCCGGGAAAGCGTATACCCAGCTTCCCATAACTACCGACTATGCTTCGGCAAAACTTTTTGTCAGCATAGTGAATACAACTATGGTCCCGACCCAGGGAACGGCAATCGGCGATGCATTAAAGCTGGCAGCTTCCAGCTTCGGCGAAAGCAAACACAACAGGGCCATCGTGCTGATCACCGATGGTGAAGATCATGAAGGGCAGGTGCTGGAACAGGCAGAAGCAGCTGCCAAAGAAGGGATATACATTTATACTATTGGCATGGGCCTGGCTGAAGGTGCCCCCATACCGGTTTTCTCAGGCGATATCCAAACAGGATACAAGAAAGACCGGGATGGTAATACCATTATCAGCAAACTCGATGAGACTATCCTGAAACAGATCGCCGACGCCGGGAAAGGAATGTATGTCAGGGCCAATAACTCCGATGCAGGCTTGAACCAGGTTTTCAATGATCTTGATAAAATTGAGAAATCGGATATAGAAAGCAAGCAATTTTCTGATTATGAAAGCCGTTTTCAATACTTCGTAGCTCTGGCATTGTTCATCCTGATCATTGACCTTTTTGTTTTTGAACGGAAAACGAGGTGGATTAAAAACATTAAACTTTTCGGGAATATCTGAATATGAGAACCTTATTCATCCTGCTTATTTCCTTGTGTGCACTTTCAGCCAGGCTTGCTGCCCAGAAAGAAAATCCTCTTCTCCGGCAAGGCAACAACCTGTATGACAAGGGAAATTATAAAGAAGCTGAAAAGGATTACCGTAAAGCTCTTGAACTGAATAAAGAATCCATAAAAGGGAAATTTAACCTGGGGGCAGCGGTTTATCAGGAAAAGAATTATGATGAATCAGCTAAATTATATGGAGAACTCATTGAGAAAAACCAGGACCGCGACATCCAGGCAAAAATTTATCATAACCTGGGTAATTCACTGCTCGATGCCAAACAATACGATAAAAGCATACTGGCCTATAAAAATGCCCTGATGAACAATCCCAAAGACCTGGATACGAAGTACAACCTAGAGTACGCAAAGATGATGCTGAAGAAACAGCAACAGCAACAACAGAAAAACCAGAACAAGCAGGATAAGGATAAAAAGGATCAGAAAAAAGACCAGCAAAAGCAGGACCAGAACAAGGATCAGCAAAAGAACCAGCCTCCCCAGGATCAGAAAAAGTTAAGCAAGGATGAGGCTAACAGGATGCTTGAAGCCCTGAAAAATGATGAGAAGAAAACGATGCAGAAGGTTAAAAAGGAAAAAGCCAAGGTGCCCGTTGGAGGAATAGATAAAGATTGGTAAAAAGACTTTAAGGTTTATATCGGGAATAACAGAAGAGGTATACAATAATATATATATGGTGTTCAGAAGGGTTTTTTTAATTTCGGGATTTCTCCTCCTCATGATTACCGGTTTTACCCAGGAACCTGTGTTACAGGGATCGGTAAAATCAGTGGTCAGCCTGGGCGAGACATTTGTCCTGACTTACACCCTGAACGGACAGGGTTCGGATTTCAGAGGTCCGCGATTAAATGGTTTCGAGGTTCTCAGCGGACCAAATTCCTCAACATCCTCAAGCATACAATCGATCGGAGGACGTACCACAATGTCGGTAAAATATTCCTTTCAGTATATCCTGCAGGCTACTCAGGAAGGCACTTTCGATATTCCCGCTGCAACGATCAATGCGGATCATAAAACCATTTCATCAAATACCTTATCTGTCAGGGTGACAAAATCAGGCTCCGGCGGACAAAACGGGGGAAATCCCGGAAATGGCAACTCTCAATCACAGGGGAATGTGCAATCCAGTCCGAATGATGTGATGCTCAAAGCTTTTGTGAGTAATGCCAATCCGCAGCAGGGTGAGAGCATCATCATAACATATAAAATCTTTACCAAGGTGCCGGTTTCTCAGATCATGTTTTCAAAGGTACCTTCATTTCCAGGTTTCTGGTCCCAGAACCTGACTAAAGAAAAGGAAAAGCTTCAGCAGTATAATCAGACCATTGACGGCCAGCAATATATTGTTGCAGATCTGCGGAAATATACCTTGTTCCCACTGAAAAGCGGGAAATGTATCATCGATCCCCTGGAAGTCGAATGTCAGGCACAGATAAAACGGCAAACAAAATCACGCACAGGTGATCCGTTTTTCGATGATTTCTTTAATGACAGTTTCTTTAATAACTCATATGTCCCCGTCGAAAAAACGCTTAAAGCAAATTCATTGATAATCAATGTAAGGCCCTTGCCTTCTACCGATGTTCCGGATGATTTCGCCGGGGCAGTGGGGGAATTCAGCTTCAGGACGGAACTTGATAAAACGAAAGTCAAGGCCAATGAAGCCATAAACCTTAAATGTGTTGTAAGCGGAGACGGGAATTTACAGTTGATCGATAAAATTAATGTCAGTTTTCCGCCTGATTTTGAGACCTATGACCCCAAGATCACGAATGACATCAATTCTTCGGAAAAAGGTGTCAGCGGATCCCAGGTTTTTGAATATCTGATTATTCCAAGGAAGCCGGGAAAGTTCAGTCTCAAGCCCGTCTCCTTTTCTTTTTATGACCTGAAGAAAAAGAAATATACAACCCTAACAAGCCCGGGCTACACAATTGAAGTGGAAAAGGGAACGGGAGAAGGATCGGCAGTAACCTATACTGGAGCTAATCACGAAGACATCAAATATATCGGCAGTGATATCCGGCATATAAAAAGTCAGGTTCTCAACCTTACACCACAGGGGTATTATTTTTTCGGATCAACCTTCTTCATGTTATGGCTTCTGATCCCCCTTTTACTGTTCATCGCTTTTATCATCCTGTTCAGGAAACAAAGAATCAGAAGGAGCGATACTGTGCTCATGAAAAACCTTAGGGCCACGAAAATTGCGAGGAAGCGTCTTAAAAAAGCAGAATCGTTCCTCAAAGAACAGAAACAGGAACCATTTTATGAAGAGATCTCCCAGGCTTTGTGGGGTTATCTCAGTGATAAATTCAGCATACCTTTGGCGGAACTGTCGATGGATAATGTCCGCCAGACCTTGCAGCAAAAAGAAGTTTCAGAGGAAATCATAGCTGAATTTATGGGGACGCTTCAAAACACCGAATATGCAAGGTTTGCACCCGGTGAAAAATCAGTCAGCATGGGAAAGGTATACAATGAGGCACTAGGGATAATAACCAGGATCGAACAGGAGTTAAGGTAGGAAGGGATAACGATCCGGATGATCAGGATGAGCGTTGATACAGAAACATTGAATTTAAACCGGTACCGTATGAATGCAGGTTGGAATGGAATCAATCACAGGCTTTTGCTTCTGGTTTTACTATTCATTATTAGTTTACCTGTGGCATATCCGCTTGAAAATCAGCTCACTATAGCCAAAGCAAATACTGCATATACAAGTGGACGATACCAGGACGCAATCAATACATACATGACAGTTGTTGCTGAAGGGCTTGAATCGGCCGACCTTTATTACAATATCGGGAATGCTTATTTTAAGCTTAATGATATACCCCATGCCATTCTTTGGTATGAAAGGGCCAGGAGAATTGACCCGGGAAATGAGGATGTGAACTTTAACCTTAATGTTGCCAACAGCCGGGTTTCCGATAAAATCGAACCTATGCCCGAGTTGTTTTACCGTCGCTGGATCAATCAGGTGATCAGCCAGTTTTCAACAGATGCCTGGGCCAAAGCCGGTATTGCATTTTTTATCCTGGCCGTGTTACTTGGTTCAATATACGTCGCTTCCAGAGTTTTAGCCCTCCGAAAGATAGGTTTCTGGACGGGTTTGACCTCTTTCCTGATTTCCACTGTTTTCCTTTTATTTTCCTTTGGCAGTTATTCATCCCTTAAATCAGAGCAATCGGCGATCATTACGAATCCTACAGTAACCATCAAAAGCTCTCCGGATGAAAAAAGTACCGATATTTTTGTACTGCACGAGGGATCCAAAGTCAGGCTGATCGACCATATCGGTGACTGGTATGAGATCCGGATTGCCAATGGCAGTGTCGGCTGGGTTTTCCAAAACAGCCTGGAAAAGATCTGACCTTCCTTTTTCAATATTTTCCCCTTCTGTTTTTTTTTTTGCAGATAACGTTTTTTAATTTATATTTGTTCGATTAAAGGAGAAATAGTTATACCAAACCTAAAAATATGAAAAACAGACATTTACACTCTCTTTTACGGACCATTTTTACCGGATTCCTTTTGCTGATCATTTCCACTCTGATTTTTGCTGGTAACCCTTTCGACAAGGGAAGAACCCGGACATATGATCCTTATTACCGTCTGAAAGCCAATCAGAAAACCGGGCTTATTTCCGCTGATGACGTGCTGAAATCGCAGAAACAGGCTGCTCAGTTGGGGCTGAAAGCAGGATCACGGCTGAATATGGACTGGAGTCCGATGGGCCCGACAAATATGGGAGGCCCGGTGTTCTCTGCCATTTTTGACAACAGGGATGCCACAGGATCAACAATATATGCTGGCGGAGCCGATGGAGGTGTTTGGCGTTCAACTAACGTAGGTTTGACATGGCACCCCCTGGGTTCATCCGATGGGACTGTTCTAAGGATCTCCTGCATGGCCCAGTCGAAAGGGGGAGTAATATTTGCCGGGACCGGCCAGGTTTACAGCACCGGTTATAATTACGGGAACGGGTTATACTATTCCACTGACGGCAATAATTTCAATCTCGTCCCGGGAACAGCACTTAATGCCCATTGGCTGGGAATTGCACAACTTGCCTCTGACCCAAGGAATGAACGGATGTATGCCGCCACGATTGGCGGTATATATTATTCCGACAACGGGACTGATTGGACTACGGCGTACGCTGGGTATGCTACAGATGTTTGCGTAGGCAATGATGGGACTGTTCTTGCCGTCGTCGGTGATTCGGTTTATATCGCCAGAGGCGGGGATATCAGTAATTTTGCCCTTCTCAGCACAGGCGACAGCCTGATGCTCCCAAACAACAAAGTAGGTTGGGTCAGGGTAGCTATCGCTCCTTCAAATCCTTCCATTATGTATGCGGCCATCGGGCAATCCGGTCTTCAGGCTGGCTACATGAAAGGAATTTATTGTTCCGAGGACGGAGGTAACACCTGGAACATTATCTTTCCGGCGAATTCAACTTATGAGCCTTACGGTGCAAATGGATTTTACTACAATCCGATAACCGTTTTCCCGGATAACCCGGAACAGATCCTCATCGGCTCCAAGATGATGTGGATGGGTAAAAAAGTTAGCGGCGAACAAAACTATGACTGGGAACTGGTTAGCAACGGTTCAACCACAACTTCAGATGCAAGTTATGCACCCAATTATCATCACCAGTATTCCTTCCAGCCAGGTAATAACGGGAGGATGGTTATATCTTCCGACGGCGGAGTGACCGTAACGACGATCCGGACCGGGCAGATCATTTATCAGACATCTACATTCAATTTGCAGGTGGCCCAGCTTAATTCACTTTCATATACTTACAGCAAGGATAATGTGATGGGAGGCGCTTTGAACAGCGGCACTATCGTGGTTGGACATTACTACCCTCAATTGGTTAATGACCCGCTTTATGGTTTGCAGATTTGGAGAGACGGTAACAATATCGCTGATGAGGGCAGGACCGGGGGCTCATGTACGTGGAGCAAGATAGATCCTCTATGTGTGGTTTATACCAATGTCGACAGTAACAGTTCCACCTACCGTACCCTCAGGCGCCGCCAGCTTAACGACCTTACTTATGACAACGACCCCCTGGGAAGCGACATCGGGTTCAACTATGGTGTTAATATACCCATGACCCTTGCTGAAAGTTTTAATTATACTCATACACAGGACAGCGTTAAATTCTTCAACAAGTCCGACACCCTGGTCATCCAGCCGGGAACCGCAATTACTGCAACAAGCGCAAACGCCGCATTCCCATTTGTTTACGTAACTCCGAAAGCAATTCCCCCACACGACAGTATCATGGTGCCGGACCCCATTGCGGCAAGGTTTTTCATGTATACCTCCAAGGCTTCAAAGAAAGGGATATATATGACAAAATACATGTTGCAATACAGCCATGCAGCTACATGGTATTGCATACTGAAGGACACGTTGAATTCAACAAATACCAATTCGGTAACGGCTCTGAGCTATTCCGGCGATATGAATACCCTCTGGATGGGGACACAGACAGGTTCTGTCTATAGGGCCAGCAACCTGATCATGGCCAATGATTCCGCAACTGCCGACCAGGGGAATCCGACCTGTATCGTGAGCAACGATTTTTATACGAATACACCTTTTATTAACCGGTATGTCAGCGGAATTTCAATAGATCCGAATGATTCAAAACGAGTGATGGTTACTCTGGGGAACTATGGCAACACCAGTTATGTTTACCTTTCCGAAAACGCCCTGGATTCCCTTCCTGTCTGGCGGGATGTAACCGGGAATCTTCCGGCCACTCCGATCCTATGCGGCATTATTGAGATGCATGATAAAAATAATGCTGTCCTTGGTACAGAATGGGGGGTATTCACCACTTCCGATCTTTCCAGTTCTTCGCCAACCTGGGCTCCGGATATGGCAAATATGGGCAATACTCCTGTTACTGCTCTTGCGCAGCAAACCACACAGGCTTATCCCATGCTTAACTACGGGGCAATTTATGCTGCCACCTGGGGGCTTGGCTTTTACCGGGATACAACGTTCCTTACTCCCGTCGGAGTCGATCCGGGCCCCGCAGGAAGCACGATAAGGAATGAACTTAAAATAAGCCCCAACCCGATACAAGATTATGCAAACATTGGATTCCATCTTAGCCAGGCCACAAATTGCGGGATCTATGTTTATGATTTAAACGGGAACCTTGTAATGGGCGGCAACCTGGGAAACAAACCGGCGGGAGACAATACTACACGCATTGATTTCTCTTCACTTTCAACCGGAATGTATATCATTCGGGTCAATAATTCCTACGGTAAAGCAGTCAAGCAGTAAATAAAAATAACAATATAAAATTCCGGATATGAAAAGACTTTTATCTATCGTTTCTCTCTCGCTCTTTGCCGCATTCACAATGGCGGGAACAGTAGTATACACTCCCATTTTAAAGTCCCCGCCGAAAGATTCACTCAACCAGATGCCGAATATCTACATCAGCTGGCACGCGGTTGCCGGCAGTGTCGGATTGCAGTACAATGTCCAGTTGGACACATCTCTCAACTTCAATTCTCCCCAGCTGATGGATACGACAATGACCCTTCTTACCGGTTATCAGACACATGAGTTGTTGTTCGGAGCTAAATATTATTGGCGCGTAAGGGCAATAGACCAGGGGCAAACCTCTGCCTGGTCTGCTATCTGGGACTTCACTGTGTTCAATTCAATAACATTGGTTTCCCCTAAAAACAACTCGCCCATCAATAGCAATAATGATACAATCTATCCTTATGAAGTGCTGATTTGGTCAAATGTTGTAAAGAGTCACACAATTTCCGGCATCAGGTATTATGATGTCCAGGTTGACACATCCCTTCAGTTTAATTCACCTTTGTTAAAAAACGGGACCATCGCATTCGGAACAAATTATTTCCGTCTCTCGAACCTCTTTTTTGCAACAAAATATTACTGGAGGGTCAGAGCAAGGCATAACCTGAGCACCAGTGCATGGAACAGCCCCTGGAATTTCAAGGTTGCCACATATGTTAAAGCAGCCAGCCCTCCCCAGCCTGCACAGAATGCCAAAGACCAGTTCCTGAACGTAAAAATGGGATGGACCATTGTTAAGGGAGTGCTTGGTTATGAATACCAGCTTGCTACGGATTCGCTTTTTAACAATGTGGTTGCAGGTTCCGAAGTAGATACCAATTTTACAAATGCTTCTTTTACTAAATTCGGTCAGCAGTATTACTGGCATGTAAGATGCCGCACCTTGGTGGATACAATGGCCTGGTGCCCGCAGTTCGCTTTCCTGACCATCGACAAAGTAGTTCTTTCTTCCCCTACGAATAACGCAACGAATATATCCTTAAAACCAACGTTTAAATGGACAGTGCAGACAGGTATCGTTAAATATGAGCTTCAGCTTGCTGCAATGCAGACATTCGATTCACTGATTTATGATGTAAAATTTAATGACACTACGAAACAGTTCGCTTCTTCCAAGCAACTTAAATCATTGGCGACTTATTACTGGAGGATGAGAGTGTTTTCCGACTCCCAGTTACCCGATACAAGCAGCTGGAGTGCCATTTGGGCATTCACTACCGGTTCAACCGGAATCGGTGAAAACAGTATTATTGCAAGTAGTATCTACCCGAATCCTGCTTCAGGAAAGGTTTATATAAAACTGGATATGAACGAGACTGCCAGAATGCAGCTTGACGTGATCGATTTACTGGGGAAATCAGTAATTCGTGAGGAACTGGATCTTGCAAGCGGTTATAACCTTAAAGAGATCAGCGTGGAAAGCTTGAACAGGGGCGTTTACATTATGAGGCTGTCAATTAACGGGAGTGTTGTTAACCATAAACTGATCATTGAAAAATAATTCTTTGAAAACCTTTAAAAAAGGCTGTTTCTTTTACCTGGAACAGCCTTTTTTAATTTATAAGATTCAAACTCCTCCTGAAGATAATCAGTTTTTCTCAAGATCATTTGTAAAATCTCTCAGGATGATTTAATCGGCCTGGGAGATGTAATTAATTTCCAAGGCTTTTATTAAGAGATGATCGTAGTCGGTCAAAGTGATCAGAGGGCAGTTTTCCCTGGTAAAATTCTTTTCCGCAATACTAAGGTTATAAGTGAAAATTGCCAGCATTCCCTGTACAGGGCAACCCGCTGCTTTGATCGCAGCAACAGCTCCAAGGCTGCTCGATCCTGTCGAAATCAGATCTTCAACGATTACCGCCCTCTGCCCCGGCCGTACTTCTCCTTCAATCTGGTTAGTCAGCCCATGTTCTTTTTTTGAGGAACGAACATAGGCGAAAGGCAAGCCCAGTTCCTGAGCCACAAGGGCTCCCTGTGGAATACCCCCGGTTGCGACGCCGATAATGATTTCAGGTACCCAATTGCTTCGTTCAATGGCAGCGACAAAACTTTCCCTTATGAACGTCCTGATCTCAGGAAATGACAGGGTTATACGGTTATCGGTGTAAATAGGCGACTTGATGCCGGATGCCCAGGTAAATAAATTATTCGGGCTCAATTTCACGGCCCTGATCCTTAATAACTGCTCTGCAGTTGATAATGCGACTTCTTCGTTATATATCATGATAAATCAAATTGCTTTCCCAAAAATAATAAAAATCAAGTTTATTACCTTTGTTGAAATTCCGTTCAGGCTGTTTGTTTTTCAACCGGCATAATAGTTTTATATGATAAGCGTTTTTTTCGCATGATAATAAATATATATAATGACGAAGGCATCCTAAGGTTAACTGATTACAAGCCTCTTTCCGCACCTGAAAATGAGATCCATTTGGAATATTCGGGAAAGAAAAATCTGGAAGAGGTTCTGGATGCCTTCGAAAAAAGAACAAGGAGCAATATTCTCCTGATCTGGTCTGAAAATAATTATGATAAGCTTTTAAAGGCATATGTGAAGCGTTTTACCCTGGTCGAAGCAGCCGGGGGAGTTGTATTCAATGAACATGGGGAAGTTCTTTTTATTCATCGGAACGGGAAATGGGATCTCCCCAAAGGTAAAATTAACGGCAAGGACAGAAGAAAAGCCGGTGGAGAAGCAGCTTCTGCGGATGAACCGGATTTCTTTTCATCAGACGGGGAGAATTCCCATGCGCGGATTGCCGCCTTGCGGGAAGTCAGTGAGGAGACAGGACTCGTCAGTCTGGCAATAAAAGGTGGCCTGCCTGATACCTATCATATCTATACCCAGGGAAGCCAGAAATTTCTGAAAAGGACCTTTTGGTTCAGGATGGATGGTTCCTCAAGGGATTCCCTGGTGCCCCAGATATCCGAAGGAATTGTAATCGCCCGCTGGGTCCCGGTCAATGCACTTGGGTGTATCTTTGCTCACACCTACGATTCCCTCAAACCATTGATCAAATCTGTAATTTCAAGCACTGAATCAATATAAAACATTTGATTCGGCGCATCATTATTTTACTTTAAACTTAACCAGATAGCATGAACCAGAGTTCTATAAATTCCTCCGAATTACTCAGGGCATTTATAAAAAAAGCCGGCCTGAAACAGGAAATTTATAAGAAAACGTTTACCGTATTCAGCCAGTTCAGGGCCCTTTCGGAAAAATTTATTACTGAGAACCGAGTTAAGGTTGGCAAGGCCAGGTTCCCCCTGTTATTTGAATATGAGGACAGGGGAGACTTTCAGTTCATGTTAAAGTTTGGCTCAGACGTTCTGATCTTCATGATGCATACCAATGTTTTTGAATTTCCAAGGGACCATATAGTAATGAAAACGGATTATATCCGCCAGGACAAGCTGAGGTCATATTGCGGAAATATCATGATCTTTAACTTCCTTGCCGATTCATTCAAATACAACAGATCGAATGATCTGGGGTACCTCATTGGCAGGGTGTTTGTCAACCGGGAGCAACACTATTTCGTGGAAGGGAAGAAAGAAGTCGGAATGCTCTATAATAGCTTCCCCCACAGTGTAATTAACCAGAAAACGATCCGTTCAATAATACATTCAAGTATTCTATATACGATCAATTTTGACCTTCTTACACCCCCGTTCGACAATCAGAAGGAAGTCACCCTGCAGGAAATGCAAACTCAGCTTGATACCATGTCCCTCAGAACAGGGAAAAGAATAGGATTCAGATTCCAGGCTGATGAATTTGAGCAAAACGGGACCGGAAAGATTTAGTGATATTTCCTGATATTTTCCTGAAAATATTTATAATTTTATTTAGTTTTTTTAAAATGTCTTACTTTTGTTAAAAATAGAATGAAACCTTAAAACTCCATTACCATGAAAAAAATTAATTTCCTTTTATTGATCAGCATGTTTGTCATGATTACAGGAAGCGGTATCCTGTCTGGATGCAAGAAGAAAAGCAGTGGTCCTGTGGTGCCAACATTCACTGTTACTGCTACCACGGTGCAACTCCAGGGCGGTGGTGAAGGACTCCAGTTTTATGCAAAGTGCACAAATACCGATGTTAAGATGACAAAGGTCACTGTTACAGACCCCATCTCAACCAATACATCTACCTATAATCTGAATGGAACATATTTTGTTATGAACCAGATCTTCATGCTCGAGGATCAGAATTCGGCTTATACAAAAGAAATTGGCACGTGGACATTTTCTTTTGTCGGAAACCTTACGTCTGACGGAACAAGCTTTTCTGTAGGAGCATCCTTGTCTGTGGGAGAATAAAAATCCGCAGTACACAGGCTTACTGTTAATTAAACAGGAGAGCAATTCCGTGATCGCCTGCATCCTTCAGGGCATTGAAAGAATGCCCTGAAGGATGTTTCATGGAGGAGAGGTTGGTTTTATGTTCGGTAAACCAGTAAGGGTTGTTAAAAGAAATCTCTTTGGGCAAGCAAGAAAATAAGGTCATTGAGGAAACAGCGATTAATTTTATTAACATTGCAGGATAAGAGAATGGGTAAGAGATATCCATTAATTTTAAAATATTCAGATGATGAATCCGGCTCAGTTACATCTTGTATTTACGCATTTACCGATTGTAGGATTGGGATTTGCGGTCATTTTTAACATTATCGCCATTGTCAGAAAAAGCGAAGAGCTCCGGAAGCTCTCACTCTGGTTTTACCTGCTGATAGGGTTTTTTGCTTTGCCTGCCTATATAACGGGTGATGATGCAGGAAAACTATTGGAAACCTACCCCGGGATTACAAAAGATTTCATTGAATATCACGAGAATATTGCACTTTTTTTCTTTATCGGCCTGATGTTCATCGCGGCATTGTCAGCCACTGCCCTGTATATTACCAAAACCCGTGCAAACCTCCTGAAACAGTTCAGCATGTATCTTCTCTTTGCAGCGCTCCTGGTGAGTATTCTGGCTGTACTGACAGGTTCCTCAGGAGGAGCGATCCGGCATACGGAAGTTAAACAGGGAGAATACAAAAAGCTTAACTGATTTTGAACGTCTTCGGTGTAATGAAAACACCTGTAAATCAATCGATTAACAGGTGTTTGAAGTAGCCCGTAGGGGAAGTTAACGGGGTTCTTGTTACAAAAGGGTACAGCCAGAATACTATTGGCAAGTATGTTGCGAACCTGAAAACCTTCTTGCAGCATGCCACGGAAGCTGGTATCAATACGAACATGGATTTTAAGAACCGTAAATTTGCAGTGCCATCCGAGGATGGAGAGAAGATATACCTCCGTGAATCAGAGCTGCTGGCATTGTACAAACTGGATTTAACCAGGTTCCCCGGATTAGAAGCAGCAAGAGATCTGTTTCTGGTCGGTTGCTACACAGCATTGCGTTATTCTGATTATACGAATATCAAACCTGAGAATATTGTACCTACCGATCAGGGTTCCGTTATAATGATTACAACCCAGAAAACCGGTCAACGGGTTGTGATACCATTGCACCAGGTTGTTCGTGAAATATTGCAGAAGTATAACAATCACTTGCCAAAGGCAATCAGCAATCAAAAAACGAATGATCACCTGAAAGAGTTGGGAAAACGTGCCGGCATCATTGAGAAAGTTAGCATCACAAAGATGACAGGCGGTGTAAGAAGGACATTGACCAAATCCAAGTATGAACTTATCAGCAGCCATAACGCCCGCCGCACCGGAGCGACAAACATGTACCTGGCCGGGATCCCTGCTCATTCAATCATGAAGATCACAGGGCATAAAAGCGAACAATCGTTTATAAGGTATCTGCGCTTCGATGAAGAGGATAACGCACTGATATTGCAGAATAATCCATATTTCCAGGTTAAAAGCAATTTAAAGGCAATTTAAAACAGTCAAAATCTTTTATACTTTTGTCAGAAATGTAATGATATGACTACAATACAGGTAAATGAAAGATCCAAGGCGGGAAAGGCGTTGATTGAAACAGCGCGTCTTCTGGCAGAAGGGCATAAAGGTGTTGCAGTTATAATTGAAGGTGACTTTGATGATACTGAATTATTGAAAAAAATGCTTGCTGCAAGGAAATCAGGGTTAGTTGAGCGTGAAAAAGTTTTGGAAACTTTAAATGGTATTATTGAAAAATGAACCAGGTCTTCTATTCCTCCTTTCACCGTGATATTAAAAAAATAAAGAAAAAAGTTTTAGCTCAATCTGTAAAAGACTTTATTGAACTCACCTCTTTAATTGATTCTTTTTCGGGGATACCCAACATTGTAAAAATGAAAGGGCATAAATCAGCTTTTCGTTTTCGGATCAATGACTACAGGATCGGTTTTTTTCTTGAAGATAATACCATATATTTTTCTGCATTTGACCATCGGAAGAACCTCTATAAACGGTTCCCATAGCCCACAACCTCAAAACAAGAATTTCCTTTTGCTGTAAGCCAT
>Ga0364866_10244_pt1 | contig 39837 bp, 35 predicted proteins | sample ExccelAu500001D3_3_FD_206913 | JGI IMG/M metagenome (GOLD analysis project Ga0364866, IMG submission 206913) | Enriched cells from Trout Bog Lake Hypolimnion, Wisconsin, USA - BchlTB.Aug13.5000.01.D3 | ecosystem: Environmental > Aquatic > Freshwater > Lake > Hypolimnion/Profundal zone | place...
TCAAATCAAGTTACAAGTCAAACCTCGTCATCTTCTTGGCAATGAGACTGCGTTGATAGCTGATAGTCCTGAGCTAAAGCCCGAATAGACACTATCTGTTGCAGCAACATGCAGTTTGTAACAAAATCAATCTTTGATTGTCCCATCCAGTTTTTCAAGATTGCTCGGATTTATAGACTAGCCACTTAACATGGGACAAAGCATTTGCATAGATATTACGGTAGGTTGGACTAACGGCTCTATCGTTAACCCAACATTGATGCCGAGTAGTGTGGGTTAACGATAAAGTTGTTTACCCACACTACAAACTAAATCACCACTCATGATTTAGCAAACTGTCTTCGCAAGGCAAACAATAAGCCCAAAAAAGCCAGCGCGATAAGGGCTTGAATACCTGATAAGCGCCAACAGGCTGCGTTATCTTGCTGAGCATTAAAGGCAAAGCTTGGTAGCGGTGCGGATTCATTAGCAGACCAAGGACTATTAGCCATAATGCTTGGTACAAAGCGTGCTCGCCATTGATCTTCAAAGTGATTGACCTGTTCGATATAGTCGGCATAACGCGGCGCATCTAAACCCGCTAAGCGATCGGCCATTAAAACCATGGCTAAAGCCGGTGATAGCGCAGACCAACGTTCCATGAACTCAAACTGGCTTTTACGCGCCGCATCAAAACTAACCATCAAGGGTCGTATTTGGCTATCTAGTTCCAAGCCTGCCGGCAAGGCGCTAATCTCGCGGGCTAATTCTGTAGACGGTGGCGTGATCTCGGGATGATCGCTGTACCACTTGCTTAACAAACTTTGTCGCTGCTGATTACTGAGTTCCTGAAAATGACGTATATTAATAATAGCGGTCAAGCGTGAGGGCATTGCGCTATGTTGATTCGCTGCAAACGATAAGCCCGCCGGTACGGCAAAGGTTAGTATTAACCAAACCCCTAGCATGACTAGGGCTGCAGCTCCCGAAGAAATTCGTAGCAATAAAGCTAAGCCTGCGATAGCAAACCACAGCAAGGCATAACAACTAATAAAGACTAGCCACTGCCCCAGTGCCGCAAGGCTTGCGCCTGAATCTAAGGCAAAAGTAATGCCTGAGCTGATGAACATGAGCATTAACACTAAGCTAAAACGTACTGCCAACGCCGTAAAGACCAGCATCCAAGGCTTTGTACTTTGTGTGCAAACTAAGCGCCAAACGCCACTTTCTCTATCTTCCTGTATCAAACCATAACTTAAAGCAATTATAAGCAGCGGTGTAAACAACGCTAACAAAGTAGAAAAATCCAAAAAGCCTAATTCGTGCATTAAGGGATTAAATAAAGGGTCACTGGTGCGGCCATCGATATGGCGATTACGAATTGAGGCGTTAATCGTGGTGTTTATAAAATCTAATTGACTAACATTAAGTGCCAAGCCCCCCAAGACAGACATGTTTAAGGCTTGTGCCTTAGAACCTAAAGCATAAGCGCTGGTTTTTTCAGCTGATTCATGGACTTTTGGCGCATCATGCATTTCTGCTTGATTAACTCCCACCTGAATCTTAACGGGTGTCGCTTCCGTATGCCGATATTCGCGTGCGACTAGGCCAGACCAAGTAGCACTCACTGTCATCAGTACAAAAAACAAAGCTAGCACCCACAAATTAAGGGGGTTGCGGCTAAAACGTAGCCATTCTATCGGGATCAAGGTCATCATGGAGTTAATCTCTTAGCGGATAAGGACAATAATAACAGTGCTACGAGTAGCCAAGCCGTCAAAACGACTAGATCTAACTGTGCCTGTTGCAAAGCAAACCGGCTATCGGGTGGGCTATAGCTAAAATCTTTCACACTACGCCAATCATTGCTTTCACCCTTGGCATTGCGCTCCGTGCCATGGCTACGCTCTCTGTCCCAGTCTTCGGTCAGGTTAATAAAATAATGGCGATACTCTTCTGCGGCGTCTTCAAAATGACGCTGATGCGCTAAATCCATACCGGCTAAGGTCATAGACAAAGAACGCATAGCTAAGCTTGGGCCTAAGCTAGAGCCGATAAGCGTTAAATGCTGTTGCCGCATAAAGTTATTACGCAAGCGATCAAAATGTAGGGCATGGACACGACTAGAGTAATGATCATTAAATTGACGATTTAACGACACAAAACCCACGGGCAATTCGTCTTTACTATTGACGTGATACTGCGCCAATAATTGTGCTTCAAAAGCTTTGTTACGCTGCTCGTGATTGCCATCGCCATTAAGGCCGAGGTCGATATCTTGTTTAATCGCCACCCAAAAAACCTCAGCACTCGGATTCGGCGACCACGCTTGCGCCAATACCGCACCCAAGCGTGGGCCAATAAACACAGAGCCCAGCCAGAAAGCCAATAAAAAGAATAAAGTAACGCGACTGGTTTTAAAGTAAGCCGAAGCGGCAATAGCAAGGGCTGCAAATATCGCGTAATACAACAAAAATGACAGTAACAACAAACCCAGACGAAGCCCTTCGTCAGCGCTTAAGTTAAAGCTTTCTTGTAGCAGCAAAAAAGCCAGTAGTAAGGCCGGCGACAACACCAAACTAAATGCGGCTAGAAGCCCCAGCAATTTACCAAACACTAAAGCTTGGGTATTTAGCCCCAAGCTATGCAGCATACGCAAGGTGCCGCGTTCACGTTCTTGGCTGATGGTGTCAAAGGTTAGCGCCACTATTAGTAAAGGCAGTAAAGCATAGAGTACAAAGCTGGTGGTCATTTGTCCAAAACGATGAGCCAGTGTTTCATCGGCACTAGGATTAAAACGTTCAAAATTGCGCTTATGCGGCTCTAGCCATAAAGATTGACCGATAAAAGGTCTTAAGCCTGGATCTAAGGCGGCTACAGCTGTATCGGGTTTAAAGACATAAATCCCGTAATGGGCTGCCGCATGTGGGTTCTTAACGCTTTGCGTGTCCCATTGTTGTTTAGCAGTGCTGCCGACACTGTGTTTTTCAGCACGTAGTTGTTGCGTCTGCATAGTCGAGGATAATAAAAAGCCTACAAAAATCACCAGCAATGAACAGCCCAGTATCAATAAGCGGCCATCACGCAAGGTAGAAACAAATTCTTTGTGGACAATAGCGCTTATCATGCCAAGCCTCGGGCATGAGCCAGATATTTATGCTCTAACTCATCATGCTGCACAGTATGGGCATCAAACTCTTCGACTAAGCGACCTTGCTTCATGATGCCGATACGATCAGCCACTTGTTTAGCATTAAATAAATCATGGGTGGCCATTAATACCGCCATACCTAAATCGGCTGCAGCCCTAATGCGTCCGGCAAAATCATTAGCCGCACTGGGATCGAGTCCTGAGGTTGGTTCATCTAACAACATAGCTTTAGCATTTTTGGCCGTGGCAATCGCCAAGCCCACTTTTTGGCGCATGCCTTTGGAATAACTGCCCACGCGTTTAACGTGGGCATCGGCTTGCAAACCACTATCAGTTAATAACTGACGAGCTAACTCAGTGCTAATATTAATGTCTGCCAAGGTGCAGAAAAACGTTAAGTTTTCTACGCCAGTCATCAATTCATATAAGGCTACATTTTCGGGTAGATAAGCAATCTTGGTACGCACTAAGGCTGAGTGCTCATGAGCGGAGAGCCCCTCTATCAACACTAGGCCACTCGTCGGTCGATTGAAAGTTAAAAAAGTACTAATGGTTGTGCTTTTACCCGCTCCGTTGCCGCCTAACAAAGCATAAACACAGCCTTCAGGCACGCTCAGATTTAAAGAGTCGATAGCAAGATGTTGTTTGTAATGAACGATTAATTTTTTGGCTTCGAGTACAGGGGTAGGGTTAGTCATGGGCGGGGTATATTCCAAATAAACAGCGTTTTGTAAAAAGCAGCTTTTTATAACTGCGTTTAGGTCAGGGGTGGTGGGGCGGGCAAAGAATAATACAGAAGATTAGCGTGGGTAAAGCATTAATTTTAAAGACTAAAATATCCGGCATTAATTAAGATCTCGCCCAATTAACAAATAAGGCATATGCCTTATTTGTTAAATAGAAAGTGTGGCATATCACACAGTTTTATTTAATGTTAAAGAAAGCCTTTTCTCCGCAACTATATGAATAAATGGATAAGTTACAGATTGGTCTACTTTGTGCTTTAACAAATAAATCATTCAATTTATTTATTTTAAGGAGATATGTTTTATGTCAATTATTGAGCCGCAATCAGAGCCTTCTGATTTTACAATTGAGAAAGCTACCAATCTTATTGCCTTGAGCAATAAGATCAAGTCGTTTATTAGTAAATTAACGCTTAGAAAGATTCTACTAAAGCTCCACCTTTAATAGTTTACGTTAGCCGATTACATTTCGGTAATTATCTATATTAATTCACCTTTTCTTTAACATAGTCTATTTAAGGAAGAGCTGTTAGCATAACGATTCATCAATATTTTTATAAGAGATAAAACATGCAAAAGAAAAGATCTATCCTAAAACAACTGGCAGTCTTATTGTCTTGGTTACCCTTTGCAACAGCTGTGCACGCAGATGTTTTGACTATAGGTCAACCAGCCCCACAATTTCAATTAAAAGCACAAGATGGCACGGAGTTTAACTTGGCTGCTCGTAAAGATATAGGCTGGACGGTACTGTATTTTTATCCAAAAGCAGGAACTCCTGGCTGTACAAAACAAGCTTGTGCATTCCGCGACGCGATTCAGGTCATTCGAAATAATAATGCTGAAGTTTATGGCGTCAGCACTGATGAAGTACAAAAGTTACTCGAATTTCATCAAGAACATAAGCTCACCTTTAATTTATTATCTGATCCAGACGCAAAAGTAACTGATGCTTACGGTGTAAAAATGCCCGTTATAAAAATGGCAAAACGCTGGACCTTTATTATTGATCCCTCTTTAATCATCAGACAGATTGATAACGATGTTGACCCTGCGTTAGATGCACAGAAAGTTGCAGAGCAGTTAAAGAAGCTACAAGCGGAAAAGTAGGTTTAGATAAAAGCTCTTCAATTTTTCTATCAAATTAGCAAGCTAATCTAAGTCCCACTAGCTACCTTGCTCCCTTACAATTTCTGAAATTCTTTACTGGAATCGATTATGAAGACATTGCTAGCGTATTAGACAATCAATTCTTTATAGGCCAAACCCAATCATGGTGCTGATGAAAAGAACAAGACGTATATTTAACAAATCTTTGGCTCTATGAGAATTATAGTAGGAGAGGATGCAATATTTTATTGTAGGGGCGAATTCATTCGCCTCTACAAGATCATAAGCCTCGTAACAAGACTTGCAACATACAATGCATTATCAATTAGCAGTTCTTATATATTAGCCTTCTACCCACCTGTTTTTCATTGAGGCACTCAAAAATTCCAGCTTAATACGTTATGATAGGAACCTTATATCACTACCCTACTGCCCCACTCATGAAAATAACTCGACTGCTAGTGCTTTTTTTAATCATCCTAACGATTAATGGTCTAATAGCCTGGTTAAGTAATCTGCCACAAGACGCTGGCATTGATGTGCCTGATGGCAAAATTAGCAGCGTTTCTTTCGCGCCTTTTCGAGAAGGACAAAGTCCTTTAACCAAAGTGTATCCAAGCACTGAACAAATCGATGCAGATTTAAAGCTACTCGCTGACCAAACCCATAGCATACGCACCTATGCCAGTTTAGATGGCATGCAAAGCGTCCCTGGCCTTGCCCGTAAATACGGGCTTACTATGATACAAGGCGCTTGGATAGGCAGTACTGATAAAACCAATCAGGCTGAAATTGCCCAACTCATCAAAGATGCCAATGACTACCCTGATGTCATTAAACGCGTAATAGTTGGTAATGAAGTACTGCTTAGAGGCGAATTAAAACCTGAGCAATTATTAGCTTATATACGCCAGGTTAAACAGGCTGTTAAACAACCTGTCTCTTACGCTGATGTTTGGTCTTTTTATTTACGCTACCCAGAAATTGCCAAGGAAGTTGATTTCTTCACCGTACATATTCTGCCTTATTGGGAAGACGAGCCCTTAAACATAGACACTACCGCCGCTCACGTTGATAAAAATTATCAACGAATCCGTCAAACCTATGCTAATAAACCGATATTAATAGGCGAATCTGGTTGGCCCAGTGCCGGTCGTCAACGTGGCTGGGCCATACCCAGTGTCGTCAACGAAGCCAAGTATGTACGTTCTTTAGTACAACTAGCCAATAACAACCATTTCGACTACAACATCGTTGAAGCTTTTAATCAGCCCTGGAAAAGTAAACTCGAGGGCGTAGTGGGTGCTAATTGGGGACTCTATTCGGCAGACCGTCAGCGAGTATTTCCCTTAACGGGTGCAGTAACAGAAAATCCACTTTGGCTACAACAGTTGTTCTATGCAGGTTTGATAACACTACTGCTTATAAGCTCACAAGTAAAAAAGCTAGTGTCACTTACGCCCTTACGCTTATTAATGTTTCTAGGTTTTACTCAACTACTCAGCGCCTTATTGGTCAATCAGCTCAGTGGTCATTGGTATACCAGTTATAACCTGATAGAACGACTACATGCATTATTTATCAGTGGCTTAAGTGCGCTATTAGCGGCATTAATACTTCAGCATACATTGTCCATGTTAAGACATAAAATCAGTACAAAAACAGGCATCTGGATACATTATTTAATGCTCGCTTTCGTTGCTATTGCCTTATATCGCTCCCAAGGACTCGCATTAAGCGGTCGCTATTTAAGTATTCCTTACCCTGTGACTTATATACCAGTGGCTGGATTATTAGGCTTTAAATTAATTCGTCATTGGGTCAAAGATCATAACTTGTCACTAGCACCAGAAATTAATGATTTATTCGGCAATCAATTCCTACCTACTCAATGGCTTAAATCAGCTAGTTTCTTATTAACAATGACGGGGATTTTTGTCATTGCACTCGAAACTGTCGTGGTTATGAACGGCTCTAACTATGAACAAGCCTATCCCTTTTTAACCGATAGGATCTATGAAGCTTTCATGGAAACCACACATTACAGTCAACTCATGGGCTGGTCATTATTGATCACAGCTGCCGTAATTCGCTTGCCATTAAGAAATTGTGCCTATGCACTGATCCTTATGATTCCTGCTATTAGCATAGGTGAAACTGTCGCATTTATGACTGGACATGATTTTATTGAAAGCTATCCTAGCTTAGGTGAAAGACTTTGGACTGCGCTAATTTATACTTTTAGCAATCAACAATTACTACTTTGGTTTGCTAGCTTATTGGTTCTCGCTTTGCCTCTATGGCATTATCAAGAGAAACAACCGACTGTACATTGATAAGTTGGTATTAGCTGTGGAGACTGTGAAAGTATTCTTTTTATTCCCCTCTTTGCTAAAGAGTATAGGTATCTACACAAGTTTCTTATCGGCGTGGAAACGATAAAAACACCGTAGGGGCGTATTGCATACGCCCAACATTGAAAGTCCCATTTTATAAGGGCGTATGCAATACGCCCCTACGATCTTCACCACAATGTTATCGTTCTTGCGTGGGAATGCTAACAATTATTTGTTAGATACCTATTTTCTAAAGAGGGGGAACTCAATGCTAGCAAGCAAACTAATTAGGTAATTCAATAATTTCTATGGTATTGCCATCGAAATCTCGAAAAAACATGGCTCTACGCCCTGAGATACTCATCGTGTAAGTAATATCCGCTTTAGTTAAAGCCTCTTGTATCGGCGTCAATGACAAGGCATTTAAGGCAATATGACGATCACGCCCCCCATGAACGGGACGCCCAGTAATAGGATCAGGGTTATTTAATTCCAATAAATGAATTTGTTGTGTACCTAATTGCAACCAAGCACCCGGGAAACCCAAATCAGGTCGATCGACTTGCTGCAAACCCAAAATATCACGGTAAAATACTAACGAAGCTTCTGTATTGCTTACTATAAAACTAGCGTGATTCAAAGACACGATGTTACTAGACATGATTTATTTAATTTATTTTTAAAAAGGACGTAAATTATAACGCCTCAGCTCAACAGCAACCAAAGAATCTTAAACTATAGTAATATTTGATGAACCGTAGGCCGGAATAAGACTTTTCGAGCGCAGCGAGTAAAGCGTTTCCGGCATAGGTAGCGATATTGTGCCGAAAACGCCAACACGTGCCAAGCTAGCATGGTCTTCTTCTAAACTTCAATCTTAAATGTAGGCAGTGAGGCACAGGTATTACCTAACATCTTAACCGATTGCCTTATAATAAGTTTTTACAATATCACCCGCATCAATATGAGCGACTATAAATTAGACTCTGAACTATCAAACAAGCTACCTAGCGGCATACCCTATATCGTAGGCAATGAAGCTGCCGAACGCTTTAGCTATTATGGTATGCGAGCCATCCTGATGATTTATATGACCCAATATCTAGTCGATACATCAGGTCAACTTGCGGTCATGTCTGAAAATGAAGCTCAAGGCTACTTTCATTTATTTGTCTCTGCTGTTTATTTTATGCCCTTATTCGGTGCCTTATTAGCCGATGGCTTATTGGGCAAATACCGCACTATTATGTTGTTATCGCTGATCTATTGTTTGGGTCACTTTACTTTAGCCTTAGATAATACCCGTATGGGCTTATTACTAGGACAAAGCCTTATCGCAATAGGCTCTGGCGGTATAAAACCCTGCGTATCCGCACAGATAGGCGATCAATTTAATTCTAGCAACCAACACTTAATGTCTAAGGTGTATAGCTGGTTTTATATCGCTATTAATTTAGGTGCCTTTGCCGCCATGTTAATAATTCCATGGTTACTCGACCATTCAGGCCCTGCTATCGCTTTTGCCGTTCCAGGCTTACTCATGTTACTAGCGACTATTTTGCTCTGGCTAGGACGTCATCACTACCTCCATAAACCACCGGCCGGCATGAAGTTTATAAAAGACATGTTCAGCCAATTGGGCTTGAAACGTTTAGCTAAACTAGGTTCTATTTATGCTTTCTTTAGCATATTTTGGGCTTTGTTTGATCAAACGGGTTCTTCATGGATAATTCAAGCACAAAAGATGGATCGAATGCTCTGGGGCGTAGAACTACTGCCGTCACAAATTCAAGCAGCTAATCCCCTACTGATAATACTGCTAGTACCATTATTCACTTATCTGGTTTATCCCTTGCTTAATCGCTGCTTTGTTTTAACAGCCATCAGAAAAATGCAACTAGGCTTATTCATCACCGTAATTGCTTTTGCTATCCCTAGTATTATACAAATGCAATTAGACGCCGGCATAAGTCCATCTATACTCTGGCAACTATTAGCCTATGTATTATTAACCTCTGCCGAAGTCATGGTATCTATTACTTGCCTAGAGTTTTCATACACCCAAGCACCCGCCACCATGAAGTCTTTTGTGATGGCCTTTTATTTTCTATCGGTAGCCCTAGGGAATCTCTTGACCAGCGCAGTCAATTTCTTCATCCATAATGTCGATGGCAGCAGCAAACTAGCCGGCGCTGATTACTATTGGTTTTTTACTGGTTTAATGCTGATAACAGCGATTTTATTTATGTGGGTGAGTCAGGGTTATCGAGAAACGGATATTGATTAGGTTTTAGATAGATGGCTTAGAACTGATAGGCTACCAATTTAAGACAGGGCAGTTTAGCTTAATCGTTCACTTTTAGACACAGCTCTCCTAAGCGCAGACAAAGGGCAAAAGGTTAAGCCTAGTATCTGTAACGCCTTAAGTTGCTAGCCTCCTAGACTTAATTTTTCGCCCTGAACCTTTCGTCTGGGCTGAAACTATTCCCCCTTAAGCTGGCAGCCTTACTAATAATTAGTATTTATGAAGAAATTGCTTTTGCTGAACAATCTAAAACAAAACCAGTAGTTTTTAAAGTATGATGATTATGCAAAAAAGGTCTTAATAACTATGGACATGACTCCCGCAATTGTATGCCTATCATCCATTTCAAAACAGCCAAGTCTATTTTGAGCGGAGACAGTGCTATCTCAAGGTCGTCCTTTATCACTAACCTATGTTGAGCATCAGCAATAACACGCACTCCAGCCTCCGCTCCAATCAACCAGTTTAATGCTCATCTAGGTTACTCTCTTGTAAAGATTGATTGATGTCTAAACTTTGTTTAGCGACTAAGTGTGATGCGTAGTTGATATGTTGGCTTAGTTTTTTTTTGTAGCATTTCTGCATAATAACGTAACGATTCAGCAATAATTTCACCGGTCGGTTTATTATTCTCGTTAGCAATGTCCTGTAATAACTGGCTAACCTTATCATCGGTTGTAAATGTAATCGTTTGCATGTTATTCACCTTACCCATGTTGATGGATAATCCCTTTGTAGCTCGAACTCAATGCCTTCTATTTTGGGTATATTCAGAATGAACGTTTTAAAATCTTCCTTGATTGGCTCTTGAGATAGTTTTGTAGCCATCGCATTAGCTTCTCTATTATTATATTTTTCTTGCAGAAATTCGTAGAAATCTAATAATTCTTGCTGTGCATTAGCAGGTAGCGTTGATAAATCGACAACTGGCATAACAATCTCCTTTAATTTGAGTAGATCAAATAGAAAATAATAACTAAGCTACCAGCTTATGAACACCCAAACTGTCTCGTTTAGCTTCTAGTGCCATAAATCATAAGCCGCTTGTGCTGCAAGCCAAGATTCAGCACTTTTCCCAAACACCAACTCTAATCGCAAGGCCATTTCTGGGCTAATGGCCGTTTTTCCATTAACCAGAGCAGACACCGTTTTTCGGGTTACATTTAAATTTTTAGCGGCTTGGGTAATCGTCAGTTTAAGAGGCTCTAACCACAGTTCAGCTAATATTTCACCAGGATGTGGTGGATTAAACATACGCATAAAATACCTCGTTAGTGATAATCAAGATAATCGACAATATAAACATCACCCTCTATGACTAAAAAATAACTCGCCAATTAGCCTCCACGGTAACGGCCCAAAACCCTGCTCGATTACCTTTTAAAGCATGAAGCCGTAGGGCGGGTGAATCAACATCAGTAATAACCTTGGCATCATTAAGAACTTGATAGTGCTATATCCACAAATTCAAATTGTTTGTATAAAGTATCCAGATGTTTGTGATCTATCCTAAATTGATTGCGGCGCTTGAGTATTGGTTTTTGACAAGAAGCAGCTTCCAATTTGATACCCGGATCATAAAATAGAGTCCTTAAATGCATAGCAGAAAGAACCATTTCAAAATTTGTACCTGTCCCTAACTCTATATCTTTACCATAGCAATATTCGTATAAGTGTGAATTAGTACGCCGCATACAAGGAATATAAACCGCCTGTGAATGTTTCCTTTTCCAGTGATCCATAAGTTTGGCAAAACTCCAACTGGCAGTAATATTATTTGACCCATCTAGCAACACTATTGCGCCTGCTGCATCGGTAATAGCTGATTTTTCCGCATCAAAACCAACAAGTTGCATTGTTAAGTTAGTAAGGCGCTGACATTTTCCAACAATGTGTTTACCTCCAAAATTCATTCGGTCCTGCATACCATTTTTATCTGCATAACCGTAGGTTTTTACAAACTCTATTGCGCCAGAGGTGTTGTAGTAACCACCATTAGGTTCTGGGGTCATTAGAGTTGTAAGCTTTGCTCCAACTCTTGGAAATCGAGTAACCCCGAATTGTTTGACTTCCCAACCTAGGTAATCAGGTTCTGCTATGCCATTTGGAGAGATACCCAACATTGCTTCCAGCGTATAGCCACCACCATTAGATGCTTTGTATGATGCAATCACATTTCCTGAATTAAGTTTCCCACCGGGTATCCAACCCATGTTATGAATCTCAAGCAGCTTATGTATAAGTGCGTCTCTAGTAGATTCTACAGAGCCAGTATGTTGAATATCTAGTTGCCAGATGACCTTACTTACTTTTATGAAATCGGCGCTCACAAGCTCTTTAGAAAGATTGTTTTCTGGTGTTACAAGATAAGCATAGATTGATTCATCATTTGCAACACCCATAATGAGCCATCTACCCTCACTACGACCTTGTTTATTTGGATCCATCCATTTACTTGCATCTACCCTTGAGCCACGCAAAAAACCAGAAAATCTGACTTCAGGATACTGAGGGTAATAAATTAGTTTAGCGTTAGGAGCTTGGTAAATAGCGCCATCAGCGCCAACCCAAGAAAATTTTAGAGAAGCTTGGTATTTAATTTTTCGCTTGGGATCAGCCGTTTTACCTGAATCGGAAGGTGATGCCGCAATTTCTCCTGTGGGGAGAAAAGGTAAATCCGTTAAATGACCTCCAAAATACGGCTGATTCTTACTGTTATCATTGGCGGCGAGTTTCTTTACATAGATCTGGGATGCGCCTAGATCCTGCAAAATCCTAGTAACTTTTTCCAAGCTGATTACTTGTGATGATGGGGTATCATACGTTCCCTGTTTCGATGCCATTAAAATAACCTTCTGAAATTTAATATATTATTTTCTGTCAATAACCAATAGAACTAATAATAAAACAATTCCTTGTTTTGAGGCTCGGCAGTACGAAAATAACTATAGAGTACTTTGGACGTAATCTAGCTGTTTCGACAACGTCAACCATTAAGCGTCCAGTTGTATATTCATGCACTTCATAAATGATGGATAGGCTGCTTCGTAAACTTCATTATCGAACTGACTGAACATTTCAGAAATAATATTATCGAGCATTCTACACTCATCGTTTGTGAAAATTTTCTCGCCAGTAGTAATCGAAACTATTGTTTCTGGTGCTTCGTCGGGATGAAAAAGAAGGCCACGTACTGACATTTCAGAGAACCAAGTTAACATACCGTCAAAGCTTTTATCGGTAAAATCAAAAATGCGTGATGTGTTCATAATTTTATCTCCTTAAAAAATAGTAAATTAATAATCAATGATTGAGCTGATGAGTGTTTACTTTTTCAATAATTTTTGGTGCTACAATTCTGGCAACTTCGCGTATCACAGGCATCACAACACTGTTGCCGAATTGACGATATGCTTGTGTATCGCTTACTGGTATTTGAAAGCTATCAGGAAATCCCATAAGCCTTGCGCATTCGCGGGGTGTCAACCGACGCGGGCGATTACTTTCACCCTGTGAAACCAAAATTTCAGAGCCATCCTTATGGTATCTTGCGGACAAGGTACGAGCTACGCTATCAGCATTCACTAAACCAAAGCCGAAACCATTACCAGCCGCACGGTGTTTTGCGGCATAAGCCTGAAGATAAGTCCATAAATTGGCGGTTAAAGTATATTTACTATTAATAATAGCCTGCGTACCGATCGTGTATGGCTCTTCAGGTGTTTCGCTGCCATCCTGTGGATGTAATATGCTGAACAGACGAGGCCCGACATCAGGTATTTGTAAATCATCCCAAGTGAAGTCGGTCTTGTCACGAAAGCCCATAATAATAATGCGTTCCCGATGTTGCGGTACAAAGCGCTGTCCATCAATGACTTTATAATGCACCTCGTAGCCTAGTTCATCCCGAAGCGTTTGCAGCATCACTTTAAAGGTATTGCCTTTGTCGTGAGAAAGCAGATTTTTAACATTTTCCAACATAAATGCTTTAGGCCGTTTAGCGGCAATAATGCGGGCAACATCAAAAAAAAGCGTGCCTTGAGTTGCACATTCAAAACCATGGGCACGTCCTAGAGAATTTTTCTTGGATACACCGGCGATGCTAAAAGGTTGACAGGGAAATCCAGCCAGTAATACGTCATGATTGGGTATATCATTTTCATCGACACTGGTAATATCGCCAACAAAAATATGATCGGCATTATGGGGGAAATTGGCTAAATATGTTTTTTGTGAGAATGCATTCCATTCGCTGCTAAATACACAATGGCCACCGTGGGCTTCAAAACCCAGTCGAATGCCGCCAATTCCAGCGAACAGGTCTATAAAAGTAAAGGGATGATCACCTGTTGATTCTGCATCGACCAAAGGCAACAAACGCTGACGAATAGCATCAGCTAAATAGGCCGGAGGTTCGTTATCACGAACCTCCCAGCGGCGAACGGTGCGAACATCTACATCAAGTAGTGTGGCAATTTCCCCCTGAGTATAACGAATGCGTGCTTGGCGTAATAAGTCGAGCGGCTGAACTGGATACATAATGCTTTTTTATCTAGGAATATTTGCGGACATTATGCCCTATATAACTCCCTATGTATAGGCATCTATATTGTTATCAAAACAAGACAAACAAATAGCCTCGATTTACAGTAGTGCTGCGAGGAAATAGAAACCTCGTAAACCCTCGCAGCGCGTTGCTATATGGAGGCTACGTTATTTCAAATAACGTCATTTAAAATTAGCCGGATAAAACATAGTTGACTTTAAGCGGGGCGGATCAAAGTCAATATCTGCGCCATCAGGCATTGCCAGTAATTCAGCAATATTGGCTTGATTTTTATGTTGCTTTATATAGTCGGTTAGTATTTTAACAATGGCTTCTTGAGCATTATGATAATGACTAACAGTAATCACTTCATTAATTAAGGCGTCATCTAAGGTAATAATAGTCATTATGTACTCCGTTATGTTCAAGAAATATTTTATGCCCAACACTACATAAAATTATAACTCATTATAGGATGTGCCGACCTAAGGAGGCGCATCAACCGAGAACGATGTGCCTTATGCCTTTACATATCTTATCGTACTATTCCTCAGCCTCACGTAGGGCAAAGTCGACTACTTTATCGCTAAGCCAAATACCACGCTGGCGCATACGCCTTATGGCCTCTGTCATTAAAATAGGATAACCCTGTTTTTGAGCTTTTAACAAAATACCCAAGGAACCAGTCAGCGTTAACCCTGATAAACGGGCAAAGCGTCGACCGACATTTTCATCAATGGCAACCAAGTAGATGCCTTGTTGCAAAGCCAACTGAATGACGGCGGCTTCTCCTGAATCAAGTGAATTTTGTAATAACAAAGGAATTTTAGTAGGCTGCTGTTGCTTGTGCAACCACGTCAGCTTATCAAATTCTGAAATAGCAAAGCCATCTACCCCACCCGCCTGAATCTCCTTACATACTTCAAAAGGCACCCAGACTCGACTATATAACAATGGCAACATGTCCAATGAACCTGTTGCGGCAATCAAAGAAATGATTGGCGTCGTGTTGATTACCAGCTCTTTTTTCTCAAGCATTGTCAAAATCCGATTGCAGATCATGCTCAGTTAAATCAATAACGGCAACACCGTAGTGATGTAAGCTTAGCAAAAACTCTACCCGCTCCATGCCCACAAGAGCGGCAGCTGTACCACTGGAAATACGCTTGAGCTCATACAACTTAACGGCCATGGCCATTTTGGCTTCATGCTCAAATTGTTCTGGGGATTGCTGCAGAGCATCCGGTAATTGTTCAGGATAGTTAACGATCATTTGCATAAGATTTCTCCTGTTTAAAATATTCTGCTAGTTGATAACTACGAACGATGCGCATCGTGCCTTTGCACTAATACATGGCGTATCTTATCGCGTTAATTGATAAAACACTTGCTTTAGAACTTTCCACAAGATGTCCACGCTCTAAAATTTGATCCAAATGAAAATCAAACTGATCGCTCCAATAGATGCGTTTATTTTTAAACTTTACCGTTTTAAATAAGGCATATTCACAAAGCGGTTTGTAACTAGGGATACGCTCCAGCTCGGCCTTAATATTAAAGTCTACTATCGAATCATCATCTAAAAATATGCGCAGAATATAATTATCTTTCGGTTCTACATTAATCAATTTCATAAATAACACGGTTTATCTTAAGGGTTCTATACTAAAGGGCTCTTGACCTGATACAGCTAACGGCTAAAATTATAAATCATTATACCGCGAACGATGTGCTTCTGGCTTTGCATCTATTCGTAACAGATCTAATCATGCTAGTACTTCCCAATGCTCGCTAGACCTCAAAGAAACGCTAGGACTAACTAGCGTTCGCTAGACTGATTAAATCTGTCTTTAGAAGTATCCTGATTAATTAGGGCAGTAGGCGGTTTAATCTATACGAAATATTTGCGTAGGGTGGATTCGCGCTAGCAATCCACCACATAAGGAGCGACAAAATACCCCCCACTTAGATGCTTAGTCGAGTGATTTTTTGTTCGATTGTTTTCGGTATTGCGTGTGTGGCGGTTTGCTGTCGCGAAACCGCCCTTCGACTTAGGGATTAGCTTGGATAGGCTTTTTATGCCGGAAATTACATAAATTTATAACTCATTATAGGATGTGCCGACGTAAGGAGGCTTTTCACTCTTTACAGACAACACGGGCATCTGTAGAGGCTAATATTTCTCCTACTCAGGCAGTTTGTTCTCAGAGTCAGTCATTTATTCGCGCTAGTGGAGCTATTGGTTCTTCAAGTCGCTTATATTTCTCTTCTTTACCGCCACTTTAGTTTACTTGTCGCTTTGTTTGGCCTCCAACTGGGGCAATAGGAGGACAAACTGACTGAGTTGGTGTTCAAGTACAGGAAAAAAGAACTACAATCGACCAAGTTGGTGTCTAAGTAGGGTGAGTAAGAGGATAAATTGGCTGGATTTGTGTCCAAGTACAGTAACTAAAGAGAATAATCGAGTGGGTTGGTATCAAAGTACAGTTTACGTAGGTCTGGTTAGGCGCTAGCCGTAACACGACCCTCCACGATTGTGTCGGGTTACGCTATCAATAACTCGACCTACAGCTAATACTGCCCCATCTTTAGTGATAGCCCAATATGCCCCTAGACCATCACCGCGATATTGTCACTCTTGCGTGGGAATGCTTAATACTTTAAACATTTTCCATTATAATCATCTGATTAATTTACTTTAAAAATCCAATGAATAACACTCAAATAAAATGTCTAGCGGTATTTGCCATCTTTGCCATTATTGGTTTTGGCCCTATCTCTCCAGGGTGTTTAATCGGCATGTACGTTGTTATGATGCGTCCAAGATGGTTTTTACAATTGGCAAACAATCTATATAGCAATCGCAGCGTTCCGAACCTTATTGAGAGCAAACACATGCGTATTAAGGCTTTTGTATGTTTATTAACTTTATTCATCATAGATATAGCGCCAGTGCCTGTGACTCCTGTGATTGCTTTTATAATTATTTTAAGCAGACCTCAATGGTTTCATCGGGTGATCATAGGAGTTTACAACGATAGGACTTTGCGGTTATAGTAAGCGTCTTTTCTGCTATTAGAAGTTTAAATAGCAAGGCATCAATAAAGCGCTCGTAGCTCAGCTGGATAGAGTAATCGGCTTCGAACCGATCGGTCGGGAGTTCGAATCTCTCCGGGCGCGCCATCTTTCTTAGATCTAACTTCCCTGTCTATATTGCCGAATATGATTCAGGCAATCAACGCCTTGGCTGCCAAACAAGACCCACAAGTGCCACTAGACAAAAGCCTGCCCCTGCATAAAAAGTAAATTCAGGCCCAAACTGATCCCAAAGTAATCCTGCAACGCCACTGGCTATCAACAGCGCTATGCCGCTCATCAAATTAAAGAATCCATAAGCAGTACCCCGTAAATCGGCAGGTGCACTATCTGCGACCATTCTTGCCAGTAAACCTTGTGTCATCCCTAAATGAATGCCCCATAGAGCAACACCCGCTATCAAAACACCCCAATGATCATTAGTGGCTAATACCAAATCAGCTGCAATAAGAATAACTAAACCGATTGCTAATAACTTAGTATGACTCATACGATCAGAAAGCTTACCGAAGGGATAAGCCGATAAGGCGTATATAAGATTCATAGCCACCATAATTAGAGGCACCAGTGCCATCGGAATACCTGTTTGCTGAGCACGCAGCACTAAGAAAGCCTCACTAAAACGCGCCAAAGTAAACACTGCGCCAATAGCGACCACCCACCAATAATTATTACCTAGCCGCTTAAGATTTTCTTTACTAATCGGATTTGTACGCTTAACAGGATCTAGGTTTTTAGGTTCACGAACGCCGAACAATAGCAGTGCAACGGCCATTAATCCAGGAATTACCGACACCCAAAATATCGCACGAAAATCATTTGCCCACAGCAGCATCAAACCTGCTGCTAACAGAGGTCCAATAAATGCACCGACCGTATCTAAGGATTGTCTCAGCCCAAATGCCGCACCGCGCAGATGCACAGGTGCAAGGTCAGCTATCAAGGCATCTCGAGGCGCACCACGTACGCCTTTACCGACTCGATCCAATAATCTAGCAGTCAGCACGATAGCTAAACTAGGTGCAATTGCAAACAAGGGTTTAGTCAAAGCGCTCAAGGTATAGCCGAACAAGGCAAGCGCTTTACGCTTACCCAAATAATCACTTAAGACACCGGAAAACACTTTAATCATCAAGGCAGTAGATTCTGCTAGCCCTTCTATCATGCCCACTGCAAATGCGCTAGCACCTAATGTAGTGACCATATACATAGGCAATAGGCTATGAATCATTTCGGAAGAAATATCCATAAGCAGGCTAACAAAGCCTAGCATCCAGATGGTTATTGGAATTTGGCTTAGGGTGGTTTTAGTGGTCATTGTTAATGTTTCTTTAGGAGTTATTAAGTTTTGGATGATGAAGAGCGTGACGGAGACTTGTGCCATCTGTGGGGTACTGTGCCTATGCCGGAAACGCTTTCCTCGCTTACGCTCGAAAAGCCTTATTCCGGCCTACAGTTTTATGTGATCGAATTATAATCAATAAATATCAGCAACTTATGATTTACCCCTTCAGTCACTCTTTTACAAAGCATAGGTATCTACACAAGTTTCTTATCAGCGTGGAAACGATAAAAAAACACCGTAGGGGCGTATGCAACACGCCGTTTCGGAACGACAACACATTAGCTTAATGACTATGTGAAGCACTATTAGGGTGTAAGGCACACGCATGATGTGTCGTACCTTGTTCTACCTGTAAGGTGCAGTGCTGTATCGCATAGCGCTCCTTGAGTGTCTTGACGATAGCGTCTAAATAAGCATCGCCGGGATAGCCCGCTGGCATCACTAAATGAGTCGTTAAGGCGCTTTCGGTAGTGCTTATACCCCAGACATGTAAGTCGTGTATGTCGGTTACGCCCTGACATTGACGTAAATAACGGGCTACTTCTGAGACGTCAATGTGGGCAGGGACAGCAACTAAAGCCAATTGCATAGACTCGCGTAATAATCCCCAGGTACCCATGACAATGACCAAGACAATGACCAAACTAATAACCGGATCTAGCCAATACCAATCGCTATACATCATTGCTATGCCAGTAACGACCACACCTAGTGATACAACAGCATCGGCTACCATGTGCAGATAGGCGCCGCGTATATTTAAGTCACCCTTACTGCCTTTAGCAAACAACCATGCCGATATACCATTAATGACAATACCTATACCTGCCACCACTGTGATAGTTAAGCCGGCCACTAAAGGCGGCTCTGAGAAACGATGAATAGCCTCCCAAGCAATAGCCCCACACGCTATTAATAAAAACATGGCGTTTGCCAAGGCCGCCATAATCGAGGTACTGCGCAAACCATAAGTGTAGCGCTCACTGGGTAGCTTACGTGACAGTACTGCCGCACCCCAAGCCAATATTAAACCCAACACATCAGACAGATTATGTCCGGCATCAGCTATGAGCGCAGTGGAGTTGGCAATAAAACCATAACTGAATTCGACGATAACAAAAGCAGTGTTCAAGAAAATAGCGCAGGCGAATGCTAGCCCTTGTTTATTTTGTTCAGTATGATTGTGATGGTTATGGTTATGATTGTGGCTATGGCTATGTCCGCCATGAGCGTGACTATGATGCTGATGATGTGTGGTCATTGATTTGCCTTGAATCTTAGGGATTTGGGGTGTGCAATTGGGTTATAGTGGTTAGCGACGCGGCCTACAGCTGAATAAAACAGGTAGGTCGGGTTAGCGTCAGCGTAACCCGACGCAATGGGCAACGAATTGTCGGGTTACGCTATCGCTAACCCGACCTACGAGTACAAATCTTAATAATAAACTCTAAACGAATGCTGTATTTGCTCAAACTCATAGCGATAGGGTTCGGCTACACCATAATTATTCACGACTACCAACAGGTCATGTGAAAAAACCGAGGTGTTATACCAGTTAAAGCTGCCTTCTATAACGATAGAGTCGTCAATAATACAATACTTAGAATGTATCGGTGAATATGGTACGGGATGATCATCTTGTCCATAAACCAAGCCCACAGCAATACCGGCATTTTTTAAACGCTGCACAGCAGGCAGTAAGGGTCGTATAAGTTCTTCTGCCATAGGGCGCTCTACACCGATGCGCCCTTGCCTAGCCAAATGGCCATTGAATAAAATATGCACATAAACACCGCGATGATGTGCCTGTATTAACGCATCTACCACGCTATCATTATAATCACCCAACAAATCGCCCATTAAAAATAGACACAACTTAATAGAATGCTTAGCTCTGTGCACTTCAGCCAAAATGGCATGATGCGGACGATAGAGTTGGCCGTTTTGCATCAAATGCCTACCAAAGGTATAGAGCAGATTAAAGTGACTTAGAGGATCAATACCATAACGTTGATTAACACCGCCGCGCTGGCTTTGAAATATATTATCTAATAAGCGACAAACACCTTTGGATTGGAAGGTCATACCCGACTCCCAATTCGCCCACCAGCGATCAAAGGTAATATTAAAGGAGCCTAAAATACAATCTTCATCATTAAAGATAATAAATTTAGTGTGCATATCGGGTTCGACTTCAATCAGATGATGGTGCGGTGTACAAAATACGCCGATCAATTCAACTCTGGCACATTTTAAGCGTGCATAATTATCACTATTAGTCAGAGTCATTTTTCGCCAATCAACGATACACTGAACTAAAACGCCTTCATGACTAGCATGAATTAAATGATTAATAAAATCGGTATCGTCTATACAATCAACACTGACTTTAATGGTACAAAGACGCAATGGATTTTGCCGATGACTCTGAATAACTTTGTCGATATGGTCGTGAATATAGCGTTTAGGATGGTAGGGATGAAATTGCTGACCTTTGGTAAACTTAGGTGTCAACTTTAAATCATCAAAATGCTGGTTATACCAATCAGCGTCGCACTGTAATTCAACGGCATTAAGTTCGTAACTACGATAATGATTAAGCGTAGTGCTTTCAGTACTTATGAAATGATTTTGGTCATGGCCATCTTGGACTTGCAGGCTATCCATGAATAAATAATCAAACTCTGATGCCAAAGAATGCTCATTAAGATGGATTAAATAAGCAAACTTAACACAGGTAATCGGGCCAAAATGATTGGAGAACGGTAAGATATAAAAATCTCTAGTTTTACGTTTATGTCTATCCCATTGAATATCATAAGCATCAGTATCTATTAGAAACGTTTCACAACTACCTTGCTCTCGATATACTTTAAGAACCACTTTTACATTGGCTTGCACACCATAACTGACATCGAAGTCTATTTTTCCCCAGCGAATATGAAAAATATCACTGAAATCATTCACTCTTTCAAAATAGCCGCCTAAATGCCCATGTATTGGTTTGGCATAGTGTTCTGCGCGTGTCATCTGATCTCCTATCATTGTTAGATTATTTAGGCTCAAAACTCATTAAATAGCCACAATGATCTGAGACTCTGCCGTAATCATCATCGGCAAAAATCACTCGTCCTGACTGCACTTTAAGCTCGCTGGTTTTATTCATAAAAATATAATCGATACGATAATCATCAGCATGAGAGCTGCTCCAGTGCGCGTCATTCACTTTAAAAACCTTTTGAAAGGCTAGTTGATCTTGTATGGCTAAAAATTGATCTTCATATTCATAAGCATTGACGACTAACTTATAGCCCTCTGATCCGCAGCTAATATTAAAATCACCACACAATAAAGTAGCTGATACTGATTGATCTTGAAGTTCATTAGCCCATGAACTTAGCTTTTTAAATTGCTGAGCAAAACCATCTTCCCACCAACTTAAATGCGCTGAAAACACGTTAATCAGACCCATAGTGGGGACATGGACTTGTGCCATGATGACTTTTCTGGAGTGAATACTATGGATGCTATCGCTATCAGAAACATATCGAGCGGATTGATGATGCAATGGATATCGACTTAATATTGCCACACCTTCACGATATTTATCAAAACCTATATGCGACCAATCACTATAAAGATGAAAAGGGGATTTTAGCCTGTTATTGATGATGTTGGCTGACTGGGTAGACCAATCACCCTGCCCTTCATTCCAAAGTTCTGCGACTTCTTGAAAACAAACAATATCGACTCCTAAGTCATCTATGGCTTTGGCTATTTGGCTAAATTTTTGATCTTGCTGTGCTTCCTGATAACAATGCAAATTAAGGATCATTAGCTTTAAAGGCTCATGACTGACCACATAATTATTACCGTCATTGTTATCCCATAACACCCCATCAGCCGTGTCATAAGATATTGAATACTGCACACGATGAGCATCTTTAATTTTAAGCAAGCCCTGCCAAATCTGCGAGCCATATTGATTAGGATTTCGGGCATTACTCTGGGCATGTTCATGCCAATAATGGCGATTAAAATGACAAGGTGTTTTATGACTCGTTAGCCAGTTATCAGTCGTCCAGTGAATAGTTACGACTTTAACTTGCAAGGCTTGATTGATCGAAAGGGTAATAGGCAGGCGCTGTTGCCCAGTTTTTAATTTAGATTCAACACCTAGTTGTTGAAGGTTCTGACCAGCGCCTAATTTTATCCCCGAATCGGCTTGACTCCCATAATTGCTGCCTGCTTGATTATCCCAATATTCTTGACCTAAGCATTCGTAGCGCAGGGCAAAATTGATATTACCTGGTAAGCAATTATGGCCTATTGCCTTAATGACGAGCTTTGCCTGCCAACTTTCCTGATCTGCGCTTAGTTGATGCTGATAGCTAGCGGGTAAAACTTGCCATTCACCTTGTTCACCTGACCACAACACTTCAACTTTTTTGTCATGGTTTAAATTGGCGACTCGCATAACAAAAGTCAATTCTTGTTGTGGAATGCTTTTCTTTCTAGTGATGATATTTTCTACATACAGCAGTTGAATTTCATACATCTGTTGAGTCTCGAAATAAACATACAATCAGTTGGAGTGCAATAGCTTCAGAGACTGTGAAAGTATTATCAATTTTGGCTTTCCCTTTGTAAAAGGGGGATCGAGGGGGATTTTTTAAGTCATAGATCAAATCTCCCCTAACCCCTCTTTGCTAAAGAGGGGGAATAAAAAGCAACCTTTCACAGTCTCGTTAGCTATTGCAATCTAAAACAGCTAAAGCTGTTTAACTCCAAAATACGCAACACGCCCCTAATAATCCTGTTACAGATTATCGTATAAATCCAAATACTGTTCGGCTGAACGTTGCCATGAAAAGTCTTTACTCATGGCATTGATTTGCATTTTCTTCCAAGTACTAGGAACGCTATATAAAATCAATGCTCGTTTGATTGCTTCTAATAAAGCGCCGGCACTCGCTTCATTAAAAACAATGCCACTCGCTGTTCCTAACGCTAAGGTTTCGGGTAAGGTATCGGTGACCGTATCAGCCAAACCACCGGTTTTTCTAACAATAGGAATCGTGCCATAACGTTGGCTATACATTTGGTTCAAGCCACAAGGTTCAAATTTAGAAGGCATTAGGAATACATCAGAACCTGCTTCAATGACATGAGCCAAAGCTTCATCGTAACCCAATTTAATTGCTAATTTATCGGGATACTGATCAGCCAAAGCTTGTAGTTGTTTTTCAAACGCTTTATCACCACTGCCTAATAACACAAACTGTAAATTCATAGTCATCATTTCAGGCAGACATTCGACTAATAAATCGATGCCCTTTTGTTCAACTAAACGACCTATCAATGAAAATAACGGTATTTTGTCATTTAAGGGCAATGCAAAATGTTGCTGCAACTCTGCTTTATCGAGGCGTTTTTTAGTAAGCGTTGTGGCACTAAAAGGCTGAGCAATATAAGGATCTGTTTCTGGATTCCAATGTTCCGCATCTATGCCATTAATAATACCGCCTAAAGAGGCATTACGAGCAGCAAGCAAGCCTTCAAGACCATAACCAAACTCAGCAGTTTGAATTTCTAGTGCATAACTTGGGCTAACGGTGGTAATAAAATCAGCATAAACCAAACCACCTTTAATGAAAGACAGCATATCAAAAAACTCTAAACCAGCGATATGCCATAAACGACCGGGTATATTTAAATCATAAACCGCCGTCTTAGGAAATAAACCCTGATAAGCCATATTGTGTATGGTAAATACGGTCTTTGGCGGTTCGTACTCTAAAGACAACAAAGCCGGCACTAAGCCGGTTTGCCAATCATTACAATGAACGATATCAGGCTGCCAATCTAAGTGTGCTCTATTCATCGCCACTTCCACAGCAATTCGACAAAACAAACCAAAACGTTCGGCATTATTGGACCAAGGTTCACCTAGCTCATCGACATAAGGATTACCTGGAAAATTAAAATAACTCGGATAATCGACCAGCAACACTGTGACATTACTATCAGGTAGTCGAGTTTCCAAAATATTAACATTCCGGTTATCAACCCTGACCGTACACAGAAAACGAATTTCTTCAGTAATTTTTAGAGCCTGATACCTAGGCAATATCAGCTTAATGTCTTGAGATAAATCAGCTATAGCTTTTGGTAAACTACCACTCACATCAGCAAGCCCTCCAGTCTTAATGAGAGGATGAACTTCACTACTTACAAAGAGAATTTTTTTCATCAGATTTTAAGATTTAGTTTTAAAAAACAGGCGAAAGGTGAAGGACAGGCGAAAGACGAAAACATCATCCTTCGCCTTTAGCCTTTAGCCTTTAGCCTTTAGCCTATAACTTACACCTTCAAAATTAAAGCGCCTAAGGGTGGCAAATTAAGACTAATTGAATGAGGTAAATTCATCCATCGAGTTGGTTCTGACATCACTACACCATTGCCGGTATTGCTGCCACTGTAATAATGAGAGTCTGAATTAAAAATTTCTGCATAAGCACCTGCTTCAGGAACGCCTAAGCGATAATTCATTCTAGGCACTGGCGTAAAGTTAAGGATAATAATTAATTCTTCAAAGGCACTTTTACGTCGATAACTAATAATAGATTGTTCGACGTCATGACAGTCTATCCATTCAAAACCTTGATGATCAAAGTCATGGGTAAACAAAGCGGGATGAGTTTTATAAAGATGATTTAAATCCTTCACCAAGGTTTGTGTGCCTTGATGATGCGGGTAATCTAGTACATACCAATCTAAATCTTTATTGGCATTCCATTCGGTTCCTTGTCCAAATTCACAGCCCATAAATAACAGCTTTTTACCCGGATAAGTGTACATAAAAGTATACAACAAACGTAGATTAGCAAAACGCTGCCACTCATCTCCCGGCATTTTATTCAATAAAGAACCTTTACCATGCACCACTTCATCATGTGAAAAAGGCAGAGTGAAGTTTTCAGTAAAGGCGTAAAGCATACCGAAGGTCAGTTGATCATGATGATATTTGCGATGTATAGGTTCTTCGCTCATATATGACAGCACATCATGCATCCAACCCATGTTCCACTTCATAGAAAAACCTAAACCACCCGTCCAAGTTGGACGAGTAACTTGAGGCCACGAAGTAGACTCTTCGGCCATCATTACCGTACCTGGATGCAAGTCATGAGTAACGGCATTGAGTTCTCTAAAAAAGTCTATGGCTTCAAGATTTTCATTACCGCCATATTGATTAGCAACCCAATCATGTTGTTCACGGGAATAATCTAAATACAGCATGGAGGCGACGGCATCGACTCTTAAGCCATCTAAGTGAAACTCTTCTAACCAAAAATTTGCACTAGCTAACAAAAAGTTTTTAACTTCGTTACGACCGTAGTTGTAGATTAAAGTCCCCCAATCACGATGTTCGCCTTTACGAGGATCTTCATGTTCATACAAGGCACTACCGTCAAAACGCGCCAAAGCAAACGCATCTTTAGGAAAATGAGCCGGTACCCAATCGAGAATAACGCCGATACCATTTTGATGGCAGGTATCTATAAAATAGCGAAAATCATCGGGTGACCCATGGCGACTAGTCGGCGCAAAATAGCCGGTGGTTTGATAACCCCAAGAACCATCAAACGGATGCTCGGTTATTGGCAATAGCTCAATATGAGTAAAGCCCATCTGCTTTACATACGTAACTAAGTCAACAGCCAAGTCACGATAAGTCATAAAATTACCCTGATGATCACGTCGCCAAGAACCTAGATGCACCTCGTAGATAGACATAGGTTGATGCAACCAATCGTGTTTGCTACGTGCAGTTAACCAAGTTTCATCTTGCCAAGTATAAGTACCTGGCTTTACTACAATAGAGGAGGTATTGGGTCTAAACTCAAACTGCTGTCCATAAGGATCGGTTTTAAGTAAAATTTCATTACTAAAGCGATTTAATATTTCAAACTTATAGTAACAACCCTCTTTTAGGCCAGGGATAAAAATCTCCCAAATACCGCTACCACCTAAACTGCGCATTGGGTTACAGCGACCATCCCAATGATTAAAATCACCCACCACACTAACTCGTCCAGCACTGGGCGCCCAAACTGTAAACAACACGCCCGCTATATCATCGACACTATGAAGATGTGCGCCCAACTTCTGATAAACATGCCAATGCTTACCTTCTCCGAATAAATATTGATCAAACTCGGGTAATTGCGTACCAAAATCATAGGCATCATAGCTTTCGTGACGATAGCCGCTTTTATCTAGCCAAACTAACTGATAATGAGCTGGCAAGGTTTCTGGCTGAACAGTCGCTTGAAAAAAATCACTACCGGTAATTCGTTCCAACTCAGAGCCATCATGACTAAACTTAACTGATTCAGCATAAGGCAAATAAATAGTAACCTGAGTTAAATCTTTTTTAGCATGACGTCCGAGTATAGAGAACGGATCATGGTGTTTAGCGTCCATGATTTTTAACAACTCATTAGTTAACTGCTTGTTTTTGACTGTTTTGATCATAACAGGCTCACTATCTGTATTTGTAAGCACAGTTTCTATGTCTGAAAGCTCAGTGACTTTAGTTTCTGGCTTTAAAAGCTCAGTAGTCTTGGCTTTAGAAATTGTTTTGGTTTTTACAGTTTTTGGGCTGGAGGCTTTAACTTTTGGTAATGCAGGTTTAGCTGCTTTCGCTTTAGTCGCTTTAGGTTTAGGCGTACTTGCTACCGGTTTTTCGGTTAGCAACTCAGTCACTTCAGAATCAAGTGTGTTATTAGAATCCTTTATCACTTTGAATGGCCTCGGTGTAGTAGTAGAATAAATGTCTAGTAAATCTTACCAAATAACTAAGCGTTGTAATATCTATATCAACATAGGATGAAAAATGTCAGGGTCTAATCATCATAAACAGGAACAAAACATCGGTCATTTAACCCGCAATACCATTGCCTTAATATTGGCAGGGGGACGCGGCTCAAGACTCGTCAACATGACCGACTGGCGCGCCAAACCTGCCGTGCCTTTTGGTGGTAAGTTTCGCATTATAGACTTTCCTTTATCCAATTGCGTCAACTCAGGTATCCGAAAGATAGGCATTTTAACTCAATATAAAGCAGATTCATTGATACGTCATATTCAGCAAGGCTGGGGCTTTTTACGAGGTGAATTTGGCGAATATGTTGATTTAATGCCAGCACAACAACGACATGGTGAAGATTCTTGGTATAAAGGTACTGCTGATGCGATTTATCAAAACATTGATATTTTGCGTACTCGTAAGCCTAAACATATTCTAATTCTTGCCGGCGACCACATTTACAAGATGGATTATGGCGCTATGCTTGCTGATCATATTGAAAAAAATGCTGACCTTACTATAGGCTGCTTAGAAGTATCACTAGAAGAAGCAACCGCATTTGGCGTCATGGATGTCGATACCAATCGCAGGGTTAAAGCCTTTGTTGAAAAACCCGCAAATCCTCCAGTCATGCCCGGTAGAACCGATACAGCCTTGGCGTCTATGGGTATTTATATTTTTAATGCAGACTTCTTATTTGAGCAATTACAAAAAGATGCCGATACCGTTGGTTCCAGCAATGATTTCGGCAAAGATATAATACCTTCAGTCATCGACAAATATATTGTTAATGCCTACCCCTTTTTAGATTTACAAAGTGGAGAGCAAAGCTACTGGCGAGATGTAGGTACTATAGATGCTTACTGGTCAGCCAATATGGAGCTTATCGGCGTTAATCCTGGCATGAACTTATATGACAGTACCTGGCCTATCTGGACGCATCAAGAGCAAACGCCACCCGCTAAATTTGTTTTTGATGATGATGATCGACGAGGACTCGCAGTTGATTCTATGGTCTCTGGTGGTTGTGTTATCTCTGGTTCGCAAGTAAAGCATTCATTATTATTCTCTAATGTGCGCGTTAATTCTTATAGCAGTGTTCAAGACTCTATACTCTTGCCACAAGTTAATATTGGCCGTCATTGCCGCATAACCAAAGCCATTATAGAAAAAGGCTGTGATATTCCAGAAGGCACCATTATCGGTGAAGATAGAGTCGAAGATGAAAGACGTTTTCATGTCAGCCAAGGTGGAGTCGTTTTAGTGACACCCGACATGCTAGGACAAAAGCTACATTATGTACGCTAGTTAAGAATCGCTACATAAGCACCACTGGGACAGTTCCCGAACTGTCCCAGTATTCCTCTCAATTAAGTTATCTTCAACATATTTTTATCGTTCCCATGCGGAGCGTCACTGCCCACAGTTAAGGGTAAGAAAAAAGCATTTCACCTGTAGGGGCGACAGATTCGCCCAATAATCTGATGCTCCAAGATACAGGACGAATCTGTCGCCCCTACAAATGCTTAACTTTATGGAATTGACGCGGAGCATAGGAACGATTTGTTTCCGAAACGTGAAAACGAGGGAAATGCAACTAAACCCAGCATTATCCTTTTGGATTAATACAGTTTTACCTGTCTAGCTACCCGCCCATACATTCCGCACTTACTTTTAGTTGTCTTCAACAAATTATAATGATAGTGTTAGCCCCGCTGATAACTAATCTAACAATAAATAAGTGGATATCAGCAATAAAAACAACACAATAAAAAAATGAGGAATAATTATGAAAAAAATAACTACAGCATTCGCAGGTATACTTTTATGCCTAAGCAGCAATGTATTTGCAGAACAACATGCTGATGCCGCATTACAGCACGCAACTGCAGCTTCAACTCATGGTAAAGCAGGTCATGCAAATGTACTAGTAGAACATGCTAAATTAGCTTTAGATGAATCCGCATCGGCTTCTTTAGTATCAAAAAGTATTGCTAAAAATCATATCGATGAAGCAGGTGAATTACTACAAAAAGCGGTTCATGAAGGCAATTTAAATCACGCACCTGCAGCAACAAAATTAGTTGATGAAGCCATTGCGCATCTAAAAGCTATACCAAAAAAATAAGCAACTGACTGCTTAATCTAACAGGCCGCCTACTAAGCGGCCTGTTTTTTGTTTAGACTCCGAAACAACCTCATAACAAAAGCTATCCTGACAAAACATAATTTTCCAAGCTTTATCACACGCTTATTCACAGAGTTTTCACCTTCTACGTCACTCACTACACATAACTTTTATGTAGTTTCGTGCAGGGTATAGATCTGAAAATAGATGATATTTAAGGGCTTGACTTATCTATGACAGATCGGTTTAGCGATAGCGCAACCTGACCTACGTAATTTATACCTAATAGCAAATAATGTTCCCACTCAACTCTTCTATCCCAAATCACACTTTAATATATAGGTATTCCTACTAATATTTACTTTGTGACGCTTATGCCACAATGGCCGCTCTTTGAGCCTAAACCCCTCCATTCTTTTACTCGGAAGACTGAAAACTTATGACAGCCTTCTCTTTGACCATCTTAGCCCTAGCCAAGAGTATGGATTTTAATGTCATTGCCGAAGGCTCAGAAACACAAGCAAAACGTGATTTTTTAGAGCATCAAGGCTGCCAAGATTTTCAAGGCCATTTATTTGGTTCAGCCATGCCTATAGAGCAATTTGAAGCGCAGTTTTTTGTCTGAAAGAGAGTTGTAACACTCCGCGTCACTATCATTAAATTTATTATTTGTAGAATTTGTAGGCCGGAATAAGGCTTTTCGAGCGTAAGCGAGTAAAGCGTTTCCGGCATAGGTAGCGTTCCTGTGCCAGAAACGCCACCACGCGCTGCGCTTGGAGGGTCTTATTCCGGCCTAAAAAAGCTTAACTGTGGGCAACTAGGGAGGCGAGTGGTGTATTTGTATTTTACTCAGTGGTCAATGCTGCTTTTATGGCTGGGATTTAGCGAAAACTTATGAAATGATTAATAGTCGCCTTTAATCTTCAACCACGCTTACTACGGCAAAACCACCGCCTGGAGTGCGGAAATTAGTTGTTTGGCCTTGATAAAGTCTAGCACTGACTAATTGCGTATGCGCTTTATAAACATAATGACGTAAATCTAATTTGAACTCTTCGAACTTATCACCAACAGCCACTCTGCGCCTACTGGGCTGCACTAGGGTTTGAGCGACATAATCGCTATGTAAGATGTCAGCAAAAACACGCTTAGTTAACTTATCACCACGATAAGTCGCTTTACTGCCATAACCTTTAGCGGGTTTAAAAAACAACTGTTTACGATTCGCCCATAATTCATCAGCATCACTAAGCTTGACCTGTGTGGTATGAGCAATACCTGTTAGCAATATCTCTCTAATTTTTGCTTCTACACCCAAGGCTATTAATTCCGCTTCATCGCTTAACACCACCAGATTTCGTTTATCAGCGTATAAAGCATGAGCTCTTGGATGAGGTGTAACGACCACATCAGAAGATAAATAGGCCTGTAATAAGGCTTGCTGAGTGGTAGTTTCCAAAGCAAAGTCAGTTAAACGATTGTAGACTAGATCGATAGCTAACTTATCATGCCAGAGTACTCCGTCATGATAAGTTAGTTCAGAAGGATCACAAATGACTGTGACTATAGCCTGTTGCTCAAAGAGCTTTTTAAATAACAGAAATTCGGGCAGCATATATTGATTGGCAGGATCTTCATCAACAATAGCAATAGTCAGCAATACTTGGGAACCACGTTCGGCTTGCCACTCCTCCAGAAACATTTTTAAAAAAGTCTGTTCAAGACTCTGTTGTGTTTTTTCATTGGCAATCAGCACAGGGTTAAAGCGCTCACAACACTGTTGTTGGCTAAGTATTAACAGAGCATTAATTAAAGCGCCACCAGCATTACTGTTAATTTCTATCAGCTTGGGCTCTATCCCCTCTAAATGAAAGTCATAACCAAAAAACACACCTTGGGCTAATGGTTTGTATTTGGCAATATCTGGCGCGTAACTTAAAACATGTTGTTGATAAGCAGGCATGGCTATCACCGATTCTATTGCCTCAATGATGGCGAGTTGTTTTTGTATACATTTTTCGCTGACAAATACCCTTGTTTTAGCTAATAAGTTTGGGCGGTCTTTGATAATCATGTCATAAATACTGCCATCAGCGCCCTGCTGACTTAGCAAATCACGTAAGGTCTCATGAAACTGCGCTGCACAGTGACATTCTTGATTGAGCGGCTCGGTACTTAATTTACAAGCCTTAACAAAAAGTGGCGATTGTTGTTCTTTCATAGCTTTTAATATTGGATTTATAAAAGCGGCACATCACGCTTTACTGATAACAGGCTATTATAATGGCATAAAGTTATGAGTGGATAAACAACACTCATTCGGGTAGTGAAGACCACTACTATTGTGATGATATTCAGATTTTGCTAGCATGGCTCATGACATTTAAAATGACATCTAATTTATAGAATCTAATACCGAAAAAAATCCCTAAAAGCAGAAAATCAAAAACACCCCGATGGAATGTAGCTTGGATAAACAACGCGCATCCCGATTATGCCGGATTCGGGCACTTATGCTTTATCACACCTGGCTACCAACTTAATATGGAACAATTTAAGGTTAAGCCGTTCGAGGTGAGTACAGTCGTACCATGAACAGCTTAACCTTACATCCTTCGATGAGCTCAGGACGAACGGATAAGTCTTGCACCACGCCCCTTCTAAAATTGATAGCCTACGAACTTAAGTTGTAAGCTCGTCATCAACTTGTCATATTGACTAGGTAAGGTCACACTACAAATACATTATATTTTATAGGGCAATAAACATGGATACAGAAACTAAAAAACCCATTCAAGATTCCTACAAAGAAACCCTAAAACAAATTCTTACTGAAGTGACTGAGTTACGACACGCCATTGAAGTTAAGGCTAATCAGCGCCTGCAAAAATACTCCTATAATGATCATTCAAGCACTTTCTCCACCAGCGCCAGTAATCTTGCCCACTATCTTGCTATGCGCCAGTTTGATTTACGTCACTTACAAGATCGCTTATCTCATGCCAGCTTAACTTCTCTGGGTAGAGCTGAAGGTTCAGTATTATCAACACTAGACTCCTTAATCGATATATTGCAACGATCAACTAACCCAGAGTACGTACCCGATGTGCATAGCCGTAATTTGCGCCTCAGTCAGGGTCAGCAGCAACTGGACAAGCATACTATCGAGTTATTTGGCACTTTTCGTAAACATTGTAAGACCCATGTCATGGTGACTTTGCCCAGCATAGCCTCTAGTGATTACACTTTGGTAAGGTCAATGCTCGAAAAAGGCATGAGCTGTGCACGTATAAATTGTGCACACGATGATCCTAGTATTTGGCAAGACATGATCAGCAATATCCATCAAGCAGAAACAGAGCTTAATCGGTCATGCCGGATACTCATGGATCTTGCTGGACAGAAAATACGTACTAGTAATATTCAACTAGATGAATCGATATATCACATCCATGTAAAAAAAGATCATACCGGCAAAATCATAGCGCCAGCTTATCTAATATTGACGACCGACTATAAAGCTGAATCTACTGATAACAAACTGTTCAGGTTACCCATCCCCAAAACACTGCATAAGAAACTTAAGCCAGGACTATCTTTAGGTTTTATTGACCATCAACTTAAAAAACGTCATTTACAGATAGACAAAGCACTTTCCGATACCGACTGGTTGGTTAGTTGTGATAAATCAGCTTATTTAGCGTCAGGTTGTACCTTAACGCTGACCACTCATCCTAAAAAAGCCAAACATAAACTAATTGAAGAATTTACTTTAGGGGTCTTTGCTGGCGAACCTTCAGATATAAAAGTCCATAAAAATGATGTGCTGTTATTAACACCCGGTGACATAGACGGTAAACCCGCCGAGTATAAAAATGGACTATTGATACATCCTGCTCAAATTGGCTGTACGCTTTCTTCGGCGATTGCAAAATTAGCTAGTGGCCAAGCCGTTTGGATTGATGATGGCAAGATAGGCGCAGTCGTCGAAGCGATCACCGAACAGGGCGCACTATTACGCATAACAGAAGCCAAAACCGGTGGCGTATCCATAAAAAGTGATAAAGGCATTAATTTTCCAGAAGCTGAATTAAACTTATCTCCACTCACCGAGAAAGACTTACATGACTTAGATTTTGTTTGTAAACATGCCGATTTAGTTGGATTCTCATTCGTAGAAACCTTAGCAGATATTGAACAATTGATGGAGGAACTTGCAAAACGTGATAAATCAGATCTGCCTATCATCGCCAAAATAGAAACCAATCGCGCCGTAAAAAATCTACCCGATATTATCTTGGGGACTATCGATCGACATCAGCTAGGCATTATGATTGCTAGAGGCGATTTAGCCGTAGAACTCGGCAGTGCCAGACTCGCTGAAATTCAAGAAGAACTACTGTGGTTATGTGAAGCAGCTCATGTTCCTGTTATCTGGGCAACTCAAGTACTTGAATCTATCGCCAAACAAGGCAGCCGTTCGAGAGCAGAGTTTACAGATGCCGCAATGGCTGCTAGAGCAGAATGCGTGATGCTTAATAAAGGCCCTTATATCCTTGATGCCATCATTGCTCTTGTGGACGTTATGACACGTATGCAAGAACATCAACGGAAAAAGTTCTCACGCTTAAGAGCTTTACATTGGTAAATATTTATCGCTGCCTTTATTACCCACCAAACATCACTACCCAAAATTAAGTTATTTTTTGTGTGGGAGTTGCTTTAGCGACGACAATCGTGACTAAAGCCACTCCCACAATTCTTCAAATGCTTAACTCTGAGCAGGCATCTGTAGGCCGGAATAGGGCTTTTCGAGCATAAGCGAGCAAAGCGTTTCCGGCACAGGTAGGAAGCCTGTGCCGGAAACGCCATCACGCGCTGCGCTTGGATGGCCTTATTCCGGCCTACAGAATGCCTAAATTAAAGGGGTTAGTTTTTAGCGGGAGTAGCTAAAACCACTGTGAAAGTATTATGATTTTAGCTTCCCCCCTTTATAAAAGGGGGATCGAGGGGGATTTATTGTGTCATAGCCTACTGATATTTATTAATTATTTTTAATTGACCAAATCTCCCCTAACCCCTCTTTGCTAAAGAGGGGAAATAAAAAGAATACTTTTACAGTTTCTAAAGCTTTGACAATTTAATTAGATAACTTGTTAATCTAACAAACTAAAATCATCTTTATCTACGCCACATTCAGGGCAAGTCCAGTCTTCAGGTATATCTGCCCATAAAGTACCAGGAGCAATACCACTATCTACATCACCTTCAGCTTCATCATAGATATGACCGCAGACATCACATACGTATTTTTTATAATCAGACATAACAACTCCCATTCATTAAAGATATAAATACTAGCTCTTTGTGGCCAGTTCATTTTAGGTCGCACCACAATGCAGCCTGACTTTACCAGTTTTAAGCTAATTTTCAATGCTTTTGTGATTTCTACACTAAAGTCTACTAATCACTATAAATTTATAAGGTTATATATCTTATTAACATGTAGACTTAGCCTTACTACCCATTAAAGCATCAATCACTTTCACTCCGATCTACATTTCAATAAGAGCCTATTATGATCAGCACTTACTATTTATTATTAATCTTAGGTTTCTATGCCCTCACTGTGGCCCTAGTTCATGTATTTGAAAAACTTAGGGATCGATTATGAATTGGCTTTACTTATTAGGTAGCGGACTTGCGCTGGCAATCTTCATTTATCTAATTGCTGCGTTATTTTATCCGGAGAGATTCTAATGACCAGTAACAGTTATTTACAAATTATTTGTTATGTCAGCACACTACTACTGTTGGTTAAACCGCTAGGCTGGTATATGGCCAGAGTCTATGAAGATGAGTCGGTGGGCTTAAACCGCTTATTAGCGCCAGTTGAAACTATACTTTATCGTATTAGTGGCATCAATCCGAAACAAGAAATGCCTTGGACAGATTACGCTATTGCCATGTTGGTTTTTAACGCTTTAGGAACACTAATAGTATTCACATTACAAAGCTTACAAGCTAGCCTGCCTTTTAATCCCCAGAGCCTGCCCAATGTCAGACCAGACTCAGCCTTCAATACTGCCGTCAGTTTCACTAGCAACACCAACTGGCAAGGCTACAGCGGTGAGACCACCATGAGTTATCTAACCCAAATGCTAGGCTTAACCGTGCAGAATTTCCTTTCTGCTGCAACCGGCATGGCGACCTTGGTCGCTTTGATCCGTGGCTTTGCTAGGCGTAATGCAGATCTAATCGGAAATTTCTGGGTTGATCTCACTCGCAGCTCGCTGTATATCCTGATGCCACTGTCATTAATTTTGGCACTAGCGTTGGTTGGTCAAGGAGTTGTGCAAACCTTTAATTCCTATCAAAGCGTGCCTTTGGTTGAATTTTTCAACTATGAACAAGCCAAACTGGGCGACGATGGTGTAGCTCTACAAGATAGCGCGGGCAAACCCATTATGGAATCATTCACTACAAAAGAGCAAATCATAGCGGTTGGTCCTGCTGCATCTCAAGTAGCCATTAAACAACTCGGCACTAACGGTGGCGGCTTTTTTAATGTCAATTCAGCTCATCCCTTTGAAAACCCGACGCCTTTAAGTAACTTTTTAGAAATGCTAGCGATCTTACTGATACCTGCCTCGCTGTGCTACACCTTTGGCATGATGGTGGGTGATACACGACAAGGCTGGGCAATAATGGCGGCAATGACGCTTATTTTTATCACACTGATTTTTGTGACTGTTGCAGCAGAACAAAGCGTCAATCCTGCCTTGGCTGCCTTAGATATTGATCAATCAGCAAACATCAGTCAATCTGGAGGCAACATGGAAGGCAAAGAAACTCGATTCGGCATTATCAATTCCGCACTCTGGGCAGTAGCTACCACAGCCGCTTCCAACGGCTCGGTCAATGCCATGCACGATTCCTTTACACCTATCGGCGGCATGGTAGCCATGTGGCTGATGCAATTAGGCGAAGTCGTGTTCGGCGGGGTCGGCTCCGGTTTATATGGCATGATCATGTTTGCGATAGTCGCAGTATTTGTGTCTGGTTTAATGATAGGCCGTACCCCCGAATACTTGGGTAAAAAAATTGAAGCATTCGAAATGAAAATGGCCGCCATTGTAATATTGATACCGCCACTAATAGTCTTAGCTGGAACTGCATTTGCAGTAATGTTGGCTGCAGGCAAAGCCTCCGTCTTTAATCCAGGAGCACATGGTTTTACCGAAGTGCTCTATGCGCTCTCATCAGCAAGCAATAATAACGGTAGCGCCTTTGGCGGACTCTCGGCTAATACCCCGTTCTATAACGGCCTATTAGGATTGGCGATGTTGTTTTCACGCTTTTGGCTGGCGGTACCAGTGCTGGCTATCGCAGGCTCTTTGGCTGCAAAAAAGATTGTGCCAGTAGGCCCAGGTACTTTACCGACCCATACTCCGCTATTTGTAACGCTATTAATAGGTATCGTGCTCTTAGTCGGAGCATTGACCTTTGTCCCTGCCCTAGCCTTGGGGCCAGTGGTCGAACACCTGCAGATGTTAGGAATTAAATAATTAATTTATCCCGATAAATTAGATGTTGTAGTGTTGACTGGTAGGGGCGTATTGAATACGCCCTATTAAAAAAGGCTTTTATGCATACACACTATTGAGACTGTGAAAGTATTATGGTTTTAGCTTCCCCCTTTGTAAAAGGGAGATCGAGGGGAATTTATTGTGTCATAGGTTACTGATATTTATTTATTATTTTAATAGACCCAATCTCCCCTAGCCCCTCTTTGCTAAAGAGGGGGAAATAAAAAGAATACTTTCACAGCCTCTATTGCAATTACCATTCTATTATTTTAAAGGTTTGATAAATGGCCTATGCATTACGCCCCTACAAAGTAGCTTTTGTAGGCAGGAATAAGACTACCCAAGCGCAGCGCGTGGTGGCGTTTCCGGCAACACGAGCATTACCTATGCTGCAGATGTTAGGGATTAAATAATCAGCTTTAACATCAGCCATGGTTTGACGCACTACCAGACCATTATGAACATATCTCTAAGGAAATAACATGAGCAACAAATCTGCCACATTGTCGCTATTCGATAGCCAAATTCTAACGACTGCTTTGTTGGATTCATTTCGCAAACTAACACCGCAGCAACAATGGAAAAATCCGGTGATGTTTGTCGTTTATATCGGCAGTATGCTGACTACCTTGCTTTGGGTGTTAGCACTTTACGGAGAAGGCAAAGATCCAGCCCCGTTCATTTTAGCCATCAGCTTATGGTTGTGGATCACGGTTTTATTTGCAAACTTTGCTGAAGCAATGGCTGAAGGCCGCAGCAAGGCTCAAGCCGCTTTTTTACGCACTGCCAAGCGTGATATAGCCGCAAGAAAACTCGATGAACCTCATTATGGCGCCAATTACTCTAAAGTATCAGGTTCCACTCTTCGATTTAGCGATGTGGTATTAATAGAAGCCGGAGATTTTGTCCCTGGTGACGGCGAAGTTATAGAGGGTGTCGCCTCAGTAGATGAAAGCGCCATCACTGGGGAAAGCGCACCGGTCATCCGACAATCAGGTGGCGATTTCAGTTCGGTAACGGGTGGCACACGCGTGTTATCAGATTGGCTGGTAGTTAGAATTACCGCCAATCCAGGTGAAGCTTTTCTGGATAGAATGATTGCCATGGTAGAAAGCGCTAAACGCCAAAAAACCCCTAATGAAATTGCCTTAACCATCTTATTGGTCGCATTAACACTCGTATTTTTAATGGCGACCGTGACCTTATTACCCTTTTCTTTATACGCGGTAGAAACTTCAGGTTCAGGTCAGCCGATCACCATTACGGTATTAGTAGCGTTATTAGTTTGTTTAATACCGACGACTATCGGTGGCTTATTATCTGCCATTGGTCTGGCCGGCATAGGCCGCATGATGCAGAAAAACGTGATTGCTACTTCCGGCAGAGCAGTAGAAGCCGCTGGAGACATCGACGTATTATTGCTAGATAAAACCGGAACCATCACTTTAGGTAATCGACAAGCCTCTGCTTTTATAGCCGTTAACGGCGTATCAAATCAAGAACTAGCCGATGCCGCACAATTAGCATCACTCACTGACGAAACCCCAGAGGGACGGAGTGTGGTGGTTTTAGCTAAGCAAAAATATGGTATACGAGAACGAGATATCAATGCCTTAGGAGCAACCTTTGTGCATTTTTCCGCACAAACCCGAATGAGCGGCGTTAACATTCAAGGTCGGCAAATTCGTAAGGGCGCAGCCGATGCCATCCGCACGCATATTGAAACACTAGGCGGCCAATTTCCGCCGGAATTTCGGAAACTGGTTGATGATGTGGCTTGTCGCGGCAGTACTCCGCTAATTGTTGCTGAAGACGCCAGAGTACTCGGCGTGATCGAACTAAAAGATATCGTCAAAGGCGGTATTAAAGAACGCTTTGCAGAGTTACGACAAATGGGTATCAAGACCATTATGATTACTGGCGACAATCGCCTAACTGCTGCCGCCATTGCTGCAGAAGCCGGTGTCGATGATTTTCTGGCCGAAGCCACACCAGAAATGAAATTAAAACTCATACGACAATATCAGTCCGAAGGTCGATTGGTCGCGATGACCGGAGACGGCACTAACGATGCTCCAGCTTTAGCTCAAGCCGATGTCGCAGTCGCCATGAACAGCGGAACACAAGCCGCTAAAGAAGCTGGTAACATGGTTGATCTTGATTCTAACCCTACCAAACTCATCGAAATCGTTGAAACCGGTAAACAAATGCTCATGACACGGGGCGCCTTAACCACCTTCAGTATTGCTAATGATGTCGCCAAATATTTTGCGATTATTCCGGCAGCGTTCGCAAGCACCTATCCAATCCTTGATGTTTTGAATGTAATGAAACTAGCAACACCCACTAGCGCCATTTTATCGGCAGTGATATTCAATGCCTTAATCATCGTGGCACTCATTCCCCTGGCTTTAAAAGGTATCAAATATAAGCCAGTCGGCGCAGCTAAACTGCTACAAAATAACTTACTGATTTACGGCTTAGGTGGATTAATCGTTCCATTTATAGGCATTAAGGCGATAGACCTATTACTAACAACCTTAGGTCTAGTTTAATCGGCTTTAGCCGTGAAGATCGAGGCTAAAGCCGCTTCCACAATAACTTCAATTGTTGTTCCCTTAAAGGAGTTGA